>Ga0209291_1000138_pt1 | contig 72118 bp, 60 predicted proteins | sample GOMGulsemesocosm_FD_184633 | JGI IMG/M metagenome (GOLD analysis project Ga0209291, IMG submission 184633) | Methane-oxidizing microbial communities from mesocosms in the Gulf of Mexico - GOM9B Gulf of Mexico (SPAdes) (version 2) | ecosystem: Environmental > Aquatic > Marine > Cold seeps... | reverse complement strand
AATACTTTAGAAAAGCATCAACAAGGTTTTCACCTTGCTTTTATGATTAAAGATAACTCTAAAATCAAAGGAAACAACAAGACCTAGTTTGTTATACCCTTTTTACCTATTTTATCTCTTTCATTTACTTAAAAATGAAACAGAAGAATAAGTGGCATCCCTAAGGGGATTCGAACCCCTGTTACCGCCGTGAAAGGGCGGTGTCCTAGGCCTCTAGACGATAGGGACACTAAAACTATTAAATAGATAAATATTGTATAAACAACATTCAACTACTTTAGAAAAGCATCAAACAAGGCTTCCACCCTGCTTTTATGATTATAGATAACTCTAAAATCAAAGGAAACAACAAGACCTAGTTTGTTATACCCTTTTACTTATTTTATCTCTTTCATTTAGTTAAAAATGAAAGAGAAGAATAAGTGGCATCCCTAAGGGGATTCGAACCCCTGTTACCGCCGTGAAAGGGCGGTGTCCTAGGCCTCTAGACGATAGGGACACTAAAACTATTAAATAAATAAACATTGTATAAACAACATTCAAATACTTTAGAAAAGCATCAGACAAAGTTTTCACTTTGCTTTTATGAATAAATTATTTATTCATAGGAAATAACAAGACCTAGTTTGTTATACCCTTTTTACTTATTTCATTGGTTTTATTTAGTTAAAAATAAAACCGAAGAATAAGTGGCATCCCTAAGGGGATTCGAACCCCTGTTACCGCCGTGAAAGGGCGGTGTCCTAGGCCTCTAGACGATAGGGACACAAAATCTATCGTGAAAAGTAAACTTTTCTATTTTAAATCTAAACACGTTTAAATTTAAAACCAATTTTATTCGAACATTAATAACATATTCAAATAACGTAAAACTTGGTGGAGCTATGCGGGATCGAACCGCAGACCTCTTCGCTGCCAGCGAAGCGCTCTCCCAGCTGAGCTATAGCCCCGCATGGAACTTTATAACATGGCCTAATATGCTACAAACTTCCGCCTAACAAATGATTAATCACTCGTTGAAAGCGAGGCGCATTCTAAGCAGCCCCCCCTAAACTGTCAACCCTTATTTTAGATAAAAAGGTATTTTTTTCAAAGTTTTTGTTTAAGTGTTTACTTAAGCGCCAAGTTGACTGTTTTTTGTTTAAACAAGGCATTATCTTTACAAAAACAATAAACGAGTCATAAGGTTCATATGGATGTGGTGAAAATATTGAACTTGTTAATGTTATAGGACGACTTTCACTTAATAGCATGTTTTTAGAGCAAGACTTATAAATAACCTTGCGTTGACTCAATGAATTCATGCTTTATGGTTTATTTATGACAAATTTGAGAGTAAAGTTGTACTAAGATCTGAAAATAAGAATTATTCATGCAACTAAAAAAGCTAAATGTAGTAGCTATTGGTGGAGGTCACGGTTTAGGTCGTGTGTTATCTACCCTTTCTTTTTTAGAAAAGCAATTAACGGGCATCGTTACCACAACCGATAATGGCGGCTCTACTGGTCGATTACGCAAACGAAGTAGTTCTATTGCATGGGGAGACCTACGCAATTGTTTAACACTGCTTGTAGATAATAGTTCAGTCGGCAGCCAATTATTTGATTTTAGGTTTGACGGCCAAGATGAATTAGGGGGCCATAACTTAGGCAACCTTATTTTATATGCTCTGGGTCAACTGCAGTCTCGCCCTCTTGACTCAATTAAACTTGTTAGGCGCTTATTGGGCGTTAAAACCCCTTTATACCCTATGTCTGAAACCCCTACTGATTTAATGGCATTTTATCCCAAAGGACGCTGTAGAGTAGGTGAATTATCTGTTGATAAAATGCCGGTAATGCCAGAAAAGTTATTGTTGGCCCCTTTAGTTAAAACTCTGCCTTTATGTATTGATTCAATAGAGTCGGCTGATTTAATTATTTTAGGACCAGGAAGCTTTCTAACCAGTGTTATTCCCCCGCTTCTAGTTAGAGACATCACCAAAGCAATACAAAAAAGTTCAGCTCATTGTGTTTTTATCGAAAATTTGTGTGCAGAAGACAGCCCTGCTGCTGCCCTTTCTCTAGATGAAAAACTGAATTGGATAAAAGACAATATTGGCTGTTTACCCATTGATAGTGTGATATGCCATGACGAAACGGTGACATCAAAGATCCTACCTGTTATTCATTGTGACCTTTCTAGTGCGTCAGGTAGTCATTATCATGATAAAGAAAAGCTGATTAATGCATTAGAGCTTTGTGTAAGCAATATAAAGCGGCAACAGATTATTACAGCATAAATTTCAAAACAAGATAAAATAAACCGTAAAATGACTTACTCTTTTTACGGTTTTTTAGTTTTTAGTTTTTAGTTTTTAGTTTTTGAAGAATCATCTTCACTAATACGGCTAGCAACAGCACCGGTTTGGTTTTTATACTTCGCGTCATCACGTTTATTATATGGACGTAAAGCCCTTGAAGACATTGTTTCAAAGTTTAGTGCCGCTATTTTCATTTTAGGACGTAATGCTAAAGGCAATTTGCCGCTGTTATAAAACTCTAAGACTATTTGTCCTGACCAACCGGGATCAATACGATGAGCGGTTACATGAACCATTAAGCCTAAACGTGCTAATGATGAACGGCCATCCAACCAACCAACAATATTATCGGGTAAAGTGACCGATTCATATGTAACCGCCAACGCTAACTCTCCTGGATGTAAAAAGAACGCTTCTCCATCAGGAATAACAATTTCTTCACTCATGACTGAGTCCATCGCTTTTTGCATTTCAGCTTTTGGACCACTTAAATCAATAAATGGAGCTGTATGATCTTGAAAAACACGAAATTCATTTCCTAAGCGAATATCAACACTTACTCCTGAAATCATGCTGCTATCAGGTTTAGGCATAATAATAATTTCGCCATTTTCAAGTGATGTTTCTATATCTTGGTCGCACAATCTCATGTCAATTCTTCTTTTGTTGATGCTTAAGTTTTATATTATTAGTGTCGAAAACTAATCTTCAACGACTATATTAGCAGTATTTGGACTACCTGCATCAAGCTGTAGATACAGCTGAGCGGCAATATTTCGCGCTATTTTACGGTATTGCTGGCTAATGTTACTAGTGTTATCTGTTATTAATGGAGAAACGCCGTTATCGGCGTCAAGGCGAATGCTAAGTTCAAGTGGTAACTTACCTAATAATGACGTGTGATACTTATTGGCAACTCGTTCCCCCCCACCTTCACCGAACAAGTGAGAATGATGACCACAATTTTCGCATTGGTGATAACTCATATTTTCAATAATGCCTAAAACAGGCACTTTCACTTGCTCAAACATGGCAATACCTTTTATCGCATCAGCAAGCGCAATATCTTGCGGCGTGGTAATAACAACCGAAGCAGCCACAGGCACTTGTTGTGATAAGGTTAATTGAATATCACCAGTGCCCGGTGGCATATCAACAATTAAATAATCTATGTCTTGCCAATCAGTCTCGTTAAGTAACTGGCTAAAAGCTCTACTCGCCATAGGGCCACGCCAAACAGTCGCATCATTTTCGTCGACCAAAAAGCCAAGTGACATTGCGCTTAATCCATTCGCCTCCATTGGGGTGAGTAACTTACCATCCACCGAACTTGGCTTTTCTCCTTTTAAACCAAGTAGAGTTGGAATTGATGGGCCGTAAATATCAGCATCTAAAATGGCAACCGAACTCCCCTCTGCAATTAGTGCATAAGCAATGTTAACGGCCGTTGTTGACTTTCCTACGCCGCCTTTACCGGAAGCGATGGCAATAATATTTTTTATGCCGGGGAGCTGATGGTTGCGTACAGCTTGAATGTTAAAATCAATATCAAATATAACCGTTTGTTTTATTTGTTTGCTGAGCACTTCACTCATGATTTCTAATTCACCGGCACAGGGAAAAGGTAAAGTAAACTTGATAATAATACGATTGTCATTCTCTAAGACTATCTCAGGATAAAGTTCAGGGAATAAAAACCCTTGTGGAAAGTTTTCACTTCGATAATTTTTTAAAGCATCAACAATGATTTGTTGAATATTTTTAGAGACCGTTTTTGAGGAAAATAGCTTTGAGAACATATTAAAAGGCACTTTATCGCGTTAGCACCAATTGAAGTAATAAATTGATTATAAATGAGAATAAATTCGTTAATGACAAGGCGCTTGATTGAGCAATAGCTGGCTATTGTGATTGAAAGCAACGCAGGTATTAAAAATTTAGACCGTTTAAAATGATCTATTTTTTACGTCATTTGGTATATGCAATAATTATTGATGAAAAGTAGTGACAAATTCTGTACCATTCCCCCCATAATTACCACCAATAAATGTAAACTTTATATGTCGTTAACTAAGTCATCATCATCAGCTAAAAACAAACGCAAAATTCTTGTTACTTGTGCGCTCCCTTATGCCAATGGTTCTATTCATTTAGGCCATTTACTTGAGCATATTCAAACCGATATTTGGGTACGCTTCCAAAGAATGCGTGGCCATGAAACCTATTTTGTTTGTGCTGACGATGCCCACGGCACGCCTATCATGCTTAAAGCTCAAGAATTAGGTGTAACGCCTGAAGAAATGATAAACGGTGTACGTGAAGAGCATATGAGCGATTTTGCTGACTTCCATATTAGCTTCGACAATTATCATTCAACCCATAGTACCGAGAATGAAACTTTTGCTCATGAAATTTATAATCGTTTGCATGCTAAAGGCCATATTAAGACAAAAGTAATTTCTCAGCTTTACGATCCAGAGAAAGGTATGTTTTTACCTGACCGTTTCGTAAAAGGGACATGTCCTAAGTGTAAAGCTGAAGACCAAAATGGCGACAGCTGTGATGAGTGTGGGGCAACTTACTCAACAACCGAAGTATTAAACCCACGTTCGGTTGTTTCTGGTGCCACGCCTGTTTTCAAGGATTCTGAACATTACTTTTTTGATTTGCCGGCTTTTGGTGACATGTTAGAAGAATGGACCCGCAGTGGTGCATTACAAGACGAAATGGCAAACAAGCTTGCAGAATGGTTTGAGTCTGGTTTGCAACAATGGGATATTAGTCGTGACGCGCCTTACTTTGGTTTTGAAATCCCCAATGCACCAGGTAAATATTTCTATGTATGGTTAGATGCTCCTATAGGTTATATGGGTAGTTTCAAAAATTTATGTGATAAACAAGGCATCAATTTTGACGAATTTTGGCAGTTAGACTCGGAAGCAGAGCTTTACCACTTTATTGGTAAAGACATCATTTATTTCCATAGTTTATTCTGGCCAGCCATGCTTGAAGGCGCAGGTTTTAGAAAACCTACCGCAGTTCATGCACATGGTTTCGTTACGGTAAATGGCGCAAAAATGTCAAAATCAAAAGGGACTTTTATTAAAGGTCGTACTTATTTAGAACATTTGAACCCTGAATACTTGCGCTATTACTATGCCGCTAAATTAACCCATAAAATTGATGATTTAGATTTAAACCTTGAAGACTTTGCTCAACGAGTAAATTCAGACTTAGTCGGTAAAGTTGTTAACATTGCCTCGCGTTGCGCGAGTTTTATCACTAAACGCTTTGACGGTATGCTGTCGACGAACATTAACGACCAAAGACTTGCTGATGAAGTTATGGCTGCTGGTGATTCTATTGCCGCTCATTATGAAGCACGTGACTTTGCTCGTGGCATGCGTGAAATAATGGCATTAGCTGATAAAGTTAATGAATACATTGCGATTAAAGAACCTTGGCAATTAGTTAAAGACGAAACTAAGCAGCAAGAAGTGCAAGATATCTGTTCTTTGGGTATTAACATGTTCCGCACATTAATGATTTATTTAAAGCCTGTGTTACCTGTATTAGCTGACAGTACCGCAGAATTTTTAAATGACGAATTGATCTGGGATGGCCATAAAACATTATTGACCAACCATAAAATCAATAAATTTAAAGCCTTGCTACAACGTGTCGATATGGACAAAGTTAATGCGATGACTAATGCTTCTAAAGACAATTTACTCGCAAAAGATGAAGCTGAAAAACCCGCTAAAAAAGAGAAAAAAGCTAAGAAGGAAAAAGTTGTCGATAATACCGCTGCACTAAATGATCCTTTAGGCTGCGATCCGATAAGTGAAGAAATTCAATTTGACGATTTTGCTAAAATAGATTTACGCATTGTTAAAATTATTAATGCAGAGCATGTTGAAAAGGCAGATAAATTATTGCGTTTAACACTCGCGCTTGATTCTAAGGATGAAGGTGGTGAAACGCGTCAGGTCTTTGCTGGTATCAAGTCAGCTTATCAACCTGAAGATTTAATCGGTAAGCATACGGTAATGGTTGCGAATCTAGCGCCACGTAAAATGCGCTTTGGTATGTCTGAAGGTATGGTACTTGCCGCAGGACCCGGTGGCAAAGACTTATGGGTACTAAACCCTGACGACGGAGCACAACCCGGTATGCGTGTAAAATAAGATATCTTTTAGGTTAATTAAAGGCAGTGATAATTCACTGCCTTTTTTATTACCATTTTTTATAATTAACTGAAAAATTTTAATATCATCCATTTAACTAGCCGAAGAAACGGTTAAAATTAAATTAAAGAACTTTGTATGTTTTTATATAATTTTTATATAGTTAGTTATAATCATTATTATGATAAATTTTAATATGTCTTTCAGTAAACCTCCATTGTCCATTCAAATTATCTCAGCCATGTTTATTGGCTTAATGCTAGGCTATTTATTCCCAACAACATATTCATTAATAAATAATACAGCTAATGCATTTGTAACGTCACTGCAAATGACTGTACTCCCTTATATTATACTTTCACTGATTGTTGGTCTCGGAGGGTTAACGCCAAATAAAGTAAAAAAAATATCAACGCAAAGTGTGTTCATCATTTTGATGATGGTCATCGTTGTTCTCTTTTTCATCTTTAGCACTCCTCTGTCTTTTCCTGATTGGCAAAACGCTGAGTTTTATTCTGCAAACACCATAAAAACGGCACCTGAAATTAGCCTTGTTGATTTATTTATTTCAGCAAACCCTTTCAATGCTTTTTCAAATACTTTAATTCCAGCGGTTGTTTTCTTCAGCATTTGCATGGGTCTGGGGTTAATGCAAATAAAATCAAAAAGACAAACTTTGCTTGTGCTTTCCAACTTACAGCAAGCGGTTGCCAATATTAATAATTTTATAATGAAGTTTGCACCACTCGGTGTGTTTTGTATCGGGTGGAGAGCAGCTGCAACTCTTGATTCCAGTCAGTTAGATGGCTTAATTGTTTACATGATTAGCGCTACTGTTTTAGTTCTTTTACTCTGTTTTGTGGTTTTTCCCTCTGTTGTGGCAACAATCACTCCGTTTAGTTATCGAGAGATAGTGAAAGTATGTCGAGAACCGATGATCACGGCTTTTGCCACTGGTAGTTTCTTTTCAGTGATCCCTGTAATTGTTGAAAAGACCAAAAAACTACTCAAAGATAAATACCCACAAGACAGTGATCTTGAAAAAATATCAGGTGTTATTGTCCCTATATCCTTTAGTTTACCCGTGGGCGGAAAATTACTCGCCCTACTTTTTGTCTTATTTGGAGCTTGGTTCTCTGGTGCCTATGTTTCTTTTTCTGATCATATCAATCTAGCTGTAGTCGGCTTGCCTCAGTTATTTGGAAGTACCACACTTGCCATGCAAAATTTGTTGGAATTATTTAATGTATCTGGTGCTATGTTCGATTTTTACTTAGTTGCTGAAAATCTTATTGGTGGTAGGTTAAGTGCCATTTTGTCAGTGGTATTCTCTAGTTGCCTTCCCTTATTAATAGCCACGGCAATGCTAAAACGTTTTACGATAAGGTGGCGTTCTCTTGCGAGAAATTTAACAATAATTCCACTTGTTTCACTCATTGCTTTTGTATCATTACGCTATAGCTTTGATTCTATAAGCCATCAATATCAAGGTTATACAAAATTTATTGAACGCGATTTTTTGTTTAATGATGTTGAAAGTAGCTATCTTAAAAATAGTCCTAGCAATTTAGTTACCGACCCCTTATATACGTCTGTTTTAACTCGGATTCAACAGCGTGGTTTTATTCGAATTGGCTATTTTAGAGATGATCTTCCCTACGCGTTTCATAACAATAAAGGGAAGTTAGTTGGTTTTGACATTGAAATCATGAACCAACTCGCCATAGATTTAAAAGTAAATGTTGAGTTTGTTAGAATATTTCATCACCAAGCTGAAACCTTATTACAATCAGGTTATTTAGATATAACTACGGGTATCCCTGTTATCCCTGACAATATGGTTAAATTCACACTTACCATCCCCTATTCTCAACAGTCCTTAGCTTTTATTGTCAAAGATAAAAAGCGGTCTGTATTCGATAAATGGTCAAATATTATTGATAATAAAGATCTAACGATTGGTATTCCTGAAACTTTTTTCTATCAAGGGGCAGTAGAGCGTAACTTTATTCATAATAAAGCATGGAAAATTTCAACACCTAGGTTATTCTTCAAAGATAAGTATAAACATATTGATGGTATGTTATTTGGAGCGGCAGCAGCTTCTGCTTGGACATTGTTACATCCACAGTACACCGTTATAGTACCTAAACCTGTTATTTCACCTCTTTCAATGGCATTTCCAATCAACCATAATGATCAAGCTTTTGAGTTATTTATGCGTAATTGGATAGAAATGAAACAGCAAAGTAAAATGATTGACCAATTATTTAATTATTGGATCAGTAATCAAGCGCCATTAATGAAACCGATAAAGAGATAAGATCCTTTCCTATGAATGTAAATAGAATAATTCAAGAATATTGCCCTAAATATAAAAGAGCACTGGCTGTTATTGCGATAGCATTATCTGCTTGCTCTTCTCAATACACAGTTTCAACTAATTTAGACAAAGAAAATTTTAAGAGCTACTTTAGCCATTCGCAAGTCAAAGTATTTGAAGACGAAAGTAGCTTTTCGGGTCGCTATAAACTTTTAGGAATGGTTGAGGGTCAAGACTGTCAAGCAAAGGCTCACCATGCAGAACCAGACAAAATTACCGCAAGAACCCAAGCAAGGCGCCAGGCAATGAAGCAACAAGCAAATGCGATAATTTTTACGGGTTGTGCATTAATAAATGATAACCAAGCAAATAAACAATGTGTGGCAACAGTTGTTTGTTATGGAAAGGCGTATCAAGTTGAAGAGCTCAATTAATGCAAAATCAAACGGATAACCAGATAACGTTCACTTATATAGGCCGAGTTAATTCACCTTACAAAGAAAAGTTCGCGATTCCCCGCCAGCCCGGTTTAGTGAGTGCTGCAAAAGGCTCTATTTCACTGATAAATGATGCAAACAACGAAGAGTTGGTTCGTGGCATAGAACAGTTTAGTCATCTTTGGGTGTTATTTATTTTTCACGGAACTCAACAGCAAGGTTGGAAACCTCTCGTTAGGCCACCACGTTTGGGAGGAAATAAAAAGCTGGGTGTATTAGCGACTCGTTCAACTTTCAGACCAAATCCAATTGGCATGTCGGTAGTAAAGCTTGAAAGTGTTGAACAGGTAAATAAACAATTAATCATTAATATTTCAGGATTAGACTTACTAGACAAAACGCCCGTTGTAGATATTAAACCTTACGTTCCTTACTCTGACCACATCATTAAGGCTCAAGCAGGATTTGCTCAACAGCAACCATATCAAGCATTATCGATAATTTTTTCAGTGCAAGCACAGGAAGCTGTTAAAAAGTATCAGCAAGAATATGCCGACTTAACATTATTGATTGAACAAGTTTTAGCTCAAGATCCTCGCCCTGCCTATAAAAAACAACAAGATGACAATAAGGTTTATGGAATGAAACTTTATGATTTAAATATTCTTTGGCAGGTCATCCCTAACAATCAGAGTGAAATTGAAGTACTTTCAATAACCAAAGTTACAGATTAACTTCAGAGTACCATAATTCAGGTTTATGAATATGGTAACCCTGCCCATAATCTATGCCTATTTCAGTTAGCAATGATTCAATTTCGGCATTCTCTACAAATTCAGCAACTGTTTTTTTGTTCATTGCGCTTGCCGTTCGTTTAATGTTTTCGACAAAAATTCGATTTACTTCGTTGCTGTCTATATCTCGCACAAAGCAGCCATCAATTTTAATAATATTAACGGGTAATTTTTGTAAATAGCTAAATGATGACAAACCACTTCCAAAATCATCAAGTGAGAAGCTACAACCATAAGCGGTCATATTATCCATAAAGTGCAAAGCAGATTTTAGGTGAGTTATTGCTGATGTTTCTGTTATTTCAAAACATATTCGCTGTGGGGCTATTTTATAACGTTCAAACAATACAATAACTTGGTCAAAAATATCCCGATCAGCTAAAGTTGAACCTGATAAATTAATACTGTAACAAGTGTCTAAATCATTTTCCAATTTGGCCATCGCTTTAAAAGTATTTTCAATCACCCAATGGTCAACGTTACGAATAATGCCATATTTCTCAGCAGCAGGTATAAAGTTATTAGGCATAACAATTTCCCCTTCGGGTGAAATCATTCTAACCAATATTTCAAAATGCGTAGATTTTTGGTCTGATAGCGCTTTAATCTCCTGGCGATAAAGTACTAGGCGGTTATCTTGCAAAGCATTTGAGATGTCATGAATTGCGACCATTTCTTTAGCGTGATGAATAAGCTGTTTATCGTCACTTTGATAGATTTGTACTCTGTTTCGTCCTTTCTCTTTCGCCAAACTCACTGCTTGGCTTAAGGAAGAAAAAACTTGCTCAGCATCACGTTGACTGTCATCTAAAATAACAGCACCAACACTCGCGGTTAAACTTGTTTCTTCATTCAGGGCTGTAATACTAATATTTTGAAAAAACAAACGTATTTCATGCGCAAAACTTTTTGCTTCTACAAATTTTAATGTAGGCAATAGTATTGCAAATTCATCACTTCCTAGACGACTAACAATTGCATTTTCAGGCAAAAAGTTCTGTAACCCTAATGAAGCTTTATGAAGATAAGTATCACCAACAGCATAACCAAAGCTATTATTTATCACTTGAAATTTATCAATATCAATATGAAACGCAACACCAATGTCATTCGACACTTCTTGCTGGTGGTCATTAATTTTTTCTTTCATAACCGCTTCAAATCGCACTCTATTAACCAAGCCCGTTAAAGGATCATGGTTTTCTTTAAAGGCTAATTCTTGCTTTATTTTTAAGTGGCTGTGTGTTCGTTTTGTTTGTAAACGATAAAACCCGTAAACCAGAAGAGCTAGTACTAACCAAACAGCTAAGGCTTTAAATAGGCCTTGTTGATATAGGTTACTGCTATATTTCGGCGACAACCTGATCGCTAATTGCCATCGAGTATTAGGTATTGCCTTAACAAAACTGAATTCATCAAGCTCTGCTGAGCCAATAAGCATCGAAGTATAATCCACGCTTTCTGTAGTGAGTTCAATTTCTCCCGCGTTATCCGCTCTCATTAAGAAAAGCTGCTGATGAGGTAATTGATATTTACTGAGTAAGCTATTGAGTACATCAGGGTTAAACGCAACAAAGAAATATTTACCTTCACCTGCATTTGTTGATAAGGGCTGTAAAAGATCGAAGTGAACACTTTTACCACTACGATGTAAAAATAAATGCTCTTGGGAACCAGAGGCAACAGTTGAAGAAATTTCCTCTACACATGCGGGTAAAAAATCCCCGGTAATATGTTTTAAACTTCCTTTTCCCTGCTCATCAATTAGCGCAAATAATCGGGTGTTTTTTATTTCACTACGCAAGCTTTTTAATACTTCCATATATTGTTTAGAGGAAGCTTTATCTCCATTCTCTTGTAATGTGGAAATAGCATTTAATTGTTTTTGCTGAAACAAATCTATTTCAAGGCGTAGTTGAGTAAAGTACTCTTGATAATCAGAAAGAATACGGTCTGTTACCGCGTCCATCAGTGACTCTTGGTATTGTTGATGAATTCTACTTGCTGAAAAAGTTTGCCAAACTAGCAAAAAAAAGATGAGTATAATCGTAAGCAAAACCACTCGTTTTGAGGTGCTTAGATTTTTATCTCTCTTTATTTTAAGTTTAGTTTTGTCGACGTTCAATTCCTACCATGAGTTTAATTAATCTACGTTGCTTGAGTATAAAACATCCTAGATTATTTTCATTGATAGTATCACAAAAGCAAAGAGACCAGAAAACTGATCTCTTTAAAGATACGATTAGCACAAATGTTTACAATAAAACTTAGTGCTGATGGCCACCTGCACCATGTGCGTGACCATGTTCAATTTCTTCGTCTGTTGCTGTGCGTACATCAACAACGTCTAAATCAAACGTTAATACCATACCTGCAAGTGGTGGATTAATATCAACAGTTACCATGAACTTACCTGCTTTAACAACCGTAACTTGACGTTGACCTTGTTCTGTTTCAACAGCGGCAGTCATTCCTGCTTTCCATTTTGTCGTGCCATTAGCATCTTGTAAATGTTTTGAAGGAACACGTTGGATCATATCTTCTTTACGCTCACCATAAGCATCTTCAGGTTGCAAAGTTACAGAAAACTTTTCGCCTGCTTCTTTGCCTGTTAACGCATTCTCTACACCCACTAGCATATTTTTATAGCCATGAAGGTAGGCTAAAGGATCGCTAGCGTATGATGATTCAATTTCACTGCCAGCTTCATCTTTTAAAGTGTAGTGAAATTGAACAACGGTTTTATCTGCAATTTTCATTTTAAATCCAACTTATTTAATACAATAATAATTTGCTGCGAGTGTAACAAAAACAACGACTAGCCACTATGCCCAAAGTAATAAAATAATCACACTGGCGATAATTAAAAGCATCCCTAGGTATTCCATTCGACTAATGCGTTCCTTAAAAATTCTGTAGGTTAAAAATAGTGTAATAAAAAACTCTACTTGCCCTAAGGCTTTAACATAAGCCGCATTTTGAAAGCTTGCCGCAGTAAACCAGCCAATAGAGCCCATGACACTGGTAATGCCAACAAATAAGCACAAACGCCAGTGCTTAAGCATTAAGGGGAGTTGCGCTTTATCTTGAAACCAAACATAAATAAATGAAATAAGTGACTGCACTGCAATCATAAAAACAAGCGTGACAGCAGCACTCACCATTAAATCAGTGTTAAGAGCTAAACTCGATTCTCGAATAAGTAATGTCGTGACCGCTAACGCTAAACCTGACGCTAAACCAAAACCGGCACCTGGGTTTTGAACAACGTCAGCATAACTAAACTTTACTTTGGAAACGATTAACACGCCAATGACACCGATAAAAACAGACAACCATCCTAAAGCAGATAAAGACACTGAAAACACAATGGCACCAACTACAGCGACTTGAATGGCTTCAGTTTTTGCTAAACTTGTTGCCACAGCAAAATTTCGATATTTAAATGCCGCAACTAAACAAAATGTACCCAAAATTTGCATAACACAGGCGATCAATGCGTACTGTATAAACGAAGGATTAAGTCTGGGTAAAGCAACGTCTCTATACTCGCTAATAAACAATAAGTACAAACAAGCAAAGGGTAATGCATAGATATAGCGTACGCCTGTCGTTGCCATTGCATTCAAATGGCCCGATAGTTTTTTTTGTCCTGCGGTACGAACAGCTTGCATAAAAGCTGCAAGCAAAGTGAAATAAATCCAAATGTTTGAAGATAACTCTACAGGTAATTCCAAAGAAAAGCCCTAATCATGAAAAGGAATCAGGCGAATGATTTTAAATAAATTTAGTAAAAATAACTAGTTGTGCTTTATGTTATTTATCAATATTGATAATGTCTGAATATAAATTTTAAAAACGTCGAAACACTATGACCGAACAATTACCAATCTCTATTCAACCCAGTAACGATTTAATGATCAAATTTAGTAAAATAAAATCGGTAAGTAATAAATTAGAGGCACAATTCAATTTTCAAACATTGACGGCGAATTGGTATGGTGATGAAGACAATATTTTATTGATCAATCTTTATTTAGAAACGATTGATTTTTTTGATTTAGAAAAAGCGAAAACTCACCAAGGAGAAATGAACGAGTTTGCTGATGATGTTTTTAGTCTTTACCTAAAAGAGCAACCACAAATAAATTGTTTTATCGCCATAACCCCTGCTGAGCTAAAATTGCTAGAGCAGCAAGAAAAATTACTGCCCGTTTATATACAAAAAAAGTTACACAAAGTACTTAATTTAATTGCCGATAAATTAAAGCTATTTCCAATTTAATGCAAATATGAAATAGCTCTTTAAAGATTAAAGTGTATCGACAATATCTTTCACAAGTTCAGGCCCTTGGTAAATAAATCCCGTATAAACTTGCACTAATTTTGCACCTGCAGTAATTTTTTCTTGAGCATCACGACCACTCGATATGCCACCGACACCAATAATAGGTAATTTATTATCGAGGGCTATTGCCAATAAACGAATAACTTCTGTGCTCTTATCTTTTACAGGTTCTCCGCTTAAACCGCCCTGCTCTTCACCATGTTCAAGGCCTTCAACACCCTCTCGTGAAAGTGTGGTATTCGTTGCAATAACACCATCTATATTATTATTGACTAAGCATTCTGCAATTGATTCAACTTCTTCTTTGGTTAAATCAGGTGCTATTTTAACGGCCAAAGGTACATATTTGCCATGTTGTTCAGCAAGTACTTTTTGTTCTGTTTTAAGCGCTGATAACAATTCGTTTAATGCATCACCGTATTGTAATGAACGCAAACCAGGCGTATTGGGTGACGAGATATTAATTGTGATGTAAGTGGCATAGTTATAAACCTTACGCATACAAATAAGGTAATCATCTTTTGCATTTTCATCAGGGGTATCTTTATTTTTACCTATATTAATGCCTAGAACACCTTTAAAGTTTGCTTTTCTTACTTGGTCTACTAAGTAATCAACGCCTTTGTTATTAAAGCCCATTCGATTTATAACAGCATTTGCAGAAGGTAAGCGAAATATACGTGGTTTAGGATTTCCCGGTTGTGGCTTAGGGGTAATAGTCCCTATTTCAACAAAGCCAAACCCCATGGCAGCAAAAGCATTTATACATTCGCCGTTTTTATCTAATCCAGCCGCTAATCCCACAGGGTTAGGAAAAGTAATACCCATTGCTTCTACTGGTTTATCAGTAATATTTTGTTTATAAAATAAATTCAATGGTGTTGAACCCGTTGTTTTAAAACCCTTGATGGTTAGTTCATGGATAGTTTCGGGATCAAATTTAAATAATACTTTACGAATTGCGGAATAAAACATAATACCTCTAAAAAAGTAGGTGATAGCACGTTGATTAATTATCTGCTCATTTTTAATCGTTAAAATGAAAAAGCAGAAAATTTAATGGAACAAATTGCTATTAAAGCTAATAAGCACTATTCAAAATCAGTAATGACCTTGAGCAGTTATGAATAATTTATTTTTCGTTGGGAGATTTCATTAAAATGTTATGACTAAATCACTCACCTTATAAATAAAAATCCCCACTTATAAGCGGGGATTTTATCAGTTAAACCAATCTCGTTAAAGCAAGATTAAAACCCATGCGTTATTTTGCTGGATCGCAATTTAAACTGAGCAACATTAATTCTCTTAAAGCAACAGAGAACTTAGCAAACTCATGAGTTTGACCAATTCTAAAGTCTGCTAAAATTTGGTTCCAACGGCCCAGTGGTTGTATATTCGTTTCGATCCACTTATCAAGTAAAGTTTCAACTTCAGGCTGCTTAACACCACAGTCACAGCGAAGAACAACTTGTGTTAATGAACGTTGCTGCCAATCAAGTTCTTCTCTAAATGAAGCTCTTGCAAGAGCTTGCCAATGATTCGATACCGGTTGACCGGTTATTTGGTCTAAGAACCAATGTAAATCTAAGCGCACGCCGAGTTTGAAATATAAATCAGCGACCAACTCGATTGAACGACCATCTGAAGCAGAAATATCGGCAATATCCATTACTGGGAATAAAGAGCTTAATTGTGAAATACGTATAGCAATCTTTTTAGGAACGCCAGTTCTAACAAGGTCAGTTTCAACGCGTTTTAATTGCTCTACTTCCGCCTTAACTAATAACTTGTCTAAGTTGTTCGCTAAGTTCTCAAATGTCGGACGGTAGAATTCAATCGTTTCTGGAATACTTAGCGCTTTATTGCGGTGACGTAAGAACCAACGGGTTGCACGTCTGACCGTACGGCGCATTTGAAATAACATTTCCGTTTGAATCGATGTTGAAATTTGATTATCTAAAGCAGTGATTTCTTGCCAAACATCAGATAATTGGAAAACTTCGCTCGCCATTACATAACAGTTAGCAATTTCAGCTACCGTAGCACCGGTTTCTTCATACATACGATTAACAAAATTAAAGCCCATATCGTTACCGATATTGTTAGCCAATTTAGTCGCAATAATTTCAGCACGAAGTGGATGCAATTGCATTTGATCTTGGTACTTGTCCTGCAATTGTGGAGGAAAAGCTTCAAGTAATAAACGGTTATGGTACGGGTTATCTGTGATTTCCGAACAAACTAAATCTTCTTTTAAGACCATTTTGCTATAGGCAAGTAACACTGATAATTCAGGACGAGTTAATCCTTGTCCTTTAGATAAACGCTCTGAAATTTCATCATCATTAGGAATGAATTCTAAAGAACGGTCTAATTTGCCTGCTCTTTCCAATTCATGGATAAAACGTACTTGTTCTTTTAACTGATTAACACCACGCATTGCCGTAATTGATAAGGAGTGGGTTTGACGATAACAATCTTCAATAACGATATCACCAACATTATCGGTCATGTCGTAAAGTAATTGGTTACGTTGCTTAACGGTTAAATCGCCATTTTGAACTAAACCATTTAAGAGTATCTTAATGTTTACTTCGTTGTCCGAACAATCAACACCACCGGCATTATCAACTGCATCGGTATTAATTCTACCGCCATGTGCAGCAAATTCAATTCGTCCAAGTTGTGTGAAGCCTAAGTTACCACCTTCACCGACAACCTTTGCTTGTAACTCACTGCCATTAATACGTAGTGAGTCATTCGCTCTATCACCTACTTCAAGATGCGTTTCTTTAGAACCTTTAACATACGTACCAATACCACCGTTCCATAACAAGTCGACTTGCATTTTTAAAATGGCTTGCATCAAATCTAATGGTGACATGCTTTGTTTTTGCGTGCCGATCATTTTCTTAATTTGTGGCGTTAACTTAATAGACTTAACATGGCGACTAAAAATTGCTCCGCCTTCAGAAATCAAGTCTTTGTTGTAATCTTCCCATGTACAGCCTGGCATATTAAATAAGCGTTCACGTTCTTTATAAGAACTTGCTGAATCAGGTGTTGGGTCAATAAAAATATGCATATGGTTAAATGCAGCTTGTAAACGTATGTGTTTAGACAACAACATACCATTACCAAATACATCACCTGCCATGTCACCAATTGCGATACAAGTAAAATCAGTTGATTGACAATCAATATCCATTTCACGGAAATGACGTTTAACAGACTCCCAAGCGCCTTTAGCAGTAATACCCATAGCTTTATGGTCGTAACCAACACTACCACCAGAAGCAAAAGCATCCCCCATCCAGAAGTTGTACTCATCAGAAATGGCATTAGCAGTATCAGAGAAGGTTGCTGTACCTTTATCGGCAGCAACAACTAGGTATGGGTCATCTTCATCAAGGCGAACAACATTTACAGGAGGAACAACAACCCCATCAACAATATTATCAGTAATATCTAATAAACCACGGATGAACGTTCGATAACACTCTTTACCCGCTTCAAAAACTTCCTGACGAGAACCACCTACAGGAAGTTGTTTACATACAAAACCGCCTTTTGCGCCTACCGGTACAATCACTGTATTTTTAACTTGTTGTGCTTTAACTAAGCCTAAGATTTCTGTGCGGAAATCTTCTCGTCTGTCTGACCAACGTAAGCCACCACGAGCAACTTTACCACCACGTAAATGAACACCTTCAAGTTGTGGTGAATAAACAAAGATCTCAAATTCAGGTAACGGCAACGGCACATCACTAATTTGGTCAGGTAAAATTTTAAATGAAATATAAGACTTTTCACCAGTTTCAGCGTGAGGCTGAAAATAGTTAGTACGAATAGTTGCATTGATCATTTCGACAAAGCGACGAATAATTCGGTCATCATCTAAATTTGCAACTTTATCAAGTGACTTTTCAATATCGCCACTGACTTTATTTATCATTTTTTCTGAAACTTTTGCGCTTGGGTCAAAACGAAGAATAAAGAGTTTTATCAATAATTCTGCAATGTTTGGGTAACGAGCAAAAGTGTTTTCAATGTAACTTTGGCTGAAAGTACCACCAATTTGACGTTCGTATTTTGCATAAGCACGTAAAATTGAAACTTCACGTCCACCTAACTCAGCTCCAAGAATTAAACGGTTAAAACCATCGTCTTCTAAGTTTCCTGCCCATACTTTTGCAAAAGCGTCTTGAAATAAATTTTGTACTGTTTCAAGTGTGAATTTGCCATTACCCGTTAGTAACATTGAAAAGTCGAGTATCCAACAAGTTTCACCACTTGATGTTTTTACTAAATACGGGCTTTCACCAATAACACGCAAACCAAAGTTTTCTAGAATTGGTAAAACATCGGATAAATGGATTGGGTTACCGATATGAAATAATTTTAACTTTACATGACGGCTATCAGCACTTTCTTCTTGCGGTTGATAAAACAGCATTTCAAGTGGTTTTTTCTCTGATAACGACTCAAGCTTTTCAATATCAACGATTGCCGTTCCTGGTAAAACTTCGTCTTTGTAAGATTGTGGAAAACTACTATATTTACGACTTAGCGTCTTACCTTTTGCTTCACCTTTATGAGAGTTAAGCGCTGCTGCGAGTTTGTCATCCCAGCTTCTTGCCGCGTCATTTAAATTCTTTTCAATTTCTTTCACGTTGATATCTGCTTTAGTTGATTTAACACGGACGATATAATGAGTACGCGCCTGTGCTGATTCAGAAAAGTAAGTAGTGAACTCTACTTCTCGAGAACTTCCAAATGCTTCTTTCAATAATTTTTGGGTTTTAACACGTAATTCTGTGTTGTAACGCTCTCTCGGCACATAAACCATGCAAGAGTAAAAACGGTCAAAAGCGTCACGACGAACAAATAAACCTGAGTAGTCACGTTCTTGCATTTGAAAAATGCCTAAAACATTTTTCAATAATTCATCAGTATTACTTTGTAATATTTCATCACGCGGATAAGTTTCTAAAATATTAATTAACGCTTTGTAGGCATGAGTACCACGAGCAAAACCAGAGTTTTCACAAACATTAGCCACTTTAGATTTAATTAACGGTAAATCTAAAGCACTGTTGGTGTAATAAGCCGAACCAAATAAACCAACAAAACGTTCTTCACCAATAACATTACCTTCATCATCAAAACGTTTTACACCGATATAATCTAGATGCGCAGGACGATGTACTCGAGAGCGAGAATTCGTTTTAGTGAGAATTAGCGGGTTAACACCCAACGCAAGTTCACGTGCAGAACTTGACAATGTTGAAATTAAACGTTCAACAGTACCATCAGAGCGCTTCATCAAACCTAAGCTTGACTCAACATTCGCAGATAATGCCATATCACCTTCTAAGGCTTTTACATCGTATGAACGATAGCCCAGCAATGTGAAGTTATCGCTTAACATCCATTTTAAAAATTCTAATGCGTCATCATGATCATTAATTGAGCAAGGTAACTTTGCATCAGCTGTTTCGGTAATCAATTCACCAAGGCGATTTCGCATTGCTTGCCAATCGTCAACGGTGATTGCAATATCACTAACGACGGATTGAATTTCATCGGTAATTTTATCGAGCGCTCTTTGATCCGTTTGACGGTCAACTTCAATAAAGAAAACCGCTTCTACAGAAGTCGACTTTAATGATTTGTCAGCAGCTGCCGCTAATTGCGTGATTTGATTTTTTTTGTCACGAATAATATTAATAGGGCTATTAAGCATTAAATGTGGTGATAAGCCTAAACGATTAAGGGCTATTCGCAGGGAATCAACAAGGAATGGCATATCAGCAACAATCACTTCAATAATAGTGTGACTAGACTTCCAACCATTTTTCGACACTTGAGGGTTAAAAACTTTTATCACCGGCGTATTATCTTGGTGATCATTTAACGAGTTCCATAGGCTTAATGTTGCACCGTACATATCACTGTCATTACGGTGTTCAAGATCGAGCGTTGAAATGTTGCTATAAAGAAGTTCTGCAAACTGCTCAACGAGAGGAGCTGTTTTGGCTGGAACTTTTTTCTGAATTAACTGTGCTACATTCGAGAGTATCACTGAGGGTAAACCGTCTACTAACGCCATGCCGTTTTCCTTTTTGGATAAAACGCTGTTGTACTAAATTGTTTCAAACAATCGATAATTTAAAACAATTTGGTGTGTAATTTGTATTATTTATTTTATAAATTCTTATTATTGTCTAAAAGAATAGACTATATGTGCGATTTTATTAAGAATTTTAGGCTATTGCGAGGAATATTTTACTATTTTTGTTATTAATTTTTTGAAAGGGCTTACGTTAATTACTCAGAACAATTGTTTATTCACTTGTTATAAATAGAAAATGACCTTACGGTCATTTTCTTGTTTATTTATTCAAAATATTTATATTTTGATTAATCATAAAATTTTAAATTTATTTTTTATTTGGCCATAAAAATGCAGCAAGTGCAGGTAAGACCAGTACTGCAGCGATCATATTAACCAAAAACATGAAGGTTAATAGAATGCCCATATCAACTTGAAACTTTAAATCAGACCAAAACCAAGTTGACACACCAATAGCTAAAGTAACCCCTGTTATCAATACTGCGCTGCCTCGTTCTTTTAAAGCTAATAAATAAGCTTCTTGTACTTGATGACCTTCTCGCAGTTTAATACTCATGGTTGACAAGATATAAATCCCATAATCAACACCAATGCCAACACCTAATGCAATAACAGGTAATGTAGATACCGTTAAGCCAATATCAAGCGCAGTCATTAACCATTGCGCCAATGTTGATACAACATAAAGAGGAACAATAACCACGATGGTGGCACGCACACTTCTAAAGCTAATAAAACATAGTAACGTCACCGCGCCATAAACATAAAGCATCATTGGTGTTTGTGCTGTCGCAACGGCTTCATTGGTTGCAGCCATCACTCCAACAGGCCCTGATGCTAATTTAAACTTAACATTATCTGTAGCTAAAGATTGCGAGACGACTTTTACCTTGTCAACGACACGATTGATTGTCTCAGCCTTATGATCTTCTAAAAACAAGATAACTGGCATAACACTACAATCGTTATTTAATAAACCACTCGTTGAAGGTATCCGCGCAATTGACTGCACTAATGATTGTTGATTACGTGACAGAACTCGCCATTTGGCGTTACCTTCGTTATAGCCAGCATTAACAATTTTAGCAACCGACGCTAAACTAATCGCTGATTGCACACCAACGGTGTTTTCCATCTGCCATTGAAAAGTATCAATTAAATCCATTGTTTCATAAAAAGTACAAGAATCTGCAGAGCTCTCAATGATAATCGACATATAATCAACACTAATCGCATAACGGTCAGTTATTAAGAAAGTATCTTGGTTATAACGAGACGTTTCATGTAATGAAGGTGCCCCAGCATGTAGTTCCCCTATTTTCATATCTTGAGAATAAAAATAGCCAGCAAAATATAAAACAGCGGTAAAAACAAGAATGAATGTCGCAATGCGCTTAGTCGCAAATGTAGACATCATTTGCCAAATACGCGATGGGTTATTGTCTTCAACTTTTTGCTGATTTTTAGGGACATGAATAAAAGAAACGAGTAAAGGCAGTAAAATTAAATTCGTTAGAATGATCATCGCTACACCTAAAGACGCAGTAATGGCCAACTCACGAATAATGCCAATATCAATTGATAGTAACGTTAAGAACCCTACCGTGTCAGAAAGCAATGCGATCCCACCAGGGATCAGTAACAATCGAAAACTCATTTGTGCAGCTTCTTTAGAAGTCGCTCCTTTGGCAACCAATTTTGTTACGGAGTTAATCATTTGTACGCCATGACTAACACCAATAGCAAAGACTAAAAATGGCACCAAAATCGACATAGGGTCAAGGCCGAAACCGAGTGTTGATAGCATGCCTAATTGCCATACAACGGCAACGAGAGAACACGCTATAGGTAAAATAGTAAGTGAAATAGAGCGACAGAACCAGAAAACCATTAATGTCGTTATTACAATAGCAATAGCAAAAAAGGCAACTACTCCCTTTGCACCTTCTGCAACATCTCCCACCATTTTACTAAAACCAATGATGTGAATGCTAATATTGTTTTTTTCGAATTTTCCTCTAATTTGCTGTTCAAGTTGCTCTGCAATAACAAGTGTATCTAGTCGTTCTCCTGTTTGTGGGTCAGTTTCCATTAACGAGGCTTTTACCATCGCACAACTATAATCATCCGCAACAATACTTCCAACAATACCCGCTTTTTCAATATTTGACTTAACAACAGCTAAACCTTGTGAGTCAGATTTGAAATTTGCAGGGATCACCGGACCTCCAGCAAAGCCATCTTCTACAATTTCAACAAATCGAGTACTAGGTGAAAATAACGACTTCACTTGAATGCGGTCAACGCCAGGTATAAAAAATAACTGGTCGTGCACACCTTTTAGGGCACTGAAAAAAGGTTCATTAAATATATCCCCTTCTTTATCACAGACAGAAATTAGAACATTGTTCGCCCCACCAAAATTAGCACGGTATTTTAAATAGGTTTTCATGTAGCTATGGTTAAGAGGAATATGCTTGGTAAATGCGGCATCAAGCTTTATTTGGCTCGCTTGAAAAACAAGGAATATACTGGTGAGTACGAAAGCCGCAAGCACAAGAACTCGCTTTCGGAACATGGTGGCTTCGATAACATTAATTAGGGATTCTATTTTCATTTAATTTACTTCATCTGCTTAATGGGTTTGGTAAAATACTTTTCTACACGTTTTATTTAATAGCCGTCTGGGGAATGACTTTTATACCCACTTCAGAAACTATAACGAGTTGATTGTTAAACCAAACACCGCTGATTAACGCCTTACCGTCAGCTTGAATATTTAAAGAGAAACTAACACCATCATCTTCACTTTTTAATATCACGCCATTATTTCCTAAAACATAAATAACACCCTCATCTCCGAGCACTATGGAGTTTAATAATGCTTGAGTGTCAGTTTTAATATGTTGCCAAGGTGTACCATTTTTTAAACTACGAAAAACATTGCCACGTAAACCAACGACTAATAAATTTCCCTGTGCAGTGCGCGCAATGTCATTAAATGAGCCTTGATATATTTCATCAAACGGTAGCCATTTTTGTGCAAAATCGTTACTTTTAGCAATTAACCCCACTTCCCCTACCATATATAGAGTGCGGCCATCTTTAAATATACTGTTAAAATGAGCAAGAATACTACTTTGCTCATCTAAATAAGCTTCTTCATCTTCTCGTTTTAATTCTTCTAAATAGGCTAAATCTTCAGGAAAAAGAAACTCGCCATGAAACTCAAATGTCCAATTTTCACCGCCATCATGAGTACGGTATTGCTGTCCATAAGCTCCTATCGCAATGCCCTCTCTGCTATCTTTGAAAGATACATCAAGTAATGGTTTTTCTTTTTCGGGTAAATGTTGTTGTATTTCCCAATTCTCACCACCATCACGAGAAAATAATATTGTCGCGTCATGCCCTACAGCCCAACCATGTGTTTTATCAACAAAATGGACTGCGGTTAATGTCGTGCGAACAGGTACATTAGCTTGACGCCAAGTAATAGCGTCATTAGAAAGTAATATATGGCCACGTTCACCTACGGCGACAAGCTGATTATCATTGATTTTAACAATATCAAGCATAAGTGATTTACTGGCTAGAGGTGCTTGCATAGCAGGAATCTGCTGCGAAAAAGCATTAAGGAAAAATAGTGAGCTAAAAAGAAAAACCAACAAACGTTGCATAAAAAGGGGTACTCATTCGTTTTTAGTTATATGAAACGGACTCATGATGAAATCCATTTGTTATTGTAGTGTTTTTTATTTCATCATCCGTGATGGGTACATTTTAATTTAGTTAAATGTAGAACGGCTGGCAGTTGCCAGCCGTTCTTATACAACTAAGCTGTTGTTGCTATCTACGACCTTCACGTCTTAGAGCCGACGAAGTAAATGAGATATCTTTCAATTTTGCTGAAAAATCATACATTTTAGCTTCATTATCTAAGCCCATTGCTATATAGCGACGAGACTGTAAATCATGAAATACTTCAAGTGTAGACCATTGAGTAGGAACTTCGTAATAATTCAAACCATGAGCAACACCAACTCGGTATAGTTCATCACGGTTATCATATATATCAGTAACCGCAATCTGCCAGCTATCTTCGTCAATAAAGAACACACGTTTTTTATAAGTATGACGAGTTTCTGACTTTAAGTTAGCTTCAACAACCCAAACGCGATGTTTTTCATAACGAACATGCTCAGGGTTTATATGACCAGGTTTCAAGATATCCGCATATTTTAACGAATCACTATGTAAACGATAATCATTGTATGGGATCAACAATTCTTGCTTCCCTTTCAATGTCCAGTTATAACGATTTGGTGCGCCGTTAAACATATCAAAATCATCAGTCGTACGTAATCCGTCAGACGCTGTGCCAGGTGTGTCATATGCAACATTTGGCGCACGACGAACACGACGCTGACCTGTGTTATATGTCCATGCTTGACGTGGCGTTTGTATTTGATTCATTGTTTCATGAACTAATAATGCAGTGCCGGCTAAACGTGCAGGTTCTGTTACTTTTTGTTTAAACTTAAACAAAATATTAGTTTCTTTAAGTTTTGCTGCTGAGGCTCCTTTCATACCATAAGGAAGCATCAACTGATCATCAAAACCTAAATAAGTATAATCACCAGAAGCAGTCGGTGCAGCTTGTCCACCTTCACGCGTTAAGGCTTCACCTCGATAGCGTAAAATATGGTTCCAAATAGCTTCTAAACCATCTTTTGGCACTGGAAATGGAATACCTACAGCAGCATTTTTAATTCCGTTACCGTCTTCAATTAGCTCTGTGCGCCCTGCATTATCAATGCTTGCTTGATAAACATGTTCAGGATAAGAAGCAGAACGTCTTGATTGATACACATTCATCTTATAAGTGTCAGGGTAAGTTTCAAAAAGCTTAACCTGGCCCGGCGTTAGCATTGCTTTATATTGCGCAACATTTGCTGCCGTAATGGTGTATTCAATTTTATCTGCTGAAAAAGGGTCAATATGGTGATCACCCACGGTATATCCAGCAGGAACAGAGGTAATACCGCCATTCCATGAAGGAATTGAACCGTCTTTATTTGCACCACGAACTGCGCCAATTGGTGTTAATTCTTTATTTAACTTTTCGATTTCAGTCGATGAAACTTTAGCAAGAGTTGCCGTTGACACGATAGCCAAGCTTACTGCAACTGAGGCTAATGTTAATTTTTTAAGTGATTTTTTCATAATAATGCTCATTAACTTAGCCCTTAGATTGAATATTTAATGCTGAATGAAATGTAGTCGCGGTCTGCCATTTTGTTGGTTGTTCCTACGCCATCCCAAAAACCGTTATAACTTAAGTCTGCAGACCAACGGCTTTGATAATCAAAATTAACGCCAAAAGCGACTGACTTACGTTCTTCAATGAATAAAAATAAAGGATCTGGTGTTGTACCTTTAACATCGTGGGAGAAAACCACACGAGGAGAAATATTAATACCAGCAATAACGTTATTAAAATCTAATTTCGCAATAGCGCGGTAACCCCAAGCAAATTCATCTGGAAATGGGTTAGTTTCAACACCGTCTTGCAACGCCATCTCTAAACCTTCTTTACCGGCAATGCCACCATTACGCGCAGTACCAGGGCCATTCAAACGCAATACGTCTGGGTCAGGCATATCTTGAATATTAATTCCACCCACTTCAACTAACGTTGTTAACTGACTAGCGCCAAATGAAGGGCCCCATAAGTGAGTTAAAGTCATTTGCGCTTGTAAAGTATCTGATAAAATAAATCCGTTAGCGCGTTCTCCGCCTTGGAATACATCCATTTGAGAAACACCTTCAAGTTCGCTACGACCTTGATCATTAGCTAACTGTTGAGGCATCGCAGCAAACAATAGTTCAACATCGTCTATTTGTAATGGCTCATCTTGACGATAAGTTATTTCACCAGCAACAGACGTTGTACCTACAACGGTATTAAAACTTACTGCGTAGAGTTTAATATCTTCAATATAGTCTAATTGAACTTTTGAGAAAGCCGTTAAATCTGTATAGTTTTCTTCAGTAATAGGCCCTGAAAGTAACATGCCTATATCATGACCAACTGATGCATCACTGAAATCTGCAGTGATCCCTGAAAACACAGGACGGCGACTGTGATAACTCATGTGATAAAGACTAATTTCAGTATCATTTAGCTCAGGTAAAAACCATGATAATTTCAGACCATATTGCCCGCCATCATCAGGTTCATTTTCAGCATCAGCTTGTCTGAGCGTTAATTTTGTTGGGAATGCCCCCAAGTATGCAGCACCTGCACTACTCATTGGTACAGCACCAGAGCTAATTGCACCACTGAGAGTATTTAAACCAGAAATAAGGAAATCTAAATCCATATCTGGATTACTAGCAAAGTTTAATTGCACGTTGTTGTACTGTCCGCCATCACCCGCAAAGTCATTAGTAGAAAAGTAGCTACCTGGTGCTGGTAATACTGTTTTTTCCCAGCTGTATTGGTAAAAGGCTTCAATGCTGAAGTTCTCAGAAACACCTAGCGATGCCCAAACAGCGCCGAAAGGAATAAACGCTTCTTTTAATTCTGAGCCTGGAGCGCGAAGTCGAGCAATATCAACCGGGTTTAATTCACTTATACCATGAGAGATTAACGTACTTTCTCCCCAGCTGATCACTTGTTGACCAACGCGAACTGAAAGTGGCATTTCACCTAAGTCAAAATCGCCATAAACGAAAGCATCCAGTAACCTTACGTCATTACATAATTGGCTACTTGCTTCGTCATCGCGACAAGGATCATTACTAAGATTTGGGTTTGATAAGGGGTTTGACCATGCTCTGTCGCTATCGCTCATTTCCATATCATAGAAATACATGCCACGAGCAAACAAACCAAAGTTTTCATAACGAACTTCAAGTTCGTGAGAACCTTTGATTATCTGAGAAAAACTATCGCCGGAGTTATAGTTAAGATTACCGTTATCGCCATTGGTCGAATAACCCCCCTCACCATTCCATACGGTTGCAGGATCTGGGTTTACATTTAAAGATGGATGATAGTTGCTGAAATCGAAACCATTATTTGGGTTATTTGATTTACCAACATTGTCTTTCCAATTTCTATCTTCTACACGCCAACTTTGACCATAACTAAATGTCGAGTCAAAACTAATATCGAAGTTTCCTAATGTAAAGTTCTCGGCTTGTACCTGGCTTGTTGTTGCTAAGCAAACCAGTGCAGCGGCTATACTGACAGCCAAAGGCTTTTTGTAAAACCGATTGCGAGGGCTATATTTCATTTATTCTCTCCCCAGAGCATGTAAATTATATTTTATTTTTATCATCGCTACTTACTATTGAAATAAGTGGTCTAAAACAATAATTGCATCATTTTATCAATGGTGCAAGAGGTAATACCCATTGATAAGACCCTGTGTTTTAATGACTTCTAATCAATAAAAAGCGAATCGCACACTTGCGTTTAAAACAAGCGTTTAAAACAAATCTTTCTTTAAATGGTTTTTAACGACTATATATGTGTATTAAGTGATACAGCGAATTTGACTAGTTAGCTTCAAACACATCAGATGGTCCGACCACTGTTTAAAGCTAATACTCTAATCATCTGATTTTTGACAATGATAAAAATTTATTATTTTTTGTTTCCATACAAAAATAACCATTTATTCCGTTAGATAATAAATATTTTCGCATATGCATTGCTGGAAATTGAACTCTCAATCCAGCTGTTGTACTAACAACCATCTGCTGAGCTTTCCCTTCATAATAAGGGTAAAATTCAGCAGAAGTCATGTTTAATGAAAAATAATATTTCATAAGATAGCTAGTCAGCTAAGGCTGCATCAAGTTTTTCTTTTAGATCTTTAGATAAATCTTCAAGCTTAGTCAATTTTTCTAGTTCTGCACGCATTAGTTGCTGTCTCGCTAAATCAAAGGATTTAAACTGAATAAGTGGCGTGATCAGCCTTGAGGCAACCTGTGGGTTTATCTCGTTTAATAAGGCAATTTGCTTAGCAAGAAATTGATAACCTTTTCCTGACTTACAATGAAAGTAACGAGGATTGTTGACACTAAAATTACCCAGTAATGAACGAGCACGGTTCGGGTTTTTTAAACTGAATAATGGGTGAGCTAATAATGTCTCCAGAGAACTAAATATCTCCGACGTACATTGTTGAGCAGCAATACTAAACCACTTATCCATCACTAAGGGGGTGTCATGCCATTTTTGCTCAAAGTGTTGTAACTGTTCGTCAAAATCAACTAAATTATTTTTAACTGAGCAGATAAGAGCAGTAAGGGTATCTGTCATGTTATCTGATGATTGATATTGCTCTGATACTTTATGTTGCTGTTCCTTGAGTAATGATAAATAAGACAAGCAAACATTCTTCAGTGCTCTTTGCCCTACTTCACTGCCACTGTATTTATATTGTGATGATTCGTTATCAGTGTATGCTTTTTCGAAACTTGTCGTTAAGCCTTTGACTAAAAACAACTTCACTGCCGAAATCGCATTTACTATTTTTATTGGGTCTACTTGTTCTATTTCAGCGATTACTTCGTCAAAACTAGGTAATGTTAGTTGTTCAGCTTTAAACGCATTGTCTGTTTTTGCATCAAAAATAGCTTGGTATGTTGTCAACAAACTTGCTGGTAAAGTAAAAGACTCGTCAGCAACTAACTCTTTAATGTAATTCAACATTAATTGTTGACCTGCATCCCAACGACAAAACTCATCATCAGCAAAGGCCATAATAGTTGCCAGTTGTTGATCCGTTTGACCAAAAGCTAATTTAACGGGTGCAGAAAAACCCGCTAATACTGCTAGAACTGGTTTTTCACAATAGTGATCAAATGTCCATGTTTGCTTCGCTGAGGTTAGTTCAAGTAACTCTCTGCTTTTCACTTTGTTTTTTTCAATTAGTTCTATCGCGATAGGAATATGTAATACTTTCCCTTCACTGCCGTCTGGCTGCACAGGACTTTTCTGTTCTATGGTTAATTGGTACTGGCCATTTGAAAAGCTTTCTTCAACCTCTAATACAGGCGTACCAGACTGGTGATACCAAGCTTTAAATAATGTAAGATCAACACCCGAGGCATCAGCCATTGCATTTATAAAGTCATCACACGTAACAGCCATCCCGTCAAAACGACTGAAATATAAATCCATGCCTTTTCTAAATTGATCTTTGCCTAATAACGTGTGGATCATGCGAATAACTTCAGCACCTTTTTCATACACGGTTAAGGTGTAAAAGTTATTCATCTCTAGTACTTTCTCTGGGCGTATAGGATGTGCCATAGGCCCTGCATCTTCAGCAAATTGCTGCGAACGCAACAATCTAACGTTCTTTATACGATTTACCGCGGCACTATGCATATCGGCACTAAACTGCTGGTCACGAAATACCGTTAAACCTTCTTTTAAACTCAATTGAAACCAATCACGGCAAGTTACACGATTACCAGACCAATTATGAAAGTACTCATGACCTATCACCGCTTCAATATTAAAGAAATCTGTATCAGTGGCACTTTCATTATCAGCTAAAACAAACTTAGAATTAAAAACATTTAAGCCTTTATTTTCCATCGCTCCCATATTGAAAAAATCTACTGCAACAATCATATAAATATCAAGATCATAAGCTAAGCCAAAAGTTTCTTCATCCCAGCTCATTGAGTGTTTTAACGATGACATGGCATGATGAGCTTTGTACAAATTCCCTTTATCTACAAATATCTCTAAAACAACCTCTCGTTTATCTGTTGTCGTAAAGGTATCGCTGAGTAAATCAAAATCTCCAGCAACAAGGGCAAACAAATAGCAGGGTTTTGGGTGAGGGTCTTGCCAACAAGTAAAGTGTTTGCCTTCGGGTAAGTCTCCCTGCTCGGTTTTGTTACCGTTTGATAATAAATAGGGGTATAAGCTTTTATCTGCAATGACTTTAGTTGAATAGATTGACATGACATCAGGACGATCTAAATAATACGTGATCCGTCTAAAACCTTCTGCTTCACATTGTGTACAAAATGCTCCTCCTGATTTAAACAATCCCTCAAGAGAAGTATTGTTAAGAGGGTCAATCTCAGTAACGATTGTTAAAATAAATTCATCAACATTAATATCTATTAACAACTGCGTGGTAGTTGTTTGATAGTAACTTCCAGGTAATGCTTGCTGATTTATTTGTAATGAAATTAGTTTAAGTTGCTCACCATCAAGTACTAATTGCTTAGCATTTTTATTTTCACGTTTTACAGCCATAGTATTAGTGACGATGGTCATCGTGTCTTCTAGTTCAAATGTCAGATCAACGGTGGAAATAGAAAAATTTGAAACTTGATAATCAGATAAATATCGCGCGGTAAAGTCGGTCATGAAATATTCCTTTTGAAGAAAACATAAAGCCTGCAGAAACAGGCTTTATTTTAAGTCGATATAAATGACAAATAAAAGAAAAAACTCATTTTCTTTCAATGCCATTTTTATTTGATGTTAGCTATTTGCTAGCTTACCACTGCTCGTTACAATTTTTTTAATTTTATAGCCGGTATAACCATAAATAACAGCAATTACCGGATTAATTAAATTAAAAAAGCAGTAAAAAATATAATCATAAGATGTTAACGCCAGTGCGCCAAACATAAAGGCACCACAAGTATTCCACGGAATTAATGGTGAAGTAATGGTACCTGAATCTTCTAAAGTACGGCTTAACAGTTTTGGATGAAAACCTCGACGTTTAAATTCAGCTTTAAACATTCGTCCTGGCATAACAATCGCCATGTATTGGTCAGCAGTTATTAAATTAGTGCCAATACAGGTTGCTACTGTGCTGGCAATTAAACTACCCGTAGATTTTGCCGTAGATAGAATAGCTTTTACAAATTTATCTAGCATGCCTAAATGCTCTAACACCGCACCAAAACTCAATGCACACATCACTAACCAAATGGTATTCAGCATACTAGACATACCACCACGGCTAAGTAGTTTATCAATTTGTTCATTACCGGTGTTAACCACTACACCATCAAAAAAGGCAGTCCAAACAACCATTATGTATGCTTTAGCGCCACTCACACCTTCAGCTGCCATAGTTAAAATAAGTTCTTGTTGAAATACCAAAGCCCAAACAGCGCCAATTAATGCACCAATAGCAACAGCAGGAAATGCTGGAACTTTCTTAAAAGCTAGAAAAAGCAGTATAAACAGTGGGATAAGATTCAGAACAGAGATATTATAAGTCGAATCAAGTGTCGTGAGTAAGGCATCAATGCTAGCGGTATCACCAGTAACCGCTGACGAGTGATCAAAACCAATAATGAGAAACAATATCAGTGCAATGCTAATAGAAGGGATTGTAGTCCACAACATATAACGAATATGTTCAAATAATTCACTACCCGCTACTGCTGGTGCAAGGTTTGTCGTTTCTGATAATGGAGATAGCTTGTCACCAAAATAAGCACCCGAAATGACGGCACCAGCTGTCACTGCGCTCGACATTTCAAACCCATTAGCAATACCAATAAATGCAACACCTACTGTAGCAGCTGTTGTCCAAGAGCTACCAATACTCATAGCCACAATACCGCAAACTATACAGGCGGCAGCATAAAACCAACTAGGGTCAATAATTTGTAAGCCATAATAAACCATGGTTGGCACTGTACCTGAAAGTAACCAAGTACCAATTAATGAGCCAACTGCTAATAATATTAAAATAGCACCAAGAGAAATTGAGATACCACCAACAATCGCTTTTTCAATAGATTGCCATGAATGACCATTTTTAATACCGATAACGACAGCTATGCCCATCGCAAGTAATAATGCAATTTGGTTAGGACCAAAAGAGGAGTTGTCAGCAAAATATCCTACTGCAGCAGTTAACATTATGACTAATGCAATAATAGGGATTAAAGCATCAAGCATACTAGGTGGTTTAGGAGTATTCGTTATGGTTATATCGTTATTTACTTCTGGCTCTGTCATGTGCGTTGCTGACCTTTAGTTTATTATAGTTATAATTTGTAGTTTATAATTTGTGTTTTAACTTTTAACTTTTCAACCTTTTTTATCACAACCCTTGATAGTTTAATAATGTTTATATTTCATTTTCTAGGGACTAATCTTGTAGCTTTTTTATTTATTCTATTTATTTGAATTATTATTTACATTTTTATTTACAATAAAGCCGCAATTAAGCGGCTTTAGTTGAGAACTCATTTACTTATTTCTTAGCAACTTTGCCAATCGAAACTAAATCAAAAGTGATCTTAGCGGTTTCATCCAAAAATGGATCTAACTCATCTAATTCATCAGGTAAGTCGTCTAGCGATTTCACTTTTTCTTTACCCATAACGACTAAACGCTCATTAGCACGAATAAGTTGTTTCGCTTTACGCTCTTCACTTTTTTTCTTACGATCACTAAGCTTTAAAGAAATGGTCTTATCATCTTTTTCTTTTTGATAAATAGCAATATCATCAAGTAAATAGTTGAATTCACGATTAGACTTAACACGTTCCGTATGTAATGAATTTAAATAAGATAAATCACTAGATAGGTTATCTAAACGTTGATACCTAGCTTTTGGAATTTGATCCCATGGTAATGCATTTTTCTCTCGACTTTCTCCCCACTCTTCAGGGTCGATCGCTGTAGGAAAAGCAATATCAGGTAATACACCTCTATGTTGAGTGCTACCACCATTTATACGGTAAAACTTTGCAATGGTAAATTGAATGCTACCTAAAGGATTATCGTAAAGATCATATACACGTCCTAAGCCACGGTGTTGTTGAACAGTGCCTTTTCCAAACGTATGTTCACCAACAATTACACCACGTCCATAATCTTGAATAGCCGCCGCAAAAATCTCAGATGCTGAAGCACTGTAACGATCGACCATTACCGTTAATGAACCGTCATAAGAACTTACACCGTCATCATCACTATTCACTTGTACTCTGTTAGCACCATCACGCACTTGAACAACCGGTCCTTTATCAATAAACAAGCCAGTTAGTAACGTTGCTTCTCGCAGTGAACCTCCACCATTGCCACGTAAGTCGATAATAATGCCGGAAACTTTTTCTGCCTTTAATTTATCTAGTTCTTTATTAACATCACGAGACAAATTATTGTAAAAACTAGGGATAGTAATAACCCCTAATTTATTTGAAGTTTTATCATCTTTATTTTCAAAGTAAATTTCGGATTTAGCCGCTCTGTCTTCCAGAATGATTTTGTCTCGAACGATGGAAACAACTTTGATAAGAACGTCATCTTCGCCTGATAAAATTTGTAAACGAACCTTAGAGTCTTTTGGACCTTTGATCAGGTCAACAACATCATCTAAACGCCAACCAATAACATCCTTAAATTTATCTTCACCTTGCGCTACACCAATAATGCGGTCTTTAGGTTTTAGATCATTAGATTTATCAGCAGGACCTCCAGGAACAACACTCTGGATAACAGTGTATTCTTCGTCAGCTCGCAGGACAGCACCAATTCCTTCTAGCGACAAATTCATGTCCATTTGGAATTTTTCTGCATTTCTTGGTGACAAATAAGAGGTATGCGGTTCAACTACACGAGCAAAGCTGTTCATCACAACTTGAAAAACATCTTCACTTTCACTTTGCTTTAATCTTTTTATCGCATAGTTATATCGTTTGCTCAAAACCGTTTGAATTTTAGGCCATTCTTTACCAGCTAAAGTTAAGCTAAGTGCATCGTACTTCACCTTTAAACGCCATAAAGCATTTAACTCCGCCGTATCTTTTGGCCACTCAGCGTCTTCACGGTCAAAGTTATAAACTTCATCTTTAGTGAAATCGAAAGGTTTTTTTTCTAACAAACTTAATGCATATTCATAACGCTCTAAACGTCGTTGAAGATTTAAGTTAAATATTTCATAAGCAACATCTAATTTGCCACGAGCAATAATACGGTCAAATTCAAAGCGGTGTTTTTGGAAATCGTCAATATCCGTAGCTAAAAAAACATTTCGAGCATAATCAAGTTGTTTGATATAACGATCAAATATTTTTTCAGAGAGCGCATCATCCATTTTAACTTGAGTATAATGTGCACGAGTAAACTGCGCAGTTACGCGCTTACTCGATGTAGCATGCTGGCTTTCAGGTGCCAATATGGGAAGAGTGTCTACATTATCGATACTTTCGACAGCAAATACATTCATTGCTGACAGCGAAAAAGAAACGGCAATTGCGATACGACAAATTTTTAGCATGCCCAAGTACTCCAATTTATTCAGTAAATATATTTTTAATTTGTGTCTTAACAACCATTCCTGAATTTAATTGTACACTCACATCTTTACCAGCAACTTCAGTGATAACCGCGTCCATAGGTGAATTACCTAATTTAACTTTAACATTCTTACCAACAATAACTGCGCTGGTTTCAACGGGAACAAGTTTAACTTCAGCTTTTACTTGCGGTCGTTTAGTTGACTTAACCGACTTAAACTTAGCTTGTTGCTCTTTTCTTTTAGCTGGATTGTGAGCAGACGATTTCGTTTCAGAAGAATTGTCCGACTTATTAAGCTTAGATCCTTTATAAGGTTTTTTGCTTGTTTTGTCGTGTTTATTTTTGTTACCAAATTTTTCTTGGCTCTCTTTTAACGTTTTACTCGCGTAATCAGCTTGCTCTTGATCTATCTCAGCAGAGTCATTTCCGTCAATATCAACACGGAAAGTGCCTAATTTAACGGCTTTCAAATAACGCCAGCTACTTGTGTAATGTCTTAAAGCTTGACGCAAGCGTGTTTTACTCACAGTTTCATCTTCAATTAACTTTTCAGACAAATCTTGAAAGATACCGATTTTAAGCGCTTTAGCTGGGCCGTCGATCGAAAAACACGCTGGAAATTTTTCAGCTAAATAAGCAATAATTTCTTTTGTGCTTAAACGCTTCACTTCAGTGTTTTCTTGTGCCGTTACGGGAGCTTGCTCTGCTACTTCAGTGTTAACTGTCGTTTCAGTACTGTTCATTTCTGTTTTGCTAACTTCGTTTTCTATTTTAGTGTCCATAAATACAACTTTTTTTAAAATGCTTAAATCTTAAGAGGTTAAATCTTGAAGGTACTGTTCGCGGTTATCCAACAAATGTCGGCACCAATCATAAATATCTTCACTTTCTATTTCAGGTAGTAATTCTTGACTAATCCAATAGTCCCAAACCAAAGATAATAATTGCGCTAATATCTCTGGCTCAATATCTTCTTCAGCTAAATCATAAATCAGATGATAAATTTCATTTATTCTTTCTGCTACAAGCTCTTCCTGACCATCCCAATCACCAACAATGCTTTCGCTAACTAGGTAGTCATGAATTACAATAATTTCTTTCATTAGTTTATCACGCCATGCTTGATGATGATATTTTCAAATAAATTAATTATTGTCTCAAGCCCTTGTTGGTCATTTTTATCAAAGTGGTCATAGCGTGTACTGTCAATATCAAGTACCGCAATAACATTACCATCGACCATTACTGGGATGACTATTTCTGAGTTAGTGGTTGCATCGCAAGCGATGTGTCCATCAAATGTATGAACATCTGCAACACGTTGAGTGGTACAAAGACTCACTGCTGTGCCACAAACCCCTGTTCCAACAGGAATTCTTATACAAGCAACTTTTCCCTGAAAAGGGCCTAATACCAGTTCATTATTAATTAAACGATAAAAACCAACCCAGTTTACTTGAGGTAAATGCTCAAAGAGTAAGGCGCTAATATTTGCCATGTTAGCAATAGTATCAGCTTCGTCACTTATTAAAGCCTCAACTTGTTGATAAAGTTCTTTATATAATTCATTTTTGTTCATAAATAACAATATTCTTAATTTCTCAAAGATAAATGATGGTCAAAAAACGCATAACATAACCCGATAACCCACTAAGTTAAAGCTCTTATTACAGATTTAATGTAGTTTTAACTCATATTTTATCCCGTTTGGGCAAGATAGCGTAATTAATTATCTTTATTTATCGCATAAGTAACACTTACCTGAGCTGAAACACTCTGTTTGCTAGCCTGTGAACTAAAGTTATTAGCATTTTGATTTGACATCACATAAGTGCGAGGAGAGTGATAAGCAGATTCTTCGAAATTAGAAAGACGACCTAACTTTGCATCAATTTGCTCAGCAATAACTGTTGCTTTTTGCTTAGCGTTTTTTAACGCATTAATCAACGCTTCTTGATACAAAGATTCATTATTTGTAATTACTGTTTGTAATGGGAAAATCCTACTGACTCCGATTTTTACAACATTATCGAGAAGCTGATCGTATTGTTTGAAATCATTAAAGGTTATGGTTATTTCGCGAATCACTTCAAAGTATACTTTAGGCGGTTTAAAAGCAGAATTTAACGGGTTATCATTATTATTAACTACAATTTTCTCATTACCTTTTCTGTTGTTAATTTGGTTTACATTTTGGTTGTTTATTCTCTGATGGATTTCAAAGTCTGCTGACTGAGAGCGATTTTCATAACGAGGTATCAATTGAAGTCGAGCCGATTCTATAGCATTTTTCTTAATGCCCATTGATAAGTACATATTAGTCACTAAACGACTTTTTTGGTCGACAATAACTTTAGCTTTACTTGCAAGACTTCCGCGTTGACTAATTGATACAGTAAAAATAAACTGAGTCGGCATAACCGCTATTGTGGCTTTACCAATAACGGAAATCTCTCTTTCAGATTGTTGCTCTGCTGCGACATCAGAGGCAAATAGACTAATAATAATGAATAGATATTTCATTAACGTTCCCGAGCATTGATTTTTTGTGAATTGCTAATTAAATTCAGAACACTTGACTACAGTTGATGAAATTCAACAAGGTTTTAGTTTTTCTTTATTGGCCAAAGTCAACATGCTTTCGTTTATCTTATGTATCTATTGATACTTTACTTTAGTCAGTTTTTAGTGACTTTCAAGGGTTTAATAGCTATTTAGATTTTTTTGTGATGAGAATACTATCTGTTTGATAATGTTTATTAGAGGTAAACTACGATTCATTTATTTTCAATATCACTAAGCGGGCGCCGTTATCGATATCAACCAATATCGAGTATCACGCCTTGACCTGATTTTCTAACTAACGCTGAAACAGCATCTCGACGTGTGAAGATTTTAAACAGGTAAGACTAACGAATAGACCAGTGTTTAACGTCTTGTTCCGACAAGAATTGTTCTGCATCTTCACCTTGCATTTGCGACAACGTTGCTAAGATACCCGCTTGTATACATTGCGGCGCAGAAACAGTTATTGAGCGGGGAGCATTATCAATGGGCCACCCCGTCTTAGCATTAAGTATATGGCTGTAGCGCTGACCATCTTTAAGTAAAAAGCGTTTTGCATCTCCACTCGTTGCCAATGCTCCTTTATATAAAGACACGACCATAGTTTTCTTATCAACAAAGCCTGGGTGCTCTATCCCTACTTGCCAAGGTTTACCGTTTCTTCGAGCTGAATTTGTCGCTAAATCACCTCCTAAATTAACGAGTACAGCGAGTTCGGTTAAAGATTTAACCAATAAAATGGCACGATCAACTGCATATTCTTTGCCAATACCACCTAAATCAATTTCCATATGGGCAGGTAAAATAATGTGTGCTGCATCATATTTCACCTTTTCCCAGCCAATATTTTTCAACGCTTTAGCAATAACGCCCTGAGTCGGAATGTTATCTGAACAGTCAAAATGCCATACTTTTCTTAATGAACCTGAAGTAATGTCAAAAATACCGTCACTGAGTTGATAACAGGTATCTGCAAAATTGAGTAATGCGAATGTTTCATTATCAATAGCGATGGGTTTGCCAAAACTTTGATTTATTTTACTGCAAAGGCTATGCGGATCATAACGATTGTACTTGTCTTCAATACGCCACACTTCCTTGCTGACTTGCTTGCCTACCTCCAAAGCTAGAGACTTATCGAGAGTATCAACAATCACTTCACACGAACTTGCCATCGCATCAAACGTGATACAGAAACCGTCGTCACACTTAGAAATGAGTATTTCTCGCATTGCCTTCAAATTTATACCTGTTATAAAAAAGCCCTTATTCATTTAATAAGAGCTGATATTTTTGCTAACGTTAAACCGTTAGAACGAATAGCTTACCTGAGCAATAATCGCATCAATATTTTCATGCAATTCCATATTAGCTAAAACACCTGGAGCTTTATGCCCAGCACTTTCAGGGTCTTGGCGATAATATTCAAGCCTAAAAGATAAATCATTACCATCGCTAAGTTTCATCCCGTACTTTAACCCTACCGTATAAGCTGTCATTTCACCTATTCGGTAATCCGCACTCGCAAATTCAGGTAATGCTTCACCCTGCATTATAAAGGGTTGATAAAACTCTGCTGCAGCTTGCCGATAAAAACGAAAATGAGGCTCTAAATAACTACCGTTATCAAGAGGAATATAAAAACGTGTATCAACAGTATGTGAATCTATTTGCCAATCATCCCACATATAACGGTATGACACATCAATAATGGTCTCATCAAAATGATATTTAGCTTGGGCAAATACGCTTTGTTTGATGCGTTCATCGGGGCGGTTTTCATACAAGTAATCTTGAGTAATACCATCGTTATTGACCAAGCTGAGAATTTTAAAAGGGTCAGTTAAATAGCCATTAACAGATGAATATGAATAATTAACTTGTGTCACCATATGGCGGTTAATCACTTGCGTAAACCCAACCATTATATCCGTCGTGGTTTTATCATCTCCGCTAGTTTTCCTTGATGTTTTATGCCCGTTTTCATCACCATCGTTATGATATGCTAAAGGCATAGAAGCAAATGGTTTAGGAATACCACCTTCTGGCTCAAAGGTGTCTTGAAAATGACTTAAGCCAAATGAAAATGTAGAGTTTTTCTTATTGAAATCATAAGCAAGGTTACCGTTCACACCTAATGACAAATAATCATATTCTTTTGAAATATGAACACCTGCACTACCGGTATAGTTTTGCATTAATGCTTGGGTCCATTGCGCATTAAATTGTACGCGAGTATCATGAAACGTATCATCGAGAGGTGTATTTTCTGCTTTAACATCATAATCCCCCTTTCCTGAGGGACGTGTAAATGTTTGTACACTAGGTTGTGCAACCCCACCGTTTGCTGAAGCGCCAGTTAAAGCATCTATTGTTAATTTCAAACTTAAAATGCTATCGTCAGCATATGTTTTTTTAGCATTAAAAATGGCTTCCGCCGCTGAAACACGATCTGCCTCGCTATAATATAAGAACGCTGAATCAAAAGCCCAAGAGTCTTCAGTTAACGTATCTGAAGTAGTTGGTGCCGCCCCGACTTGAGCACTGCCTAACAACGCTGTAGTGGCTATAGTAAGAGCCGTTTTTATACTTATTTTATGCTCTGTATTCTTATTCTTTTTATCGCTGATTAATTGCATCCACAACCTCCGCCACCAAAACTTTTTCCGCCGCTTGATGCTTCTTTACTAAAGTAAATATGATCATCAAGTGCAGAATCAATTGGTGAAGCGGTTAATGCCATTTGCTTTTTTGCTAACAAATCACGTTCCCAAGGCTCAACCCCCAAACTAGAGCAACCAGATGCTAAAGTAACGATGAAAAACACGAGTGAATATTTAAATTTATTGTTCATTTTGAAACCTCATTATGCGCTTTACTTATTAGATTAAAGTGCAAGTAGTTGTATAATTTCTTGTTCGTATTTTTGAACCTTTTGCTTAAAAAAACCACTATGTGCATATTTAACCTCGCCTTTCTTACTGATGATCAAACTACTAGGCATCCCTTGAATATTAAATAAACGCGCTAACTCACCTTTAGGATCATAAACAACGGTAAAATTAGCGGGGTTATCATTGAGAAATTTTTCAGCTAAATCGTGCTCAGCATCTAAGTTAATGCTAATAATGGTAAACCCTTGTGATTTGAACTGCCCTTCTATTTTATTCATCCACGGGAATGATTGACGACAAGGACCACACCAAGAAGCCCAAAAATCAACATAAATGACTTTCCCCTGATGCTGAGCAATCAATGTATCCAACTGTTCTTTTGGTGTTTGTTCAATAGTTTCTTTTGCTTTAGAAGTACTTGAAAAAACAAAAAAGCTAATGACTAATGTAAGAATTAATAAACCATTAGCCGAGATACGATTAAAACGAGAAATGCTTGAATGATTACAGGTTATCTTCACTTGGATTCCAGATAAATGATTAAGACTAAAAGCATAATGAAGTTTTCTTAAGAAAAACTTAAGAACACTTCATTTTTACAATTCACCAAAAATAACGAGCTCTCTGTTTTCTAACCATTGCGGATATTGAGTCATCACTTTACTGAACATCCGGCTCTGTAAGTAGTTATTTAGCCATGATCTAAGTTTCGGGTATGGCGATTGTAAATACCATTGGCGCTCTACCTTTGAGAATTTACGAATGAAAGGCAACAAAGCGATATCAGCTAAACTGGTTTTGTTTGACATTAAAAAGCCATTTAGTTCTAATCGCTGCTCTAAATCTATAATGTATTTTTCACACGCTTCCCTGTCACTTATAAGTGAATCTTCATGGTAGCGTTTTGCACATTGATATTTATCAAAACATTTTTTAAATTCATTATCAAACGTCGAAATTAACGATAACATGTCAGATAATAAGTGCGGCGTTTCACTGTGCATAAGGTTATCGGGATCACTTTCATGTAATGCCCATAACATAACCTCTAAACTTTCATCAATCACATTTGGTTGAACAAGTTCGTTTCCTATGACTAAAACAGGAACTGTTCCTTTAGGTGATACTACTAACATTTCATCAGGTTTATTCGTTAATACCAAATCACGTAATGCAACTTTTTGTTTTGCATAATATATTGCGATTCTTGCACGCATGGCATACGGACAGTTTCGAAGAGAATAAAGTATAGGTAAGGATAAATTTGACGTCATGATGATTTTGTTTATAAAAATATACGAGAATAAGTTACTTTAACGGTATTCATTAAGGAAATATATCGGTAAAATCGCCACCTTTAAATTTAAGTGAAAGATAAGTGACCACATGCATCCAAAAATAGAATTATTAGCACCCGGCGGTGATGTCGAAGCCATTAAAGCAGCAATTATTGCTGGCGCCGATGCCGTGTATTGTGGCCTAGATACTTTTAACGCCCGAAATCGTGCTACTAATATCTCATTTGATCAACTTGTCGGTGTTATTCGCTTAGCGCATCGTTATCAATGCGAAATATTCTTAACCTTAAATGTTGTTATTTTAGAACGCGAATTTTCTTCACTTGCTAAGTTACTCACTAAACTTGCTAATACCACCCTTGATGGCGTTATTGTGCAAGATATAGGCATGTTTTACCTACTTAAGAAGCATTTTCCAACTCTTGATATTCACGCGTCAACGCAACTAACCACTCATAACGTTGGTCAAATTCCTTTTTTGAAAAAGTTAGGTGCCTCACGCGTTAACTTATCAAGAGAGTTAAATTTACGTGAAATAACCGCGATGACTGCAGCGGGTAAAAAACACGAAACGTTAATAGAAGTATTCGTACACGGTTCGTTATGTGTCGCATTTTCTGGATTATGTTATTCAACCTCAGCCAGCGTTGGTAACTCTGGCAACCGTGGCCGTTGTAGCCAAGCCTGTCGTGAAGAGTATCAACCGACAGAAGCAGGTAATAAATTCCCGTTAAATATTAAAGACAACTCTGCATTTTTTGATTTACCCGCGCTTATTGAAGCAGGTGTCCATTCATTTAAGATTGAAGGCCGTATTAAAGGCGCTAGCTATGTGCATACCGTAGTAGATAGTTTTCGTAAACAAATTGATGGTTTTCTTAAAACCGGTGAACTGCTTGAAGACGGTGAACGCCTATACAAAGTATTTAACCGCGACTTTTCAAACGCTTTTTTACGTGGTGATTTAAATCAGTCGATGTTTATTGAAAACCCCCGCGATAATTCTAAATACCATGCTGTAGATAAGAGCAATGCAATATCAGTAGTACAAATTCAAGAAGTTGAACAAGAGCTTAATGATGAAAAGCAACTGATAAATGCCTCTGTTGACGACAAAATAAAACACTTAACCATTGATAAAATACCGCTAACACTGACTATTTCAGGAAAGCTGGACCAACCATTAACGTTAACAGTGACAACAAAAGAGCTTTCTCAATTACAACCCTTTGTTGATGCGAAAGACAACGATAAAGGCATTGAAACAAAAAGTTTTGAGCTAAAATCGCAGAGCACTTTGGTGAAAAGTGGCAAATTAAGTATAGATAAAGAAACCGTTGAAAAACGATTCAAAAGTTTCAACAATGCACACTTCAATTTAATAGAAATTTGCACAAAAGCATTAGATGGCGGTTTAAGTATTCCTTTTAAAGAACTAACCGTATTAAAGAATCAAGCAGCATTATTGTTAAACAATTCAAAGCCCGTATTTCCTGAAGTACAATTGCCGACATTAACGAGACATCCAAAGATACCGGTAACAGGTGATAGCAAAGCGGAATTATCAATACTTATTTGTGATGAAAGTGATGTGAAATTAGCGAGTTTAACCTCTGCCGATATTTATTATAAATTACCAGAAGCTTACAAACGTGGCTGTACTAAATATGTTGGTTTTTTCAAAGAAAACCCTCGTTTGATCCCTTGGTTTCCTTCTGTATTAATTGGTAAAGATTACGACGTTGCGGTAAATATTTTAGAACAAGTAAAACCTGAGCTTATTGTGACCAACAATACCGGTATCGCCTATGAAGCTAATCGACTGGGTATACAATGGATAGCAGGGCCTTTTTTAAATACCACTAATTCATATGCTTTACTTGCGATGCAGGAAGGATTTGACTGTAAAGGGGCATTTATTTCAAATGAAATTAATCGCCAACAAATTAGAAATATTGCGCGTCCTGAAAATTTCAAACTATTCTATAGTATTTACCACCCAATATTATTGATGGCCAGCAGACAATGTTTCTTTCAACAAAGTGTCGGCTGCGAAAAGCCGCGTATTGATAACGGCTGTATGCTGTCTTGTGATAAATCAACCAGTATCACTAACCTAAAAGGTGTCTCGTTTGCTATCGACAAGCAAAAAGCAGGTTACCCAAGTATTTATAATCAAGATCAATTTTTAAACACAGAAATTATTGATGACTTAAGTGACTTATTTGATGGCTTTATGATTGATTTAACCAATATCGGTTCAGGTGATAAGCAAATGCCTGATAAAGCAGAGTTATTAGCTCAGTTTGAAGAGTTACTTAAAGGTGACGCTCAGGTACCTGATACATTGAATACATTAGTGCCTGAGTCAACTAACAGCCAATACCACACAGGATTGTAAGAGTAAAAAACTACAATTAACTAAGTTGTATACCTTGTCACCTTAATAAGGTTGCAAGGCATACAATTATTTACTGTCAGAATTCAATCATTCATTATTGGTGTAGCAAACTTTGGTTTTCGCTACATAGTCGTGCAGACAACGCTTTTCCTTGCCAAAAATAAACATTGGGTTTACTAAGCCTGAAATAAACTGACCGCCAAATGGAACGATAGAAAGTACCTGCATAGGTAAAATTCTTTTTAAATATATGGTGGATAATTCTGCTTTTGTGTCATCTAAATTTTCAATACGAATTGACATAAAGTTCTTACCAATCGTTTGTCCGTAATGATACAAAAGATAGCCATGCAGTATAAAGCTGACAACTAACCCATACGCTAACATAGAGAGTGACAAAAATAACGAGGGGTCTGATAGATTATCTAAACCTATATACATGAAAATAGGGACCGCAGCAATGATACCGATAAAGCCATCAATTAAGGCTGATAAAAAGCGGTCACCCCTTGTCGCTTTTGCCCCAACTCTTTTGGTGTTATCAACTTCTTCAGAATGACTAACCGCCCTTTCTTGAATCAACCGATTAATTTCTTCAGCCCTGTCAGGGTATTTTTCTTTATCAATAGTGCCTGCCGCTGAAATTAGCTCATCTGTTGTGTATGACGTAAAGTCAATTTTTGAGTCCATGTTAATTATTATTCCTTTATTAAAAAGAAGAGTTGTCCTGAGTTAAAAACTCTAACTCTTTCAACGTTGATTTTCTATTTAAAATTTCATTTCTGTGAGGATAACGTCCAAAATTTTCAATGATAACTTTATGCTTATTTTCAAAGTCTATACTGGAATCAATACCATTATCTGCATATAACTTAATTGCTTTTTCATGAATAATTAAAGATTCACTGTGCATAAAAGGCATATAGAGAAAGTTTCTTTCACTTGCATTTAATGCTTTATCCGCGCCAATAGCGATGGCTTCTTGGGCGAGCGCTAACGCCAAAGCGTCTGAAGCAAAAGAACGAGGTGTATCACGATACATATTTCTCGAGAATTGGTCTAAAACAATGATTTCAGCAAGTCGCCCTTTAGCCGTTTTTCTCCAACCAAATAGCTCACAACTGTTTGCAGATAGATGAATATCAGAAAATTTATCAATGATGACCTGATCAAACGCTAAATCTTTTATCCACCATTGTGATTGTTCAATCTCTTGAAACCAAAACTTTAAAATATCATTATCGTTCATGTAAAGCTCCTTTACTATCTTGCTGTGTATCGACTATTTAAAGATGACTTTACCACCAATCATTTTAAATGCAGGCAAACCACGAATTAACATCTCACGTGCAAAAACAGTTTCACAATTTGGACAAGTACATGAAGTGACAGTAAAGTCTTTAACAATTCGTTCTTTAAAACATTTAATTAAAGCCCCTTTACCGCCTTTTTTATACTTATATAAAGGCGTTCGGCATTTATTGCAATAAATATCTACCGACTTTTCAGGGACTTTCTTATTAGGCTTAGCCATCAGTAAAAATGACCAAGTTGTTATTGATTTTCTTTTAGTTTAGCTTTAGCTGCTTCTACTTTTGCAAAATCTAAACCTAATTCTTCAACCGCTTCTTTAATTAAATCAGGGCTAGACATAACCATCATCATAATTGCTTGAAGCTTTTCTGGTGGTAAACCCAATGACTGGATAGTAACCATGGCCATCATTGGATTTTCCGTTAGCACTTGAAAAAGTTCTTTGATTTTATCTTCACTAACATTGAGTTCTTTTAACGCCTGAATAATTGGATTCATTATTTTTCCTAAAAACATAAAACTTTGATTATGTGTATTGTCGCTATTTCAATAGAGATTTACCAATATATTTTCATGATTTAACGATTCTACAATGTAACCATTCTATTTAAGACGTTTAAATTGATAATCAATCTTTCTTTTTTTAGGAAAATGCTAAATTAATTAAGTGTTTTCAATAGCTTTTTAAACTCTTTTAACACCAATTCCGGTTCATCGCGATGTATATGATGATAGCTATTGGTCGTTAACACTGCGCGTCCTTGAGGAAAACTCTCAGCCCATGACTTATGGCTCTGTCCCATTATCTCTCTACCTTTATCTGTTAATAATAACATCGGAGGATTGGTATACTTCTTTACGGTTGCAACCATAACGACAGGAATATCTTTTATTTCAGGATAATTTGGCATTGGCCGCTTGCTCCAATACTCTAAAAATGAGTTATTAAGCCCTTTTTCGATTCCCATGGTTTTCATAAAAGAAATTTCTTTTATCGCCTGGGGTAAATCGATTGAGCGCATAATGTCTAAATCGTGCTCTGAAGAAGGGTCAATTAACAGTATTGCTTTAACCCGTTCAGGATATTTAGCGGCAAACTTTCTGACAATTAATCCACCATATGAATGGGCAACCAAAACCATTGGAACTTCGACTTTTACTGCTTTTAGAAACTTATCGAGATGTTGTACGGAATCTGACATGGAAAACTGGCGCTTTACCTTAGTAGAGTCTCCTTCTCCAACTCGGGAATAACGTATCACTTTCGCTACTTTCGTCAGCTCATTATAAATAGGATCCCAAGTTGTTAAACTTTTCCCCATTCCACCTTCCATCAATATGACATGTTTCCCTTGCCCTGAAATTTCATAAGAAATATCGAATTCACCGATATTAACTATATTCGTTTCACCGTAACTTGAGAAAGCGAGTAGTGCCGATAATATAACAAGTAATTTTTTCATTTTTATTCTCTTTTATGTTTAAAGAATAAATTTGAACATTCCTTTTAATGACAGGCGTCTGAACTGTCCTTATCAGACGTCTGTTTCGACCGAGATAGCCTTTTTATGAATGATTTTGTGCTTTTTGGCGGTATTGTGTTGGACTAAGCCCAGTGAATTGCTTAAAAACAGCATTAAAAGTACTTTTTGAAGAAAAGCCAGCATCTAAAGCTAATTCAATTATTTTAGGTTTATTGTCTAGTTTAAGATGTTCACAGACATACTTAACTCGATAATCATTAACAAATTGGTAGAAATTTTTACCTTCATGCTGGTTAAGTACTTCTGATAAATGGTGGGTACTTACCCCAACCTGTTCCGATAAACTGATTAAGTTTAATTGGTTATCTTTAAATGCGTGTTTGTTTTCCATATATTGCTTAACATCTTTCAATATGCAATCTCTGGTACTGACATCTAAAGCCCCTGAATTATGTTTATCTTGCTCGGGTTTACTTTCAGTTTCTTTTGAAACAATTTGTTGAGTAACAATCGCTTCAATTTTATTTATGGTAAATAATCTTGGGTTTCGCCATTGCGCTAAAGCAACGCCATAAATAAGAAAAATAATGATAATGTCACTGGTAATAGACAGAAAATAAAGTGTTTCTGAAGATGATACCGACTTAAACGACCAAACACTGAGCGTGAGTATCAGCAAAGCCCAGATCCAGCGAAATATTTCAGGATTAAAATCTGACAAATTTTGTTTCGCCTGCTGCTGATACCGTCTAACCATATAAAAACTAAAGCCAAGATAAACAAATGCTTGAACATAAGTGATTATTTGAGTTATTGAAATCGGAATTGGGCCATCTGAAGGTTCGGTAGTCCAATTAAATTTAGTTTCAGCAGAAGCAAATAAAATATCTACATTGAGTAAATAGCACGATAAAACCGGTAATAAATGAAGAGCATCTTTCCATACTAAGGGTCTGTCCGTTATCGCTTGTCTACAATACAAATAAAGCAACGCCCCATAGCTGGCTGGCAAATATAAATTCCAGCCAATTAATATTGAGAAAACATTAAGTTCTCTTTGAACATGCACCAAGATCCCAAGGAAAAATAGCCCTAAAAATAAGCACCACACACCTAAGATCCTATTAGCTTTGGTATTTTGACTGCCAATGCTCAACAAGCAAAAAAGTAAGACCCCTTGAAAGCCACCTATCGCAAATAAATGTTGTAGTAAAATAGGCATAAAATATTAGTCAACTTATATATGTCAGGTTAAAAAATGCGAGTTTACAGTAAAAGCAGCCATAGGATAATAAAATGGCCATCTATTTCTAAAATTAATTTATAGAAAAAATACGATAAAACGCATAATAACAATGGCCAAAATAACGACTAATTATGCAAAAGCAACAGTAAAAGACATATATGCCAGAAGGACAAATCATAATAGCCCTGAATCTTTCCACACTGTATTGTGTACAATTAATTAACCTAGATATTCTTTGAGTAAAACATGCTTAGGAATGTTTTCTACTTTGATGCGGGTTGAATGTAGCATTTGTACTTTCCATTGGTTATCAACCTTTATCATCACTGCACTCTCTAACCAAGCGACAGTGCTTTCATTTTCACCGTTATTAAAGGTTGCTTTATTCCAATAACTTACCCACGCCATATCGCCAGAGATTTTTGTATTAATCACACCGAAGAAGTTTCGTCGTTTATATGTCGATGGTTTAACCACATTGGCAAGATCGTCAATATTCCAATCTTCGCCGACTTCTAAGAGTTGAAAATCTTGCGTTACCACATCTTTCATTTTTGCATGATTGACTGCTGACATTGCAGAAAATAACGCTTGAACAGGTTTAAAGACAGCTTCACTGCCATATGAATAGGTATTCACAAATATAGCAATCGTTAAAATAAATAAACTCTTCTTATGCATTAACGTCTCCTTTTAAACAATAAGTTTGTAGTTGTATCTATCAAAATTTATAGACATAATATTTAAAGTTTCTCTTAAAAAATATTTTAACAAGTGTAATCGACTTAAATGTGTATGCAGTCTAATAAACATTTTTCTCTTATTAAAACGATAGAGACGATCACGCAGGTTAAGCAAATGTATTACTTTATAATCATATAGAGAAGTTTTTTTTAAAAAGTACAGAGAGTAATTTGTTATCAATATTAAATATGTCCTTCTAATAATTGCAGTATCTTTTATTAGCTTTTCAGCACATTGTTGTGAAATTTCAATGAGAGCGCACTCTTTTCCGCCAATGGCCGTTAAAAAAGATAATGTTTGGTCGGGGTTTGATATCCAATACGGTAGCGCTTTAATTGAAAATGCAGGATGTAAACTAAAAATAATTGAAGCACCTTGGGCACGTGGCTTAGAAATGCTTAAGGTTGGTGAAATAGATTTAATGATGAACATGAGTAAGAATAAATCACGCGAACAATACTACCACTTTATTGGACCTTTAAGAATCGAAAGAATAAGGATAGTTAGCAAAAAGAATGCACTTCCTCTTATTAGCAAATGGGCCCAACTTGAAACACTAAACGCTGCACTTATGCGTCAACGAGGTTCATATTTTGGTCTTAGATTCGAGAACATTTTAAACGATAATAAAGCCTTAAAACTAAAACTACGAGAATTAGCAAATAATGATATTGGGCTGAAATCCTTAAATACAGGTAGAGTTGACGCTTTAATCGTTGATGAATTATATGTTGATTATTTACCTAAAGAAGTTAAAGAATTACTCGATATTCATCCATTAATTATCAATAGTAATCCTATTTACTATGCCTTCAGTAAAGCAAACTTTGATAAACATCGAATAGAGAAAATTAAAAAAGCCTACAAAAAGTTATCAAAATCACCTGAGTTTATAAAGTTCAGTAAAGTCACATTTAACTAACCGCTTTAATAATCAAAGATATAATAAGTGATTCAACTTTACCTGTCTGATCCCTCACATTTACTTCTCTTATTATTTCGTCCCATAAAAAGGCTTAAAACCGAATATTTCAAAGTAACAACCATGTTTATAAAGCGTTAACGAACATTCTAAAACACCATAAATATTTCCTCAGGTGATTTGACGGTAACAAGGTTACAACCTATTATAAATACTCGATATTAATATAATATTTTAATTAATTAGAGAAGAAATTTAGCTCAAATGTTGAAATTAAAACAATACGTATGCTTGTTAACATCTTTTACTTTCATGCTAGTTCAAGCCCCCGTGTCACTCGCTGAAAATAAAAACATCGATATATCTGGCTTTGCTCGAGTAGTAGGAGGACAGCTTTCCAACGATTCTATATCCGTAAATGGTTATGATAATAAGTTTAAAATTGGCGAAGAGTCGCTATTTGCAATCCAAGTTAATGGTCAGCTTACCGACAAAATATCTGCCACCGGTCAACTGCTTTATCACTCATCTGAGAATCGTGATTCAGGGGTCGAGTGGGCATACCTCACCTACCATCATAACCAAAGATTAAATTTTAAGCTCGGCAAACTAAGAACTCCTTTTTTTCAATACAGCGATGTGATTGATGTAGGTTTATCATATCCTTGGATAACACCTCCCAAACAAGTTTACAGAGGATACATGTTCTCTACTTTTGAGGGAGCAAATATCAGTTATAACTTCGCAGGTGAAGAGTTAGCGTATTATTTTGAAGGTTATTGGGGAAAGTTTGATGATGATATCGTATCCAATGGACTTAAAACGCCAACAACAGTAAATAACCTTAGCGGACTTGTGATAAACATTGTTGATAACAATCTTAGTTTCAGGGTTTCCTATCACCGTGGTGATGTTGAAATTGAGCAAGAATTCGTGGAGAATTTTACTTCAACACTTACACAACTAGGATTTGAAAACAGTGCTCAATCATTGAATACAGCGGGGGAAGTCAAGTCTATTCAAGCAGGAATTACCTATGATAACTTGAATTATTTTGCACGGGTTGAGTTGATGAAAGTTACAGGAGATATTCCATTCGTACCAAACTCAACAGGAGCTTACGCTACGCTGGGTTATTACTTTCACCCTTTTACTGCTCATTTAACTTACGCCACTAACAATTCTGCCTCCCCGTCTCAGATTAACGAAATCCCCATAGGATCCAGTCCACAATTAGACCAATTAGCATATGGTTATAAAGGCATCTTTAACTCCCTCAGAAATACCGATAAAGATAGCATTACATTAGGCATAAAATGGGATTGGAAAACCAATGTAGCCCTAAAAATGGACGTTTCAATATTTGAATCTGAAATACCGACATCTACGGTTCTCTTTGAAAGAACATCGAAAATTGAACGAACCAATTTATTACAAGTGGGTTTAGAATGGGTTTTCTAATGCCAACTAAACCATCAATATATGTAAGTATATTGATCTTGTCATTGTTACCAAATGCCTTAAGTCATGCTGCTGAAGGATTAATTGTAGTAGCCAACACAGCAGAGAAAGAATTAACGCTAACTAAATCTCAAGTAAAAAACTTATTTATGGGGGGAGCGATAAAATATGAATTAGTGCCTATCACATTGCCTCCAGAAAATATTACACGAATTTTATTTAATACTAAAATCATTGGGTTTACCGAATCTAGAATTCAGTCGTACTGGGCTCAAATGCGATTTAGTGGACGAAAAATTGAACCTAAACAAATTGAAAATAAGCGATTAATCATTGAGTATTTAGTTAAGAATGAAGGGGCTGTTTCTTATTTGCCCGTAGGGACAAAACTACCTGATAGTTTAACTATCGTTTACTCAATAGAATAAAGTTAAAGCCCAAGAATAACGGGCAATTGTTTATATCAAATTCAGTACAGCCATAGCTTATCTTTAAACGGCATTAGTAACAGTGAAATTTTCATCGAAGGATACTCTTTCTTTCCGGCTTTTTTCAATTATGATATTTAGCGATGTTGGCTTACTAAATAAATAGCCTTGAATATGATCGCAATTGGCTGCAATTAAATAATTATATTGCTCCCAGTTTTCAACACCTTCAGCACAAATCTTAACACCCAAACTTTTTGCCATTTGAATAATAGTATTGGTTATCAAAGTTGTACGTTCTGAAATACCGATGGTATCGATAAACTGTTTATCAATCTTTAAAGTATCAAAAGGAATTTGTGTCAAATAACTTAACGATGAATAGCCCGTACCAAAGTCGTCGAGTGCTAGAGTGCAGCCTAATTTTTTAATCTCATTAAAAAAGCTATTTGCTTTATCAAAGTCTTCTAAATAGGCTGACTCAGTAACTTCAAACTGTATCGTTTCTGGGTTTATCTTATATTTTCTAAATTGCTCTTTTATATAATCAATTAAATGAGGTTGCTTTAGATCCTTCGCTGACAAATTTACAGAGACAACAACAGCCTCTGTTTGAATGGCCAATAAGTCCTTCAGTTCGATACACAAGCGTTCAATCACCCACTTTGTAATCGATAAAACTTTACCACTTTGTTCAGCCAAAGGAATAAACTCTGCCGGGGATATAAACCCCAGTTCTTCGCTAACCCATCTAACCAGTGTTTCATAACCAACAACTTTTTGATTTCTATCGACCTTGGCTTGATAAACAAGATGAAACTCATTTTGTTCAAGGGCATAAATTATTGCATTCACCACCTGAAAGCGACGTTGACTGTTTTCCATCATTTCCGGTGAAAAAGTAGTATAAGTGCCCTTTCCATTTACTTTAGAATGGTACATTGCGATATCGGCATGAGTCATTATCTTACCTAAATCAAAGTTAGAGTCATTAGCATTGGTAATGCCAATACTGGCGCCAACATTAATTGACCATGAGCCAATATTTACCGGTTTTTTAAGTTCCTCAAGCATGCGCTCTGCAATATTAACCAATATCAAATCATCTGGATTATTAGGCAATAACACTAAAAATTCATCCCCTCCTAAACGAGAGAGAACATCACCATTCCTTAAACACTTTTTCATTCGTTTACTAACATCAATTAAAAGTTCATCACCCACGGTATGACCGTAATTGTCGTTAACATCTTTAAATCCATCCAAATCGATAAACATTAAAGCAACATTAGTATTTTGTCGTCGAGCATTAGCTAAGCTTGTTTTAAGCATTTCCATAAAGCAAATTCGATTTGGTAATTCAGTTAAACCATCAAAATTGGCTATGTGCTCCATAGTATTTTGTTGAGCTAATAGTTGCTGTGTATTTTGCTCATTTTTGCTAACCTCAGAGTCAATAGTTGCCATCATGTTATTGATGTTTTTTGTGAGTTCTGCGATCTCATATTCACCAGTTTGCTCGATTCTCAAACTGTAATCGTTGCTAGTTTCAACTTTTTTAGCAAAATCACTTAATTTAGACAAAGGAGATAGCATTTTGTAATGTCTTAAAAACAAAACGACTAAAGCAAGTAGAATGATCAAAGATGCTGTTGGTAACACCTTATAAAAGAGAAGCATTTTGCTCTGGGCAATTGGGCCAATATAATCTTTTACAACAACGAGGTACCCTAGTGGTAGCTTACGGTCACCTACTCGTTGAATAGAAATAATATCATTAGAGAAATAATTAATGCCCAGGGAGAAGTCGACTAATAATTGAGCATTTAATTTATTAGAAACCGTTGAGTTGTAATCTGTTTCTTCACCATAGTACTGTTCGATAAGCTGCCAATTTGGATCAAAAATTTTAGCTACGCGAATATTGTCATATTTATCTAAGCGTAAAAGGAGAGTTGCTAATTCAAATTGGTCAATATCACCGGCCATCAATTTAACTAAGTCATCTGATAAATTAACACTGAGCGCCGTTAGATCATTCTTGACTTGCTTTTGGTACAGGTCCTCATGTTCCTCTAACGAAAGGTAAAATATACTAGAACCCACTAAAACTATAGCGAATAAAGTAATGACAATTAAATTTGACGTTATACTCCGAAAAAGCATATATAAAACTTACTCCATTAAATAATTTATACCTGTAAAACAAAGAGGGGGTATTTATCGATGTTTTTATTATCAGAATATATCCTTTATTATTGCACATAACATCGAAGTATCAAGCCTTGCAGCCAAGTAAGAGTAACTAAATAGCACGCTGTAAAGTTAACGACATTGGTTCAGTGTTAGATTTAAGAAAGCTGTAGATTTACAATAATATGAATTTGATTAAATAACTGAAACAACCTTCCTGATAAACAAGTCATTATTATTCCCCTGATATGAAATAATAAAGACCGTCTTGTTTAAGACTCGCTTCCAAACAGCTCATTAAAAGATGTAAGCAAATGTATTTATTACAATTGTTTTATGAACTAATTCGTATAACTATAATTTTTTCATCCTTTAAATGAGGTCATTCAAGACGTTCGTTGTTTGAATATATTAATAGACTCTTTCGCCTAAGGTGAATTAGCTATATACTTTTTAGCTTAATAATTTGGCTGCACTTTCTAAAGTGTTGTTAATCTACACGGCAGATTTTTGTGAAAATTGATAAAAGTAAACTCAATACGCTTTTGCGTAGCGGTTTGAATCCAGAAATTAAGACCCGTAAACAGCTTGCTGCTCAATTAGGATTAGACCCAACGTCATTAACTCGTTGGTTTGCAACGCGAGACAGATTAGGCAACCCAAGATACCCCGTAGTTCCTGACAGACATGTCACAAAAATTCTGGCACTTTTTAACCTCTCTGCACAATCCTTAAGTTTAGATGAAGAAGAGTTTCGTCAACATTGTTTTGAATTATCTTTGCAATATAAAAAAGGTCAAAATGATTTAAGACAAAAAAATGTCGCCTTACGTAAACTTAGCGTTGAAGAGTTTTCCCCCGGAAAAAATCTAAGACTCCCACTCACACTTTTCAGTGTATTGATAAGTTTGCTGATAACTTGGTTCTTTATTAACACTAATAGTGATTTGTTTGAACAAGCGTCATTGTCTAGTGAAGAATATAGTGTTAACCAAGTTGAATGCTGGCAGGGATTTTCATCTTCATTGGGAGATTTTTCACAGCAAGATAATGCAGACCCGTGTCATTATGGCAAATTATTTTATCGCGCCATTAACCAATTAAAAACTGAAAATGAAAGTCTGTCACCATCATTATCCACAGGTGAACTGTCCGCCTCTCGAGATTACCTATTGTTTCTTTCACAAGAATTAGACAAACGTAGATTAAATGAAAAAGTTACTCTTAATCTGGAACTCGGTAAAAATGAACTGCGCCGTTTAAACTACTTAGCCGCACAAAACTACTTTCAAGTCGCTAACGACATTTTAGCCTCTTCACCCAATCCTAATCCTAAAACTGTTGCCGAAATATCCGCATATAATGCACAAATCAAAACGGCCTTAAAATAGCGATATAAGAATAAACAGCTGAACCTAGGAATAATTCTATAAGTATTTTTCCTAAAAACTCATTTCGGCTGAAATTACAGCACCAGTCCAAATAACCCGCAAACAGTACAAATAACCAACAAAGCACCCCTAAAGTTGACACATAATTGGCATTTATAGGCAGTTTTTGGGTAATTCCCTCCAACTATCAACATTCCACTAAGGCCAATTAATTAAATAATTGGCACACATTGGGCATTTTATAGGTGCCCTTAAACTTCTATATTACTTCTAAATTGAATTGTCAGCTTAATCATTTTACTGCACTTAGCAAAGAATAATGATCGAAACAAAGCGCAATATCATCACGAATAAAATACATATATAGGGGAAAGAAATGGCTATAACGAGTGTCTTAAAATTTCAGGAGAAAACTGATATTGCCCGTAAACTGTTAAGTATCAGTGCTGCTACGTGGTTATTAACCGCGATTATGGGACAATGGCTTTTTGCTTATTACATCATGGTTTTTTATGGAGGTAATGCACTTCAAGGCGATTGGGATGCCTGGTCTAAGAGGATGATTCATGGTTTCATTGAAGGTGATCTCATTGGCAATATTGCAGTATTAATTCACATTTCTCTGGCATTTGTTATTACATTCCTCGGCCCCTTGCAGCTTATTCCGCAAATACGTACAAATTTTCCAAAATTTCATCGCATCAATGGCCGAGTCTATATTATTACGGCAATAGTGATCAGTGTCGCCGCTATTTATTCTATCTGGAGCCGAGAAGCTGTTATTAGCGGTATTGTAGGTCAAATAGGTACATCTTTAGATGGTTTACTTATTATCATTTGCGCCATTATGACGGTACGTTTTGCTATGGCTCGTAAGATTGCAATTCATCGTCGCTGGGCTTTACGATTATTTATCGTGGTCAGTGGAGTTTGGTTTTTTCGGGTTATTCGAGGTTTCTGGATGTTTATCAATGACGGAACGTCTCCCGGTACAAATGCCAACCTTACCGGCCCATTCGACTTAATATTAAATTTCGCTGGTTACCTGGTGCCATTATTAGTACTTGAATGTTATTTTCGTGTACGCGATAACGGCAAACCAACAGGGCAATTAGCGATGTCGAGCACTATATTTATGCTGACTATCGCCATGGGAATCGGGATATACTCTGCAGCCCACATGTTTTGGTTGTCAGTTCTTTAATAGAAAAATCTTTACAACACAGTGGCATGATTTCTTGGTAAAAGAACATGCCGCACATTCTTAGACAAAGAGTGATTTATTAAGAGCAATATTATGCAAATACCTCAAAAGCAGTCAACACGTGGTGCATTCTTTAAAAGGCTATCGCTCGCAATCATCATTATTATTTTACTGATATTTGTATGGGATCGTATCAATGTTTTCAGCCATGAAACACAAGTTAATCGAGATGATGTATTGATAGCTCAGGTGGAGAAAGGTGATTTAGTACGAGAAGTACGTTCATCAGGTACTTTAGTACCAATTTCATCGAACTTTTTATCTGCCACCTCTAACGGGCAAGTCAAAGAAATACGCCTTGAAGCAAGTGATATTGTTGAAGTTGGCAGTATTATTATGGTGCTTGAAAACCCAGAGTTAACGCAAGCCGTCGATGAAGCTAAACTAGAAGTAGAAGTATTACAATCGGCCTATTATTCATTAGAACAACGCTGGCAACAAGCCGTACTAAAACAGCGTATTGTGGTAGCAGATTTTAGTGCGCGTTATGAAATGACCAAATTGCGCCGAGAAGCAAATCAGCGATTATTAAAAACGGGAGCGGTATCAGGTATTGATTACAATGAGTCGATATTACTTGAAAAGCAGCTTGGATTTCAGCATAAATTGGAAATTGAATTATTAAACAGTTTGCCAAAAATGAAGCAAGCTGAATTAATTGCGGCACAAGCCAAAATTAATCAAGCGACACGTCAATTGTTACTGCAAGAAAAACTAGCAGGCGACCTGTATGTCAAAGCTACCACTAAAGGCATACTACAAGAAGTAACCTTACAAGTTGGTGAACCTTTCAAAGTAGGAACAGTGCTGGCTCGCATTGCCGAGCAAGATAATTTAAAAGCGGAATTACGGGTACAAGAAAGCCAAGTTAAAGACGTTAAGAAAGGCCAAGCTGTTATAATATCTGCAGGTGGGAAGCTAGCCTCAGGAATTGTTAAACGTATTAACCCCGCAGTAAAAGAAGGCGTTGTTATTGTTGATGTTTATTTTACAGAAAATGTTTTACTGGGTGCTCGTCCTGATTTACGTATAGACGGTGTCATTGCTTTGGAGCATTTAAAGAATGTATTAAAACTAAAGCGCCCTGTTTATAGTCAGGAATTTTCTTCCAGTAGTTTATTTGTCCTCAATGAAAGCCAAAGTTTGGCCCAACGGAAACAGATTAAATTTGGTCGTACCTCCGTTGACGTTATAGAAATTTTGTCACCGTTAAAGGAAGGCGATTATGTGATCGTATCTTCAACCAACAAGTACGATAAAATGAACAAATTAGCGTTACGTTAAATTGTAGCGTTAGGCCTAGGCGTTGAATGTAAATGCTATGCGGAAAACGTTCAACCATAATAGTGTCAGAGGAAAAGATAAGATGAATAATGTAAAGGACAAAACTTAAATGCAAACTCTCATTGAAGACATACAATTTGCTTGTCGTAACTTTTTAAAAACACCCGCTATCTGTGCACTTATCGTGATCACCTTAGCATTAGGTATTGGTGCCAATGCTGCTATTTATAGCATGGTACAAAACGTTTTACTGGCCCCTTTACCGTTTGCCGACGGTGAACAGCTAATTAAACTAAAAACAAACAATCCTAAAATAAACCGTTTCGACGTCCCTGTTTCTGTTCCGACCGCCTTAGATTACATTGATAAAAACGAGAGTCTCGAGCATTTAGTTGAATATCATCAAATGGCTTTTACACTATTTGGTTATGGTAATGCTGCCAATGTTGAAGGTGGTGTAGTCAGTTGGAATTTTTTTGAGATGTTAGGGATTCGTCCAATTCTCGGACGTACCTTCTTACCCGGAGAAGATGCACCTGGAGCCAAACCATTAATTGTATTGTCACACCATTACTGGCGGGAAAAGTTTGGTAGTGATCCCAATGTGGTAGGTACCATGCTAGAAATGAATGATGCTGCAATTCAAGTTATTGGTGTTCTACCTCCTTTACCAGCGTACCCATTTAAAAATGATATTTGGATGGGGTCTTCATCTTGTGGTGGCAGAGGCAGCGAAATGTTTATTAATGACCGTTCGCGATCTATTTCTATGATGTACGGAAAATTAAAACCAGGAGTTAGTTTACAAAGCGCCAGCTTGGAATTTAATACTATTACAAGCCAATTAGCATCAGCATACCCAGACGATTATCCCGAAAGTCAGGGATTGAGTAATACCTTAACGCCGATGCGAACTGATATGACAGGAGACGCTGGACCGACCTTTTATTTACTGATGGGGATAACAGCACTGGTATTACTCATAGCTTGTGCCAATGTTGCCAACCTAAACCTGGCCCGTACTGCGAGTCGTAAACAAGAATTAGCCATTCGAGAAGCTTTAGGGGCAAACCCTCTACGTATCGCACGACAAGTATTAACAGAAAGTATTATATTGTCTTTGTTAGGCGGCGTATTGGGCTTAGCGTTAGCATTTTTAAGTGTTGGCTTACTATCTGATTTTGCGGCACTTTATACCCCACTAGCAAGCGAAGTAAAAATTAACGCCAGTGTTCTCACCTTTTGTTTAATGGTTTCATTGCTTACAGGCATTATTAGTGGCGCAACCGCGGCCTTTCAAAAGCGCAATATTAACGAAGCCTTAAAAGAAGGTAGTGGCAATATTACCGCCAGTGGCAGTAGTATTAAGTTACGCCAAATCTTGCTGGTAACTCAATTTAGTTTGGCATTTATTATCCTCACCAGTGCCTCGTTGGTGAGTTTAAGCTTGTACCGATTAAGCCATCAAAACACGGGATTTGAAACCAGTAATGTTATCGCTGTCGATCTATCTTCAAGCCCTGAAACCCGCGTCCCTTTTGTGCTTGAAACGGTGCGGAAACTAGAGGCTACTCCTGAAATAACCAGCGTCGGTTTTGCTACTGAAATCCCTTTGGTAAAAGGCCGAGATAAGCGACGGTTCTTTCAAATAGAAGGACACCCACCGGTTAATCGTGATGAACGCCCTGAAGCAATAAGAAACGAAGTATCGGCAAATTTTCATCAACTACTAAGTATCCCTTTATTACAAGGTCGTTATTTTAACGCGTCTGATGATGAAAATAGTCCTAGAGTAACCATAATCAATCAGGCATTTGTCGATGAATATTTCGCCAATGAAGATCCCCTTGGCAAGCGACTCTCTTTAGATGAAGGCAAAACTTGGCTAACAATTCGGGGGGTGGTGGGTGATATTCGAGAAGTAGGAGTTAAAGTTGCTCCTGTTCCAACATTTTACCTCCATTGGATAATCGGTTGGCATTATGAACTGCAATTACTGATCAACTCAAGTGCTCCGTTATCATCGGTAACCTCGATAGTAACCGATATTGTTAATGACGTAGATCCCCAACAACCTATATCGAGCGTAACCAGTTTTGATTATATCAAAGACAACTCTTTTGCTTCCTCGACATTAGTGGGTTTGCTGGTTTCTTTGTTTGCTTTACTCGCCTTTTTAATAACGCTTAGCGGAGTAATTGGCGTAGTGGCTTACAATGTTAGCCAACGAAGAAAAGAAATTGGTATTAGAGTCGCATTAGGGGCAAACCCTAAACGAATTCGTACCTTATTTGCCATTCAAGGTTTGTCATTGTGTGCAGGAGGAGTAACGTTAGGAGCTTTTATCATGGCTTTTATTTCACCATTACTTGGCAGCGTTCTTTACCAAACGGAGCCTTTAAATTTAACCATGTATTTTGTCACGGCAAGCGTAGTGATATTTGTTGCCGCAATTGCAATTATGCTACCTACCAGACAAGCAACGGCCATAGAGCCTAATGAAGCTTTACGCGAGCAATAACACTACATTTAAAAAGAAACGTTATTCTCTAGAAAAAAAGATGCAAAAGGAATCACAATAATGAGCGATACACCATTAATAAAATTAGAATCTTTGACCAAAACGTTTACCACAGAAGCGGGAATTATTAGTGCGATTAAGGATGTAAGTTTAACGATTAACGCCGGCGATTATTTAAGTATTGCTGGTCCATCTGGTTGTGGGAAATCAACCTTAATGTCTATTTTAGGCTTGCTTGATACCTCAAGCAGTGGTCAATATTTATTGAATGGTCATCAAGTACATGAGCTAGACGTTTATCAACGAGCAGAAATACGTAATAAGGAAATAGGCTTCGTTTTTCAGGCGTTTAATTTGATTGGAGATTTAACCGTTTTGGAAAATGTAGCTCTGCCATTAAGTTATCGCAAAATGAAAAAGCACGAAAGAATGGAAATCGCCATGAATTGCCTCGCTAAAGTAAATATGGCAGATAGAGCAAAATTTTACCCTGCACAACTTTCTGGCGGCCAGCAGCAACGTGTAGCGGTTGCACGTAGTTTAGTTGTAGACCCTTCCATTTTGTTAGCCGACGAACCAACTGGAAACTTAGACTCAAAAAATGCCAATGCCATCATGGATTTATTTGATGAACTTAATGAGGAAGGAAGAACTATTTGTATGGTGACGCACGATACGAGATTCGCTAAACGTAGCCGGAGCATCGTTCATTTAGACGATGGTATACTCCGTTAAACGATCAACTGTAATAGGATGCTGCTTGAATAGACATCTTTCAAGCAGCATCCTGAGGTATCAAGCAATATAAACAACTCTTTAATGATTCATTCAATGAGTGTTTAATTTTGTTATCACTCATTTCGAAATATGAAAAAATAACATCAGGCTTTAGAGAATATGACGATTTTACTGACTTTTTAATTATAAAGGTTTGAGTAATATTTAGACTGCTATGCCCTAGTAAGCATGAATTAAAATATCTAAGACATTATTCGATAGTGATAACAACTTTCCCCTTACTTTGCCTTTCACCAAAATATGTCATTGCTTGCTTGAGTTCTGTTAAGGGGTAACATTTATCTATGGTAATTTTCATTTGCCCGGCTTTAAAAAAATTCAGTAAAGCCGCCATATTCTTGTTAGGTTCATGCGGTAATATAGCTAGCTTTTTAGAACCAAACAATGAAACTAAACTGCCAATAAACAACGTTTGGAATATAAGGGAAGAACAACCGCCTACCATGGCATATCGGCCATTTTTATTTAATGAGCGTTTATAGTCGATTATTGAATGATAGCCCATCATATCAATGATCAAATCGTAGGTTTGTCCATTTTGTGTAAAGTCTTCTTTTTGATAATCAATAACATGATTAGCACCTAGACTTTTCATCAATTCAAACTTACTCTCACTGTCAACCGCGGTAACTTCATCACCAAATGATTTAGAAATTTGTATTGCAAAGCTTCCTGCACCACCGCCGGCGCCATTGATTAACACTTTTAACGCTGTTTGTTGTGGTCGTTTATCTTGAACTGCTTGTAAGGCTAATACGGCTGCTTGTGGAATAGCTGCAGCTTGTTCAAAAGACATGCCTTTAGGCTTTAAAGTCAAAGATTGGCAAGGAGCGCAAACATACTCAGCAAAACCACCAAAACCGACAGCAGATAGGTCACCAAAAACTTCATTACCTGTTTTATATCGGGTAACCCTTTTGCCAACAGAAACAATTGTGCCTGCGATATCAGATCCTAAAATTTTATTCTTTCTAGGTTTGATAATGCCAGCCATCATTCTATTAACAAAGGGCTTCCCTCTGAGTAACCCCCAATCCCAATCATTAATCGAAACAGCATGAACTTTTATTAATACCTCGTTATCTTTAGGCACCGGCTGATTAAGATCTTTGAGCGTTAGTACATCTGATAAGCCATACTCGTTATATACCACAGCTTTCATTCAACTTTCCTGACTAAATAAAGAGTTACAAAAAATGAGCGAACGATAAATGTTAGCTTTAATTTGGTGCAAACACTAGATACTGCTGGCATCTGAGTTATTGGCCACTTTAGACTCTGTCCATCGCCATGCGTACCAAATAATAAATATTGAGGTTATTGTTTCTACCGTAGCAAAAAATTGATAATAAATGGTCGATTCACCAACGAATAAAGATGCGATTACCGTTAATGTTTCGAGTAATGCAACAGTAATATTTAACACACGATTAATTTTATATGGTAATACACGAGACAGAATGATCATTATCATGGCAGCCTCTAAAATGAACGCTGCAATTAATAACATTTCAGGTGTAAGTAATGTTTCAATGAGCTCATTAGTAATAGGCGTTGAACCTATAGTGGCTAAAGATCCCATATTATTTAACACATCGGCATAGAGAATATTTAATACATAAAATATCCACAATATCGGTAAAATTGTTCTTCTGTCACTGATTATTTTATTCGAAAGCATAGTTTTTCTCTGTTATTATGTCTTAGAGACACTAAGTTAGTGTCACAATGACCCTATGATAGGGTCACAGGGACACTAAATCAATAGAGTATTTTATGAACAACCCAGAAACCCAAGCGAGTTTTTTAGAAAATTATAATATCCATGAGTTTGATATTCCTCTGACGAGTGTTGATATGACCATTTTCACTATTGAAGATGACACGTTAAAATTACTCTTAGTAAAGCGTGCTCAATTCCCTAATAAAGGTGAATGGGCCTTACCCGGCGGGTTTATCAATTTAAAAGCGGATGAGACGCTTAACGATACAGTAAGTCGGAAATTAAAAGAAAAGACCGGTGTCGATATTTCACACCTAGAGCAAGTTGCTACCTACGGCAATGCAAGTAGAGATCCCCGAGGATGGTCAGTCACCATTTCCTATATGGCACTCATTTCAAATAAGGATATAACGTTAACTTCAGATGAAAGTAGCGAAGAAGTCGTTTGGTTGCCTATTGAAGAAATTCAACATAATTATCAGCTAGCATTTGATCACAGCAGTATTTTAGCCGAAAGCTACCAAAGACTTAAAAGTAAAGTGCAATACACTTCTTTGCCTATAAACTTATTACCGAACACATTTACTTTGTCTGAATTACAAAACACCTTTGAAATTATATTAGGTTACGCCATTGAAAAAAAATCATTTCGAAGGCGCTTATTAGCGGCCGACATTATCACTGAAACAGGAGAAATGAGAGTGGGCAGTAATCGGCCAGCTAAACTTTACAGTGCTAAACCGACGAGCAAAGAACATTTTTTTCAACGCAGTATAGAAGGGCCAAGAGAGTAGAATCTCGCACTTTATTGGCCTAATTTAGGTATTAATTTATTGTGATAAAAGCCCCTACCACTCAGCGTTACTTTTTAATATTCCTGTGATCAATTTCGCGATTTCCCATCGAGGAGTATTACTTGAATTAGTAAGTAATATCATTGCATCTTTACTATCAGGATATGTAAGGATCAGCGATTTATATCCTCGAATACTGCCAGGGTGACGAGCAATATTGCCATATTCACTTTTGTATACTTGCCAACCCAACCCCATGTGTATCTTGCCCCAAGACGTTTTTATTTGAGGTTCTAACATTTCTTTATATGTTTGCTCTTTTATAATTGAAGTATCATTATCAAGTGTTAGCCTTAACCACTGAGCTAAATCAGACACATTTGAAACTAAGCCTTCGCTTGGGTTAAATGATAAATCATAAGGTCGCTGATCAATTTTATCGATAAACTTGCCTTTATGATTTGGACTCGCTTCGGCAAAATGTTCGTTAATACCATCAAAATAGTTACTTTTTTTCATGGAAGCTGTTTTCAAAATGTTGTCATACATGTACTTTTCATACTTCTGCCCTGTAACCGCACTTATAACTGCACCCAAAAGGTTATAATTAGTGTCGCTATATTCAAAATCCTTATTTTCAATACTGCTTGGTATAGATTTACTCACTAAGGCGAAGTAAGCGTCAATAGATCTTTGCTTTTCAATACTTACAGGTTTAATCGTGTCACTTAACCCCGATGAATGAGTAAGCAGTTGCCTAATGGTAATGTCACTCTTTCTCAAGTGTGACAAATACTGACCAACGTTTTCATTAAGGGCTAACTTTCCATTATCGGCTAGTTGCATTATTGCTTGTGCAGTAAATAGCTTAGAAATTGAAGCTATACGAAATAACGACTGATCCGTTGCTGGCTTAGTTTGCATTACATCTAAAAAGCCAAAACCTTTAGTATATGTTATTTCACCTGAGCTAATAATCGCTACAGCCATAGATGGAATATTACTTTCTATCCGAAACTCTTCTAAAGCAATAGTTAGCTCATCATGGATATTCACTTTATTCGCCAATACGCTAAAAGAAATATTTATGAGCATTATTAAAATTAATTTATACATCTTGCCGCCTCGTGGTATTTATCGCTTACATTAGGGAAAATAACAGTCACTTATAATGTTAGGGAACCGCTTTGCTATCAAACGCCAAACATTACCGGCTAGTTAAAAGGACTAAGAGAAACATTTATAACCTTCTTAATATCCTCTAAGTTACTACCATTTCTCGCTGAAACAGCTAAGCCGAATTGCAATGTTAAAAGATAATTTGATATCACTTTAGGCAAGTACTCTTCTGTCAAGTTTCCTACTTGTTGCTCTTTTTCAAAAAACTCAGTTAACGTCAATAACGTTTGTTTATTTATATCATTAATATTGTCGGTAGAATTCTCAGGTAAGCAAGAACCGGCTAATTCTGAAGTCGAATTGCAAATTAAACAACCTTTAGGTAAAGCTGGGCTTGTTATCATCTCTGCAATCGATAGTAGGTAGTTTTTAATCCGTACTTTCAAACTCTCCTCAGTTTTAAAAAGTTCAGCTGAATGTGTTTCACCGTGCATATTTAAATAAAATTTAAGAGATTGATTAAATAACTCTTCTTTATTGCCAAAAGTAGTATAAAGGCTCGACTTATTAATACCCATTGCATTCGTAAGGTCGGTTAAAGAAGTGCCTGGATAACCATTTTTCCAAAAAACCAACATGGCTTTTTCAAGTGCTTTATCTTTATCGAAGCTTCGATGGCGGCCTGCTGTCATCCTCATTCTCCCATTTTATAAAATTTAGGCTTGCAATTCTGAACCGCTCGGTTTAGATTGTCAACAACTGAACCGATCGGTTCAAAATTATTTTAGTCATATGAAGGAAATACACGAATGAATAATTTAACGGGAAAAATTGCAGTAGTAACAGGTGGAAATAGCGGTATAGGTTATGAAACGGCTAAATATTTTAAAGCAGCTGGTGCTAGTGTGATCATTACCGGTCGCTCAGCAGATAGAGTAACAACAGCGGCAGCTACATTAGGTGTTAGGGGTATAGTTGCTGATGTTATAGATTTACCTGCAATTGATGCGCTAGTAGAGCAGGTAAAAAATGAGTTTGGCAATATTGACGTATTATTTGTTAATGCTGGTGTTTTCAGCCCTGCCCCAATAGGCCAAATTACCGAAGACATGTTCGATACCCAGATGGGCATTAACTTTAAAGGCGCTGTATTTACCACTGAAAAGTTTTTACCTATTGTAAATGATGGTGGATCAATTATTAATCTTTCTTCAATTAATGCTTATACCGGTATGCCAAATACAGCTATTTATGGCGCTTCTAAAGCTGCGTTAAATTCATACACTAGAACAGCAGCAACTGAACTCTCGCCAAGAAAAATACGTGTTAACTCGGTAAACCCAGGTCCTACATATACTCCTATTTTTGGAAAAACAGGTATGCCAGAAGAGCACTTAAATGAATTTTCAGCGGCAATGCAAAATAGGATTCCATTAAAGCGCTTTGGTCAGCCTGAAGAAATTGCAAAATTAGTGACATTTCTAGCTTCTGATGATGCTTCTTTCATTACCGGTGGAGAATACAACATTGATGGTGGGATAAATTTAAATCCAATATTGTCATAAGGTAACCAACGTATATACCTAACTCATTTACTTTAGTTAAGCGGTAGGTGTGTTTACTAAACATGCCCCCCAAACTACCATAATGGAAACATAGCAACATGGCTAAAAATATTTTAAGACTAAACGCAAGTATGAGAAAGTCAGGCTCTTATAGCCGAAATTTATCTGACAAGTTAATTAAACAACTTACTGCGAAAGAAAATAGCGAAATAACAATTAGAGATTTAGCTGATGGTATTCCACTCATTGACGAAAACTGGATCAAAGCAAACTTTACGGCTGCAGATAAACGAACACTTGAGCAAAATGAAACCTTAATAACATCTGATATATTAGTTAATGAACTAAACAATGCTGACCTGATTGTTATTGGCATTCCTATATATAATTTTGGTGTCCCTGCCGCCTTCAAAGCGTGGATTGACCAAGTAGTTCGGTCAAAATTAACTTTTCGTTACGGTGATAAAGGACCCATAGGATTAGTACAGAATAAAAAAGCCTATATTATTATTGTTTCTGGTGGTACGAAACTAGGCACTGAAATTGATTTTATCTCCAGTTATTTAAAGCATGTATTAGGTTTTATTGGCATTACCGATGTCACATTTATTGACAGCAGCGGGCTTGGTCTAGAAGAAACGAAAACTTTAGCTCACGCCCACAAACACATTGAGCGTATTTAACGAGTATATTGCCTTTTAATAATTAATTTCAGATTGCATGAATGACATAGGGTACCAATCTAGGTTTCAACGGGCATTGTTATTATAGAAAAGTGAAAGACTATATTTTACTTATTTTCCTAAGCTTGTGGTTAAATGCAAGAGTAATTAGAATATACCCAAAATTTATCAACCTAATAACAGTATTGACACGATTGACTTGCTAGTTAAGCAATATTACTAGTGCGATATAATAACCACAAAAATAGATTATTAAGAATATTATGGCAAAAGATAAAACAACTTATGTTTGCACTGAATGTGGTGAAAATCACCCTCGATGGTTAGGTCAATGTTCAAGTTGCTCTGCTTGGAATAGCATCACAGAGTTTAAAGAATCCAAAGTTATCACCCAGCGTACCCCCAGTAAAAGTGCCCATCGCGGCTACTCTAAACAAGATGCAAAAATATGTAAATTGAGTGAAGTCTCTGATATGGACTTAACTCGATTTGACACCGGTAGCTCTGAATTTAATCGAGTGTTGGGTGGCGGTATTGTTGAGGGCTCGGTTATTCTTGTTGCGGGTGACCCTGGTGCCGGTAAAAGTACCTTATTATTAAAAACATGCGCCCATTTAAGTCAAATAGGTAAATCTTTATATACCTCGGGGGAAGAATCTAAAGGTCAAGTAAGAGACAGAGGCTTAAGATTACAAGCAGATATTTCTAAAATTGATATCATGAACTCAGGTGACGTTGAGCTTATCTGTGATGTAATGGTCACTGATGGTTATAAGTTTCTCGTTGTCGACTCCATTCAAACGGCATTTATTAGCTCGCTGCCAAACTCTCCTGGTGGCGTTACCCAAGTTAAAGAGTCAGCCGCAATGTTAAACAGGCTAGCAAAAGAGCATGGTGTTACCGTTATATTAGTTTGTCATGTTTCTAAATCGGGAGATATGGCAGGGCCAAGAGTACTTGAACACATTGGAGATTGCATGTGTAAAATAGAACCCGAAGCCGACAGTAAATACCGAACACTCAGAACCTCTAAAAATCGATTCGGTGACACAACAGAAATAGCCACTTTTGCGATGACAGCCAAGGGTATGCAAGATGTTGTCAACCCGTCAGCAATATTTTTGGATAAAGATGGTGTTGAATCGAGCGGAAACATGGCCTATGCATCAAACGATACCGGTAGAACCTTATTAATTAATATCCAATCACTTGTAACCGAGTCTCAAGCTGAGAACCCGATCAGAGGGGGCGTAGGTTTTGATTATAAACGTATGCAAATGCTTTTGGCCGTATTGAGAAGTCGAATGGGAGTGAATATTGGTGGTAATGATATTTACGTAAACGTTGTTTCAGGGGTAAATTTAACTAAAGATGTAGGATCTGATCTGCCTTTGATCCTCGCAATGATATCATCATCAAGAGAACATAAATTTTCGGTCAATACGATTGCTTTTGGAGAAATAGGTTTAGACGGCAGTATTAGGCCAGTGCCTTCAGGTGAAGAGCGTGTTAAAGAGGCTATTCGTAATGACTTTAAAGTGATCATATTACCCAAACGTAATTACCATAAACGATTAGAAACCCAAGGGGTTAAATTGATACCGGTATCACATGTCAAAGAGGTGTTAGAGATTTTCTGATATTTGCCTATAGCCCTATTAAGAAAAGAATAAGCTACCATTAAACCCCGAATTCACTTGGTTTAATGGTAACTTTTAATGGTAAAGGTCGTGAGGGTGCTTTAAATATTAAAAACGAAATTACACAACTATTGTTTGTCATCTTAAATGATTATCAATCGATATTTTCAACGACCACCGCGGATTTTTTAACTTGAACCAGTAAATTTTGGTATGTTTGAGTGCAGATAACAAAGACATTTTAGCTTGGCTTTAGTGACAGCTAAATTACACCTTTTCCGTAATTATCGTTAATCTGTCTATCAAAAAACAACTTCAAATTATTAGCACAGCCTAACCTAGCTAACTTCATTGGCAACCTCATCAACGCTCTTTATTATCAACTCTCTTAACCAGCGGTGACCATTGTCATGCTCAAAGTGTTTATGCCAAAGCAGCACATAAGCCCCATCTGCAAATTCAACGGGTACGCTTAAAACTGTTAATTTGAAATATTTTGCCATTTGGTTAACATGCCTAGCAGGAGCACATAATATAAGGTCACTTTGCTCACATAGACTCATCGCACTATGAAAGTCAGGCATATCAATAGCAATATCTCGGTATAAACTTTCTGTTTTCAGTACTTCATCTAGCAACCAACGATCTTTACCGCCTATAGTCACTTGTAAATGTCGATATTGCAGAAAAGTCTCTATATTCCACTCTTGGTTTAAGGCTGGGTGATTTTCTCTCACTAAACATAAAGAATGCTCTTGCACTAACTCGGTATAGTTTAGCTCTGCTGGAATATGTTGGATATGTAAAGGAGAGCGAGGATCCCATTCTCGACAAGCAATACCAATATCTACTTCACATTTTAGTAATTGATTAAGACTATCTTCATCCCAAGTATTCGTTTTCAAAGTAATTTTGGGCGCTTGGTTGAGCAATTTAGGCATGAATATGGGAAAAGTTAATGAACAAGCGGTATCAGCTAAATGAATACGAAATTTTCGACTGCTATCACTAGGATCAAACATTGCTGGTCGAGTAAGTTGCTCTAATTGTTGAATAACGAGTCTTAATTGCGGTGCTAAGGCTAACGCTCGAGGTGTTGGTTTAAGCCCTTGGGCTTTACGCTCAAACAATTGGTCAGCAAACATTTCTCGTAATCGAGATAAGTGTTTACTTACGGCAGACTGACTTAAACTTAAGCGCTGGGCTGCTGCAGAAACATTCCGTTCTTGTAGTAATATTTCAAATACTTTTAATAAATTAAGGTCAAATTTACTCATAACGTTTATCCATCCAGTAAAATTCCATTTTGGAATAATAGAAATCAGGATAATTCACTTCTACTCATAACGCTAATATTTTATACTTCTCCTTCACCCATGAGAGACCGAAAATGACAAACAAGCAGCTATTTCCCCTCCTGATCTTAATGGTTATTTTTAGCCCATTAGCCATTGATATATTCTTGCCCGCGCTACCGGTTATGGCGCAAGATTTTTCAACCTCTATGACACAAATTCAGTGGAGCATCACCGCCTTTATACTCACTATGGGCTTTGGACAATTAGTGACAGGTCCATTAGCTGATCGTTATGGTCGTCGGCCTGTAGCTCTTGGAGGCATAATTATTTATGGTCTGAGTTCAATTATCGCCGCTTATTCTGATAGCTTAGCTTTTTTCCTTGTTAGCCGCTTTGCGCAAGGCCTAGGGGCTTGTGCAATAGTCGTTGCTGCTTTTGCTATTGTTCGTGATAAATATAACGCTATTGAAAGTGGGGTTATGTACTCATATTTAAATAGTGCTATTTGTTGTATTCCGGCACTCGCTCCGTTGTTGGGCAATGTATTAACCGAATATTTCGGCTGGCGCAGCAGTTTTGAATTTATGTCAGTTTACGCTGTTCTCGCAGGTGCTATTTTGTTTATTGCCCTTAAAGAAACAAAACCAGAGCATACTGAGCAACATAAAAAACTTATTACAATGACTAGGTTTACTCCCGTTTTAAAGCACCCAGTATTTATTTTTAATGCTTTGGTGGTGATGTTAGCCATGGCGATTATCATTGCTTATGTGAGTAGCTCCCCTGCTTGGTTGATGGTGAAACTAGGGTTAGATCAGCAACGTTTTGTTTACTGGTTTAGTTTAAATGCCACTATTAACATCATCGCTTGTTTTCTAGCGCCAAGGTTTTTACGCAAGTTTGGCGCTAGATTCACCATAGGTTTTGGTATGGTGTTGTTAATTTTTGCAGGCATACTGATGCTGTCTTTGTTAGCTTGGCACAGTCCAACAGCTTTTATGTTACCTATATTGATAAGTTCACTTGGCTTTTCATTGTTAATGGGAGCTTGCGCTGGTCAAGCTCTTGCGCCTTTTGGTGATAAAGCAGGATCCGCTTCTGCCCTACTTGGCTTTATGCAAATGAGTGGCGCAGCCGTTATCGTTTATTTGTTGCAATTATTACCAATAAACGAAGCAGAACAGTTGGCGCTACTGATGCTGGCTATCATACCTGTCTATATAATTTGGAGACTGCCACAAGTGAAAAAACATATCATGCTAGACGCATACTAGAAGTCAATTTTCACATGGTGTTCCAGAAAAAATGAATACAAAAGCAACCAATGTTCAGACGTTTAGGTTTAGTTAATACTTATACTAACAAACAATACAGTTATACTCATTGATGCGAGCACTCAGATCGTCTATGAGATAAAATTCCAAGTGAGCTGTTGAATACGACAGAGTAAAACTCTAAGTTTTGAATGGCGTCATGCCGCATTATGGCTTATTTAACTTGCTATTTATGTTTAAATACAGGGTTGAATTCGACCGTTTGTTTTAACCTGATACAAAGCACAGTCTGTTTTCTTATACGTCTCAGAAAGTAAGATTATGCCGTGTATGTGAATTATTGAAAAGCCAAGGGCTCAACGTAAAACAAGCGGGAGCCCAAGTGAATATGTGAGTGTTTTAAGTTAGCTATATCAGACATTCACGGTTACATCCTGCCCTTTGGCAATAACGCGCTTGATACTTAATGTAGTGGCATCTAATAAATTAATATCCGCATCAGACAGTTAGGAGATTCGTTGTGGATAATAACTTAAGCAAGTATAAAACCGTGAACACTCATTATCCCACTAGTGGTGGCATAGCAACGTTATCAGATAATGAGCTCGTTTTTTAACAACAAACGACCAAAGGTCGTTTACTAAGTGATCATTAAAATCAGGACAACTAGATTAAAGATCTAACTTATGGCCAGCGTTATCTACCTTTGCCTGTAAATAATCTTCATTACCGTCTTTAATGTGAGTAGAAGTATTAACTTCCTCTTCGATGGTTAAACCATAATCTTTCAATGCTTTCGCTTTTATGGGATTGTTGGTCATTAACTTTAAACGAGTTATGTTCAATGCTTCAAGCATCTGCCCTGCTTCCGTAAAGTCTCTTAAATCATCACCAAAACCTAAATGGTTATTCGCTTGGTAAGTATTCATACCTTCAGATTGCAACTTGTAAGCATCAATTT
>Ga0209291_1000137_pt1 | contig 72631 bp, 64 predicted proteins | sample GOMGulsemesocosm_FD_184633 | JGI IMG/M metagenome (GOLD analysis project Ga0209291, IMG submission 184633) | Methane-oxidizing microbial communities from mesocosms in the Gulf of Mexico - GOM9B Gulf of Mexico (SPAdes) (version 2) | ecosystem: Environmental > Aquatic > Marine > Cold seeps... | reverse complement strand
GATCATAAACATCAACATCCATATGAAAAGATTCTAAATTACGGTACACATCTATAGCTTTCGTATTTCTAATATCTGGACAGTTTTCTTTAAATGTGATACCAAGCATTAAAACTTTAGCTCCTTTTACGGGTATTTCACTCTGCACCATTAGTTTTAACACCTCGGTAGCTACATATTCCCCCATACTATCATTCAATCGTCTACCTGCCAAAATAATTTCTGGATGATAACCTACTTCTTGCGCTTTTTGAGCTAAATAATAAGGATCAACACCTATACAGTGTCCTCCAACTAAACCTGGTTTAAATGGTAAAAAATTCCATTTTGTTGCTGCTGCCTCTAGAACTGCATGGGTATCTATGTCTAGTTTATTAAAGATTTTAGCTAATTCATTTACGAATGCAATGTTAATATCTCGCTGTGCATTTTCAATTACCTTAGCAGCTTCCGCAACCTTAATTGTTGGTGCTAAATGCGTTCCAGCTGTAATAATTGAAGCATATAAATCATTTACTAATTTTCCTATTTCTGGAGTTGACCCCGAAGTGACTTTTTTAATTTTAGTTACTGTATGTTTTTTATCTCCTGGATTGATACGTTCTGGAGAGTATCCACAATAAAAATCTTTATTGAATTGTAAGCCGCTTCCTTTTTCTAAAACAGGAACACAATCATCTTCTGTAACTCCTGGATAAACAGTTGATTCATACACAACTATATCTCCTTTCTTTAATACCTTTCCAATAGTTTCAGAAGCTTTAATTAGAGGGGTTAAAATTGGTCTATTATTTTTATCAACCGGGGTTGGGACAGTCACAATAAACACCGTACAATCTTTTATGTCTTCATTAGTACAACTTAAAAACAATCCGTTTTTTGACTGTAAATTAAGTACTGATTGTAAATTTTCATCCGAAACTTCTAAAGTACTATCATGTCCAGCATTTAATTCGTTTACTCTGGCTTTATTAATATCAAAACCAATAACGTTATATTGTTTTGCAAACTCAACTGCTAAAGGAAGGCCAACATAACCTAGTCCTATTATTGCTATTTTTTTATCTTGTAAATTCATTTTCTTCTCTAATTAACCTTTATATTACTTTATATAAAAATTATTGAATCTTTTTTTGCTTATAACTATTTATTTACACCACAAAAGTCTAGTACTATTTTACTTGCATCGGACTCTATTGTCTTAAATTCCTTATGAGCTACTAAGTATACTATTATGTCTGCTTTTTTTACAGCATCCTTAAAATTAGTTAATTTAAATACCTTGTGCGTCTTTATATTTGGTTCTACAATATAATATTCTTCATTATTCGTGTTTTGTAATACTCTTTGAACAATATATTTTGCAGGGGACTCTCTTAAGTCATCAATATTTGGTTTAAACGCCAATCCCATTAAAGCTATACTAGGTTTTCTACCGTTTTTCAACTCGAATTCTAATTTAGCTGTCTGCACTTTTTCTGCACACCAAAACGATTTGTAATTATTAATCTCTCTTGCTTTCCCTATTATTTGCGATTCCATTGGATAATCTGCAACAATAAAGTATGGATCAACAGCTATACAATGTCCTCCAACTCCACATCCTGGTTGTAAAATATTCACTCTTGGATGTTTATTGGCTAATTCTATTAGCTCCCAAACATTTATATTGGCTTTATCACATATGAATGATAATTCATTAGCAAAAGCAATTTGAACGTCTCTGGATGAATTTTCAACCAACTTGCACATTTCAGCTGTTCGTGCATTTGTTTTATGTAATTTTCCTTTTACAAATTCTGCATAAAATGATGCGGATTTTTCTGTTGATTTTTCATCAACACCGCCAATTACTCTATCGTTATTCACCAACTCATACATTACATTTCCTGGTAATACACGCTCAGGACAATATGCTATAAACAATTCATTTTTTAAATCAGGTCTTTCATTATAAATCAATTCCATCATTTTCTCGGTAGTTCCGATGGGTGATGTAGATTCAATAATATATAAATCTCCTTTTTTTAATAAAGGAATAATGGCTTTAGTTGCAGCCTCTACATATGAAGTGTCTGGTTCGTTATTCCCTTTAAAAGGAGTAGGAACTACCACTATATATGTATTTGCTCTTACAGGCAAAGTACTTGCTTTTAGAAAACCATTTTTAACAGCCTCTGCAACTGCTACATCTAACTCAGGTTCTGCGATATGAATTTTGCCTGCATTGATAGTTTTTACTATTTCAGAGTTAATATCCACACCGTGAACATACACTTTATTTTGAGCAATTAATGCTGCTGTAGGTAACCCAATATACCCCAATCCCAACATCACAACACTTGGCTTCTTTTCCATATATTATAATTTTGAAATGAATTGAACTATTTTTTCACAAGCGGTACCGTCTCCATATGGATTGTGTAATTTACTCATGCTATTGTATAGTGTTTTGTTATTTAATAATTTTTCGGTTTCATTAATAATTTTTTGAGTATCTGTTCCTACTAATAAAACAGTTCCAGCCTCAACAGCTTCTGGTCGTTCAGTAGTTTCTCTCATCACCAAAACCGGTTTCCCTAAACTTGGAGCCTCTTCTTGCACTCCACCACTATCGGTTATAATCAAATACGATTTACTCATTAACCATATAAAAGCTGGGTATGATAATGGGGTAATTAATGAAATATTATTTACTCCATCCAATAAGTCATATACTGGTTTTTGAACATTAGGGTTTAAATGTACTGGATAAATTAGTTGCACATCACTATTATTTGTAGCAATTATCTTTAATGCTTTACAAATATTTATGAATCCTTGACCATGATTTTCTCTCCTATGACCTGTAACTAGCACCAACTTCTTCTTGCTATTTACTAGTTTTTTTAATTCGTTAATTTCAGTATCTATAAAACCATCGGACAATACTTTTTGCTCACTAAATTGTAATGCATCAATAACAGTATTCCCTGTAACTAAAATACTTTTAGAGTTTACATTTTCATTTAGTAAATTTTCTTGAGAAGTTTTTGTGGGTGTAAAATGAAAATCTGATATACAACCAGCTATACTTCTATTTATTTCTTCTGGAAAAGGAGATCTTTTATTAAAAGTTCTTAACCCTGCTTCAATATGACACACTTTTGCTCCCGAATAAAACGCCGCTATACTTGCCGCCATAGTTGTGGTTGTATCTCCATGAACATACACATAGTCTGGATTAAACTCTTCAAGAATTGGTTTTAAGTTTGTTATAATATCAGCAGTTAACGAATATAAATTCTGATTTGGCTTCATTAAATCTAAATCATAATCTGGAATGATTTCAAAAAAATCTAATACCTGATCTAGCATTTCTCTGTGCTGAGCAGTAATGCAGACTTTTGTTTCAAATGTAGAATCACTTTGAAAAGCCTTAACCAATGGTGCCATTTTTATAGCCTCAGGTCTGGTACCAAATATTAATAAATTTTTTTTCATATCTATTTATTGCTACTCGACCCCAATTGAGTATAAATAATTATATTTTTATCCTAGAAAAGACATAGCCTCTTTTAAACTATCTCTCCAATATGGAATTTCTATTCCTAACTTAGTCTTTAATTTTGATTTATCCAAAACACTATAATGTGGCCTTTTTGCTGGAGTTGGATATGCTGTAGTAGATATTGCGTTAACAGCAATTTCAGTATTGCTTAAATCAAAAATTGCTTTTGCAAAATCGTACCAACTAGCGACACCTTCATTACTGTAATGATACACTCCGTATTCATTACTGTTTAACTTAATTATTCTTATAATTGATCTAGCCAAATCCTTAGCATAAGTAGGGCTTCCAATTTGATCTGATATAACACCTAATTCACTACGTTCAGCCCCTAAACGAAGCATTGTTTTCATAAAATTATTAGCATATTCAGAGTACAACCAAGATGTTCTTAATATAAAAAACTCTTCTAAAATATTTTGAATCGCCAACTCTCCATCCAATTTAGTTTTTCCATAAACAGACAAAGGCTTTGCTTCGTCGTTTTCTGAATATGGGATATTTGATGTACCATCAAAAACAAAATCAGTAGATACATGTATTAACTTCGTATTAGTATCATTACAAACTTCTGCTAAATTTTTAACAGCCAAAACATTTACACTCTTTGCTTTGTCACTATCAGACTCTGCTAAATCAACCGCAGTATATGCAGCACAATTTATACAGAAATCAAAATTAGTTAATTCAAATATAGCCTTTACAGATTCATTGTTTGTTACATCTAATTCCTTTGAGCTAGAAAACACAAATTGAATTGTAGGATGTAATTTAGAAAGTTCTTGAAAACACAATCCTAATTGACCGTTTGCTCCTGTAACTAAAACCTTTTTCATTTTAAAACAACTCTTTTACTGTTGGTAATATTAAATCTTTTTCTGACACTAGAAATTCTTGTGAATCAAGTATCCAATCTATATTTAATGTATCATCATTGTATATAATACCTCCTTCAGATGCTTTATTATAAAAATTATCACATTTATAATTAAACACAACCGTATCACTCAATACTATAAAGCCATGAGCAAACCCTCTTGGCACAAATAATTGTTTTTTATTTTCTGCAGATAAACGTTCTGTTACAACCTGTAAAAAAGTTTTTGATTCAGGTCTAAGATCTACCGCAACATCTAATACCTCACCATGAGTTACTCTTACAAGTTTTGCTTGTGCATGTTCTCCTTTTTGAAAATGCACTCCTCTTAAAACACCTTTTGTAGAAAAAGACTCATTATCTTGTACAAAATTTACTTTTGAACCGATTAACTCTTCAAACTTTTCCTTATTATAACTCTCAAAAAAATAGCCTCTATCATCATTAAACACACTTGGTTCAATAACAAAACATCCTTTTAATTTTGTTTCCGTAACTTTCATTAATCTTCAATAATACTAATTAAATGTTTTCCGTAACCACTTTTTAATAAAGGTGTTGCTAAAACTCTTAATTCTTCTTTTGTAATAAACCCTTGTCTATAGGCAGCTTCTTCTATTGCACCAATTTTCAATCCTTGTCGCTCTTCAATTACTTGTACAAATTGAGATGCTTGCATTAAAGATGTAAATGTTCCTGTATCCAACCAAGCAGTACCTTTATCAAGTATACTTACTTGTAACTTCCCTCTTTTTAAATACTCTTTATTTACATCAGTAATTTCTAATTCCCCGCGATGACTAGGTTTTATGTTTTTAGCGATTTCAACTACATCATTATCATAAAAATATATTCCAGGGACTGCAAAATTAGACTTTGGATTTTCTGGTTTTTCTTCTATAGATTTCACCTTCCCATTTTCATCAAAATCAACAACTCCATAACGTTCAGGATCATGCACATGATATGCATATACAATCCCTCCGTTTGGGTTATTATTTTTTCTTAACAAGTCACCTAAACCGGTACCGTAAAAAATATTATCTCCTAATACCAATGCTACTTTTTCTTTTCCGATAAAATCAGCTCCAATGATAAATGCTTCTGCCAAACCATTTGGATTTTCTTGTACAGCATATTCAAATGTGCATCCTAACTTTTTACCATCGCCTAATAATTTTTCAAATAAAGGTAAATCTTGAGGTGTAGATATGATTAAAATCTCTCTGATACCTGAATTAATTAATGTTGATAACGGATAATAAATCATCGGTTTATCAAAAATAGGCATTAATTGTTTGCTTACCGAAAGGGTAAGTGGGTGCAAGCGTGTTCCTGAACCTCCAGCTAAAATAATCCCTTTCATACTACTGTTTTTTATATTTATTAATATACCAAGTAATCGTTTTTAAAATACCAGATTCGAAATTTTCATCAGCATTCCAACCTAATTCATTTTCAATTTTAGTAGCATCAATTGCATACCTAAAATCATGACCAGCCCTATCTTCAACAAAACTCTTTAGTTCTTTGTACGAGTCACCATTTGTTCTAGGTGATTTCTCATCTAATATTGAACATATTGTATCTACTATATACATATTGGTTCTCTCATTCCGCCCTCCAATATTATACGTTTCTCCTGAAACACCTGTATTAAATGCTATCTCAATCCCTTTACAGTGATCTAAAACATATAACCAATCACGAATATTCAAACCATCACCGTAAATAGGAATATTCTCTTCGGATAAACATTTACGAATAATTGTAGGTATCAGTTTTTCATCATGTTGATTTGGCCCATAATTATTAGAACAATTTGTTGTAACCACATTCATTCCATAGGTATGAAAATAACTTCTTACTATAAAATCTGAAGATGCTTTTGAAGCACTATATGGGCTATTTGGCGCATAAGATGTTGTTTCCTTAAACAAACCTTCTTTCCCTAATGTACCATATACTTCATCAGTAGAAACATGTAAAAACCTAGAGTTTTTATATCCTGATTTTACTTTATTAGGTGCATCCATCCATGATTTATAAGCTACATCTAACAGATTAAAACTTCCTACGATGTTAGTTTCAATGAAAGCCCCTGGGTTTTTAATAGAATTATCTACATGAGATTCCGCAGCAAAATGAATTACATCTGTAATTTCATGTTTTTTAAACAATTCTTCTACTAAACCTCTATCACAAATATCTCCATGAATGAAATTATATCTATCATGATTCACTACTGACTTTAGATTTTCTAAATTCCCTGCGTACGTTAATTTATCTAAATTATAAACAACAATGTTTTTATCATCTAATATGTGCTCAACAAAATTTGAACCTATAAAACCTGCTCCTCCCGTGATTAATATTCTTTTCATTTTCTAGTTTCTATTATAATTTGCTACAAATTTATTAAATCTCATTCCAAAGAGCCCTATAAGAACTAAAAGAAGTGCTGCTAAAGGAAACATAAACTTCATTTTACTCTTTAATCCTCCTCTTACTGATCCAATTAACTGAAAATCTGAGACAACTTCAAATAATTGGTTTTCTTTAATTGCTTCTTCTTCTAATATTGTCAATTTTTGTTGCTCTTTTATTTGTAATTGCAACATTTCAAATTCTTTGGTCTTTTGAGCTTCATCAGACAATTTTAACGCTGTGGATCCGAAAACTTCAACTTTTTGACTCTTTTCTTTAGATAACTCCTTAATATAAACCTCTTTTAGAGCATCTATATCCTCTAAGGATTTTTTAATTGATTCTTTTTTAAGTTTATATAAAGTTTCTTTTTTTAGTTTATTTTCTTCTGAATAATCATCTGACTTAAATGTATTTTTAAAGCCTTTTGATAATTTTCCAAACACATTATTGACAGATGATTTTACTTCAATCTCATATAACCTCGCATCATAAATCGTTATGTTTTCAACAAATTTGTCATATGTTACAGTAGAAGCAGCAGTAGAGTCTAATGACTTCATAAAACCATTAAATAGCCTCGTTTTTTCTTTTTCACTTTCAGGCCCATCTTTAATATTAAAACCTGTAAGGCTTTTTGCTTCTTCCTCACTTAGCCCAAAAATATTTGATATTTTTTTCAATTGCCTATTCCCAACTAGCTCATTATAATAGTGAATATTAGTAACTAACTGATACTTACTATCAAACAAGGGTTTAACTATCATTTTTGATCTATACACTTTTGGTTTATACATATCGTATGAATAACCTACTCCAAAAGCTACAATAACAACGACAGCTATTTTAACAATATTTTGCTGTAATATTTGAAGAAAAAAAATAAACACTTCAAATACAGATTTCACTCCACTGAAAATAAGTTTAAAAAAACTTTTCAATTTACTTTCAAAAAAACCAAAAAGCTGTAATAAGTCTATTTCTTCTGTATTATTTTTATTATTTAAATTGTCACCCATTATATCTACTTAATTTAAAATCTGTTTTAATATATTTTTCGTGATTATATATGTAGGTTTTACACCTGTTGTCCCTAAGCCTCCAGAAGCTAATGTACTTCCTGTTTCTAACGGATTATCTGACGCGTAATATGCATACCTCACTTTTACATCTTTAGCTATACTTCCTCTTACTTTAGATGCTGACTGGATTGCTTTTTGATAATGTGCTCCTTCCATTTCCAAACCAATTACATTCCAAGTTGATTCATAAAAGAACTTTAGTATATCTTTATTTTGTAACGACGTCCCTAAAACAGTAATCATTGCTCCTTCAACAACATTAATATCATCATCTGCAAAATCTTTTGCCGTCAACTCATTTTCAAAAGGATAATTATCTGCAGTACCCTCAAATATGTGAGCAGAAGGAATCATAATATCTCCTTTTCCTCCTTCTAAAATGCCAGCTTTACCCATAATAGATAAAGACTTAACATCTAAGTGCATCAATTTATCACCATGTTGGTATGGCCTAAGCAACTCATCTATTGTTTCATATGCTTGCTCCCCAAAAGCATAATCCATCACTATAATAACTTCGTTTTTTGATTTATCTATTTTAGAAAGGTCAAAAATTTGCACATTAATATTTGTTCCTGATTCATCTTTTAAATAAATCATTCCGTTACCCAACGCTTCTTTCGAAACTTTATTGCGTAAGTCGTTATTTTTATCATCACTTAATGCTTCATAAATTTCAAAGTCAGATTTATTTTTCAACTCTGTTTTTAAAGCTATCGGAACAAACAGTGTATTCATTACGCTATGCATATTTGCACTTATAATGTGAATTGGTCTATCTAATAAACCTTCTTTCACTAAGGTCTTTTTTATGTTATTTGCCCATATTTCACCATGAATATGATGACCTAAGCGTTCTCTCAAAACTGGTGTAAAAGTCACTACTCGTTTCTTTTCACCCATCTCTTCTTCAATAGCTAGTTTTCCTAACCAATAAATAAGGCTTAAAAAACGATCTGGATTTTTTTCATCGGCATAATCATCATAAACTTTAGACACCTCTGCAAACGTTCTTCCTAATATATTTGCTGTATGCGTAAGTGCTATTTCTTTTTCTTTAACCGTTAGTTTTTTTGTTGAATTTACAGCTTTTTCTAACTTTAGCCAATCTCTCTTTAACTCGCCATTATCACCAATAACTACTCTTTTCATTATTTTGTGTGACTCCAAAAATAGAAATGTAAGATGGGTAAGGATGTCATAAATTTCCGACCTCCCTCTAGTAATTTCTATATTCATTTGCTCAGCATCAATCCTGTAACAATTTCTTCTTCTTTTTGAAGGAATAATTACTTCAAAATGTGACTTTGAATATCCTTCATCTGAAGTTAAGTTTATGTATTTGCACTCTTCTATTCCTATTGGAAGTCTATCAATAACATACTTAAGTCCATTAAGCTCAACTTTCTCTTCTGCTATTGACCCATATATCTCTGGACGCAAAAGCAACAACGCTTCTCTTAACGTTTCCCCAGAAATCCCCATAGGTTTGTAAAACCCTCTATTAAACAAATGACGCATTGTAACGTATAAACGCTCAATGGCACTTGAACTTTCTTGTGCTCTAGTTCTTACTATTTCTTGTTTTTTACTACTCATTATTGGCAATTGTAAGCAAATATAGGCTTTCCGCAGCTAAATGTAGAATTTAGATAACTTATCTGCTATCACTCTATTGTCTGAAAGCCTTGGAAGTTTATTTTGCCCTCCTAGTTTTCCTATTGATTTCATATAATTTTGAAAACCATTTTTAGAGATCATTGTAATTACTAATGGTCGCAACACTTTTCCTTTTATCAAATCAAAATAATATGCATTTTGATCTTGTAAAGCTTGATCCATAATTAATGAAAAGGCCTTCATGTCTTCTGGTTCGTTTTCAAATTCAATAAACCACTCGTGATATGGCAATCCACTTTCTGGAGTTATTTGTGGAGCTACTGTAAACTCATTTACACTAATTTTTGTGCCAGAAACGGCTTTCTGCAAAGCTTGTTCTACTTCTTTTGCTATAACATGTTCCCCAAATGCAGAAATAAAATGCTTTATTCTACCAGAAACAACAACCCTAAATGGTTTTGTTGATGTAAACTGAACCGTATCCCCAATATTATATGCCCACAAACCAGCAGTAGTAGAAATTATCATCACATAATTAACCCCAACTTCAACATCTTTTAACGTAATTCTTTTTGCTTTTTCATTAGAAAAATCAGATACTTTTACAAACTCATAAAATATTCCAGAATCCAACTGCAATAACATTCCTTTTTCTTTTTGAGAATCTTGAAACGCAAAGAACCCTTCAGAGGCAGGGTACAACTCTATACTATCTACTTTTCTACCTATTAAGTTTTCAAATTTATTTCGATAAGGCTCATAATTAACCCCTCCATAAATAAATAAATTAAAATTCTTAAATAATTCACCTACTGGTTTATTTGTTTTCTCTACCAGTTTTTCAAAATACATTTGTACCCATGAAGGAATGCCTGAAATAATTGACATATTTTGGGTAACCGTTTCTTCAACTATCGCATTCACCTTAGTTTCCCAATCATCAATGCAATTTGTTTCCCAACTTGGCAATCTATTTTTCAACAAGTATTTAGGTACGTAATGAGCTACAATACCTGACAACCTTCCTAGCTTTACTCCATTTTGTTCTGTTAAAACCGGACTCCCTTGTAAGAAAATCATTTTACCGTTTACAAAACTAGTATTCTTCGTTTCAGCTATATAACACATAATTGCATTTCGTGCATTTGTAGTATGCGTAGACATAGATTCCTTTGTTATTGGAATATATTTTGCCCCTGAAGTTGTACCTGAAGTTTTTGCAAAATACAAAGGCTTGTTAGGCCAAAGAATATTTTCTTCTCCAGCTACAACTTTATCTACATAAAAACGCAAGCCTTCATAGTCTCTGATAGGCACTTGTTTTACAAAATCATTGTATGAATTAATGCTCACAAAATTATGATCTTTTCCAAATTTTGTTACTGTAGCAACACTTATTAATTCTTGAAAAACACGCTCTTGAGTAGCTAACGGATTATCAATCCATTTATTCATTTTTCTTCTTACCCTTAAAGCAAAAGGCAATGCTAATATTGATTTTAATGACATGTTAAAAGGCAATAAAGTTAGTAGGATCTAAGGCATGACCATCACTCCAAAGTTCAAAATGCAAATGTGGGCCTGTAGTTAACTCACCAGTAGCTCCTGAAAAAGAAATTACTTCTCCTGTTTCTACGTAATCTCCTTGAGATTTATTAATAGAAGAATTATGCTTATATACCGATAATAATTTATTGGCATGTTCAATGATAATAACATACCCCGTATCTGCAGTCCATTCAGCGAAGATAACCCTTCCGTCTGAAACAGCTTTTACAGCAGTTCCAACCGCAACCACCACATCCACCGCAAAATGTTTATCTTCCGGATTAAATCCTTCAGAGATACTTCCTTTTACAGGAGGAAACAATACAAAATTCATTTTTTGCTGCTCTCCTTTTAATAAATTATACTTATCCTCTCTAGCAACTTTTTCTCGTAATAATGAATCTTCTACTGAGGTTGGAACAGAAACAAAAACCTCATCGCTAGTAACATTCTCTTTTTTTTCATTCACACTATCTAACGGAAATACGTTACCAGTAAGCACTTTACGAATACTATTTAATTGCTTTTTATTTATTTGTAATGCGATTTGTAGTGAATCAGCTTTATTAGTAAGTTGGTGTGCTTTATTTTTTAATGCTGTTGAAGAATAACCAGGAATATACTCTCGCAAAGGTGTAAACGCTATTAAAACTATTGTTAATGCAATTAATGCTATAATAGTAAAACCAGAAATCACAAAAACATTTAAACGAGTAAGATTAAAGGATATTTTTTCCTCAAAAGTATTGTCATTTAAAATCACCAAACGGTATTTACTAAGTAATTTTTGTTTTAATTTTTGCTTTTTACTAGTCATAATAGTACAAATATAATCCTTGCGACACTAAAATTAACTTTTAAACGCTTGTTTTCAACTTTTCTTAGTAAATTTGTTGTTCAACATATACATAAATTATGATCTCTACAATAATCTCTTTAGTAATAGGTGCGCCACAAATAATTATAATAGCGGTGGTTATATTACTACTTTTCGGTGGAAAGAAAATTCCTGAATTAATGAAAGGCTTAGGTGGCGGAATTAAAGAATTTAAAAAAGCAACCAAAGAAGAAGAGGAAGAAACTAAAAAAGTAAAAGACTCTAAAGAATAATTTTACTCTTTAGAATTTCTGAATATCTATAAACCTTCTCGTAAAACAGAAGGTTTTATTGTTTACTGTAACATGACACCTACCAATGTTAAAAACTGATCTTAGAAAATTATACAAGTCCAAACGCAACGAATTATCGTTACATGAAATTGACGCATTAAGTTTGCAAATAGCTAATCAGTTATTGCAACTTTCTGTTTGGGACAAAACATATTACCATTTGTTTTTAAGTATTGAGGAACAAAAAGAGGTTCAAACTGAGTACATTTTACATATTTTACACGCTAAAGACAAAGAAGTAGTCGTACCGAAAAGCAACTTTAAAACCATCGCATTAATTAACTATTTGTTGACTGATAATACTAAAATAAAGAAAAACAAATACAATATTCCAGAACCTATTGATGGCATTGAAGTCCCCAACAATAAATTAGATGTCGTATTTATCCCCTTATTAGCTTTTGATAAAAAAGGGAACAGGGTTGGTTACGGCAAAGGATTTTATGATAACATGTTAAATAAATGTTCCTCAGATTGTATTAAAATTGGGGTTTCCTTTTTTGAAGCTACCGAGCATTTAATAACTGATGTTTTCGAAGGTGATATCTCATTAGATTATTGTGTAACTCCTGAGAAAACATACGCTTTTAAAGCGTAGTTAGCTTCACAGTATTATATTTTATTCTCCTAAAAACAATGCTTTTAACTCTAAAGCATCTGTAGGTTTCATTCTTCCGGCCAAAATTAAACTCAACTGTTTCCGGCGTAAAGCACCTTCAAATCGTTCTTTTTCCAAATCATTTTGTGGTTCAATTGTAGGGACTTTAATTGGTGAACCTGTACTATCTACTGCTACAAAAGTATAAATACCTTCATTAGCTTTAGTACGTAATCCTGACTCTCTATCTTCAATCCAAACATCAATATACACTTCCATAGAACTAGTAAAAGCTCTTGAAACTTTTGCCTCAATAGTTACTACACTTCCAGTTGGAACTGCCTTATTAAAAGCAACATGATTTACTGATGCAGTTACAACAATACGCCTACAGTGTCTTCTAGCTGCAATACTTGCAGCACGATCCATACGCGCCAGCAACTCTCCTCCAAATAAATTATTTAACGGGTTTGTTTCTCCTGGTAATACTAAATCAGTAACAGTAGTAAGTGAATCAATAGGATGTTTTGCCTTCATATTGCAATTTTTTAGCAAAGGTAAAAGGAAATACTATTTTAAAGGTTTTTTTTATTAAAAATAACTAATGCTACTTAATCAAACAATCTGGTTTTTTATTAACCGTTAGTCCAAAGTAACACTATATATAACTCCTTTTATGAATTAATCCATTTTCTTTACCAATAACCACGCACTAGAATTGTGTGACTTCTTAATAGATTTCAATGTAGTTAATGCTTCAGTTTTATCAATAATACTTGCATATACAACTTGATGAAGCCCATATTTATTTTGTCCAATTTTCCTAGCAGAAAATCCAGCCTCTTTAAGTTGTTCTATTTTTTTATTGGCATTTTCTTCAAAACGAAAAGCTCCTGCAATGATATGATAACTTCCTACTTGCTTCTTTTCTACTGCAACATTAAAAGTTACTTCTGGAACCTCAATTGGGCTAACGTCAAAAAATGAAGCTCTCTGGTATGCACTTTTCTCAATTTCTAGTTTTTTCACCTCATTATAAGAAGCAACTTCATCCATTTGATCAGTATACATTTTATTCCCAAAGAAAGATAATGACACTCCCAAAGCAACAACAGCAACTGCTGCATATTTTAAATATGAACGCTTAGCCTTAATTCTAGTTTCTGGAATAAATGCAATTGATGCTTTTTCTTCTAAAACTGCAACTTCTTCCTTATACACTTCACGTAAAACAGGTGTTTTGTGTGTTGATTGTAATCCGAAAGCAGTAGTTAGGTAATTAACTTCTTCTAATGGAGAAAACTGTAATTTCCCTTCCGTATTTAATGAAAAGTGTCCGATTTTCTCAAATAGCACTGCTTCACCAGTTACTAACTTTCCTTTTATAGCGGCAACATACTCTGCAATTTTATCAACTGCTTCTGTATATGAACACATATCGACCCCTACAATATGATTGGCTAATAAACCATCATTTTGTTTTAACTGCTCATTAAAAGAAATCACTTTTCTTGGTGGCAAAAATACATTTGTAGCAACATCTATTACAGCATTATGTTTCTGTGTTAAAAAAGCTCCAAATTCAGGAACTAGCACACATTCATATCTGTATAATAAATCGCTAATGTAGTTTGTTAATGCCATTGAAAAATACTTATTGGTTGTAGAACAAATTTACATTTTTTTAAAAAAGAAGCAATTCGGTTATACAATAGTTATTAACAATCAGATTTTTTCGGTAACTTTAAACTGATAACCAACCTATTAAATGAACCAACAACAATTACTATATACACTTGCTTTACAAAAAGCTTCAAAAATTGGTGATATTACCGCCAAAAAACTCATTCAACATTGTGGTTCAGCTGAAGAAATATTTAAAGAAAAGTCGAATGTACTACAATCTATTAATGGTATCGGAAGTTTTATCACCAAATCAATTCAAGATTCCTCTTTATTAGTTGCTGCCGAAAAAGAACTTAATTATATCACTAAGAACAATATTGGACATTGGTATTTTCAAGAAGAAGACTATCCAAAACGATTAAAAAATTGCATTGACGGACCAATCCTTCTATTTCATAGTGGTAGCATTAATTTAAAACAGCAAAAGACAATAAGTATTGTTGGTACTCGAAATATTACGAATTACGGAAAAATATTATGTGAACAAATAATAGAAGAACTCTCTATACTAAATCCGGTTATCATTTCAGGATTTGCTTATGGAACAGATATTACGGCTCATAAATCTGCTGTGAAAAACAATTTACAAACAATTGGATGTTTAGCGCATGGGTTAAACCAAATTTACCCGAAAGTTCACAAAAAATACATTCATGAAGTTGAAAATAATGGCGGGTTAGTTACTGAGTTTTGGAGTACTTCAAATCCGGATAGAGAAAATTTCATAAAACGAAATAGAATTATTGCTGGCTTATCAGAAGCTACTTTAGTTATTGAAAGCGCTGAAAAAGGAGGCAGCTTAATTACTGCTGACATTGCCAATTCATACAACAGAGAAGTTTTTGCAACACCTGGTAGACCAGAAGATAAATTAAGCATCGGCACAAACAACCTAATTAAGCTACAAAGAGCTCAATTAATAACTTCAGCTGCTGACATCATATATATGCTTAACTGGAACATAAAAAACAGCTCAATTAAACCCATACAACCTCAACTGTTTATCGAACTAAATGAAACTGAAGAACAAATTGTAGCCTTTCTAAAAGGAAAAGACAAGGTAGACTTGGATACGATTTCAATTTCCTGTCAGCTACCCATCTACTCTATTTCTTCAACCCTATTGAATTTAGAATTGAAAGGAATTATCAGGCCACATCCTGGAAAACAATTTCAATTTATTGGCTAAAAAAAGGTTGCCTTTTCAGACAACCTCTTATTATTTATTTCGAAAATATTAATTTGATATTACATCCCTAATACTCTTACATTATCTACACGATAAGTACCATCTAACAAAGGATCAGTTCCTGCTCCTGTTACTTTAAAAGCTACATGTAAAGTTCCTGTGTACGAAGAAATATCTATAAAACCTGAATTAACAAAAACATTACTTGAATCACTCATAGTTACTAAATTTGCATTTATAGAGTCCCATGTTGCTCCTAAAACATCCGAACCGTCAAAATCAGTTGATACAAATACCTCAATTTTATTAAAGTTTGATGTGATACTTTTTTTGGCAGTTTGAAAATCTAAAAACTCTGAAGTTTGTGCATCCATATCGATCCCTGGAGAAACCAACCAACCAATATTACTTGCATCACCTGTATTTGAACAATTAAATTCTGCAAATTTAACCCCACTTGACACTTGCTCTGTCCATAATTCTCCTCCTGCTTCTGCAAAATTTGTCCAGTTAGGAATATCTAAATTTGAATTATCGTTTGCCGTTTCAAAATCTTCTACAAAAACAGTGTTAAAAAGACTTGCATCTAAAGGTGTACATCGCTCAGAATTAAAGTTAACATCATTAGTGTTGTTTAATGCCATAACTATATTATCACCATCATAATCTTTAGTTATAATACCAGCTATAGTTCCATTCCCAGTAGGTAAAATAAAGTTTTTAAAATCCGCAAAAGTACTCGTTTCTAATATGAAGTTTTTATATCCTATCCCTTCACAAGATTGCATTATTCTTGGAGAATCAAAACTATCATCTGCATTTACATAAGACTCACCTTCTAAACTTGCAGTAAACTCCATGTTATCTAACTGAACAAACATACCAACATGAGCGTTGTTTACTAAGGCTACATTAACTGGTAATGGACTAATAGGCATTGTGTTTTTAGAACGAAATACTTGGTTAATTATTTGGTTTACAGAAATCGATCCAATTTCTGATCCTTCCTCACTTCCACCTAAAGCGACTACACCATCATAAGAATTTGTTTCTCCTATAAACAACCCATCAAGTTTAATATACACTTCTCTTCCAAAGTTAAACTTCGTAAAAGTATCTGACATATTCAGTACTACTTTAATACCTGCAGTAGGGTTTGTTGGATCATCTTGAATATAAAATTCTTTGTAATAGTTACCCGACTCATCCGAAGACACCACATAACCTTTTACATAAACTTTTGATAAAATTTCATTTGCCCCTCCAGTAGAGAATTGATTTTTAAGCTCAGTCATTGATAATTCTGTATACTCTGGATCCCCTAATAATTCTTGTAGTTTTAAATTTTCGATTACTCCTAAATCTGTAGGAACTGAGAAGTCATCATCTTGTACACAAGCTGTAAACACACCCACAAAAAGAAATATTGCTGCTATTTTAATTATATTAATTGTTTTCATTGTAATTGTTTTATAATTAAGATGAAACAAAAGTTTCATCATTAAATTTTTTTGTTTTTTTTTTAGAATCTCAAGTACACATTCATGTAATACGTAGTACCTCTACCGAACCAGTACTTTGATCCAAATACTTTTTTATCTCGTTTACTTTCTAACAAAGCGCTGTTGTAATTACCGTTTCTGGAAATTTCATAACCACCTGTTTTATAGGTTTCATTAAGCACATTATTAATACTTGCAAAGAACCCAATATATTTTTTACCTAATTTAAATGATTTCCCACCAACTAAGTTTACTAGCATGTAACTATCAAATTTTTCTTGCCTTAATAACTCCTTAGCGATAGCTGGGTCATAATCATTAATTTCTAACCCATCAGAATCTAACGCAAAATTTGATGTTCTTGTAACCGGTGCAACATCTAAATAAGCATTTGAAAAGAAATTGGCTGTAACACCAAACCACCAGTATTTTGGATCCCTATACTCTAACCCAATACTTGCTGCACGTTGTGGCCCTCCTGCCACTTTATAATCTTGTAAAGTAGCCTCTCCTAAATCTTTTATTCCACCTTCTAATACGCCTAACTGACCAATAAAATCATCAGACCCTAAGTAAACGTTAGGATTGTTTGTATAAATAGATTCTCCTAAAGCTAAAGCTCCTTTTACTTTTATAGTAGGTGTAACTTGTGCTTCTGCACCAAATTCTACTCCCATACTTTGGGTGTTAAGCCCAGTTACAGCTTCTTGTATAAAATTAGCAGTTTGATTTAAGCCTGCTAAACCATCTATATAATAAAACGCAACTTCTGTTGCATCTTTTTTAGTTGTATAGTACCCTGTTAAACGCGTTTTAAGAACTGAAGTACGGAAAATATAACTTACGTCTGCTGACGTAGTTTTAACTTCTTTCAAATTAGGAACAATTAAATTGTTTTGTCTTGAATTTAAAAAACTATTTCGCATTGTTGGCGCATCCTGTATATATGCTCCGTTTACATCTATTAAATGTTTTCCTGAAACCTTATATGTAAAACCTCCTTTAGCTCCAATTTTGTTGAAATCTAATTTTTCGCCTTTCCCTAAAGAACTTACTTCAGTACCTGCATAATGAGCATCTAAATACTTACTATCTCTTTGGTACGTAGTATTACCATATTGAGCTCCTACATAAAAATCAACTTTACTATATTTAAATTGAGCTTGTGCAAATGCATCGTATTGATTTGCGTCTAAGGTATAGTCATATTTAAAAGTATCTCCTTCTCCTACTTTTCTACCTGGTGTCAATGCGTTATTACTGATATTATCAAAATAGTCTTTATCTTCATAACTTATTCCTCCTAACAAGTCTAACACTTTAGCATAGTTACGTGACTTTAAGCTACTGTAATTAACGGCTGCATTTAAACTAATATTATCGGCTAATTCAGTATTTAAAATAGAATTAAATGACAATTGCTTATCATCATTTCTATCTTCATATAAAACATATGCAGCATTATTTGGGTTGGATATATTTGCATCGTATAAATCATTCCAGTTTAATTGTCCATCTGCTAGAAATCTTTGTTCTAAAACATACGCATTTGCTAAATTTTCCTGAGTATCACCCCAACGTAACTCATAACTTGGTAAATTTTTATAATACGTAGGATCTGGACTTGAACCGTTAAAATCAATACGACTATTACCAATATGACCAAATTGGTATGATACGTTTGTATTTAATGTTGTTTTATCTGACATAGCCCAGTAATGGTTCAACATTAAAATTGGCTCTTCAATTTCTTTTATACGTGAGTTTCTAATTTCTCCGTTTTGTTCACCCCAGTAAGAATTGTATTTCCTTCCTTTTAAGTCAAATACTTCTTGAGTCATCGCAGAAGATTTCCCTCTTCTGTTAGGTGTATAAATACCTGTGAAATTAATACTGTGTTTGCTATTAATTTTCTTTTCTGCAGAAGCTGCAATTGAATTGGCATCATAGACTGTACCGTCAGCATAACCTTCTTCTGCCCATCTTCTACCAGCTGTAGCTGCTAACGCCCATCCGTTTTCCATTAAACCTGTAGTATATGTTGCCATAACTCTGCCAGTATAACTTCTATTAGATGACGCATAGGATACACGAGAACCTTTTCTATACTTAGAGGCTCTCATTGATATATTAGTTGTACCACCAATACCACCAAAAGTATACTCATTAGCCTTTGAACCATTAACAAAGTCTTGATTACGCATTACATCATTAATACCTCCCCAATCACTCCATTGTGGACGACCGCTAAAAACTTTGTTCATTTTTACACCATTAATTAAAACAGTACCATTTTCTGAACCTAAACCTCTAACCTTAAAGAATGTTCCACTAAAATCAAACGCTGCAGCCCTCGCAAAAGCATCTTTTGAGGATTGTAAAATTCCTGAAGTATTAGATGATACACTTTCGTCTTCATCTAATTCGTCTTCAGATAAAGAAATTGTAAAATCATCTGACTCTCCTAAATCTTGAATTAAGATAATTGTAGAAAGATTTACAACTTTTCCTTCTTCAATAATAATAGTGAACTCTTTAGCAAAATAACCCTTTTTCACTACAACTAATAATTGTTCTCCTAAGGGCAAGTTGTTTCTGAAATTAAATTTCCCCTCTGCATCTGTAGCTTGAGAAATTGTTGCGCCTTTGATACTTACAGCCACTCCTGTGACAGGATCTGTAGAATCGGCATCGATTACTTGACCTTTAACTGTTGTTTCCTGTGCGTGCATAAGTAGTGCTGTCACCAAGATTAACAATAATGTCAAAATTGTTTTTTTCATAAGTAATTTACTGATTAATAAATTGTTTAAAACCACCTGAGGTTTTCACCCAGGCTGTAAATGTACAATTTTTAGAATATAATTTAAGTTTCAAACACCTAACTCACATCGATTTTACAATAACTTAATACACTTAAAGCTAAACAATTAAATAATTGACTACTTTTGGCCTGTAATTTGAAGTGGATTTTACAATAACTTACTACACCTTAACTTAATACAACTTAATTAAGAGGTGTTAAAAACTTTTATCTAATGAAAATAAAGAACTTATTACTACTTTTTTTAGTAATTAGTATGGGTATAAACTCATACAGTCAAAACAAAAAACGTTACAAGATCAATACTATTGCTTTTTATAATCTTGAAAACCTTTTTGACACCATTAATGACCCAAATAAATTAGACGAGAAAAGTCCGATTATGGAAATGAGTGCTAAAGAACGTGGTTTGGTATACCCTAAGAAAATAAAAAACATGGCTCGTGTTATTTCTGAATTAGGAGTTGACCCTAAATATTCTAGGAATGCTCCTGTAGTTTTAGGTGTTTGTGAGGTAGAAAATAAAGAGGTTTTACATGACTTAATTAACGACCCTCAATTAAGAGATAAGGATTACGATATTATTCATTTTGACTCTCCAGATGTAAGAAGTATAGATGTTGCTTTATTATATCAGAGAAAATTATTCAAACCAACAAACTATAGTAAACATGAATTATTAATTTATGATGACAATACAAGAGAACGTGTTTTTACTAGAGATCAGTTACTGGTAAGTGGATTATTAGAAGGTGAAAAAATGCACTTTATAGTTAATCACTGGCCTTCAAGAAGAGGTGGAGAAGCAAGAAGCAGGCCTAAGCGTGTGAAGGCTGCTCATTTAACCAAAAAACTAGTTGACTCACTACAAACTATTGACCCATATGCAAAAATAGTTATCATGGGAGATTTAAATGACGACCCATTTAATATAAGTGTCAAAAAAGTATTGAATGCAAAAGCTAAAAAAGAAGATGTTGAGCTAAAAGGTATTTTTAACCCAATGATGAAAATGGCTAAAAAAGGGATGGGAACTCTTGCGTATAGAGATGCTTTAAACATTTTTGATCAACTAATGTTCACAAAACCTTTTCTAGACAAGGACTTCTCTACTTTTAAAATATACAAAACAGGTATTTACAACCCTGCCTATATGACTAATAAAAAAGGCCGTTACAAAGGCTACCCTTTTAGAAGTTTTGTAGGAGCAAATTGGACCGGTGGATATGGAGATCATTTTCCAGTATATACATACTTAATCAAAGAAGTACAATAGTAAAAATTATAGTACTCAGTAGAATAAAAAAAGCGTGATAGAAACAATTTCAATCACGCTTTTTTTATTTAGTTGCTTTTTGAATATTATCCTATCCAAATCTTCCAAGGAATCATTGCTAACATAGCTACCAATGCTAGTGTATAAGGGATCGCTAAGGTTTTAAATTTAGCTGAAGATGTTCTTTTGTTTTTATGTTTAGAATAACCAATAGTTAATAACATAATCGCTACTACCATTAATAAAGGGTGCTCCACATTCTTTAGTCGTAAGGTAGCATTCTTCATTATTTCTCCCATTTCTACATCTCCAAAGTTGTTTGCGAATACAAACAATACAATTCCAATTAGCAATTGAATATGTGTAACTATTAATGCAAACAATGCAATTCTAAAATCTTTTGCGCCAAATTCTTTTTTAGTTAACATCCCAATAATTGAGTTTATTGTTGCTAACACTACAATCAATAATACTAAATATGCCCAGTACGAATGTAAAAATTTAATTGTTCCCATATTGTTGTTCTTTAATTTATATAATTAATTATTCTTTTTATAAAACTGCATTAATACTGAATCATTATTTGATTCACTACCTAATGAATCTATGTACTCTCTTGAAAGTTCCTTTCCTAATTCAACACCAAATTGATCAAAACTATTAATGTTTAATAAAATCCCTTGTACAAAAATTTTGTGCTCATATATAGCAATTAAAGACCCTAAAGTTTCTGGAGTTAATTTTTTAATTAAAAAAGTAGTCGAAGGAGTATTTCCTTTAAATACTTTATAAGGGTTTTCTATTTCTTTTCCTCTAGTACCAAAAGCTAAAGCGTTTGCTTGCGCTAACATATTAGAAACTAATACATCCTGGTGTGCTGAATTACCGTGTAGTGAATTACAAAAACCAATAAAATCTGTTGGAATTAAATTTGTTCCTTGATGAAACAACTGCATAAAGGCATGCTGTGCATTGGAACCTACACCACCAAAAACAACACTCCCTGTATTATAGGTAACTTCTTTTCCGTTTCTATCTACCGATTTCCCATTGCTCTCCATAAAACCTTGTTCTAAATAAGGAACAAAATCTTCTAAGTAATAGGAATATGGTATTACAGCTTCATTATTTGTTTTGAAAAAATTACTATACCAAATGCTCAAAAAAGCCATTAATACCGGAATATTATCTTCTAAACTATCGCTTTTAAATGATTCATCAGCTCTTTGAGCTCCTAATAACAACTTATTATAATTATCATATCCTAAACCTAATGCAATTGAAATTCCAACAGCACTCCATAAAGAAAAACGACCACCAACCCAATCCCACATTGGAAATATAGCGTCATTTGCTATTCCAAAAGCAACAGCTTTTTCTGGCTTAGCAGAAACAGCAATAAAATGTTGTGCTATCGCTTGTTCTGATAATTGATTTACAAACCAATTTTTAATTGTATTCGCGTTTTGCAATGTCTCTGAAGTTGTAAACGACTTTGATACAATAACGAATAATGTAGTTTCAGGATTTACTTGTTTTAGTGTTTCCTGTAACTCATCTCCATCAATATTTGAAATATAATGTGTATTTAAATGGTTTTTATAGTATTTTAATGCATTACAAACTAGTTTAGGCCCTAAGTCGGAGCCACCAATTCCGATATTTACTATATCGGTAAATACCTTACCCGTGAATCCTTTTTTTGTTCCACTTATAACTGAATCAGTAAATTCCTTAATTTGGTTTTTTACCGCATCTATTTCTTGAATAACATTTTTACCTTCTAAATCAACTTCTTTTGCACTACTTCGTAAAGCTGTATGTAAAACAGCCCTTTCTTCTGTAAAGTTTAATTTATTTTCTTTAAAATATAAGGCTATACTTTCCTTTAAATTTAACTCTGAAGCAAGCTCTTTAAATAACTGAACTGTTTCTGAGGTCCACCTGTTTTTTGAAAAGTCAACAAAAAAGTCTTCCCAAGAAACACTCATTTCTGATTCTCTTGATGGGTTATTTTCAAACATTTCTTGTAAATGAACGGATTTTAACTGTTCAAAATGCACTGAAAGTTTTTCCCAAGAACTCGTTTTTGTAGGGTTTTTTCTTGAAAAACTCATTAATTATTGCTCTTATTAATTTCTATTGGCTCGAATTCAATAGCATCTAACTGCTCTTTCAAAGGTTGAATATACTCCAAATAATCCGCTTTTAGCTCTTCTTTTATTGGTTTTGCAGAAGGTAATTTTTCACGTAAAGGATCCACTTGTCTTCCATTTTTCCAAAAACGATAACAAACATGAGGCCCTCCTGTATTTCCAGTCATACCAATCCAACCAATCACATCTCCTTGTTTAACAACTTGTCCTTTTTTTACATTCTGCTTACGCATATGTAAATACTGGGTACTGTAGGTGCTATTATGTCTGATTTTAACATATTTCCCATTACCACCTCTTCTTGTAGATTCTATAACCGTTCCACTAGCGGTGGCTAAAATTGGTGTTCCAATACTTGCAGCATAATCAGTACCTAAATGAGGCCTTTTTTTATACCCATAATATTTAATTCTCCTATTTTTATTATACCGAGATGAAATTCTACTGAACTTTACTGGCATTTTTAAAAACTGACTCCTTAAAGTCTTCCCTTCCTCATCATAATAATCCATAATCCCCTCAACCACATCTGATTTATAATCAAATGCATAAAAAGGTGTTTTATTATGTGTAAATACTACTGATTTTATTTTGTCTACTCCCACATAGATAGAGTCTTCAATATATAACTCTGTAAAAGTTAACTTATAGCTATCCCCTTTTTGTAAACGCAGAAAGTCTATTGACCACGCATAGATGTCTGCCATTTCATGAGCTATATAATTACTTAGTCCAGCATCATCAATAGACTCTGATAAACTACTAGTTATTATACCCGATGCAATTCTCTCAACTATTTTTGTTGGTTTTTTTGCGTTATACGCTTTTATTAATGAGTCATTAGAAAAATCAAAAACGGTATAATCTACTTTACCGTCTTGATAAATGAAATATTTAGCTTTTTGAATTGAATCTTTTGATCTTAGAATTGTGTAGCGCTTTCCTATTTTCAGTCTTTTAACATCAAACGTATCTTTTGTTGCTTGAACTATCTCTTCTATTTTACCGAAACCAATATGATTTTCAAATAATAATTTACCAAAACTGTCTCCTGATCTAATCGTATCAACCAATACATCAAACTCATCTAAGTTAAACCCGAATTCATATTTAGGAACTATAATTTCTTCTTGTTGATCTTCTTCAACAACTTGTTGATCTTCTTCCTTTTTACAAGAATATAATCCTATAAAAAGAATTGCTAACCACGCTATTTTTTGCATCTTCATAAACATTAATATCTCGCAAATGTTTTTAATTTATAGTGTATTACCTTAAAAACAAAAGTATAATTTCTATCAAACATCAAATATCACAAAAAAATATGTGCGAACGTAATGTTCACACATATTTTTACCTTTTATAGTGTTAATTTTTACCTAATTAATTTACTACTATTTTAAAAGAATGTTTTAATCCTTTGTATGCTTCTAAATCTGCTTTTATTGATCCAACAGCTAAATCTGCTTGTAGGCGTACTGGCACTTTATTTTTATCATCAGAAATCCAAACGGTTAAACTTTCTTTTTCTTTAAAAACCCTTCCAGACTGTACATACGGGCGAAACTTTAAACTTGCTACTTTCCCAAATTTTGTATTGATCATTTCCCTACCTAAAAATTTTAGTTTGAAATCAAAGTTTTCTCTATCAAAAAACAAGTTAATCTTCACTTCCTCACCTATAACCAAACTTTTAGTATCTACATTATTTCTTAAATAATAAAAAGCTGACATCATATCCTGAGTCCCATTTTTTATGGCATGAGATGTTTTAACTTGATGTTTTTTATCATTTACAAAAGCTATTTTTTTATCATGATCAAAATCTATTTCAATATCTTTAGTATGCCCTCCTTCATCTATTTTTCTAATAAATTTAGCAGGAGCACCTGTTTTTTTATCAAAATAAGTCTGATAATCATCATCTACTTTAAAAAACAAACTTAATAAACCTGTTGATTTACCTCTCCCTTTTATATGGTACATTTCTTTACCATTAACTATACCATCTTGCACCTGCATGGTTGCGTAGCTCGCGGTAAACATTCCGTAATGTATCCTGAATTTAAACCACTCACCAGAGTCAAATGCTGTTTCTTGAGCTTTAGTTTGTAGGCTTAATAGTAATATAAGTGCAAATAATAATGTCTTTTTCATAATAGTAAGTATTGGTACTTAACAATAGGTTTACAATTACTATTCCAAAAGTAATAAACTACCACGATACATGTAAACAAGGTATGAATAAAACCTTCTTTATTATAATAATAACTATATGTAATGAAAAATAGCCCTAAAAAAGAAAAAACGTTACCATAAACTGATAACGTTTTATTCTATTAACCAACCAAAACTATAAATTATGAAATTTAAAGTCTCAAAACGGGAACCACCCCGTTTGAGCGCGCAAAAGTACTTCCTTTTTTACGATATCTATATAAAAAAAGATAATTTTAACATATAATTAATAACTCTTCTGACTTTTAGCTAGTTACGACGTTATTTAGCAATAAAACATCACAAAAACCTACAGTATTGTTTTACAACCTTCTAAATTAGTTATTCCCCAATTTTCTAATTCTTCAGCACTCCATAATTCTGGAAAGAAAATTCTACGCTGATAACGTGGGTGCATGTATTTTTGCCAATCACTCCCCCCTGTTGCCGCAGCATCGCCTAAATATTTTTTAGCAGCATTTAAATGATTAATCACCCAAGTAACATTTATGGTATGGTCATAATGCCTCATAGCATTAATTAAACTTTTATCTTCTTGATATTCACTTGGTAAAGATTTAAATTTAGTCCAAAGGTTTACTAAATTATATTCTTTCATAAATTCAATTAACTCCACTTTATACTTGTCTTCAAAATTACTTAACAGCTTACTTTTTTCTCCTGTTTCATAATTCTTACCAGCTACCTGCCAATACATGTGCTCAAAAGCATGTTCGTAAGGTGTATCCCTATCAATTGTTTTTCTGAATCTATAATCAATCAAATTAATTAACTCTGTAGAAGCTATTTCAATTTTTCTGTATTGAGCAGATTGGAAACCACTTGCAGGAGTTAAGGTGTCCCTAAATTTCATGTATTGATCATATTCCATTCCATCACCCATTACAGTAAATGAACTTGACAACATATCAAAGTACCTGCTGATACGCGATAAATGCATTACAAACTTCTCTGGCTTGATATTTTCAGCATGCGACACCTGTTGTGTTTCCCAAAGGATCATTTTAAATATCAACTCGTTAATTTGATGATACATTAAAAACACCATCTCATCAGGTAAGTTTGTTCTTTGTGTTTGTAAGCCTAATAATGCATCTACTTGAATAAAATCCCAATATTTCATTGGCTCTGCATGCAATAATCCTGACAAATGTGTATCAGCATCTTGTCCCATTGCCGCATATTTTTCATCTATAGCTTTTAATAATTCTTCTCTTCTTGTTGACATTATTTTAATTTTTTCTCAATTAGTAATCACTCGTTCTCTTCTACTAATACACGCAATTAAGAGAACGGCGATTTAACGTTTAAAAAAATAGATTTTGTATTTACTATAAAACTCATGGACACATATTATGCATTAGTTGTTACCCCAAAAATAGAATGGATTAACTCATCTATTTTATTTTGCTCAAACAACTCTTCAATATCATGTTTCTCCATGATACCATCAATGTATTTTGCCTGCTCCATACCCTTTTTCCATGCTTCAGCATACGGAATAGACGAAAATGACACCATAGAGTATAGGGCTACATATTTATCAGGATACAATTCTTGAATCCTTCTTTCAAACTTCTTTTTTAACAAGAATACAGGGTCGGCAACATAGTCACGCATGACCAAATAGTTGTATTTTGATAATTCTTGAATTGCATCACCATTTGGTTTTCTTTGTTTTTGGTATTCTTCAAAAATAATTGGCCAATCATGATTATGCTTTTCCATTAGTTTACCCATTTCATGGCAATCCTCCAAACTAGCATTCATTCCCTGTCCGAAAAAAGGGACCGTTGCGTGCGCAGCATCTCCCATTAGAGCTACTTTACCAGAAGTCCATGGATAACAACGCATAATTGCTAAACTTGATAACGGATGTGTTCCCCATTGACTAGAAACATCAGGACACATTTCATAAAAATCAGGGAATGTTTTTTTGAAAAATGCATCTATTTCATCTTTTGTATTTATTTTATCAAAAGCATTTTCATCACCTGTAAAAGGCATGAATAATGTGCATGTAAATGACCCATCTTCATTAGCCAAGGCAATCAACATGAACCTTCCTCTTGGCCAAATATGTAATGAATTCTTATCTATTTTATATGATCCATCTGGATTTGGAGGAATAAATAATTCCCTATACCCATCATCAATAAAATCCTGACTGTAATCAAAGCGATCTAACTTTTGCATTGCATTGTAACGAATTGCTGAATAAGCACCATCACAACCAAACACAATATCTGACTTATGCTCTAACTTTTCACCTGTAACTTTATTCGTTAAGTAAACTACTCCATTTTCAAGATCAGCCCCTGTACATTGATGGTCATATATAATAGTAGCTCCATATTCTTTTTCAGCAATATTCATCATTTTAGCATTCAATCCTCCTCTAGACACAGAGAATATTGCTTGTCCTTCTTGTCCGTATGGTTGGTATGTCAATTCACCTTCTTCACTATGCATAGTTCTACCATACATCGGAATTGCCAATTCATTTACACTATTTTCTAAACCAACAGCTCTTAAAGCTTCCCAACCTCTGTGAGATAACGCTAAGTTGATTGATTTTCCTGCAGTTATTTCCGCCAAACGAATGTCTGAACGTCTTTCAAAAATAGTTACTTTATATCCAGCTTTTGCTAAATAAACAGCCCAAAGGGATCCCGCCAATCCAGCGCCTACTATAGTAGCTTCTTTCATTTCTTATTCTTTTAATTCTGGCTCTTTCATTACTGTACCACATTTATCACAAGTTACAAACTCAGGAGTGTCATAATATTCACTCAATATTTTTGGTAATTGGGTAACAATATCTCCTAAATGAAAAGGCATTTTATGTAACTCATTATTACAATTTTCACAATACCATGAACAATAATCTAATTCTTCAGGCGTACGCATACGCTCAATAACTAAACCTACTGTATTTGCTGGTCGTTGTGGTGAGTGTGGTACTCTAGCAGGTAATAAAAATATTTCACCCTCCTTAATATCATAAGTGACAACTTTTCCATCTTGAATAGTTGGCAACTGAATATCGCCTTCTACTTGATAGAAAAACTCCTCTCCCTCATTATAATGAAAATCTTTACGAGCATTAGGGCCTCCAACAACCATTATGATAAATTCAGTGTCTTTATAAACAATCTGATTTCCTACAGGCGGTTTTAATTTATCACGGTTTTCGTCAATCCATTTTTGAAAATTAATTGGTGGTATAATCATATTAGTGTTTTTTGTAATTTAGTTATAATTAATTTTATTAGTGTTTTCACCCTTGGTATAACAGGGACTACCCACAGGTTTAGGGCCTATAGAGGTAAAAAGAAATTGACTGAAACTCAATAAATGAGTTCCGTCAATTTCTTATACAATATTATTAGCTAAATAAGATTATTTGTTGCTTTTGGTCCATGGGTGACCATTCCATACTAAAGCTCTTTTTCAATGTGAGACTATACATAGTGTTACAATGTTCTCTAGCTTTTTGCATGGACTTTAAATCTTTAAATTTTAGATTGTTTGCCATAAATAAATTAAGTAAATAACTTTTGACTAAAAACCAATTACCTATTAAAGAGTCCCTCTATTTTCTTGTTCTCTCTCAATAGATTCAAATAGCGCCTTAAAGTTTCCTGCTCCGAATCCACGGGCACCCATTCTTTGAATTATCTCAAAGAATAAAGTAGGCCTATCTTCTAAAGGCTTTGTGAATATTTGTAATAAATACCCTTCTTCATCAGCGTCAATCATAATAGCTAATTTTTGAAGCTCATTTATATCTTCCTTCATCATATCTTTATGTTCACCCAATCTATTAGGAATATCATCATAATATGCTTGTGGAGGTGGCGGTAAAAACTCTATCCCTCTTGCTTTTAACTGACTAACTGTTTCAATAATATCATCAGTTGCAACAGCAATATGTTGTACCCCTGATCCTTCATAAAAATCTAAATACTCTTCAATTTGAGAACGTTTAGCTGCTTTTGCAGGTTCATTTATTGGAAACTTAATACGTCCATTTCCGTTAGACATTACTTTACTCATTAAAGCGGAATACTCTGTATGGATTTGCTTATCATCAAAAGATAAAAAGTTTTCAAACCCCATTACCTCTTCATACCATTTTACCCAAACATCCATTTGTCCCCAACCAACATTACCAACCATATGATCGATATATTTTAAACCAATTGAAGTAGGGTTATAATCTGATTTCCACTCTTGAAACCCTGGTAAGAATGATCCATTGTAATTTTTACGTTCTACAAACATATGAACAGTTTCTCCGTACGTATAAATTCCTGCTTTTACTATTTCACCATGCTCATCTTTCTCAACTGTTGGCTCCATGTAAACCTTAGCACCACGTTTTGTTGTTTCTTCAAAAGCACTACGAGCATCATCTACCCACAATGCAATTACTTTTACTCCATCACCATGCTTTACAATATGGTCGTTTATTGGAGACTTACTATTTAAAGGAGTTGTTAGAACTAAACGAATTTTGTCTTGAACTAAAACATAACTTACAGAGTCTCTAGACCCTGTTTCTAACCCTTTATATGCTAATGACTGAAAACCAAATGCAGTTTTATAAAAATGTGCTGCTTGTTTGGCATTACCCACATAAAATTCTACATAATCCGTTCCTAAAAGTGGTAAAAAATCTTGTGCTCCTTCAAATATTTTTTCTAAACCGTAGTTTACTGATTTTACTTCTTTTTTACTCATAATATATTTTTTTGAAAACTATCGTCTTTGATAATTGTAATTAACAAAATTCAATAGTTTATTTTTATAAAGTTTTTATTTTAAAATCCAAGATTTATGATAGTCATCAACTTGTAATTTTAAAGCGTCTTCAGTAATAGACATTGGCCTAAAAGGATCTATCATTACTGCTAACTCACCTGTTTCTTTTTTCCCAACACTACGCTCAATAGCTCCTGGATGTGGTCCATGAGGCACACCTCCTGGATGTAACGTAATCTGACCTTTTTCAATATCATTTCTACTCATAAAATCACCATCAACATAATATAATAATTCTTCAGAATCTATATTACTATGATGATAAGGTGCAGGTATTGAGTTAGGATGATAATCATACATTCTAGGCACAAAACTACAAACAACAAATCCTGCTGACTCCCATGTTTGATGTATTGGTGGTGGCATATGAATACGACCCGTTATTGGCTCAAAATCATGTATTGAAAATGCATATGGGTAATTAAATCCATCCCATCCAACAACATCAAAAGGGTGGTTACCGTATTTGTATTCCCACATATTTCCTTGTTTTTTTATTTTAACAAGAAATTCTCCTTTTTCATCATGAGCTTCTAAATTCTCTGGTAAACGCATGTCACGCTCACAAAATGGTGAATGTTCTAAAAGTTGTCCAAAATTATTACGATATCTTTTAGGTGTAAATATTGGCTCAAAAGATTCTACATATAAAATACGATTCTCTTCTGTATCAAAGTCTATTTGGTAAATTGTTCCCTTAGGAATAATAAGGTAATCCCCATATTTAAAAGGAATATTACCATAATTGGTTCTTAATGTTCCTGAACCTACATGAATAAACAGCATCTCATCTGCATCCCCATTTTTATAAAAATATTCTTTAGAGAATGATTTTGGTGCAGCTAAACCTATATGTAAATCATTGTTTACAAATAGTGTTTTTCTACTCTCTAAAAAGTCTTCTTCTGGTTTTAATGAAAACCCTTTAAAACTTATGGCTTTCATATTTTTTTCAACAGCAATTTTTGGCGCTACAGAGCCTAAATCTTTAATCTCAGTAACTACTGTTGGTGGATGAATATGGTATAGTAATGAAGACATTCCTGCAAATCCTGCAGTTCCGAATAATTCTTCTTGGTATAAACTTCCATCTTCTTTTTTGAAAGTTGTATGTCTTTTTGGTGGGATTTTCCCCAATTTATGATATCTAGGCATTATTTATTATTTTAAAAATTAAACTTTTAAATACTTAAAATAATGCGCAGCTATTCAGGACTCCTCTTTATAAGGTAATGCAAGTGAATTAATATATCTGGCCAAAAAGGTTTCATGTTATTACAAATATCGGAATTTTTTTTAATGATTGATCAACCTATATGAGTTAAACATTAGAAAAAACACAAATTAGTTATTAATTAAAACCAAAAACCAACACTTACAAACCACTGTACTCGTTTAACTTCTGGTGACCATGAGGATTTTATTTGCATTGGCCCCAATATTGTTTTTGCTCCATAACCCACTGCATATCCAGTATGATCAGGAAATGACAACCAGTCAGTGTCTTTAAACAACCCGTCATCGATGTTAGAAAAATTACCACTTAGTGTAAAAAAGTGTTTTTTATAAAACTGATAGTGCAAATCAATCGTTCCTTTCACATAACCATCACCAGCAATACTTAAAAAATCATATCCATAAAAAGAAGTGTAATTATTTATCAAGTTATTACCATAGCCTCCTATAGCAAAATCAAAAGAAGAATTTGTATTGTTCCCTATTCTAAACCCTCCTTCTGTAAAAGCATTTAAATACATGTTTTTAAACAATTTTGTAGCTCCTCCCAATTTTGCTTTTGCAATAGAGAATTGCTCAAAATCTGCTGATTTCTTTCCTGTAAAAAAATATTGATGATAATCTCCCGAAAAATAAAGTCCTTTTGTTGGGTAATAAATATCATCTAAGGCATCATAATTTAACTGCCCATATGCACTAAAAAAATTATCGTTTTCAATTTTACTCCCTAAGTTTTCCGCTGTTATTTTAAGCATCTTATGCTCAACACCTAATGCAAGTGCTAAATCTTTTCGGAAAGGAGTTTCTATATAAAATTGGTTGGTCAAATCCAATACATCTATCTCATCCTCAACTGCTGTAGAAGGCGGAGTTGTGTTGTCAAAAATACTTAGGTTTATTTTTTTCTCAAATGAATTTAAACGAGATTTTAAACCAATACTCCAATAAAAACCTTTATCAATGTAATATTCAAAATCATACCTAATGTTTTCGCCTAAAACAACATCCAAACTAACTATATCATTATTCGTTATTAGCTGCTTATGTGTCATGTTTACCAAAGCCGCTCCCTTATATAGATCGTCATAGTGCAAGCTTAGCTTTAAGGATGTTTTATTTTTACTTTCTTGAAGATTTAACTCAAGTATACTATCATTTTTTATTTTATACTTAACAACATTAAAATTACTTGTAGCTGCTAAACCTACAATACCTTTTTCAATTTTTTCACGAGATACCAATGAAGGAGTTTTTATTTTCAGTTTTCCTAAAATATAAGACCTTGTATAGTTTTCAATTCCTTGAATATTAATGTTTTTTAAATGATATTCTTTAATAGTATTCTTTTCTATTTTAACGACTTCATTTCTATTTTGCTGTTTTGCCAACTCCTCCAACATAACTCTTGAAGATTTTGCAGCTTCATGACCTGCTGTATATATCTCTTGGCCTTGATCAAATGAAACTATATTATAATTATTTATATCAGGCTTAATATATATCGCCGTTTTTTTAATTTTATCCTCCATCTGACTTTGGGTATTAAAGTTCGATAATTGAAGCATAATATCTGAAGCTGATGTTAACTTTTCTTTTTTCTTTAAACTATCCTGTACATCAACACCAATAATGATGTCAACATTTTTAGTTAATAATTCATCTATAGGATAGTTGTTTGAAACACCTCCATCGACCAATAACTTACCATTTAAATTAACTGGCTCAAACAATGTTGGAATTGCTCCACTTGCAGATATTGCATCTGGTAAATACCCTTTGTCTAGTAAAACCTGATTCCCTGTTTCAACATCTGTTGCAACACATAAAAACGGAATTGGCAACTTACTAAAGTCATCAACTTCTTTTACATGATCTAATAATTTTACATAAAAATTATAGGTATTTTGCCCTTTAGAGATTGCTGACGGAACTGACAATTTAAATCTATTAAACGGTAAAACTACTGCGTGTTTATCGGTACCCCCTCTTTCAAAAAAAGATTTGTTTTTACGTTGGAAATCGTCTCTGATTAATTGGTCGAAATTTGCTTCTTTGAACAACGCTGCTAGTTCATCTGCAGAATACCCAGACGCATATAATGCACCAACAATTGCCCCCATACTTGTTCCGGCAATATAATCTATTTTTACCCCAGAATCCTCAATTACTTTTAAGGCACCTATATGCGCTAATCCTTTTGCGCCACCACCGCTTAATACCAGCCCCACTTTTAAATCTTTATGCTCATTTTTCTGTTGAGATAAAGAGAAAAAAGGCGCTAAAAATAGTGCTAAATAAATAATTGATTTCCCCACTTTGGAAAGTTACTAAAAGCTAATGAAACTCTTGATATATTTTTTGAGCTTTCGATAAACCGACCACTTTTTGTAACTCTTCCTTTGAAGCAAGCTTAATTCGTTTAACCGACTTGAATTTTTTCATTAATTCCACAATAGTTTTTTCGCCAATTCCATTGATCGTTTCTAGTTCCGTTTGTAATGCAGTTTTACTACGTCTGTTTCGGTGATGTTCAATACCAAAACGATGTGCCTCGTTTCGTAAATACTGAATTACTTTAAGTGTTTCCGATTTTTTATCTAAATACAAAGGGTATTTATCTTCCGGATAAAACAATTCTTCTAATCGTTTTGCTATACCAATGATAGCTATTTTCCCTCTTAACCCCAAAGCATCTAAACTCTTTAAAGACGAAGACAACTGCCCTTTACCTCCATCAATAATAATTAATTGCGGCAATGGCTGATCTTCATCTAATAATCGTTTATACCTCCTATAAACCACTTCTTCCATAGAAGCAAAATCATCTGGACCAACTACCGTTTTTATATTAAAATGGCGATAGTCTTTTTTACTTGGTTTCCCGTTTTTAAATACTACGCAGGCAGCAACTGGGTGTGTTCCTTGAATATTAGAGTTATCAAAACACTCAATATGTATTGGCTCTTCATGCAAACGCAAATCCTTTTTCATTTGTTGCATCATTCTGTTTGAGTGACGCTCAGGATCTGTAATTTTCACTTGTTTGAAACGCTCCATTCTATAATACTTCGCGTTACGTATTGACAAATCTAAAATATGCTTCTTATCTCCTAATTTAGGGATTGTTAGCTTTAATCCCTCTCCTAAATTTACTTCAAATGGAACATATAATTCTTTTGATTCTGAATGAAATCGAGTTCTAATTTCAGTAATCCCTAATTCTAATAACTCCTTATCAGTTTCTTCTAGTTTTTTCTTTAACTCTAACGTGTGCGATCTAATTATTGAACCATATGATATTTGCAAAAAATTGATATACCCATAACTTTCATCACTTACAATTGAAAATACATCTACATTGGATATTTTCGGATTGACAATAGTAGATTTAGATTGATAATTTTCCAACACTTCAACTTTTTCTTTTATACGTTGCGCATCTTCAAACTGTAAATTTTCAGCATACGAATTCATTAATTTTTTAAAATTACCTAATGAATCCTTAAAATTTCCTTTTAATATTTCTCTAACAGCAACAATTTGCTTGTTGTACACTTCTTCCGTCTGCAAGCCTTCGCATGGGCCCTTACAGTTTTTTAAATGATATTCTAAACAGACTTTAAACTTCCCAGAATTAATATTATCATAACTTAATTGATAATTACAAGTACGTAAGGGATATAATCCTTTAATTAAATCTAATAAGGTTCGTACTGTTTTGGTACTGGTATAAGGCCCAAAATATTCTGACCCATCTTTTATCACTCTTCTAGTAGAAAACACTCTTGGAAAAGCTTCTTTTTTAATACAAATCCACGGATATGTTTTCCCGTCTTTTAGCAATACATTATAACGAGGTTGATATTTTTTAATTAAGTTATTTTCCAATAATAACGCATCAGTTTCTGTAGCTACTACAATATGTTTGATACTAACTATTTTCTTGACTAAAACACCTGTTTTAGCATTGTCATGATTCTTGGTAAAATATGATGAAACTCTTTTTTTTAAATTCTTTGCCTTTCCAACATAAAGTATTTTATCCTCTTTATCGTAGTATTGATATACTCCAGGCTCCTGAGGTAATAATTGCAATTGTATTTTTAAGGCTTCAGTCATCAACACAAAAATAAGGAAATACATCGGAAAACCATCCTACTTGATATTCTTATATAAATACCCTATTTTAGCTTTATAACTAATCCGAAAAACAACATGAATTCAACACTTAAAAACATATTAGCAATAGTAGCTGGTATCATCATAGGTATGATTGTAAACATGGGTCTCATTATGATTAGTGGAAACATAATACCTATCCCAGACGGAGTTGACAACACCACTACAGAAGGTTTAATAGCAGGTATGCATTTATTTGAACCAAAGCATTTCATCATGCCGTTTTTAGCACATACCTTAGGTACTTTTGCTGGAGCATTCGTTGCTGCAAAAGTAGCAGCTAGTCATAAAATGAAGTTTGCAATTAGTATAGGTGTTTTTTTCTTATTAGGCGGTATAGCTAGTGTATTTATGCTTCCATCTCCAACTTGGTTTACTGTTTTGGATTTAGGACTAGCATATATACCTATGGGCTTATTAGCTGGAAAATTGGTAAAGAAATAATTAACTTTATTTATTAAATCACAAACACAGTAGTATTTACTTACTTGTTGTACAACATTAGATGAAATCAATACTTTACATATTAATATTCGTTTTTAATAGCATATTTTGCTTTAGTCAAAAAAGTGCTCGACATTCAATTCAAATTGACACAATAATAGAACGAAATTCCCCTAACAATCTAAATCTTGAAAAACATCAGTTATTTATTGACACAACGTATAATTCTAAATATCATAGAATTTTAAATAACTGGAATAGAAAAAATAGTAAAAACATCCAATCTTGGACTGTTATCAGAAAATTAGAAAATGAATTTTTAATATATGATAGGTCGGATGGCATGGATCCAATATTTCAATTTAACAATGGGGAATTCATAATAAACGGGGTTCACGAAAAAACTAAATATAAAATTGAAACAACAAAAAGAAACTCTAATAGCACAATAATCACTATCGAAGAAAATAACCGGAATTTTAAAACATTAGAGATTACAAATACTAACAATTCTTATGTTTCAGTAATTCGATTTTATGGTAAAGAGTATGATCGTAAATATTGGGTTACAAAATTTGAAAACATCAAACAGTTTTATTGCCTAGTAAACTCCTATAAATATAGTAAAGTGAGTGAATGTAATGAATTTAAAGTCCCAAAGTAAAAACATCCTACAACATCCTCTATAAATAACAAGGGTTTTGGTGTGCAATTTGTGACGTAATTGTATCTTTACAATACCACCTAATCTTTTGATTTGGTCTTTAATAAAAAAACAAAAAGCTCACGGCTTTTTCCGACACGAAAATCCACGGGTTTTCTGCCCGCACAATTCATAGCTAAACGTTGGATTTAATTATATAAAAAATGAAAGTTACAGCTAAAAAAAATGAAAAAGTTGCCAAAATGATATTTGCAACTATTTACCCTCTCTACCTAAATAGATTGGAGAAAAATGGTAGAACTAAAGACGAACTTAATCAAGTAATAGAGTGGTTAACCGGATTTGACAATGATAAACTACAAGAGCTTATTGAAGAAAAGGTAACATTTGAAACATTTTTTCAAAAAGCAGAATTACATCCCAATGCACACCTTATTAAAGGTGTAGTTTGTGGCTATCGAATTGAAGAAATAGAGGATGAATTTGAAGTCTATAAACAATGTAGACGTATGGAAAAGCTAATTGATGAATTAGCTAAAGGTCGAAAAATGGAGAAAATTTTACGATTATGAAAAACAAAAGTTTATTAATTATCTTATCTACAGTCTGCCTACTATTGCTCATCCCACTGGTAACAATGCAACTGACAGAGGAAGTCAATTGGACATTAGCTGACTTCCTTATCGCAGCTATACTCTTAATTAGTACAGGACTGGCAATAGATTACATTGTTAAAAAAGTTAAAAGACCACTATTAAGGATTCTTCTTTCCGTGACTTTGTTGACGATCCTTATTCTCGTTTGGTTGGAACTTGCGGTAGGCATCTTCTGTACAACTCTAAGTGGGCATTAGACAATAAAAAAATACTTATAATTAATATGTGTTTTGGCGCTTAATTAACAAGGTAAATGTATCTTTACTTATAAGTTTTGAGCAACCTCAATCGATCAATTTCTTATAAACCATAGTAAATATTACTAAAACCATGTAATGTTAGAAATTAACTCCCTTAATATTTTATCCGTCCATTTAGATCGACTTATAAAAGGTCGCTTATGGCTTAAGGTAATTATTGGATTAATTTTAGGTGCTGGACTTGGTATTATGATTAATCCATCTACAGGACTTTTTTCAGAAGATACTAGCTTATGGTTAGCCAATTGGCTCGATTTACCAGGTCAAATATTTATGAGGTTGGTTCAAATGATTATGATCCCCTTAATATTTGCTTCTATTATTTCAGGAATTGTAAGTAATACATCTCAAAACCTAAAAACCTTTGGACTAAGACTGCTATTATATTTCATTTTTACCACCGCTGTCGCCATAATTATAGGTTTAGCCATTACACTCATTATGAAGCCCGGTCAATACTTTCTCTCTATGGGCGGCTTTCCAAATACCGGGGAAAAACAAATTGTAGCTAGTGAACGAACTAGCTTCATTGAGAACATTCCAAATGCTATTTCTAATCTTATTCCAAACAACCCACTGGAATCTATTTTAATGGGAGAAATGCTAGGTGTGGTAATATTTACTATAATAATTGGTGTAGCAATCACCCAGCTTAAACAAGACACCGTAAGGCCTATTATTCGTTTTACTGAAGCTATTCAAAAAATTTGCATGATAGTTGTATCTTGGGCAATGAGACTTGTGCCCTACGCTGTTTTCGGTTTAATGGCTGCACTACTTTCCAAAATAGGAGTTGAAATACTACTTGCTTTAGGATATTATATGGCTGTAGTTGTTCTAGGTTTAACCCTCTTATTAATATTCTATTTAGTGATGTTGTTTCTGTTCACTCGAAAAAATCTTATAAATTTTTTAAGACAGATACGAGAACCTCAACTTTTGGCATTTTCTACCGCCAGTTCCGCAGCTGTTATGCCCCTATCCATGAAAACTGCAGATGAAAAACTAGGTGTAGCCACTAATATCAGTGATTTCGTTATTCCTGTTGGAGCGACAATTAATATGGATGGAACCGCTCTATTTCAATGTGTAACTACATTGTTTATGGCACAAGCCTACGGTATTGATTTATCAATTACAAACTTAATATTAATAACTTTCACAGTAGTAGCTGCATCTATTGGGACACCTGCAATTCCAGGAGGCGGAGTTATTATTCTTGCATCTGTGCTTCAGAGTGTAGGAATTCCGATAGACGGACTAATCATTATTATTGGTATCGATCGGATTCTAGGAATGTTTAGAACAGCTGTTAATGTAACTGGAGATCTTACAGCTTGTGTGATTTTTAATAAATATTTCGGAGCCGAATTAAATGATAAAGCATTCACCAACAACAAAATAAACACCATTAAAACAACTCCAATTAACTGAAAAATTTTCAGAAGAACAAAATGCAACTTTATATAACAATAAATAAATGCCGCTAAAAATCCGTATCTTCAAACTATAAAAATTAACGTTATTTATGAATTTAAATTTAGCAGTACTTATAGACGGTGACAATATACCATCAGCTCATGTAAAAGAGATGATGGAGGAAATTGCGAAATATGGAAACCCTACCATTAAACGAATTTATGGTGATTGGACCAATCCCCATCTATCTAAATGGAAAAACTTACTCCTTCAAAATGCAATTACACCCATTCAGCAGTATGCCTATACTACAGGAAAAAACGCTACTGACTCAGCCATGATTATTGATGCTATGGATATTTTATATTCTGAAAAAGTAAATGGTTTTTGTTTAGTTTCAAGCGATAGTGATTTTACAAAACTTGCTACAAGATTAAGGGAAGCTGGAATGCAAGTGATTGGAATAGGAGAGAAAAAGACACCCACACCCTTCGTCGTAGCTTGTGATAGATTCATTTATATAGAAATCCTTAGAGGTCAATCAAACAAGAAAGAGGATATTAATAAGAAGAATAAAACAGAAGAGAGTATTGACAAAGTTACTCCAAGAGTAATTAAGTTATTAGCTACAACCATTACTGACTCATCAGGTGAAGATGGTTGGGCGTTTCTTGGTGACGTAGGAAGTTTACTTCAAAAAAAGCAAACTAATTTTGATTCTAGAAATTATGGTTTTGAAAAATTAACCCCATTAATTAAATCTATTGGAAGTTTTGATATTGAACAACGAGAAAATCCAAAAAGTAAGAATAAATTGATTTTCGTTAAGAATAAAGAAAAAAAGGCTACAAAAACTAAAAAAAGCTAATCCACCATACTCAACTGAATTCTTCCTCGTTTTTCATCAACTTCAATAACTTTTACGGTTACATGTTGGTTCAATTGTACTACATCATTGGGATCTGAAATAAATTTAGTTGCCAATTTAGAAATATGTACTAAACCACTTTGCTTGATACCGATATCAACAAAGCATCCAAAATTGGTAATATTATTCACAATACCAGGTACGCGCATCCCCACTTTTACATCTTCTATTTTCTTTAAATCTATCGCGAACTCAAAAACTTTAGCCAATTTTCTTGGATCAACACCTGGTTTTTCTAACTCTTCGATAATATCCTTAAGCGTAGGCAAACCTATGTCCGTTGTACAATACTTGTCTAATGGAATTTGTAATATCAACTGTTTATCACCTATTAAATCCGAAAGCTTTACTTTTAAATCTTTAGCCATCTGCTCTACTAACTTATAGCGTTCTGGATGAACAGCTGAATTATCCAAAGGATGTTTACCATCAATAATACGCATGAAACCTGCAGATTGCTCAAAAGCTTTAGCGCCTAAACGAGGTACTTTTTTTAATTCTGCACGTGACTGAATACTTCCATTTTCTGTTCGGTATTTTACAATGTTTTCAGCAATTGTAGTTCCGATACCAGATACATAACTTAATAACGGAGCACTTGCCGTATTTACGTTTACTCCAATAGTATTTACACAACTCATTACTACGGTATCCAATTCTTTTTTCAATTTAGTTTGGTCCACATCATGTTGATACTGTCCTACACCAATAGACTTCGGATCTATTTTTACCAACTCAGCCAAAGGGTCAGCCAATCGCCTACCAATAGAAACTGCCCCCCTTACTGTTACATCATAATCTGGAAATTCATCACGCGCTATTTTAGATGCAGAATATACTGATGCTCCAGCTTCATTCACCACAAACACCTGTACCTCTTTATCTAAATATAGTTTCTTAACAAACGCTTCTGTTTCTCTTGAAGCAGTTCCGTTACCAATAGCTATTGCTTCAATTTTATAAGCATTTACTAATGATTTAATCTTTTTTAAAGCTTCTGTTTCTTTGTTTTGTGGTGGATGTGGATAAATAGTTTCATTATTCTTTAAGTCGCCGTTTTCATCTAAGCACACTACTTTACAACCACTTCTAAATCCCGGGTCTAAAGCTAAAATTCGTTTTTCTCCTAATGGAGAACCTAATAATAATTGTCGCAAATTATTTGAAAATACTTGAATTGCTTTTTCATCTGCTTTTTCCTTTGCAGCTTTTAAAACTTCATTGCTTATTGCTGGTTGTAACAAACGCTTATACGAATCTTCAATAGCAATAAAAATCTGATCGGCACATGACTGACTCCCAACTTTAATTACAGTTTTGTCAATACTATCCAAAGCATCTTCTTTATCTACAGCAACTTTTATGCGAACAAACCCTTCGTTTTGTGCACGTAACAATGCTAATAACCTGTGTGATGGAGCTTTATGTAGAGGTTCGTCCCAATCGAAATATTGTTGATATTTCTGTGCTTTCTCATCAGATGCTTTCGCTTTAATTATTTTAGAAGATACTAATGATTTTCGCTGATACATACGTCTGATTTTCTGACGTACAAACTCATTTTCATTTACCCATTCCGCAATTATATCACGAGCTCCTTGCAAAGCTTCGTCCCCATTTGTAATAGCTCCTTTAGTATAACGATAAGCAGTAGATTCAATATTCAAATCTTGTTGCGTCATAATGATCTTTGCCAATGGCTCTAAGCCATTATCACGAGCTTCAGTAGCTTTTGTTTTTCGCTTTTTCTTATAAGGAAGATAAATATCTTCTAACTGAGTTAAATCAACTACTTTCTCTATTTTATGTTTCAATTCAGGAGTTAAAGTCCCTTGTTCTTCTATTGCTTTTAAAATAGTTGTTTTTCGTTTTTCTAAATCTTCGAAAAGTGTTTTATATTTTACGATATCTCCAATAGCAACCTCATCAAAATTACCAGTCATTTCTTTACGGTATCTTGAAATAAAAGGTATTGTAGCATCTTCATCCAACAGCTTTAAAGTATTTACAATTCCTTTTTCTGCTAATTGAGTTGCTTTTATAATGTATTGAAGTTTGTTCATTTTTCCGCAATAAAAATTATTTGAAAAGCTATTTTTCAAATGGTTGTACTAATCTATACTATTAATTTGATTTTACTTTCCCTCTACAATCACAACAATTTCTCCTTTAGGAGCTTTGTTTTCAAAATGCGTAAGCACTTCTCTGGCTGTTCCACGCACAGTTTCTTCGTATAGCTTGGTTAATTCTCTTGAAACAGAAACCTGTCTGTCTTCTCCAAAATATTCACAAAAATGCCCTAAAGTTTTCACCAATTTATGAGGAGACTCATAAATAATCATGGTTCTAGTTTCTTCTGCTAATAATTTAAAACGAGTTTGCCTTCCTTTTTTCACCGGTAAGAACCCTTCAAAAATAAACTTATCGTTTGGCAATCCTGAATTAACTAATGCAGGTACAAACGCTGTTGCTCCAGGTAAACAATCCACTTCAATACCCTCTTTCACACAGGCTCTAGTAAGTAAAAAACCAGGGTCGGATATTGCCGGGGTACCAGCATCAGAAATTAATGCTATAGTTTGGCCAGCTTTTATTTTTTGAATTACACTCTCCACCGTTTTATGCTCATTATGCATATGGTGGCTTTGCATATGTGTGTTGATTTCAAAATGCTTTAATAATTTCCCTGAAGTTCTAGTGTCTTCAGCAAGAATTAAATCCGCTTCTTTTAAGACTCTTATTCCTCTAAAAGTCATATCTTCTAAGTTACCAATAGGAGTGGGCACTATATATAATTTACTCATGAGTATACCAAATCAATGTCCTCAACGCAAGCATGTGAGGTATGAATTAAAAATAATTTTTAGTTCGAGGCAAGCCTCATAAAGTTAAACCCACAGCTGGGAATAATGATGCAAGATTAACTAATCTTACACAATAAAACATAAATTATGATGTAATTTTTAAGGTTTAGCTATTAAAAATTAAGGTTGTTGATTATTTATGAAAATTTACCTTCTAAAAAAGTTAATAATCGTTGTTCATACTCTTCCTTACCAGCCCAATTATTATATTCTGGCTTCACCATATTGTTTAAAAACTCTAATGCTTCTAATTCACTAGTAGAAGTATTTAATTGAGATATCACACGATTGAAATCTTCAGTACTTCCATTAAACAAATGTTTTACAAAAGCAATGCGATCATTCAACCCTATAGTTATTCCTTTTTTTAACCGATCATTTAACGATCCTGATTTAGTTGACGAAACCTCAATATCAGACGAAGTAGGAGTTACCGTTTCCATATCGATCTTTCCAACAGATGGTTGTGCCATTACCGCTTCAAACATATCATCTATTTGATGTGTTTCTGGTTCCATTTGTGCAACAATATCAATCATTTTTTCGGTTGCCGACTCAATTATATGCTCATCCATTCCCTCATCTGAAACAAACAAATCCTCATCTAAAGTAGATAGCATTCCAGAGTCGCCAAAATCGTCTTCTATAATTGTCTCTTCTTCCTTTACTACCTCTTCATTAATTTTTTCAGAAATAGGCTCAGCTACTTTTTTATCATCAAGATTCTCTTCAACAAATTTTAAAACAGTTAATTTTTCATACAATTCTTTTGCTAAACGTTGCATCTCTGAAACCGAAGTGTTTTCTGATGAATTCTGAATTTTTCTTGCAAGTGCTTGTAAATCTAACTTAAGTGACTCCTTCATTCCTTTAGTAACCATTTTATGTTCCTCTAAATTTGATTGAAATATACTAAAATAAACGTTAAAACAGGCATTGATATTGTCTTAGATTTTTTAGGAGTCAATACATTAAATTTGTGTAGTTTTGTTGAACACACCATTTTACCAATATTACACTATTATGTTTCTAGAGAATACCGTAAATCATGAAGAAAAATTTGGCTGGATCGAAGTCGTATGCGGATCTATGTTTTCTGGTAAAACAGAAGAATTAATCAGAAGATTAAAACGCGCTCAGTTTGCAAAACAACGTGTTGAAATTTTCAAACCAGCAATCGACACAAGGTATGATGACGAAATGGTAATTTCTCATGATTCTAATCAAATAAGATCAACTCCTGTTCCAGCAGCGGTAAACATACCTATTTTAGCTGATGGTTGTGACGTTATTGGAATTGACGAAGCTCAGTTTTTTGACGAAGGGATTGTTAAGGTATGTAATGACTTAGCAAACAAAGGTATTCGTGTAATAGTTGCGGGATTAGATATGGACTTTAAAGGAAATCCGTTTGGACCTATGCCTGCATTAATGGCTACTGCTGAATATGTAACTAAAGTGCATGCCGTATGTACACATACCGGAAACTTAGCACAGTATAGTTACCGTAAAGCTTCAAGTGATGATATTGTTTTACTTGGCGAAACTGAAGAATATGAGCCATTAAGTAGGGCTGCATATTACAAAGCTATGCTGAAAGAAAGTGTAAAAGACTTTGATGTTGATTCTGACGAAGTTATTGTTTAAAATGCATATTGATGGCTAAAGAAACAGTTTTAGAAATAGATTTAAATAAACTCAGTCATAATTTTGAGTTTTTAAAAACTCAATTGCAACCCAAAACTAAAGTTTTAGCCGTTGTTAAAGCATTTGCTTATGGAAGTGACGCAGAAGTAATAGCCAATTATTTACAGGAATTAAACGTTGATTATTTAGCTGTAGCTTATGTAAGTGAAGGTATTCAATTGCGTAAAGCTGGTATTCATATACCTATTTTAGTATTGCATCCTCAATCAGTAAATTTCAATCTTTTAATCGAACATTGTTTAGAACCTAACTTATATAACTTTAGAGTACTAAAGGAATTTGTTTCTGTAGCAACTGAACTTAAACAAAACAACTACCCTGTTCATATTAAATTTAATACTGGATTAAACAGATTAGGCTTTAAAGCTGATACAATTGATGAAATTACGGAAATCACGAACTCAAATAACACTATAAAAGTAACTTCAATTTTTTCTCACTTAGCAGCTAGTGAAGATTTAAATGAACAAAAATTTACACAACAACAAATTCAACTTTTTAAAACTATTAAAGCTGAATTTGATAATTTATCAAATGATAAACCTTTTGCACACTTAACAAATACTTCAGGTATTTTGAATTATCCTGAAGCTCATTTTGATATGGTACGTACAGGCATAGGGTTGTATGGGTTTGGAAATTCTGAATTTCACAACAAAAAACTAAAGCCAATAGCTACGTTAAAATCTATTATTTCTCAAATTCATACTATTCATAAAGGAGAAAGTTTAGGTTACAATAGAGCTTTTGTTGCTCATAAAACTACTAAAATAGCAACAATACCAATTGGTCACGCCGATGGAATTTCTCGCCAATATGGTAATGGGAAAGGATTTGTAATTATACATCAGCAAAAAGCAGCGATCATTGGTAATGTTTGTATGGATATGATTATGGTTGATGTAACCACAATTAAATGTAACGAAACTGATGAGGTTATTATATATGATGGTAAACATACTGCTTCTAGTTTCGCTCAATCTGCCAATACAATTTCTTATGAAATTATCACAGCCACTTCTCGTCGCATAAAAAGAGTGATTCAGCGTTAAAATCATATAGTTTTAACACCATAATTTACAATCAATAAAATAGTAGTACATTCGTATTTAGTCTAACTAATTTAAAAAAAATAACTATGGGTATGATGAAAGAATTCAAAGATTTCGCAATGAAAGGAAATCTTGTAGATATTGCAGTTGGTTTTGTTATGGGAGCTGCATTTAAAGAAGTTGTAACTGCATTTACTGGAGGAATTGTTTCTCCATTAATTGGATTAATTTTCAATGCAGACTTTAAAGATTTAAAATACGTGGTAAAAGAAGGTATTGCAAATGCCGAAGGTAAAATAGAAGGTGAAGTTTCTGTTTTATGGGGAGCTTTTTTAACAAACGTAATCGACTTTATTATTGTAGCATTCGTAATGTTTATGATCGTTAAAGCAGTTAATGCTATGAAGAAAAAAGAAGAGGCTGCTCCTGTTGTACCAGCTGGTCCAACTCAAGAAGATTTATTAGGAGAAATCAGAGATTTATTGAAAAAGTAAAACCTCCACATATTACAATATAAAAACCACTCTATTAGGGTGGTTTTTATATTAATACTGTTTATTTAACATTTTGTGATATTATATTTTTATGAGAAAATAATTAGCTTTCATATAGGATAAACACCTATTTTTGTATCAAAATATTTTGATTTAAAATAAAAACACAAATGAAAGTAGCAGTAGTTGGCGTAACAGGAATGGTAGGAAATATTATGTTAGAAGTTTTAAACGAACGTAAATTTCCAATCACAGAATTAATTCCAGTTGCCTCAAAAAAATCAGTAGGTAAAGAGATTAATTATCAAGGTAAAAACTACAAAGTTGTTGACTTAGAAACCGCTGTAGCAGGAAAACCGGAAATCGCTTTATTTTCTGCTGGTGGAAGTACTTCTGAAGAATGGGCTCCAAAATTTGCAGCAGTTGGAACAACAGTAATTGATAATTCTTCCGCATGGAGAATGGATCTTGAGAAAAAGTTGGTGGTACCCGAAATAAATGCTCATCAACTTACTAAAGAGGATAAAATTATTGCTAATCCAAACTGTTCTACTATTCAAATGGTATTGGCACTGGATCCATTACATAAAAAATATCAAATTAAACGTATTGTAGTATCTACCTATCAATCTATATCTGGTACAGGAGTAAAAGCCATCAAACAACTTGAAAATGAACTTGAAGGCATAGAAGGGGAAATGGCTTACCCACATCCTATTCATCAAAATGCTTTACCACATTGTGATGTATTTGAAGAAAACGGATATACTAAGGAAGAGATGAAATTAGTACGTGAAACGCAAAAAATTCTTGGAGATAAAAGTATTGCTGTTACAGCTACAGCAGTAAGAATACCAACTTCTGGAGGACATAGTGAAGCTGTAAATGTTCAGTTTGAAAATGATTTTGAACTAACTGAAGTACGTAACTTATTAGAAAATGCACCTGGAGTAACTTTACAGGACAACCCTGAAACAAATACATACCCAATGCCTATTTATGCAAAAGGGAAAGATGATGTTTTTGTAGGTAGAATTCGTCGTGATGGTTCTCAACCAAACACATTAAATTTATGGATAGTTAGTGACAACCTTCGTAAAGGGGCTGCTACCAACACTATTCAAATAGCAGAACACCTGATTAACAGTAATTTAGTATAAACATCAGATTGCGTTTTATCGAACAAATAACTCAATTAGTCGGATAATATTTTTTATCCGACTAATTAGCCCTAACTTGTAGTTAACTTAAATCCTGTAATTCAATTAATTAACTAATTTATTATTGTTTTATTATGGGGTCAAATTATACACTCATTATTCGGTTTTTATTAGGGGCAATTCTAATAATTTTAGGTGCAAATCAGTTTGTTCATTTTTCTAATTTATTTCATTTTTCTGGCGAATTATTCGGCTTAAACTCGATTGATTTATTTTATGGTGGTCTATTCCTTATTTCTGGAATAGCTATACTGTTTAAAAAAGCTATGCCTTTAGCTTTAATCATCTTAGCTTTTTTTGCCATCCAGGTCTTTTCCTACCTCCTAAAAAACAACCCAAAAGATATTTTAAGTCCAATTGGTTTAGTTGGTTTATTAATTCTCTTGAATTTGATAGAAAACAAAAGTAAGTTCAAAAACTTATTTAGGTAAGTAAATTCAACTAGCAAAAAAATACTCTTATTATAATAAGAGTATTTTTTTTATGCTTAGATTTGGTAATCTACCATTTAAAATAATAATCATGACTCTAAAAATTGTTCTCTCTATTATTACAATTGCACTAATTACTTCTTGTAAAACAGAAACAAAAAGCGAAACAGAAACAATGAAAATAATATATCCTGAAACCTCGAAAGGAGAAGTTGTAGATACGTATTTCGATACTAAAGTAAATGACCCTTATCGATGGCTAGAAGACGACAGAAGCCCCGAAACAGAAGAGTGGGTAGCAGAACAAAACAAAGTTACCTATGCACATTTAGATGAAATTCCATATCGTAAAACATTAAACGATCGTTTGTCTAAATTATGGAACTACGAAAAAATTGGAGCTCCTTTTAAAGAAGGAGAGCACGAATATTTTTATAAAAATGATGGACTTCAAAATCAATATGTCATCTACAGAAAAAAACCTGATGGTGTTGATGAACTGTTTTTAGACCCTAATACTTTTTCTGAAGAAGGAACAACCTCATTAGGAAGTGTAAGTTTTTCTAAGGATGGAAAAACAGTTGCGTATTCAATTTCTGAAGGAGGAAGTGATTGGCGAAAAGTAATTGTCATGGATACTGAAACCAAAGAAATTAAAGAAGATACTTTAATTGACGTAAAGTTTTCTGGTTTATCATGGAAAGAAAACGAAGGGTTTTATTATTCTAGTTATGACAAACCAAAAGGAAGTGAACTATCCGCTAAAACAGATCAGCATAAATTATATTTTCATAAGCTAGGAACTAAACAAGCAGAAGATCAATTAATTTTTGGAGGAACCGATGATCAAAAAAGACGTTATGTAGGTGGAACTGTTACAGAAGATAATAAATACTTATTAATCTCTGGAGCTATTTCTACTTCTGGAAATGATTTGTTTATTCAAAAAATAACGGTTCCTAATGCTCCATTAACACATATGGTAAAAGGTTTTGAATCTGATGCATATGTAATAGAAAATGAAGGAGATAAATTATTTATTGTTACGAACTTAAACGCACCCAATCAGAAAATAGTAACTGTTGATGCAAAAAAACCAACAGTAGAAAATTGGGTAGATTTTATTCCAGAAACAGAAAATGTATTATCGCCTAGTACAGGTGCTGGTTATTTCTTTGCTGAATATATGAAAGATGCTGTCTCTCAAATTAAACAATATGATTACAATGGTAAAATAGTAAGAGAAGTTGAGTTACCAGGAATTGGTAGCGTTGGGGGTTTTGGAGGAAAAAAAGAAGCTTCTGATTTATACTTCTCATTTACAAATTATACTAACCCTAGTACTATTTATAAGTTTAACCCGAAAGAAGGAACTTCTGAAGTATACAGCAAGCCAGAAATTGATTTTAACTCTGATGATTACGTCTCTAAGCAAGTGTTCTATACTTCTAAAGATGGTACAAAAGTACCAATGATTATCACCCATAAAAAAGGGATTGAATTGAATGGTAAAAACCCAACTATACTTTATGGGTATGGTGGATTCAATATTAGCTTAACACCAAGTTTCAAAATTGCGAATACTATATGGTTAGAACAAGGAGGTATTTACGCAGTCCCTAACCTTAGGGGTGGTGGAGAATATGGTAAAAAATGGCATGATGCCGGAACACAAATGAAAAAGCAAAATGTTTTTGATGATTTTATAGCTGCTGCTGAATATTTACAAAAGGAACAGTATACTTCTCCTGATTATATGGCCATCTTAGGTAGATCTAACGGGGGGTTATTAGTAGGAGCTACGATGACACAACGTCCAGATTTAATGAAAGTAGCATTACCCGGAGTTGGTGTTTTAGATATGTTACGTTACCATACGTTTACTGCTGGAGCAGGATGGGCATATGATTATGGTACTTCAGAGCAATCTAAAGAAATGTTTGATTATTTAAAAGAATACTCTCCTGTGCATACTGTTAAAACAGAAACTAAATATCCTGCAACAATGGTTCATACTGCAGATCATGATGATCGTGTAGTTCCAGCGCATTCATTTAAATTCATTGCTGAATTACAAGACAAACAAGCAGGTGATTTACCAGTTTTAATACGTATTGAAACAAATGCTGGCCATGGTGCTGGTAAACCAGTTACTATGCAAATTTCTGAGTATGTAGATTTATTTGCTTTTACTCTTTATAATATGGGATTTGACAAATTACCTAATCAGAAATAATAGCAGACACCATCTGATTTATTAAAGATAATAATCTCTTATGGATAAGTTTTATGTACTCTTAATAATCATTGCTTTATCTTCTTGTAATAAAAAACAAGGACCTCAATTTGATTGGCTACTTGGTAATTGGGAACGCACAAATGATAGTGAAGGAAATAAAACCTATGAATATTGGACTAAAAAATCCAATACAGAATATATCGGTTTTGGATGCACTCTTAAAAACAAGGACACTGTTTTTAAAGAAGATATTCAGCTAATAAAAGAAAAAGAACAATGGGTTTTTAAAGTGATTGGCGTCAACGAATCGCCAACACTTTTCCCTATTTCTAATACATCCTTAACAAGTTTTACTTGTAAAAACCCCGAGAATGAATTCCCTAAACAAATTGTCTATTCATTAGAAAACGGAAATCTAAAGGCTGTTATTTCAGCTAATACTAAACATATTCCATTTTTATTTAAGAAAAACCAACAGAAAACAAAGGATAACTAAACAAACTTTTATACACTTGATAATTTTTATATATTAGCCAGATGACTCATTTTGGAACTATACTTACTGGTATTGCATTCTCCCCTAACTTAAAAGCTAATGTTTTTGAAACTTTACGTTTGGGAAGTATGTTAAATGCAAAAGTTGTTTTAGTACACGTAGGTGAAAAAAATGATGAAAAAGAACAAAAAGTTTCCGAATATTGTAATGTTTTTCCTGAGTTTAAAGAGAATGTTACTGTTATATGGGAAAGTGGTAATCCGGTAGATGTTATCATAAATGCTTGTAAAAGTCACAAAGCTGACTTATTAATTTTAGGAGCTGCAAAACGTAAGAAATCTAAGAGATACTATTTAGGGGCAGTTGCAAAAAAAATAGCTAAAAAAGCTCCTTGTTCTTTATTGTTATTTATTAAACCTTCTATTGAACGAGTAGCGTGTAGGCACATTGTAGTAAATGGCTTAAAGCACCCAAAAACAAACAATACTATACAAGCTTCATTTGAATTCGCAAATGCCATAGGAACTAACAAGGTTACTATTGTGGAAGAAATTGCACAAAGTGAAGTAACAATAAAGGTGGATGATGATAAATCCTTAGAAAAATCTACTTTATTGCAAGAACAAATTTTAGAACGAGAAATCTCAAGGGTTTCTACTATTCTAAATGAAATAGATGACTCTCTGAAAAAAGACATCACTATTAAATCACAAGGAATTTTCGGAACTCGAGGATATTCTATTGGGCATTATGCTAAAATTCAACGTGCAGATTTATTAGTGATGAATAAACCTGAAAAATCAACATTTTGGGACAAAATATTTCCCCAAGATATTGATTATATTTTATCTGAATTACCAACCGACGTATTAATTATTCATTGACAAACTCAAGAAACATAAAATCCTTTTTTACAGCATTACCCAAAAATATTTTTGCTGGTTTTGTAGTATCGCTTATTGCATTACCCTTAGGTATTGGTTTAGCATTAGCATCTGAAGTACCCCCTATTGCTGGAATTGTAACTGCTGTAGTTGGTGGTGTATTAGTGGCTTTATTAGGAGGTAGTAATGTAACCATAACAGGTCCTGGAAACGGATTAGTTGGTGTGGTTGCTGGAGCAGTACTATTATACGCCGATCAAAGTGGGCTAGCTGGTGCAGAAGGAATATACGAAGGTTATTTAATAGTATTAGCCGCTGTAATATGCTCAGGGTTACTAATGCTTATTCTTGGTTTTTTACGCTTAGGAAAGCTATCTAATTACTTTCCATCATCAGCTATTCAAGGAATGTTAGCCGCAATTGGATTAATTATTTTAGGAAAGCAATTTCACATCATGATGGGAAATAGAATATCTAAAAATGGTAGTCTAGAATATCTAACAGAAATCCCTCTAACCATTATAAAATCATTTTCTTATGGAGATACAAGCCTAACTTTTGCAATGTTCTCTGGCATTATAAGTCTAGTAATAATGGTTTTTTACGCCAAAATAAGAAATAAATATTTACAATTAATCCCTGCTCCAATGTGGATTGTCTTATTGGCAATCGGATTCAGCTATTATTATGAGTTGGTATTACAATTACCCAACCCAATTCACCCTGATTACATGATTTCAGGAATTCCTCAAGCGCATGAAATTATAGCAAATATCCCTACTCCTAATTTTAATAAAGTAGGTACATTCGGTTTTTGGTCCGTAGTATTAAGTTTAACCCTAATTGCTAGTATTGAGTCGCTTTTGAGTATCAAAGCAGTTGATAAATTAGATCCGGAAAAAAGACGTTCCAATGTAAACAGAGATATCAAAGCAATTGGATTTGCAAATATCATTGCTGGATTTTTAGGGGGATTAAATGTGGTAACAGTTATTGCTCGAAGTTCTGTAAATGTTAACAATGGCGCTAGTAATAGGTCATCTAATTTTTTTCACGCTACATTTTTAGTTGTATTTATTGTATTATTTAGTTCCGAACTCACCCGTATTCCATTACCTGCACTAATGGCTATATTAGTTTTTACTGGTTGGAAATTAGCGCATCCTTCAAAAATAATAGATACCTTTAAAATAGGTAAAGAACAAGGTTTTATTTTTTTAACTACCTTAATTATAACAATTAGTATTGGTTTAATAGAAGGGATTTTAGCAGGGATTTTAGCTACTGCTATAATTCATTTAATCATCAATAGAAGTATCGTACATTTTTTTAGGAATATACTTAAGCCAAATGTATTGATGTTTAAAGAAAGAGACACCAACAACTACTACGTAAGTGTAAAGAACTTTTGTACCTTTTTAAACTTCTCCAAATTAAAGCGAAAATTAGACACCATTCCAGAAACTGAAGAAGCTATTATTGATTTTTCATTGTGTGATTTTGTCGATCATACAGTAATGGAAAGCATGGCTGATTATAAAGAAATCTTTAGAAAAAAAGGAGGTAGCTTAGAAATTATTGGATTAGATCTTTTAGACGCTGGATCAAAGCATCCTTTCGGATTAAGAAAAATGCTTCCTGTAAAAAAAGTATTAGAGTCTACTGGTGTACTTACCAATCGTCAAGAATTAATAAAATCAATAGCTAAGGAATTAGATTATAATTACACTGTAAGAAAGAAAATAGAAACAGAGTATTTAGAAAATTTCACCTATTTCAAAACAAAAACCATAAATCATACATATAATGAAATTGGTAAAAAAGACACCATTTTTAAAGCCTTTGATGTAGAGTATTATGAAGGAGAGTTTATTGCTAAGGAAGTAGTTAGAGCAACAATGTTTTATACTGAACTGGATCATATTCTACCCGTTTTTTCAATACACCGAGAAGGTTTGTTAGAACTAATCTATCATTATGCAGGTTTTAAAGATATTAAAATTGAGAAGGAACCTGAGTTCTCAAAAAAGTTTTACATAAAAGGTGAAGATGAGTTTGCTATACAACAACTAATCACACCAGAATTAGCTCAATTATTACTTCATAATCCTACTTTTCATATTGAATCTAACGGATACGCTTTATTGATATTTACAAAAGAACGTTTAGCAGGTACTAATGAAATTAAAAAGATGAAAATATTTGCTAATAACTTAAAAGACTTAATTTAACCCTTTGGGTAATTTTTATTAAAAAAGTTCATTCATAGTATTAATTTCAATAATTTTACGGAAAATACTATTCCATGAATTTATACCCTATAGAAGCTGGTAATTTTAAACTAGATGGTGGTGCCATGTTTGGAGTTGTTCCTAAAACCATTTGGCAAAAAACCAATCCAGCTGACAATAATAATCTAATAGATATTGCAGCGCGCTGTTTATTAATAGAAAACGGAAACCGTTTGACATTAATTGATACTGGAATGGGCGACAAACAATCAGATAAGTTTTTTGGCTATTACCATCAATGGGGTGATTTATCAATAGATAAATCTTTAGCGAAACATGGGTTTCATCGTGATGATATTACTGATGTTTTCATGACGCATTTACATTTTGATCACTGCGGAGGAAGTATTGAATGGAACAAAGAACGTACAGGATATAAACCTTCTTTTAAAAACGCTAAATTCTGGACTAACGAGAATCATTGGCAATGGGCTGTTGAACCAAACAACAGAGAAAAAGCTTCTTTTTTAAAAGAGAATCTAATACCAATGCAAGAATCTGGGCAACTTAACTTTATGAAAAGTCCCGAAAAAAGTGGGTTCTTAGCACAATCGGAATTAGATTTTGGAGTATTGTTTATTGACGGACATACTGAAAAGCAAATGATACCACATATAAAACATAGCGGGAAAACTATTTGTTTTATGGCAGATTTAATGCCAACACTAGGACATTTAAAAGTTCCTTATGTAACCGGATATGATACAAGACCGCTATTAAGCTTAGATGAGAAAGCTAAATTCTTAAATATCGCTGCTACTGAAAATTTTTACTTATTTTTGGAGCATGATGCACATAACGAGATTGTTACTGTACAGCATTCAGAAAAAGGAGTTGTATTAAAAGATAGGTTTACCTGTGATGAAATATTTACAGGAAGATAGTCTTAAATTTTTCTTAAAATTATCGTTTTAAAAACAATTCTCTGTAACAAATACTCTAAAACTGCTACAAATACAACAGTTTATTAAATTAAGTACCTCAATAATTAAAAATTATAATATGAAATTGATTAAACCATTATTCTTATCTGCTACAACAGCATTTATTCTTGCTAGTTGTGGCTCAACTAATGTTGTGTCTACACCTATCACTAACATTGATAGCACTCCTCTAAAAGTTAGTAAATTAACTGATGCCGAATTAAACTCTTGGAGTCATTTAGATTTAGTAAAGGATACTATTCCAGGAATGAGTGTTAATAAGGCATATGAGTTCTTAAAAGGAAAGAAAGGAAAAACAGTTGTTGTTGGAGTTATTGATTCTGGTGTTGATATTGAGCACGAAGATTTAAAAAATGTGTTATGGACTAACAAAAAAGAAGTAGCTAACAACGGAAAAGATGATGATAAAAATGGATATATCGATGATGTTCATGGATGGAATTTCTTAGGAGATGTTGCTGATGAAAACTTAGAGTTTGTACGTATTTTAAGAAATAAATCTTTAGCAGATGCTACTACTGTTGCAAGTGCTCAAGAAGATTTTGATGCACAATACCAAAAAGCTGTAGCAAATAAAACAAGATACGAACAAATACTAACACAAATTAAAGGTGCTGATGAAGTGCTTGCAAAGCATTTAGGAAAGAAAGATTATACTAAAGAAGAAGTAAAATCTATAAAAACTGAAGACGGAGCTATATCACAAAGCATCCAAGTAGCTGGTATGGCTTATGGAAACGGGTTTGATTCACTTCCTGCTTTTGGAGATGTTCTTAAAGGCGCTATTGAGCGTTCTGTTGCTAGCTTAAATAGTCATTTAAGTATGACTAATGACTTTAGAGGAGTTTTAAAAGACAACCCTAACGATATTACTGATACTGCATATGGTAACAATACTATGTGGGGTCCTGATAAGGATGAAGCTTTACACGGTACTCACGTAGCAGGAATTATTGCTGCAGAACGTAACAATGGAAAAGGTATGAACGGTATTGCTCACAATGTTGAAATTATGACGGTAAGAGCTGTTCCTAATGGTGATGAGTACGATAAAGATATCGCATTAGCTTTCCGTTATGCAGTAGATAATGGTGCAAAAGTTATCAACACTAGTTTTGGTAAATCATACTCTACACACTCTAAATGGGTATACGATGCAATTAAATATGCTGCAGATAATGATGTATTAATCGTAAATGCTGCAGGAAATGATGGTACGGATTTAGATACAAAAAACATCTATCCAAATGATCAAGTAGATAATGGATCAGAAATTGCTAACAACTTCTTAACTGTTGGAGCATTAAATTACAAATACGGTTCTGAATTAGTAGCTAATTTTTCAAACTACGGTAAAATAAATGTTGATGTATTTGCTCCTGGAGTAAAAATATACGCTACAGTACCACATAACAAATACAAACACTTACGAGGTACTTCTATGGCTTCACCAAATGTTGCTGGAGTTGCTGCTTTAATACGTTCTTACTATCCTAAATTGAAAGCTGCTCAAGTAAAGCAAATTTTAATGACTTCAGGATTACCAATTAAATCAACAGTAATTATGGCTGGTGATGCTGACAATAAGAAAACATTAAAAGAAGTTTCTACTAGTGGAAAAATTGTTAATGCATACAACGCATTAATAATGGCAGAAATGATGTCGAAATAAAATAACTAAATCAATTTTTGATAGATTTACCCTTCAGGGTTAATATTATACTAAACCTCAGCATTAATTGCTGAGGTTTTTTTATTTTAGACGCTCAAATAAATTTTCTTATGAAAAAATCATTAATTCTTGGTCTAGCGGCTATTTCATTGTTTTCTTGTAAAACATCAGAAAACATCATACAACCTAGCATTCAAACAGTTACTAATTCAACTTCAATTGTATCAAAAGACACCTATTGGCAACAACATGTGGATTACAAAATGAATATTGACATGAATGTTGAGAACTATCAATATCAAGGAAAGCAAGAATTAGTATACACCAATAATTCACCCGATGAATTAACTAAAGTCTATTATCACTTATACTTTAATGCTTTTCAACCAGGAAGTGAAATGGATTCACATTTACAAAGCATACCAGATCCTGATGGAAGAATGACAACTAACTTAGGTACAAAAGAGAACCCGAATATTGTTAGTAGAATAAAAACACTTAAACCTAACGAAACTGGTTTTATCAAAGTAAACTCTTTAACTCAAAATGGAGTTGCTATAGCTCATAAAACTGTAGGAACCGTATTAGAGGTTACCTTAAACAAATCAATAAAACCTGGTGAGAGAGTAACTTTTAATATGGATTTCTTAGGACAGGTTCCTTTACAAATTCGTCGATCAGGTAGAAATAATAAGGAAGGTGTTGCTTTGTCTATGACACAATGGTTTCCAAAAATGGCCGAATATGATTTTGAAGGATGGCATGCAGATGCATACATTGCTAGAGAATTTCATGGCGTTTGGGGAAATTTTGATGTAAAGTTATCTATCGATAAAAACTATACTGTAGGTGGATCAGGATATTTACAAAACCCGAATCAAATTGGGCACGGATATCAAGATTCTGGTGTAACTGTTCCTAAAGCAAAAGGAGACAAATTAACTTGGCACTTTGTAGCTCCTAATGTACATGATTTTACTTGGGCTGCTGATCCAGAATATATTCATGACAGAATCAAAGGAGAAAACGGTGTTGATTTACACTTTTTGTATAAAAATGACGAAAGCATTAAAGAAAACTGGAAAAAATTACAACCTCGAACTGCTGAATTACTAGCGTTTTATAACAAACATATTGGACCATATCCTTGGAAACAATATTCGGTTATTCAAGGTGGTGATGGTGGAATGGAATATGCTATGTGTACTTTAATTACAGGACAACGAAAACTAGGGAGTTTAATTGGTGTAACAGCCCATGAAATGGCGCATGCTTGGTTTCAACATTTATTAGCTACAAACGAAACAAAACATGAATGGATGGATGAAGGAATGACTTCCTACATTTCTGATTTAGCTGAAGCAAATGGAAAAGGAAACCCTTTTTCAGGAGCGTATCGTGGATATAACTATTTAGTAAAATCCGGACAAGAAGAACCACAAACTACATATGGTGATCGTTTTCACTCTAATATGGCATACGGAATTGCTGCTTATAACAAAGGAGAAGTGTTTTTAGCGCAGTTAGGATATATTATTGGTGAAGATAAATTAGCAGAAACTATTACTGAATATTACAACCAATGGAAATTTAAGCATCCAACTCCTAATGACTTTAAAAGAGTAGCTGAAAAAGTTTCTGGATTTGAATTGGATTGGTACTTAAACGGATGGACTAAAACTACTAAAACAGTTGATTACTCAATTGAATCTGTTAAAGGAAACACTGTTGTTTTGGAGCGTAAAGGACGTTTAGCTATGCCTATTGACTTAGTTGTTGAGTATACCGATGGAACAAAAGAGTATGTATACATTCCGTTACAAATGGCTAGAGCTGAAAAAGAAAATGCTTATCCAAATTTAAAAAAAATAGTCACTTCTGATTGGGCTTGGGCTCACCCAACATACACTTTTGAAGCATCAAAAACAATAAAAAAAATAACTATTGATCCTTCTGGATTAATGGCTGATATTGACAGGGAAAATAATAGTTACCAGAATTAATGACGTAAAACCAATTGTCTCCAAAAAAGACAATTGTATCCCTTAATTGTTAAGGTTTATATATAAGCTTTGTTTTTTTGCATAAAAACAAAGCTTATATTATGAGAAAAAAATTACTATTTATTGCCTTATTAGGTACCGCTTATTTACAAGCACAAACGGCCATTTTTAGCCCAACAATGACAATTACCCCTTTTAATGTTTTAAACACTCCAGGTGCAGAAGGTGTTGAAAAAATTATTGATGGTGATGCGAATACAAAGTTATTAGATTTTGATGAACATGACGGAACAGGATTTACTGTAGATTTAGGTGGTACAAGTAAAATTGCTACTTCTATTGAAATAACAACTGCAAATGATGCTGAAGGAAGAGACCCTCAAGACTTTGAAGTTTTAGGTTCTAATGATGGGACTATTTTTACGAGTATTGCAACTGGAGCTATTCCATGTATTGCAACTAGATTCTTTGCTAGAACATTCAATTTTACAAATAATACCGCTTATTCTCACTATAGAATAAACTTTACAGACAATGAATGTAATTCTGGCGAAGGAATTATTCAAGTAGCAGAAGTACAATTATACGAACCACCTTTAAGTATTAATGACAACCTTTTATCAAAAAATGAGTTTTCAATATTCCCTAATTCTAATAACGGTATTTTCACACTTAAATATACTGGAAAAGAGAAGTTAACTGAATTAAAAGTTATTAGCTTAACAGGAAAAGTTGTTAAAGTTATTGATTTGAAAAACTTTCAAAATCAATTAGAAGTTAATATCCAAAATACAGGTTCAGGGATTTATTTTATGCATTTATCAGCTAATAATACAGCTATTATAAAGAAAGTAATAGTGAATTAACCCAATACCATTTATTTTTTATAAAAAACACTAAGGTAATTCCTTGGTGTTTTTTTTGCCATAAATTTATACTATTTTAGCAATCATTAGGGTTTAACACTCTTTACTATAAAAAAGAGGTTGTAATAAAACCTGTTATATATGAATCAGACCTTTCCTACAATAGAAAAATTAAAAAGTAAAAAGCTATTAGATGAACTTTTTACTTCAGGAAAAAAACTAAATGAATATCCTATCAAGTTAGTCTATAAACAACTTGATTTTGAGGATGATGTTTTAATTAAAACCGGGGTATCGGTTCCTAAGCGAAATTTTAAAAAAGCCGTTGATAGAAACCGAATAAAGCGCTTACTTCGTGAAGCCTACAGGTTAAACAAACATATCATACATGATGAGTTTAATGAAAAGTATGTCTGTATGTTTTTGTATCTTGGTAAAGAAATGCCAACTTTTGAAACAATAAATACTAAAGTAGTTAAACTTTTACATAAATTGGCTGAAAAGGAAAAGTCTTAATTTTCTCTCTATAAGGAACAGATAAAAACATCTACATTATGAAAGCACTATTTAAAAAACGAGTATTCATACCAGTGTTAGCTGTGTTATTATTAGTTACTACCTCAGCATTTAAAAATGATTTCTTTGAAATAGCTAAACAAATAGAAATATTTACTACTCTGTTTAAAGAACTCAACATGAATTATGTTGATGAAACAAATCCTGGTGAGTTAATGGATACTGCTATAAAAAGTATGCTGAAGGATTTAGATCCGTACACCCAGTTTCATAATGAACAAGATGTAGAATCCTATAAAATCAATAATTCAGGTGAATATACAGGAATAGGCGCTTCTATAAACAGAAAAGACGGTCGTTTATTTATCCTAGAACCTTTTAAAGATTATCCTGCTGATAAAGCTGGCTTAAAAGCTGGAGATGAAATTATACAAATTGGAGATATTAAAGTTATCGACTCTAAAGATGATACTGCTACGCTTTTAAAAGGGGCTGCAAATTCTAAAATAACTATTCATTATATCCGTCAAGGAAAAAAACTACAAACAATTTTAACAAGAGCTGCTATTGATGTTGATGCCGTTCCGTTTTACAAATTAATAAACAACACTACAGGATATGTTGTATTGAGTAAATTTAACAGCAAAGCATATGCACAAATTAAAGCCTCTATTGTAAAATTAAAAGCTGAAGGAGCTACACAACTAATTTTAGATTTAAGAGGAAATCCAGGTGGATTATTAAGAGAGTCAATCAGAATAGTTAATTTATTTGTTCCTAAAGGGGAGGTAATTGTAACCACAAAGTCTAAAGTAAAAAAATACAATAAAGTATATAAAACCAAAGAACATCCTTTAGATGCTGAAATACCATTAGTGGTATTAGTTAATGGAAGCAGTGCCTCAGCAAGTGAAATTGTTTCAGGTGCTTTACAGGACTTAGATAGAGCGGTAATTGTAGGTTCAAGAAGTTATGGAAAAGGACTTGTTCAACGTCCTAAAAAATTAACTTACGGTACTCAGTTGAAAGTAACTATATCACGTTACTATACCCCTTCAGGAAGATGTATACAAGCACTTGATTACAGAAATAGGGATAAAAAGGGGAATGCTGTTCGTACTGATGAAAAAAACTACACTGCTTTTAAAACAAAAAAAGGCAGAACTGTATTTGACGGAGGAGGTGTTGACCCGGACATAAAGGTTACAAAAAGTAAACTCAGTAATATTTCAAAAGCATTAATTAGAGAACAAGTAATATTTAATTTTTGTACTGATTTTTATTACAAAAACCCAGTAACTTCAATAGCTGATTTTTCATTTTCAGCAAATGATTATGACTCTTTTAAACAATATGTTTCAAACAGTGATTTTAAATATCAAACCAATACTGAAAAGGTTTTAGCTTCATTGGAAAAACAAGCTACGAAGGACGATATGGTACTCGATACCGAAATTAAGCAATTAAAAAATAGTATCGCTACAACTAAAACAGCTGCCTTAACTAAATATCAAGATGAATTAACTAAGCTTATTACCGATAAATTAGTAATTAGATATTTTTATAAAGAAGGATTATACAATTATCAACTCACACATCATGAGGACATTAAAAAAGGTGTAGAAATTCTTAATTCAGAACAGTATAAAACCATTTTAAAATAATTTGGCACCTCTTTTGATTACTATTTATTAGATTTGTGACTAAACCCCCAACAACTATGAAATTAATTTACATACTTCTTTTATCGTTTTTCTTCTCATTAACGCTACAAGCTCAAAAGCAACATAGAGATATTAATGTATACTTTGACACTGCTATTTATAAACTAAAAGCAGAAGAAAAAACAAAGGTTGAAAACTTCATAAATGAGTTAGGAAGGGAAAAAATTGTTGAAATCATTATGTATGGTTATACAGACGATAGAGGGTCTGATAAATACAACATGAATTTGTCTATAAAAAGAGCTAAAAATGTTAAAAACCACTTACTTAGTTTAGGTATAGATAAATCACTTTTTAAAGTAGTAAAAGGAAAAGGTGAAGTGGTTATTAGAAAATTTGATCAAGTAGAAACAGACATTGTAAGAGGTTTAAATAGAAAGGTTACCATTGATATAAAAACTATTATTCCAAAACCTAAAGTAAATGAAACGCTTATTCAGCATAAAATTGTTGAGCCATTAAATATTGGTGATCGTTTTGTTTTAGAAAATATTCACTTTCAAGAAGGGTATGCTTGGATTACAGAAAAATCATTTCCTCACTTACGTAAATTAGCAAAAGTTTTAACTGATCGTCCTGATTTATATATTGAAATACAAGGGCATGTATGTTGTACTCGTTATAGTAGAGATGCTATTGACCGAAAAACAAAAAAACAAAATTTATCTCTAACTAGAGCTAAGGCTGTTTATAGCTATTTAAGGCGTAAAGGAATTGGAAAAGAACGTATGCGTTATAAAGGAATGCGTAGAACTGTTCCATTAGGGAAAGGTGCTGAATATGATAGACGTGTAGAAATTATTATCAAAAATATTGTTAAGAAAAGAAGATTTCACGCAAACTAATTAATCAATAAATTGGATTCTCATAAAAAAAGAGGCTACTTAAGTAGCCTCTTTTTTTATACTATATTCTAATAGTTATTAAAACCTGTTATTCCTTCTAATTAATCACCATTTTAATATGCGGAATTCCATCTTCTAAATAGCCTTCTCCACTTTTTGTAAAGCCATGAGTATTATAAAATTTTTCCAAATACGTTTGAGCCGAAATATGAATCGTACTTGTATTAAATTGTTTTTCAACTGCTATAATACTCTCTTTCATTAAATCATGTCCATATCCATATTTTCGTTCGTTTTCTTGAACTACTACTCTACCAATACTAGCTTCATTAAAATAGTCCCCAGATTTGAAAATACGTGTATAAGCTACCAATTTATTATTTTTATACCCTAAAACATGTAATGCTTTCTGATCCTTAAAATCAATATCTTGATATACACAATCTTGTTCAACTACAAATACTTCGCTTCTTAATTGCAATACATCATATAACTCTTTAGTTGTAAATTCCGAAAAAGTTATTGTTTTAAACTCTACCATGTTAGCAAGAAATTTTATCAACTCTATTTTGATGTCTTCCTCCTTCAAAAGCAGTATCTAAAAATGTTTCTACCATTGCTAAAGCTTGTTGTATTGAGGTATAACGAGCGGGAATACTTAATATATTTGCATCATTATGCTGGCGTGTTAATTCTGTTATTTCTGTAGTCCAACACAATCCTGCGCGAACATTAGGATACTTATTTGCTGTCATAGAAACACCGTTTCCACTACCACAAACTAATATTCCAAACTCCACATTTTTTTCATTTACATCTTTAGCTACTGGATGTACAAAATCAGGATAATCAACGCTTGCATTTTCATTAGTTCCGTGATTAGTTACCGTAATTCCTCTAGATTCTAATAATTTAATAATTTCAAACTTATATTCTGTTCCTGCGTGATCGTTACCTATAGCTATTTTCATATGATATATTATTTTCCACAAGTGTGGTTTATTTCTAAAAGACAAAAGTACAGTATTTTAATGAAGTATTTTGGAGAAATTAATTCTGTATAATTTGTATTTATTTTTTTATTTTCGCCATAAATAAACCATAATTAATCAAATTGAAATGAAAAAAGTAATCGTAATAGTTTTAGCATCTGTAGCCTTGTTCTCTTGTCAACAAGAAAAAACTGCTTTTGTAAACAATGAAAAATTAATTGAAGAGTATCAAGAGCGTAAAGATATTGAGGACAAATACAAGGTTAAGGTTGAGGCTTTAACAAAGAAAAAAGATAGTATCGGGAAATCATTACAAACTGAAGGTGTTGCTTTACAAGCTAAAGGAGCTAATTTAAGTAAGGAAAAGCAACAAGAATTATACGCACCTTACATGCAAAAAAGTCAGTTCTTACAGCAACAAATGCAGCAAGAAGAACAAATAATGGCGCAACAAAGTCAAGCAGAAATTGATGGCTTACTAAAAAAGATTGATGAAGCTATTGCTTCTTATGGTGCAGCTAATGGATACACATATATTTTTGGAAAAAATAAAGTAGGAAGTGTTTTATATGGTTCTGAAAAGAATGATATTACAAAAGCGATTCTTGATGATTTAAATAAATCTTACTCTGTAGCTGAGTAATTTATAAATAATACCTAAAAAAAGCCGCTAGTAGCGGCTTTTTTTAGGTATTATTCTCGATACATATACACGATATATGGCTTATCAAAATAATCGTTGCAGATCAAGAAAGGTCTCATAGAATTAAACTCACTGGTAGATTAATCTTTGTTAGGTGCCATAAATTTATAAACAATACCTGCTAAAATTGCTCCTACTATTGGCGCAACCCAAAACAGCCACAATTGCTCCATAGCTTCTCCACCTACAAATAAAGCTTGACTAGTACTTCTTGCGGGATTAACAGATGTATTCGTAACAGGAATACTTATTAAGTGAATTAAGGTTAACCCTAAACCTATTGCAATACCTGCAAATTTCCCATTAGCATTTTTATGAGTTGCTCCTAGTATGATTATTAAGAACATAAAAGTCATTACAACTTCAGTTACTAAAGCCGCTGTTACATTATAACTTCCAGGTGATAAAGAATCAAAACCATTCGCTGCAAAATTACCAATATCACTTCCGTTCCCAGTAGTAATAAGATAGAGCACACCTGCTCCAGTAATACCACCTATCACTTGAGAAATTATATAGGACGGTATTTCTTTAGCTTCAAAACGACCACCCATCCACAAACCAATTGTTACTGCCGGATTAAAATGACCTCCAGAAATATGGCCAACAGCATAAGCCATGGTTAATACTGTTAGACCAAATGCGAATGCTACTCCAACAAAACCAATTCCTACATCTGGAAAACCCGCTGCTAAAACCGCGCTACCACACCCCCCAAGGACTAACCAAAAGGTTCCAATAAATTCTGCTACTAATTTTTTCATAAAGTTTGTTTTTAATTTAACTTTAAGATACAGATTAGCAATAGAACTATCTTCTTGTAGTGTTTATATTTTATTGATTTTTAGATAATCAGACATCAATCATCTACTAACTGAAACATTTTAATGTTATTGTTCGTTAATTTTAAAAGAAGTAATATTTATTTTTCTGTTAGCAGCTTCGCCACTGACGGTAACTTTTTTAATTGCTTTACAAAACCCATCATTGGCATGTGCATCTCCATGGTCGTCAATTGCAGTTCCTTCTGTATAGTAATAAGCTTCTCCAATTTTAACAGCTAAGTCACAACCACTACCTTCCATATCAAACATACATTGTCCGCAACTAGCTTCTGCTTGAACATTAGTATATGTTGTGTAATTTTTCTTACAAGCAGTGATTAAAAATAATAGACTAAATGTCAATAGAGAATTTTTCATTATTAGTTTTTTATAATTCTTCAACAAAATTATAAAAACAATGCACATTGAAGTGTCAAATTCATACTTAAAACTTAAAAAGAGATGCTATTTAAAATAACATCTCTCTATGCGCTTAAACTACTTTTTAACTAGTTCCCATATTTCGGTAAACTCGTCTAATTCATTTAGCTTTTTATAATCAGGGTTAATTTTAGTGACTGTTTCTTCTTCTAAGGCAATAAATAAAAATATTGCCTGTTCATTAATCTTATTAAGACTCTCCATTATAGATGATTTTAATATTCTTATACATATGAAACATTCTAGACTATAAAAACCCTAATTTAGATTGTATAATTATTCTAATAATATAAAAACAGGTGTCTAGAAGTCTAGACTTTGTTATAAAATTATTAGATTTATCAAAAATTATTTGAATGCCTGATCATATAAAGTCAGTTTGTGAACAACGTGTTTTTGAAGAAGTATTTAATACACACTCAAAAACAATTAGAAACTTCATTTATTACAAATGCGGAGATTCCGCACAGGCTGAGGACTTAACTCAAGATGCTTTTGTTAAACTTTGGAATAATTGCGCAAAAGTACCCTTTGAAAAGGCTAAATCATATCTATACACTTTAGCTAACAATGCTTTTTTAAACGAAGTTGCGCATAAAAAAGTAATCTTAAAACATCAAAAATCGGTTACAACTATGGTGTCACATGAAAATCCAGAGTTTGTTTATCGAGAAAAAGAATTTAAAGGAGAACTGGATAGGGCTATTGCAAATTTAACACCGAAACAACGCGAAGTATTTTTATTGAATAGAATTGAAAATAAAAAGTATAAGGAAATTGCAGAAATGTTAGCAATTTCTGTAAAGGCAGTTGAAAAAAGAATGCATGGAGCATTAGTAAGTTTGCGATCGGAAATTAAAGAATTTAAAAAATAAAAAAGTAGGGTTTTTAATTTCTTTACTGTTTTAAGTATAAGAAAGCTCTTGAAGTATAATAATGGAACACCAAAACAACGATACATATTTAGCAAAATGGTTAGCAGGCGAAATGTCTGAAAATGAGCTGCAGAATTTTAAAAATTCTGACACTTATGCTGACTATAAATTTCTTGTTGATGTAGTAGATAATTTAGAAACTCCTGATTATAACCAACAAAAAAGCTACAGTGCTACTTTAGATAAAATTACGAAACAACAAGATAAACCAGTAACGAAAGTAAGAGCTCTTATACCAAATTGGGCATATGCCGCAGCTGCTTCTGTGGTGTTATTTTTTGGCTACACCTTCTTTTTTCAAGAAACTACTTATAATTCCGAACTAGCTGAACAAATAAGTTTTGAATTACCTGACGGATCTGAAGTATTATTAAATGCTGGTTCTGAAATTGCTTTTAATAAATTTAATTGGGATAATAACAGAAGCCTAGATTTAACTGGAGAAGCCTATTTTAAGGTTCAAAAAGGTTCAAAATTTACGGTAACAACTAAAGAAGGTTCGGTTACTGTATTAGGAACACAATTTACTGTAAACTCAAGAAACAATTTTTATAATGTTAAGTGTTTTGAAGGAAAAGTAAAGGTTACTTCTGATAAATTAAATCATATTTTAACCTCAGGCAAAGCCATTAGTATTCAAAATCATATTGCAACCCCTTATACCATTATTGAAAGTTCCCCAAGCTGGACTGCTCAAGAAAGCTCGTTTAATAATGTAGCAATATCTCAAGTTGTAACCGAACTAGAAAGACAGTATAACATTACTATTTCTGGAAAAGAAAACTTGCAAGCAGCTTATTTTTCAGGAAGATTTTCACATAACAATCTTCAACTAGCTTTAATAACTATTTTTGATACTATGGAAATTCCTTATACCTTTGATGCCAACAGCAATGTTCGTATTCAAAAGTATTAATGAGGCAAATAGTATTTTTAATAATCTTATTTATAACGGTTCATTTAAGTGCTCAAGAACAAAAGCTAGAGTATTTAGATGAACCGTTGTCAGTTATAATACCTGACTTGGAAACTAAATTTTCCGTTCGATTTGCTTTTAACAATAACCTGTTAACAGATAAAACTATTACTTTTTCAGGGGATATTACTTTAGAAGACATTTTAGAGCATATTAAAACGCAAACAAACCTTGAGTTTCAGTTTTTAGATACCAAAAACATCATTATAAAAAGAAGTATAATTGATCCTAACGTAGCTACTACGGATTTAGATGAAGTGCTTATTTCTAAAGAATATTTAACTACAGGTTTTGATAAAATAGAGAAGGATGGTTCAATAAAAATTAATCCTGATGAGTTGGGAATTCTTCCTGGATTAACGGAACCCGATGTTTTGCAAAGCCTACAACTACTTCCTGGTATATCTAGTCCTACTGAATCGGCTTCTGATTTACATATTCGTGGCGGAACACCCGATCAAAACTTAGTGCTTTGGGATGGAATAAAAATGTACCATCAAGGACATTTCTTCGGTCAAATATCTGCTTTTAACCCGTATATAACGGAAACTATTAATGTATTTAGAAGTGGTACCAGTGCAAAATATGGCGATCGTATTTCTGGAGTTATTGACGTTCGTTCATCTGACCAAGTACATGATGGTTTACAAATTGGAATTGGTGCTAATTTAATTCAAGCTGATGCTTTTATTAAAGCTCCAATTATTAAAAATAAATTAAGCATAACTACTTCTATACGCCGTTCCTATTCCGATATTCTCAATACATTTACTTTCCAAAAAATGAATGATAAAGTGTTTCAAAACACTAAGGTTGGAGATGGTCAAACCTCAACATATGCGTATAGTCGATTTCTTGAGGTTGAAAATAAATTTTATTTCACCGATTATAATTTTAAAACCGTCTGGAAACCCTCCGATAAGCACACTATAAGTTTTAGTAGCTTGTTTGTGATAAATAAACTTGATTATAGCTCCATTAACTTTTTTTCTGAAGAGACCACTATTACTTCAGACGATAAATTAGATTTAACAAATAATGGCTTTAATCTTAAATGGGACTATACACTTTCTAATAAGGTAATTTTAAAAACTAGCGCCTATAGTTCTTCTTACAAATCAAAATATGGGTATCAAGATTCTTTTGGGCAGGATTTATATTTAACGAACAACCTAAATGACATTAAAGATTTAGGAGCTACAATTGGGTTGCATTATACCCCAAACAAAAACAATACTTTTCGTTTTGGATACGATCTAGTTTCTAACTCAATTGATTATATTATTAGTTCTGATTATACAGATAATGATGGGAATAATAACCCTTTTGAAGAAAAAGACAGTGACAAATTGAATATTCATACGCTATTTACTGAGTACCTTTTTGAGAAACATAAATGGACCATTCAAACCGGAATTCGAGCGAGCCAAATCTCTACTATTAATAAAGATTTGTTTGAACCTCGATTGTACTTAAATTATAAATTAAATTGTTCCTGGGCCCTAAAATCATCTTTTGAGGTTAAAAACCAATCGATTAGTAAAGTACTTTCATCTACCCAAAACGATTTAGGTTTAGGGAATAGTTTATGGGTATTGGCAGATAAGGATAGGCCAATTATTAATAACAGACAGTTTTCTATTGGAACTTTATATGAACATAAAGGATGGAAATTAGATATTGATGGGTATTATAAAAAAATTAAAGGAATTACCATATTAAACAACTTATTCTCAACTAGTTTCTTTGATGATGAAGATGCAAAAACTTTTTCGTCTGGTAAAAGTGAATCATTCGGTGTAGATATTTTAGTAAAAAAACGCATAAAAAACTATAGAGCATGGTTAAGTTATTCCTTGAGTAAAACTAACTACTTTTTTGCAGATTCAAATGAAGTAGGAAATGAAGACCCAAATAAAAATAATTGGTATCTAGGTAATTTCGATCAAACACATATTTTATCTTTGTCGAATACATTTACGTATAAAAAGTTTCAGATTTCCTTAGGGTGGAATATTGCAACAGGTAAACCCTATACTAATGCAATAGCTATTGATGATCAATTTGGGGATGTTACTTATGAGCCTTTAAATAAATCTAGATTAAATACCTATCATAAATTAGATGCAAGTATTGTATATGACTTTTATTTAAGCAATAAAAAATCGGTAAAGGCAAGGATTGGCGCTTCTGTTATTAATATTTATGATCGTGAAAATGAGTTAGAAAAAACTTTTAGAGCAGATGATATTGAGCCAATAGACTCTCCTATATTTGATTATAGAATTGTAGAGCAAACAAATTATGGCTTAGGGTTTACACCCAACTTCGTATTTCGTTTGAATTTTTAAACCTTCTGGTGAAGTAATCTTGTTAATTTAATAGAAAGATCTGTTAAAATAATTTTAGCATTTCCATTACGCTCAATATGATAAATAGCGTCGTTTAATTCCTTATTAATTGCTAAAATATTATTTCCGTGCACAAAGGGTGCAAATTTTTCTAAAGAGAAGCCTTTTGTTTGGGGCTCTAAAAATACCAAATCTGTAGCTGTATAATTTTGTAATAATGCTTGACGGAAAAAATTTAAACAATAGTTTAAAAATTGTTTTTGTGTTTCTCTACCTGTTTTAGCAATCGTTTCACTCCACGCAATTAAATCGTTTATGGCTGTTTTATTTCCTTTGGCTCTAAATGCGGCACGAACCCAAGTAATAAACCATTCTTCAAACTGTATGTCTTCTGAGTCGTTATTTAATATATCAACCGCCTTATTGTAATTACCATCGGATTGATGCGCAACTTTTGTTGCTTCTGCAGGCGTGATTTCAAAATTAGTTGTCAGTTCATTAACAATTGATTCTTCCGATAATGCAGGAAAATGCAATACTTGACAACGCGATTTTATGGTATTAATTATCTGATCTTCATTTTCGGTAACTAATAGGAACACTGTTTTATTTGGCGGTTCTTCTATCAGTTTTAATAATTTATTAGCGGCAGCATTATTCATTTTTTCTGCCATCCAAATAATCATGATTTTATAACCACCTTCATAGGATTTTAGCGCCAATTTTTTAACGACATCTAAAGCTTCATCAACCCCTATTTGTCCTTGCTTGTTTTCAACTCCAAGGAGTTTATACCAGTCAAACAAATTCCCATAAGGTTGTTCGGTTACAAAAGTTCTCCAATCTTCTAAAAACAAATTACTTACTGCGTGTCGTTTTACTTTATCATTAGTTGCCACAGGAAAAGCAAAATGCAAATCAGGATGTGATAATTTATCCATTTTTAAATTACACGCATTATTATCTGCTCCACAAAGGATATATCGCGCATAAGCAACTGCGGTAGCTAACGTACCACAGCCTTCGGGTCCTACAAACAATTGTGCATGCGGAATTCGTCCGTTATCCGCACTTGTTTTTAAGTGATTAATTAAATGTTGTTGCCCTATGATTTTTGAGAAATCCATCACACAAATATAAGGCAATAATAATCCGTGTCAATAATAATCTAAACTTAAAAAGTAGTTTCAATCATTCACATAAAAAACTATCTTTGCAAAACGTATTATTCGTTCGAATAATTAAACCCCTTGATGGGATTAAAATAATAAACAGACATAGATGAAGACCATACACAACTTTGATTTCAATTCAAAAAAAGCATTAATTCGCGTAGATTTTAACGTACCCTTAAATGATGAGTTTAAAGTTACAGACGCTACACGTATTGAAGCTGCAAAACCCACTATTATTAAAATTTTAGAAGATGGTGGTAGTTGTGTATTAATGTCACATTTAGGACGACCAAAAGGTATTCAGGATGAATTTTCATTAAAGCACATTGTTGCTTCTATTGAAAATATTATTGGTGTGGAAGTAAACTTTGTAGAAAACTGTGTAGGGGAAGAAGCTGAAGCTGCTGTTGCAAATTTAGGAGCTGGAAAAATTCTTTTATTAGAAAATTTACGTTTCCATGATGAAGAGAAAAAAGGAGATAAAGCCTTTGCTGAGCAATTATCAAAATTAGGTGATATATATGTAAATGATGCTTTTGGTACTGCGCATAGAGCACATGCTTCTACTAGTGTTGTTGCTTCTTATTTTGGAGAAAACAAATGTTTTGGTAGCTTGTTGGCTAAAGAAATAGAAAGTATTAATAAAGTAATGACAACTGGTGAAAAACCAGTTACTGCAATTTTAGGAGGAGCAAAAGTATCTTCTAAAATTACTATTATCGAAAATATATTAGATAAAGTTGATCATGTAATTATTGGTGGTGGAATGACGTTCACCTTTATTAAAGCATTAGGTGGACAAATTGGAAATTCATTAGTTGAAGATGACTATATAGAGTTAGCAAAATCTATTTTAGGAAAAGCGAAAGCAAAAGGTGTGGAAATTCATTTACCGATTGATGCATTAATTGCTGATAATTTCTCGAATGATGCCAATACTCAAATAGTAGATACTACAAAAATTCCTGACGGATGGATGGGCTTAGATGTTGGACCAGAAACTAGTGCAAAATTTGCTGACGTACTAGCAAAATCAAAAACAATTCTTTGGAATGGACCTTTAGGAGTTTTTGAATTAGAAACTTTTTCTAAAGGAACTATAGCTTTAGGGAATGCAATTGTAGCTTCAACAGAAAATGGAGCCTTTTCATTAGTAGGTGGTGGAGATTCTGTAGCTGCTGCTAAACAATTTGGATTGAGCGACAAAGTAAGTTATGTAAGTACTGGTGGTGGAGCAATGTTAGAAAGTTTAGAAGGTAAAACCTTACCTGGTATAGCAGCTATTTTAAACTAATAACAACCTATTATGGGAATTATAAAAGTTGAAAACATAAAACTATATGCCTTTCATGGTTGTTTAACCGAAGAAGGACGCATAGGAAGTGAATACAGAGTTGATGTAACTGTTAGTGCTGATTTAACAAAATCGGCGCTTACAGATGATTTAAATGACACTGTTGACTATGTGCTGTTAAATAAAATTGTAGCTGAAGAAATGGCTATTCGTTCCAAATTATTAGAAGAAGTTGGGCAACGAATTTTAGATAGAATATTTAATGAGAGTGCTTTAGTAACCAAAGCTGAAGTTGCAGTTTCTAAATTAAACCCGCCAATAGGTGGTAATGTTGAG
>Ga0209291_1000135_pt1 | contig 73154 bp, 62 predicted proteins | sample GOMGulsemesocosm_FD_184633 | JGI IMG/M metagenome (GOLD analysis project Ga0209291, IMG submission 184633) | Methane-oxidizing microbial communities from mesocosms in the Gulf of Mexico - GOM9B Gulf of Mexico (SPAdes) (version 2) | ecosystem: Environmental > Aquatic > Marine > Cold seeps... | reverse complement strand
TGGATTAGCAATGGCAACTATGGATTTAATTAAAATGTCAGGTGGTGAACCAGCTAACTTTTTAGATGTTGGAGGAACTGCAGATGCTAAACGTGTTGAGGAAGCTTTCAGAATTATTTTGAAAGACCCTAATGTAAAATGTATTTTAGTAAACATCTTTGGAGGAATCGTTCGTTGTGATCGTGTTGCCGAAGGAATTATTGCAGCTTACAAAAACATGGGAGATGCTATGAACGTTCCATTAATTGTTCGTTTACAAGGTACAAATGCAGATATCGCTAAACAATTAATTGAAGATTCAGGTTTAGACTTACAATCTGCAACTGCTTTTAAAGAAGCTGCTGATAAAGTAAAAGCTGTTTTAGCTTAAGACACAAAAACAATTCATATCCTTTACTAAAATTTAGTATAAGGAAATTTAAAAAAAGCTCAAACAGTATGTTTGAGCTTTTTTTATTATATTCGAAAACAAGTCCTAAAACTATTAATCATGAGTACTGAAGAAAAACTAAGTGCCTTAAGTCAGTTAATTGCTTTTGCAAGAACTGGAAAAAAAATAAAAGACGTTGAGTATGATTTCTTAGTGATTATAGCAAATCAAATTGGTGTTGATAAAGAAGCATTTGACGCACTTTTGCTCAACCCAGTTCCCCACATAAACCTACAATCAGAAAGTGAGCGTATAGTACAATTTCATAGACTATTATTATTAATGAATGTTGACAAAGAAATTGAGTCTGCAGAATTAGAGAAAATTCATCAATTGGGTTTAAAAATGGGACTTAACATTCAAGCTATTGATAAAACCCTAGAGATTATGCAGAAATACAAAAACAATAATATTCCTCCAGATGTATTATTAAGTATTTTTAAAACGTACTATAATTAAGTTCATTACTTATTTCAAAAATCTATAAACTAAATACAGCTGTAGTTTATACATCAATAAAGCTATTACAACTCCAAAAAACATTCCTGTAAGTACATCTCCAGGATAATGGACTCCTATATAAATTCTACTATACCCAACTATAATAGCCCAAATTAAAAGTAAACTTCCTAAATATTTGAAATGGGGTTTAAATATTTTTCCTAAGAGCACCGCTAATGCCATTGAGCTAGCAGCATGTGCTGAAAAATAACCATACTTACCACCACAATAAGATTTCACCAAACGCATAGCCTCATAAATAACCTCCTCATGACAAGGTCGCGGCCTTAAAAACAATACTTTTTTAAAAAGGTTAGCTAATTGATCAGTACAACCAATCATCAACCCTACAACCAAAACAGTTATCAAAGTAGCTTTGATTCCTGTTTTTTTATACAATAAATACACTAAAATAATATACAATGGAATTGAATTCCACTTGCCAGTAACAAACATCCAAAAATCATCAAAAAATGGAGTCCCCAAACCGTTTAAATACAGGAATAAATCTTGATCCAAGTGTATTAATTCTTCCATTATTCTTCGTATAATGCTATTTCTTTATCGTAAAACTCTGTAGCTTCTTTTATACAAATTTCAGCTTCATTAAGTAATTCCTCTTCTTCACTTTTATCAAAATCTTCTAACCATTCAATTTCATCATCCTCCAAATTAATAATGAATCTAGGGAAACCAGTATGAATAATAAAAATTGCATTTGGAAATTCTGAATTATCTCCTAAAATAAACTTTGGTAACTCCATAATATCTTTTAAATCTTAATTAACTTTTTAGTTATATAATTAAACCTCACGAATAGTAGTATTGATGAAACTGTTAAACCTGCTAACAACCCTAACCAAATTCCTGAACTTTTATAATCTGTATGCAAGCCTAAATAATAACTTATTGGAAACCCGACAACCCAGTATGCAATAAAAATCAATATTGTTGGTATTTTTACATCTTGCAATCCACGTAACGCTCCTAAAACAACAACTTGTATTCCATCAGAAATTTGAAACACTGCAGCTATTAATAATAATACTGAAGCTGTTTTAACTACTTCCATTGTATTAGATAAATCCGCTACATTATTGTAATTCACAAATAAATCAGGAAATACATTATGAAATGCAACAAATATTCCAGCGAAAATAACCTCTATAAAAAGTGTTAATAAAAATACTGAAAAAGCAACTCTTCTTAATTCTTTAAAATTTTGCAACCCTTTTTGATTTCCCACTCTAATTGTTGCTGCTACACTCAATCCCATACCTACCATAAATGTCAGTGACGATAGTTTTAATGCTATTTGATTTGCCGCCTGAGCATTACTCCCTAAAACTCCCGACAACCATATACCTGCTGTAAAAATAGCTACTTCAAAAAACATTTGTAATGCTGAAGGAATACCTAATGAAAGTATCTTATTTATAACAGATTTTTTGATAATTAAAAAATTTAGATTTGTTACATATGGGATAAATTTTTCTCTTGATCTTAAAAGCATCCAAATAAACAATAACATTACAACTCTTGAAATCAATGTACCTATTGCTGCCCCTACAATTCCTAATTCTGGAAACCCAAATTTTCCGTAAATCAACAAATAGTTCAATACAACATTAATAACATTTGCTAACAAGGTAGCCCACATAGCATACTTTGTTTGTGATAATCCGTCAGAAAATTGTTTAAAAGCCTGAAACATAATCATTGGTATTAATGAAAACGCTACTATTTCCAAATACGGAATTGCCAAAGCAACGACCTCCGATGGTTGCTTCATATGATACATTAATGGTTTAGATAACAATATAAATCCAAACAATACAGTTCCCAAAACAGTACACAAAAATAGTCCATGTTTAAAAGCTGCCTTTCCTTTTGACACATTCTCTTCTCCGTCAGCTTCAGCTACTAAAGGAGTGATTGCAGTTGAAAAACCAATTCCTAATGACATTGCTATAAACAAAAAACTATTCCCTAATGATACTGCGGCTAACTCAGTGGTTCCTATTTTACCAACCATAATGTCGTCGATCAAACCAACCATGGTATGACCAACCATCCCCAATATAACTGGATAAGCAAGTTTTAAATTGTAACGAAATTCTTTGGTGTAAGTTGTTAATGTCAATGTAAATAGTTTGTGGTTACAAATGTAAGTCATAGACTTGTAAAAAGCAGTATCTTCGTCAAAAAGAGATTTATGAATACCTATTTTGTACAGATTCCAGAAACTCCATCAGAAATAAACAGTACAAACTGTATTGCACGAATGATCGATGGAATTGGATTTCGTTATTATTGGGCTACTAAGGATTTAATTAATAGTGATTTTTTATTTTCACCTGGTAATGGCAGTATGAATCTAACCGAGTTAAATCTTCATATTTATGATTTAGCATATATCACTCATAAAACTTTTGGCCTAACTGCTACTTATCAAAAAGAATCTTTTAAAAATTTTATAACAACACGTAAAGAAATTCTATCTCTTTACGAAGCTGTTAGTATACATTTAAAATCTATTGAGAGTGATCAATCATTAAACAAGTATAAAGTAAACCCAAAATCCTTAAATGGAGAATTCCCATTTTGGTACTTAATAAACGGACATATTGCTGATTGTCTAACTCATATTGGTCAAATTACAAGTTGGCGAAGAATTGCTGGAAATCCACAACCAAAAACTAATGTTTTTTTAGGACAGTAATTTTCCAGCTATCTTATATTTATTTTTTAACTTTAGTATTTTGAATTACTTCATATTTATCAAACAAATAAACCAGTGAAGTCATAGTTGCTGCACCAAGTTCCAACTCTCTTTTATTTACATGTTCAAAAGTATCATTTGCTGCATGATGATGATCAAAATAACGTTGTGAATCTGGTCTAAGTCCACACAATACATTATCTCCTTTTAATGGGCCTATATCTGCTCCACTTCCTCCTTTTTCAAAATAATGAATTAAGTAGGGTTTGAAAAGTGATTTCCATGATAGTACCTTTTCAAAGTTTTTATCAGAACAATCAAACGAAAAACCTCTAGGTGTAAACCCACCCGCATCACTTTCTAATGCAAATACATGGTTCTCGTTCTTTTCAACTGCTACTTTAGCATATTTTTTCCCACCACGTAAGCCATTCTCTTCATTCATGAACAATACCACACGAATAGTATGTTTTGGTTTGTATCCTATATTATTTAATAATCGTAATACTTCCATTGATTGTACAACTCCAGCTCCATCATCATGTGCTCCATCTCCTAAATCCCAAGAATCTAAATGCCCTCCAACAACCATAATTTTATTCGGATATGTACTCCCAGTAATTTCACCGATAACATTATAGGATTGTACATCTTTTAACTGCTTACAATGTTGTGAAAAATAGAACTCAATATTCTTGTCTAATTTCAACATTGTACTTAATAATTCAGCTCCATTAGTGCTAATTGCTGCAGCTGGAATTCTTTTATTAACAGAAACATCACCATAACTCATTGAACCTGCGTGAGGATAATCGTCCAAACGCAAATTCATAGAACGAACCAAAACTCCAACTGCTCCATAAGCAATTGCTCTTTCTGCACCTTTATAACGCTGTTCAACACATCCTCCATATGCCTGAAAAGTACTTATCAATTCAGTTTGCATTGGTCTATTATAAAAAACTATTTTTCCAGCAATTTTATCTTTACCTAACTGCTCTAATTCTTCAAAACTAGAAACCTCTATTAATTGAGCTTTTAAACCACCTATTGGCGTAGCTATAGAACCACCTAGCGCACAAATTGGCAATACAGTAGATTTTCCTGGAGCTGTTTCAACATAAGCATATTCTTTAGTCCCTCTCACCCACTTAGGAACCATGACAGGTTGTAACCAAACTTTATCTAGTCCTAATTTACCTAATTCTTCTTTAGTATATTTTACTGCCTTTTCTGCATTATAGGATCCTGATAATCTCCCTCCTATTTGGTTAGACAAATGATTTAACCAATCATAGGATTTTCCATTAACTAATGAAGTATCATAAATGTTTTTTAACATTTTAGCGTCTTCTGTTTGTGCAAATGAGACTATACTAAAAAATACTATAAGCAATAAAAATTTATTCTTCATTTAATTCTTTTTTATACTGAGCCAAGTTTTCTTTAATTTCCTCGCTTAACTCTGGTTCTTTAATATCATCAAACCTCTTTAGCTTATCATAAATTGTTTTAGCAACTATATACCTTGCTGAAGGTTTATGATCTGCTGGAATAATATACCAAGGGGCATTTTCAGTTGATGTTTTATTAATTGCATCCTGATAACAAGCCTGATATTTATTCCATAATTTTCGTTCTTTTAAATCTCCTGGAGAAAATTTCCAATTTTTATCCTTCAATTCTATACGACGCAATAACCGATTTTTTTGTTCAGACTTACTTAAGTTTAAGAAAAATTTAAATATTAAAGTTCCATTATCTGAAATGTGCTTCTCAAAATTTCTGATTTGCTCAAAACGTTGTTCCCAAAAAACTTCATCTATATCAGTAACCGAATTAACATCAGGAAGATTCTCTCCTAAAATATATTCAGGATGTACCCTTGTTACCAATACATTTTCATAATGTGTGCGATTAAATACTGAAAACTTACCTCTTGAGGGTAAAGCTATATAATGCCTCCATAAATAATCATGGTTTAATTCTAATGACGTAGGTACTTTAAAACTATGTACAACAATTCCTCTTGTGTTAAAATCTTTAAAAACTTCACGAATTAAACTGTCCTTACCAGCAGTATCCATCCCTTGTAAACAAATCAACACGCTATATTTACCATGTGCATAAAGTGTATCCTGTAAATTACCTAATTTCTTCCGAAGCTTTTTCAATTCTTTTTTTACATCATTATCACCATCTAATTGAATATTAGTATTATAATTTGATAATTGAATTTCTGAAGTAACTTTGTATTGTTTTATGTTTATATCTTTCATTCTTTTTTTCTAGTGCATTTAATCTCTATAAATATATTAAAATTTAATATCTTACAACTTTAAATTTTAGATTGATGTCAGAGAAAACAATAAACATTATTACCGAAGCATTTAAAGTAATCCCTGCTGGAGACCAACTTGTAAAGCAAGATGGTAAACGCGAAGCTAGATATAAAAAACTAGGAGCTTATGTATATTATAATGCAGTTAAGAAAAACGGATTATACCTTTCAAGTAACAAAGAAGGTGTAGGTGTTGCATATGTAATTGATCCAAAAAATAACAAGAAAACTTTTGGAGATTTTATTAATGATTTAAAATTTGCATTTGGAGTTTCAGGAATCAAAAAAGCACTAAATATTTCAAAACGTCAAAAATATATTCAAGAACAACGTCCGAAAAATGATAAATACATGTATTGGGAATTTACTGGTGTAAACCCGAATTATCAAGGATTAGATGCTCCTTCATTTTCAATGGCTGAATTACGTGACGATGTATATTCGGATGCTCACGAGAAAAAACTTGCTATTTACACGGAAACATCTATAAGAAAGAACATGGTTGTATATAGACGTTATGGTTTTGATATTTACCATGAATGGACAATGCCTGACGGATCAACTATGTGGTTCTTAAAATATGACACCATAAACAAACCTGATTTTGTGAAAAAATAAAAAAAGCCACTCATTTGAGTGGCTTTTTTTTAGTTATTTACTGGCAAACAACTTTACATCTTGTTCAGAAATTTCTTTATCACCTAGAATAATCAGTCGTTCTATTACATTTCGTAATTCACGGATATTTCCAGTCCAATCATATTCTTGTAATAGTTTAATCGCTTTCTTAGAAAACCCTTTTTCTGACACCCCTTGTTCACTTGCTATTTTTTTTGCAAAATGAGTTATTAATAGCGGTATATCATCACGTCTTTCATTTAAAGCTGGGACTTTAATTAATATTACCGCCAAACGATGGTATAAATCTTCTCTAAAATTTCCATCTGCAATTTCTTTTTTTAAGTCTTTATTTGTTGCTGCAACAACTCTAACATCTACTTTTATATCTTTATCACTACCTACACGCTGTACTTTACTCTCCTGCAAAGCTCTTAATACTTTTGCTTGAGCAGTAAGACTCATATCACCTATTTCATCTAAGAAAATTGTACCTCCGTTTGCAGCTTCAAATTTACCAGCTCTATCCTTATTCGCTGATGTAAATGCTCCTTTAACATGTCCAAACAATTCACTTTCTATTAATTCAGAAGGAATCGCTGCACAGTTCACTTCAATCATCGGCCCTTTTGCCCTATTACTCTTTTGATGTATCCAATGCGCAACTAATTCTTTTCCTGTTCCGTTTGGGCCAGTAATGAAAACCCTAGCATCAGTTGGAGCAACCTTACCTACCATTTCTTTGATATGAGAAATAGCCTTACTTTCTCCAACCATTTCATATTTTTTAGAAACTTTTTTCTTCAGTCGCTTATTTTCCACAACAAGCTCTGTGTTATCTAAAGCATTTCGTACTGTATTTAATAATCTATTTAAATCTGGTGGTTTTGATATATAATCAAATGCCCCCATACGCATGGTCTTTACTGCTGTATCTAAATCTCCATGACCAGATATCATTACCATAGCAATTTCAGGTTTTATTTTTTTAGCAGCCTCAAGCACTTCAATACCATCCATTTTTGGCATCTTAATATCACATAGCACTAAATTATAATCAGTTTTTTTAATCATCTCCATTCCTATCAAGCCATCTTCTGCAGCTTCCACTTCATATGATTTACTTTCTTCAGAAAGTATTTTAACGAGTACTCTTCTAATTGCAGCCTCATCTTCTATTACTAATATTTTTGACATCTTATTGAATTAAAAGATTGAATATTTAAATATACATTTTTATATAATTTTGATCCCTATTTAGAGTAATCAAAATACAAGAAACTTAAAAAACCGACAAAGAGGTGTAATTTATCGATTATCAGAATTAACATCTGTTAATATACCCAATAGTAGGTATTTCATAATAAGATAATAAGTTCTATATTTATACTGTCTATAAGAAGTTATAGATTAAGTAAGTTTTTTTGGGGTAAAAATGTTTGATAATTTTTTATTATCAAACATTTTTTTTTGAATCAATTATAACTATTTTACTTATTTATATACACTTCCCTTTGTGGAAAAGGAATTTTAATATTATTTTCTCTAAACAACCTATCAATTTCAAACCTAATATCACTTTTAGGTATTGAGGCTTCAAAACTATTATTTAAAGTAAATATTAATTTAAAACTTAAAGCACTATCCCCAAAGTCTGTAAATAATATTAAAGGCTCTGGTTGTTTAACAACACTAGGGTGATTATTGGCTGCTTGTGACAGTAATTTTTTTACTAATTCCAAATCTGAACCATAAGCAACTCCTACTGTAATATTTTCACGAGTTAACACTCCATTTTCAGTCCAGTTATACAGCGAAGATGTTAAATATTTATGATTAGGTATAATTAATACTTTATTATCTATTGTTACTGCTCTAGTTGTACGTAATCTGATTTCTGAAACACGACCAACCTTCCCTTCTAATTCAATAATATCACCTACGTGAACAGATTTATCAACTAGAATAAAAACACCTGAAATGATATCTTGAAAAAAAGTTTGCAAAGCCAAACCAACACCAACTAATAAAGCAGCTGAAGCTGCAAAAATAGCTGTGACATCAATCCCCATGTTATCAAAAGTCAGTAACAGTACAATTAAATAAATAAAGTACTTAGAAAACGAAAAAATAGAATTAAATTTTAATTCATCCCCTTCGTTTAACTTCTTTGTAACTATTTTTTTTATTAACTTTAATATAAAGGTTGCAATAGCTAATACAATTAATACAAGTAACATTTGCTTTACTGTTATATGTACCCCTTGACTTAGCTCAAAGTTAAAATTTAAAAATGCGTTAATTTTTTCCATTTAGTATTTCAACCATTTATAGATTTCTTTATAACTTGGTTTTTTACCATACATTAAAATACCGACTCTATAAATTTTAGCTGCAAACCAAACTGTACCTATAAAAGTTGCAAATAATAGTACTACAGATAAAATTTGTTGCCACATTGGTACGCCAAATGGAATACGCATTAACATTACTACAGGAGATGTAAATGGTATAAATGAGAATACTTGAGCTACAGTTCCGTGTGGATCTTCTAACACAGTAAACCCTCCAACATAAACCGCTAAAATTAATGGAACCATAATTGGCATCATGAATTGCTGTGTATCAGTTTCGTTATCTACAGCTGCTCCTATAGCTGCATATAATGAGCTGTATAATAAGAAACCTCCGATAAAGAATAGTAAAAACATTACAATTAAGTTAGCTAATGGCAAATTGTATATTTCATTTAACAATAAACTAATTTTCTCTTGCATATCTCCATTCTTCATTGCTTCTTGTACCATTTCCTGTTGAGGACTTTGCATTTCAGACATATTTACACCGAAAACTGAAGAAAGAACTATTGACAACACACTTAATAACAATACCCAAATTACAAACTGGGTAATTCCTGCTAATGACGTTCCGAATATTTTACCCAACATTAACTGCATTGGTTTTACTGATGATATAATCACCTCTATTATCCTACTTGTTTTCTCTTCAATAATACTACGCATGATCATGTTACCATAAATAATAATGAACATGAATAATAAATACCCTGAAACCATACCGAAACCAAGTTTTAAACCTCCACTTAACTTAGAAGTTTTCTCTCCAGCATAACTTTCCTGATTGATATCAATACGAATTCTTGCATCTTTAATTTTTTCAATATTTAAGCCCTTATTTTTATAATTTATATCCGTAAGTTGCTTTTCAATTTTTGACTCTAAATCAGCTATTAATGTTAATGAAGGTGTATCCTTTGAATAAAACTTCACTTTCTTTTCTAATTGACTTACACTATCTACTTTAGGAATATACAACAATCCATAATGCTCTTGTTCCTCAACATCAACTCTGGCTTGAGCTAAATCAATATCATTTAAAATACGATATTTTGTTGAAGAAGTCGTGTCTGCAAAAATTACTTTTGCAAAACCTGATTCATCAACTATATCGATTATACGTTCTTTATTTTTATTAATGTTGGTCAAAAAACCAATCAACAATCCTAACCCAATCATAATCAATGGACTTACAAAAGTCATTATGATAAATGATTTGTTCTTTACCTTATTTAGGTATTCTCTTTTTATAATAAGTGGTAAATGATTCATTTTTTAGAAGAATTAATTGTTTTGTACAGATTGAATAAAAATATCACTAGCTGAAGGTATCACCTCAGTAAAGTGATTTACTTGTCCTTGATTTGTTAAAAATGATAATAATTCATTTGGCGTACTTGACGGATCAATTTGAATTTTAACTTTAACATCCTCATGAATAGATTTAAATGATGCTGGTGCTATTGAAAATTTATTTTCTAGTACACTTCGTAATCCAGCTTCATTATCAGTACTTACACCTACTTCAAATGTATTTGATTTAAATTGTTTTTTTATATCTATTAACCTTCCATCCAATATTTTATTCGATTTATCTATCAAAGCAATATGATCACATAATTCCTCTACAGATTCCATACGGTGCGTAGAAAAAATAACAGTTGCGCCATCTTCTCGCAATTTTAAAATTTCATCTTTAATTAAATTAGCATTAATAGGATCAAACCCACTAAATGGCTCATCAAAAATCAACAATTTTGGCTGATGTAATACAGTTACAACAAACTGTATTTTCTGTGCCATCCCTTTAGAAAGTTCTTGTACTTTTTTATTCCACCAATCACCAATCTCTAAACGATCAAACCAGTATTTTAATCTTTCTTTAGCTTCCGTTTTTGTCAATCCTTTTAACTGTGCTAAATACAAAGCTTGCTCACCAACTTTCATTGATTTATACAAACCACGCTCTTCAGGTAAATATCCAATATCTTTAACATGATTTTGCTCTAAGGGCTTACCATCTAAAGTTACTAAACCACTATCAGGCATCGTAATTTGATTAATTATTCTGATAAAAGAAGTTTTACCAGCACCGTTAGGCCCTAGCAATCCGAATATACTTCCTTTAGGGACAGTTAATGATACATTATTAAGCGCTGTATAATCGCCATATTTTTTGACTATATTTTCAGCAACAAGAAGATTATTCATAAATAATTAGTTTATCTGTAAGTAGCTCAAATAACATTTATGTTACAGAAATACTTTTTTATTTTTCGTCAATTGTTATTCCATAAAAAACCTCGAAGTATCTTCGAGGTTTTTTAATATTATATTGTTATGCTTAAGAAAACATATCTTTTACTTTATCAAAGAAAGATGAATCATTCTCTTTTGGATTAGGCCTAAAGTTATCGTCCTCTCTCATATTCTCAAAGAACGTTTTTTGCTCTTTATTCAACTCTTGAGGGGTCCATACATTTACATGCACTAATAAATCTCCTTTTCCATATCCGTTAATACTTGGGATTCCTTTCCCACGTAAACGTAATATTTTACCAGACTGTATTCCAGCATCTAATTTAATTCTAACTTTACCAGTTACTGTATTTATCTCCTTAGATATACCCAAAATAGCATCAGGTACACTTACATATAAATCGTAATGTAAATTATCACCCTCACGTTTTAATTCTGCGTGATCTTGTTCTTCTATAAGTACCAATAAATCTCCTGACACTCCATTCCCTGGAGCATCATTTCCTTTACCTGATACTTTCAACTGCATTCCATCAACAACTCCAGCAGGTATTTTAACTGAAACTGTTTCTTCAGACGTCTCTAATCCGTTTGCATCTGTTCCAGAAGCTCTTTTGTCAATTTGCTGACCAGCACCACCACATGTATTACAAGTAGCAGCTGTTTGCATACGCCCCAAAATAGTATTGGTAACACGCATTACTTGCCCAGCACCATTACATGTAGTACATGTTTTATAGGTAGTCCCTGGAGCCTGAACTTTACGCTTAACCTTTATTTTTTTCTCTACTCCATTAGCAATTTCCTCTAATGTAAGTGATACTCTAATACGTAAATTACTTCCTTTTACTCTTCGTTGTCTTGAACCACCGCCTCCGAAGCCGCCTCCGCCGCCACCAAAGATGTCGCCAAATTGACTAAAGATATCGTCCATGTTCATTCCGCCACCGCCGAAACCTCCATGACCTCCGCCACCTGCACCATCAAATGCAGCATGACCATATCGATCGTATTTTGCTTTTTTATTATCGTCACTAAGTACTTCGTACGCTTCTGCAGCTTCCTTAAAGCTTTCTTCTGCAGCTGAATCATCTGGGTTTTTATCCGGATGAAATTTAACGGCCATTTTTCTATAACCTTTCTTTATTTCTTGCGCAGTAGCTCCTTTAGAAACTCCAAGTATGTCGTAATAATCTTTTTTTGCCATTTTGTATAGTTAACCTGTCAGGTCGAGCGCAGTCGAGACCTTCTAAAAACCTCTCGACTGCGCTCGAGGGGACATTTTATATGTTATTGTCCGATAACAACTTTAGGGAAACGAATAATCTTTTCTCCTAATTTGTATCCATTTTCAATCACGTCAATAATCTTTCCTTTTAAATCATCAGAAGGTGCCGGGATTTGCGTAATAGCTTCATGGAAATCTGCATTAAAAGCATCTCCTTTTCTTACATCTAAAATCTCAAGTCCTTTTTCTTTCAAAGTAGCTTTAAATTTTGTGCTAATAAGTTCAATACCTTTTATTAAATTTTCATCTTTACTTTTTTCAATTTCAACCCAAGCTCTATCTAAATCATCTAAAACTGGCAACATTGCTTGCATTACACTTGCACTTGCTGTTTTAAACAATTCAACTCGTTCTTTAGATGTTCTTCTTTTGTAATTTTCGAATTCAGCAAACAATCGTAAAAACTTATCCTTTTCGCTTGCTAAATCAACCGTTAATTGCTCCTCAACAGATAACTCAACTACATCTTCTTTTGGCTCTTCTACCTCAGTAGTTTCAGTGTTTTGCTCTTCAACCTGATCTTTAAGCTCTTCTTTTTGTATATCTTCTGTACTCATTTCTAATGAATAAATTTTTCTTGTTACATTTTAATGTTTGCAAAAGTATTGCCATTTCTAATGAAATGCCAATTTGTCACCAAAAAAAATCAAACTTCTATAACAATCATTCCTTTTTCCAATTTAGGGTAACTTTATTTGATCATTAACACCCAAACAGCCAAGTACACAATACACTTCTAATCAATTCTTTATACTTATGTTTAAATAAAAAATAATTTGTAATTTTATAGATAATAGCTAATTAAAAATCAATTATTATGGAAGATCATATTTACAAAAAAATTGAAATTATTGGTACATCAGACAAATCTAGTGATGACGCCGTAAAAAACGCATTATTAAGAGCGTCCAGTTCTATTAAAAACTTAAGATGGTTTGAAATTATTGAAACAAGAGGTTCAATTGCCGATGGAGCTATTGAAAAATGGCAAGTGACCATTAAAGTTGGTTTTACAATGAAATAATATTAACATTATTAGTGTCTTTGATGTATTATCCCTTATGGGGTTAATCTAAATTTTTTATTCAAGAAAAATATCAAATTCATTTAGTGGCATTACAACAAATCTGTTAAAGCTTCATTTATTTTTTTATACTGAAAATCAAATCCTAATGCTTCAATTTTATTTGAAGAAACATTTTGACTTTCACATACTATCTCATGCATTTCTCCAATTAACAACTTCAATATAAATTTGGGTACATTAGGCAAGAATAATGGTTTACCAATTTTTTTAGCAATAGTTTTTGTAAACTCCGAATTGGAAACTGGGTTTGGTGCCACAGCATTAAACACACCTTCCTTATTTTCAATTACAAGAAAAGTAATTAATTTAATTAAATCACCTATATGAATCCAACTCATATACTGTTTTCCTGTAGCTAATGAAGCCCCAAGACCAAAAGCTATTGGTTGCTTAATTTTTTGTAATGCGCCTCCATCTCTAGTTAAAACAACACCGATACGAATCCTAGTTACTTTAATACCTAAGTCTAGAAAAGCTCTAGCAGATTTCTCCCACTTTTGTACTACATCTCCTAAAAACCCTTCAGAAAGCAAACCTGAATCTTCGCTATAAACAGTTGAATAGGAATGCTTATAAATACCTATTGCACTCGCACAAATAACCTGAGTTACCCCATGCTTACGGCTCTTTAATGTTTCATATAATAACTTTGAAGAAGCTACTCTACTATTAATAATTTCCTTTTTGAATGAATCTGTCCAACGTTTAGAAACACTTGCTCCTGCTAAATGAATAATTTTAGAGATTCCTTCTATACAAGAAGAATCTATGACTTTCTTACTAATATTCCAATAATAGCCTGTACAATTAGGTAACGATTTCATAGCTTCTTTACGACTAGTTAAAAAGTTAATTTCATGACCTTCATTCAATAAATGTGTAACCAAATGTTGTCCAACTAAGCCTGTTGCTCCTGTAATTAATATTTTCATTATTTATTAGCCATTAAGCAAAATATAACCACCTTTCATGGGGTCCTATTATTCTTTAATTACTTTCCTTGCTCGTAGCATCTCTCGCTTTCCTGGAGGTCCAGCCAAACGCTCAACAGTAAATCCAACAGCCTCCATTGCTCTACGTGCACTTCCTTTAGCTGCATAAGTAACCAAAACTCCGTCTTTTTTTAATGCTTTATACATTATAGTAAAAATTTCTTCTCCCCATAATTCAGGCTGTACACGAGAACCGAAGGCATCATAATATATCAAGTCATGAGCACTATCGTCCACTATATCTGTAAAAAACTGTTTCCTTTTCGTTAATGAAAATTTATTGGATATTGCTTGCTTAGTTTCCCATTCTGTATTATGAAAATCTACAAATGCTTGTCTATATTTTTCAGCATTTAACTGGCTTACATAATTTAAACCTGCTATTTCCTCTGGTATAACTGGATATGCTTCAATGCCTGTATAATTAACAATCATATTCCTTCTTTCACTTTCTAAAAAAGTTATATACGCATTTAATCCGGTACCAAAACCTATTTCTAAAACAGAAACATTTTCAGAAAACAAGTCCAATCCCATTCGTATAAAAACGTGATAAGCCTCATTAATTGCTCCTTTTTTAGAATGATATTGCTCATTCAATTCTGGTAAATTTATTGACGTTGATCCGTCCGAAGTAATGATTATTTCTCTTTTCAATGTATTTTTATTTTATATTCATAGGAATTTTTACTCTTCTATTAACACTCCATTTGATTCGAATGCATATGTATATTCCGGTTTCGTAATTGCAGCTATCTCTTCTTTTGTTTTCCCTGCATCTTCTGCATAATGTTGTAATTCATTTACAGGAATTTCAGTAACAAATGCTTTTCCTTCAACTATCACACTACTACCTGCGGCGTCTAAAGGCATAAAAAATCCGTAATCCTTAAAACGTACCATTATCTCTTTTTCTTCTCCTAAATCATTTCGCATCCAACACCCCTTTTTTGAACACACTTCATTTATTTTTGACGCATATTTAACAACTATTGTATCACCTTTTTTAAGTAACTTATATTTTTCAAATAATTCATTTACTGACAAAACATTATCTACTGTAATAGTGTCACCAAAATATTTATAGCTAATTTCATCTTCTATTTCTACGACAACTTTATCTTGTTTTACTGTTTTATTTTTACAAGATATCACAGCAAAAAACACTAGTATTAATACAATTATTTTCTTCATAAGAATATTTTAAGTTATTAGTTTTCCTTCACATACAAATTTAACCAAACATTAACCTATAAAAAAGTAATAATTCACTAATTTCGCAAAACTTAAAAACCAACACAATGACGATGACTACAGATATTAAAATTACGCGTGTTAAAGAATCAAAGTTCGAAACAATAGATTTAGACAATGTTGCTTTTGGAACTGTATATTCTGATCACATGTTTTTTTGTGATTTTAAAGATGGTGAGTGGCAGCAGCCAGAAATTACACCTTACCAAACTTTACAATTAGATCCATCGGCAAGAGTTTTCCATTACGGACAGGCTGCATTTGAAGGAATGAAAGCATATAAAGATGAGAACAGTGATGTTTGGATTTTTAGACCTGAAGAAAATTGGGAACGTATTTGTTTTTCATCAAACAGATTAGCTATGCCTGAAATTCCAAAAGAGATATTCATGGATGGTTTAAAAACCTTATTGAATATGGATCGCGAATGGGTTGTTCCAGGAAGAGGAAATACTTTATATATTAGACCATTTATATTTGCAACTCAAGCTGGTGTATCTGCTGCTCCTGCTGAGGAATATAAATTTATGATTATATGTACTCCGGTACAAGCTTACTATAAAGGTGGAGATGTAAAAGTAAAAATATCTGATCACTACTCAAGAGCTGCTAACGGTGGTGTTGGTGCTACTAAAGCTGCAGGTAATTATGCTGCTCAATTTTACCCAACTAAAAAAGCCAATGAAGAAGGGTACCAACAAATTATATGGACTAACTCTACTCATGAATATTTAGAGGAAGCTGGAACAATGAACGTATTTTTCAGAATTGGAGATACATTGTTAACAGCTCCTACTGATGACAGAATCTTAAATGGAGTAACAAGAAAAAGTATTATTTCCCTTGCTGAAAAAGAAGGACTTACTGTTGAAGTAAGAAAAGTAAGTGTTGCTGAAGTTATTGAAGCTGCAAAAGCTGGAGAATTGAAAGAGGTTTTTGGAACTGGAACTGCTGCGGTAGTTGTACCAATTACTGGTGTTGGTTACAAAGATGATCATTATGATTTACCAAAACTTGATACTGCCTACTCAACCATGTTAAAAGGTAAGTTACTAGATATTCAATACAATGAAGCTGAAGATACTTTTGGGTGGACTCAAAAAATATAACTATTAAAATTCTTTATAAAATTAAAAAAAGCGGCTATTAGCCGCTTTTTTTAATTTTTATTATTTAATATTTTTGAAATATTTGGTTTGAAATAATTTGGTCCTTTTAACACTTTTCCATCTTCACGATAAATCGGTTGACCATCTTCACCAAGCTTACTCATATTACTTTCTTGAATTTCATCAAAAACTGCAGCCATCTTGTCCTGTAATCCATGCTCGATCATTGTACCACATAAAATATATAACATATCTCCTAAAGCATCAGCAACCTCAATTAAATCATCATTTTGAGCCGCTTCAAGATATTCTTCATTTTCTTCCTTCATTAAATTAAAACGAAGCGTGTTTTTTGATTCTCCTAAATCAGCTTTTGGTGTTTCTCTATGCCCTATTTTAAAAGCAGTATGAAATTCAGTAACTGCATCAGTATATTTTTTCATTGTATGCGTATTTAAATGATTAACTTTAATTAATTTCGCATAAAAATAAATAAAATTTTTATGTTTACTTCTGGCCAACTAATTTTTGCTCTATTATTTTTCTTTACTTTCGTTGGTGTTATAATTTGGTCTTATAGAAAGGACTTAAAACTACATCAAAAATATTACAAAGGAAGCTACTGGGTGTTAATAGCTTTAATAATATTTTTCAGTTTGATATATGCCTTAAAATCTTTAATATACAAATAGGCTAATAAAAAACCCTTTCCAATTAATTGGAAAGGGTTTTTTATTTATATCTGATTCATCCATTTGAATTTGTACGCAGTGTCTGGTATTACAGCTCTTTCTGCTAAACGATACATTCTATCTGGTAAACGCATTAAATAATCTCTAGCTTTTTCTGCCTCAGCAGTTAAACCTGTTATTTTATCTATCTCCCAAATTACATTAAGTTTTCGCATTATATCCACATAATCAAATCCTGTATATACTCCAGCACGCTGAGCAACCATAGAAAATTGATCAAATAACGAAGCCTTTTCAGCATGAGATTCCCTTAAATACATTGCTGGCATAATGATTTGATTTTTCATCATGTAATAATAGGCCAACATCATTTCACTAGGATCAATTTTAAAAATTTCTTTTACAAATTCTGAATATGCAATATGATGACGCATTTCATCTCCAGCAATAATTTTTGACATTTTCGCTAATGCCTTATGCCCTTTTTTACGTGCAATTTTCGCCACGTTATTATGTGAAATATATGTTGCCAACTCTTGAAAACTAGTATAAACAAAGTTTTTATAAGGATCAGTTGCAGTTCCAATATCAAAACCATCAGCAATTAAATGTTGTGTAGATATTTCAACCTCACGCATATTAACTCTTCCTGACAAGTATAAATACTTATTTAATACATCACCATGACGATTCTCTTCAGCTGTCCAAGCTCTTACCCATCTTGCCCATCCGTTATCAGGATCTTGGTTTACACCATCTAAATCTAACAACCATGATTCATATGTAGGTAATGCTTCTTCGGTAATTGTATCACCTACCATTACCACCCAGAAATCATCATCTAGTTCTTTAGAAATTTCTTGAATTTCTTTTACTTCATCAATAAAGGTATCCTTTTGTGAGTTAGGCAAAAAATCTGTTGGTTGCCAAATTTCTTCTGCAGGTATCAAGAATTTATCTACAAACACATCGATGTTTTTCTCGAGTGTTTGCATTACTTCCATTCTTATGTTTTTTATAGACATAATTAATTAATATCTTTTATTATTGTAAGTTCTACTTTTTTAGCAAGCTCATTAAATGGCAATGAACTTATCTGAATTGGGGCATGCGTTTTTATTGTAATCGGACTTCCAACTCCAAATGGGAATTTTCCGTATTTAAATACTTTCCATGAATTATTTACTGTCAAAGGTACAATATATCCATCTGGATTATACTTCGTTATCATTTTTAAGCCATTAGTAGCAAACTCCTTAGGTTTTCCATCCTTGCTTCTAGTACCTTCGGGGAATATTGCTGCAGACCATTTTTTCTTATTTATATTTTTAGAGAACCTTGCTAGTTCTACTATAGCTTGTTTTCCGTTATTTCTATCAATTAAAGCTGCTCCTCCATTCCTTAAATTAAAAGAAACACTTGGAATTCCTTTTCCTAATTCTTTTTTTGAAACAAACTTAGGATTGTGTTTTCTGAAATACCATGAAACTGGTGAAATATCAAATAAACTTTGATGGTTAGAAACAAAAATCAAAGTAGTATCTTCTGGTAATTCATGTGGGTTATCTACTTTTACAGTAACCCCTATTAGTAATAAGTTTTTTACCAATGATAAATTCATCCAATCTACTACTCGCTGGTACTTCTTAAAATCTAAAAACTTTAAACTAAACCACTGTAACGGGTGAAACACTATCAGTATCAAGAAAAATGAAATCAAAAAAAACGGTGATAGTATGTAGCTTAAAATCTTCATTATGGTTTCAACCAATTCCTTATTATTAATATACAAAAATAAAACGGTAAATGTAATAAAATTCTATTAATTTACACTCCTTCAAACAGCAACAAAAAAAAGGTGTTTAAACTTAGTTTAAACACCTTTTTAAAATGTATTATAATATTTAGTTTATAGCTGGTAAAAAACTATAATTTTTTGCATAACTTAACATTTGCTCAGCAAACGTTTTTGGTTGCTCAATTGTAAAACCTGTTATTACTCCTGCATCGTCTGTTACTGGTACAATAACTGGGTTTACAAACCCACTATAAGCCGCAGATTTGAATTGTGCATTTCTATCTAACACTTCTTTATGAATTGCTTGATCTACTTTTACACCGTAGCCTTCCACTAAAGCCTCTACTGCAGCAAAATCACCTTCAGATTTTATACGTTGTGTTTCACGTAATAATTCCCCGAAAATATCATGCAATTTTTTATAATCATTAATGTTAAAATAAGTTTTCCCATCACGAGTGATTTTTTCAATAACATTATCTGCCATTCCTTTTTCATAAGCCCAACCTGAAACCCATTGTCTGTTACGCATATGCGCCTCTTCTATTTCATCGCCTAAATCCAACCTAATTAATTGTGTCATTAAACCGTTACGGATATAACCATCATAAGCAGCTTTACCAACTTTTTCCCAATCAGTAACTAACCCCAAATCTTGTAATTTAGTATCATATAAATAATACAAACCAACTAAATCTGCTCTACCTTCTTCTAAAGTAGAAGCATAGTTTTTAAGTGTTTCTCTAGTTTCACCAACACCAGGATTCAACTGTCCTGATGCATGACCAATTACTTCGTGTAATGCAGTATGTAATTTATCAGCTAATTGTCCATATTCTTCTTCTAATTGTAACTCCTCTTCATCATGAACAAATTCCTTTAATCTACCTGATCCTCCAGCATTTGCATATGCTCCAATAATATTCCCTAAAGAAACCGATTTACTCCCTACTGAAGTTCTAATCCAGTTTGCATTTGGTAAATTTACCCCTATTGGTGTACTTGGAGATGCATCCCCTGCTTCCCCCGCAACATTTACAACTTTATAAGTAACTCCAACAACACTATCTTTTTTATGCTCTTTCATTAATGGAGAATTATCTTCAAACCATTGTGCATTTTCTGAAACTACCGACATCTTTTCTGACATGTCAAAATCTTTAATCTGCACTACAGTTTCATAAGAGCCTCTATATCCCATTGGATCATTATATACTTCTATAAAACTATTGATATAATCAATATTCCCTTCAGTTGCAGCTGTCCATGCTACATTATAATCATCCCACGTTTGTAAATCACCTGTTTGATAATATTTAATTAACAACGCTAGCGCTTTACCTTGTGCTTCATTTTCTGCAACTCCTTGTGCTTTTTCCAACCAACCAATAATTTGATCAATAGCAGCTCCATATAATCCTCCAGATTTGTATACTCTTTCTTTTAACTCTCCGTTTTCTTTAACCAATTGAGAGTTCAATCCGTATGATAATGGTTGTTTTTTATTTGGAGATATCATCTTTCCGTAAAAAGATTCCACATCAGCATTGGTTACACCAGGGCCGTAGAAATTTACTGCACTTACTGCTACATTATCAACTCCTTTTGATAAGTTAACTTTTTTAGTATCGTTATCATTAAAAATTACTGTTAAAGCATTTCCTTTTAATTCCGTATTAGTTTCTGCTAATAAAGTTTCTAAATACGCTTGATCAAATGCTGGAGTTAATTTAGCATTTGAATAGTGATGATGAATTCCGTTAGAAAACCATACACGTTTTAAATATTCTTCAAAATTAATCCAGTTTTCAGTAGTTTTATCTCCTGTGTAATTAGTGTACACATTTTCCAGTGCTTTACGGATAGTTAAATTATGACGATAGTTTTGATCCCACATCATATCTCTACCAGCTAATCCTGCTTGAGTTAAATAGTAAACTAACTTTTGTTCCTTTAATGTTAACGCATCAAATCCGTGAATTTGGTAACGTAACACTTTAATATCAGCAAATTGCTCAACAGTATAATCAAAATCTGTAGCTACTTTTTTCTTTACTTCAGTGACAACTTCAGTAACATCATTAGTTACTTTTTCATTTGTTTTACCACATGAAATGATCAAGGTTGACGCTAATGCCAGACCCAAAATTGGTTTAATTTTCATTATTAATTGATTTAAGGTTGTTTTAATTTCGCCTAAAAGTAATTAATCTAATGAAGAAAAAGAAATGTTAATTTTATTATATTTAACGTTCAATAGTATATTTACTAATCAAACAGTCAATTTAAACGACTAATTAAACACTAACCAAATGAAAATTCTTAAGTATTTATTATTACTATTATTGATAATAGTTGGTGGTTTCCTTTTATTCACCACTTTACAACCGAACAAGTACGATTTTGAAAGAAGTAGAGTTATTAATGCTCCAGTGGATTACGTTTATAAACACATAAGTGATTATAAAAAATGTGAAGCATGGGGACCATGGCAAGAACAGGATACTACCATGACATTTAAATACACTGAACAAACTTCTGGTATTGGAGCTAGCTATTCCTGGGATGGCGCTTGGGGACCAGGCAGTATGAAAACATTAGATGCTGTAGAAAATAAATCTTTAAAACAAGAATTGAAATTTGGTGAGTTTGCCCCTTCTGAAGTAAACTGGACACTGACAGAAACTCCAGATGGGACAAAAGTTACTTGGGCTATGAAAGGTGAAGCTGATTTTATGTTAAAGGCAATGATGGTTCCAGTGGGTGGAATGGAAAAAGGAAATGAAGCTTCTTTTTTAAGAGGTTTAGAAAAATTAGATAGTATTGTAGTAGATGATTATACTAAGTACCCGCCTATACCTAAAGTAACATTCTCTTTAGGTAGTGTACTATCGCTAAAACAAGATGCTCAGCAATTTATTGGTTACAAACAAGTAAGTAAAATTGATCATGAGGCTATGACTAAATTATACATGGAATTTATGCCAAAAGCTGGAATGCACGCAGCAGCTCAAAAACTAACTAATACAGATTATACTCCAGCTGCAGTTTTCACAAATTGGGATGAGGAAAAAGGAGAAGCTGAATTTTATATTGGGTTAGTAGTTAGAAAAGATGTTCCTTTAGATAATGGAATGGAAAAACTAACTCTACCTAAAGGTCAAAATATTATGATAACTAAATATGGGCCTTACGGAACTGGTGATCAGGAAGCACACACGGCTATCAACAAGCACCTGATAAGTAATGGCTTAGAACAAAACGGAGCTATATGGGAACTATATGTAAATGATCCTATGACTGTTAAACCAGAAGATATAGAAACTGAAATTCATTATCCGGTTAAATAAACCGTATTACGGCACAAAATATTAAAAAGACTGTCTGAAAAATAATATTCTCAGACAGTCTTTTTCTCTTTTACAAAAAAACTAAAGCAACTCTTCTTGAATATTTTCTTCTTCAATAGCTTCCTCTTCAATAACTTCTTTCTGAACAGGCACACTAGCTTTTATAGCATTAAATTTAGCTAGTTTATCTATTTCTCCATCAAAGTACGGAAATACATCCATTATTGGTGATTCAGCTATTGACGGAATAGAATAATCTCCCATCGTATCTTTCATTACTACATTTGTACTATCAAAAGCTTCTTTTACATCATTTCCTTGAATTAATAAATACATATTTGACTTCCTCTCCTTACCACTTTCTTCATCATAAGCAACTAAAGAAACTTTAGTTTTAAACCAACGATCAGCATTTTCAAATGGATGGATTTCAGCAAAATTTGCCATTTTTATATTAGTAATCATAAATTCTTCACTAATATACATTGACATTTCTTCCGTTATTCTAGACTCTGCCTCCGTATATGATACTGCATCAACCAAATAAGGTTCGGTTGTTACTTTTTGTACTCCATTGTCATCAAGTTTTCTATATTTTACTTTACATTCATACCAAGTTGTGCTCATAGTTTTATTTTTTAGGATGGCAAATATAAGCTCCAAATCAATTAATTTTACAAAGATTTACATATAGATATTCACAATTTCAAAGCTGGTGTATTTTTTATATCTTCGCTTGATATGAAAGCATTAATATTAGTTTTTTTAGGTGGTGGTTTTGGAAGTGTTTTACGATACATACTTAGTAAAACCCTAAATTCAGACCTAACTGGAATACCTTACGGAACTTTTGCTGCTAACATATTAGGTTCGTTATTAATTGGAATAATCTTAGGACTTTCAGTAAAAGGAAATGTACTAACACAAAATCAAACCTTATTTTTAGCTACTGGTTTTTGTGGTGGTTTTACTACTTTTTCTACTTTTGCTTATGAAAATCATGTCTTTTTAAAATCTGGTGATTTCCTTTCTTTCTCGCTATATACTATTGGAAGTTTTACTCTTGGATTTTTAGCTGTATTTTTAGGAATGTACTTGGCTAAATAGTATTTCACATAAATACTATACGATATAAGTTTTCATAGCCAATAGGAAAAAAAGCACGCAAACCACTATTATTAAAATCGTATGAAAAACACCTACCAAGCATAATTTTAAAAGCGTAATTAACTTTGATTTTTTATAAAATTTTAAAGCAGAAATATAGCCGTACACCAACAAACCTAAAAAAGAAGCTATACTCAAATCTATTTTAAATATCCAATTAATTAACGTAGATACTATAAGTAAGCACAATAAAAAACATTGTAAATGCAATGAGAATATTAAATGATCAATGTAATAGTATACTTTATTATAGAAAAACAGAAAAAACAAAAAACCTAAAACAGGTATCATTACAAATAATGCAATAGGGAACTTTGCTAATAAATAATTAAAAAAAATAGTTGTTTCTCTATCAGAAGAAAATATTTTTTCTATTTTTTTCTCTAACGAACTTTCATTTATTTTAGTATCATTTTCTATTTCCTCAAAACCATCTTCAATACCCCCTATTGTTATTGGCATTTCGTTTAAGGTTAAATTAATACTCTCAATTGTATCTTTATAAGAAGCTACATTTGTTGACAATAAGAAAAAAACAAAACTTATAAATATATATAATCTAATTGGGCGCAAATAGCCTTCAATCATTCCACTTAGATAAGCAATAGATAAAAAACTTGGTTTAGTTATTAATGTTTTTAATGTGAGAAACAATTTTGAATTTACTGTAAAATAAGTCGAGAAAAAATCATTTAAAAGCATCTTTGTAGAAACTCTTTTAATGTTATTTTCTTGACCACAGTCAAAACAAAAATTCATATGTGCTTTTAACTGACTTTTACAATTTGGACAATAAATCCTTTTTCTCCTATTATTTGCCATAGGGAACTGGTTTATAAAATTTAGCGCAAATTAAAAAAGAGAAAAATTGGGGGCTTAAATTATATAAGTATTCTAGAAGTTAATCAAAATTAGTTATAAAAAACTGATTTTATTACAATTAGGTTTTTTTTCTTCAATAAATCAGAAAAAAAGCAGATTAAACTTGATAATTTTTAAGAACTATTAAACAGAAAAAAAGAAAAATAATAGAGCTTAAAATAACATGTATCAATCCTACAAAGGATAATCGGATAAAAGTACTTATTTTGCCTAAACCATAAAATTTTCTTGCAGCTATAAAGCCATAAATTAATAAGCCTAACATAGCAAAATGGGTCAACTCTACTTTAAATATCCAATCAATCAACAAACTTATAATTAACAATACAAATACAAATGATTGAAGGTGTAATGCAAATACCAAATGGTCAACATAGAAATACTTTTTTTTATAAAAAAATAAGAACAGTAATATTCCTAAAATAGGTATTAAAAAAAAGAACAATATTGGCAATTTAGATTTTAGAAACTGTTTAAATAATTTTTGCTCTTTCTTATCAGATAATATCTTTGCTATTTTTCCATCAAACAGTTCTTTATCTAACTCTAAGAAAGTTACATTTTCCTTATCATTTTTTATTGTATTTCCTTTTTCAAATTCACTTTGAACCTCTTCAATTGTTATTGGATCTCCATCACTAGTAAGGTTAATTGCATTAGAAATATTATCGCCAGAATAGATACTATTAAGTAGAAAAAAGGCAAAACTAATAAATATGTATAACCTAATTGGTCGCAAATATGCTTCTATTTTACCATTCAAATATTCAAGAGAAAGAAAGCTAGGTTTGATTAATAAATATTTTAGTGATGAAAACAATTTTGAATCAAAGGAAAAATATGTAGAAGAAAAATCAGACACCAGCATTTTCATGGAAACCCTTTTAATATGATTTTCTTGTCCACAATTGGGGCAGAAATTCATTTCCTCCTTTAACTGTTTATCACAATTTGGACACGCAATACGTTTTCTTCTTTTTCTAGCCATTTTTAATGGTCTTTATATTTTTTTACTCCAGCCGTAATTTCAATTTCTAAATTATTCTCTATTGGAGGGATAGTACAATTCCAACCATCAGAATAAGCACAATACGGATTGTAAGCTTTATTGAAATCTACTATAATAGTATTTCCTTTAGGAATACTTAAATCAATAAAACGCCCTCCACTATATGTAGTATCACCGTTAGATAAGTCATTAAACGGCAAGAATAAGTAATCTTTATATATAGGATTAGTTAATAGTTGCTCACTTTGATATACTGCTAAAGCTAAGTCTTTACCTTTAATAGAAAAATTTAACATCCCATATTTAATCAAATACTTAGTTTTTCCTGAAGAGGTTCCTGCTGCAAAAGCTTCTTCATTTGGTGTTCTAGTAAATTTTGCTTCTACTCTATAATTTAAATCTATCTCAAAAAAAGCTAACCCTATAAAGTGCTTTCTATCTGTTTCAGTTAATGGAGACTTCCCTTTAGTCATAAACTGAGTATTCTGTTCTTTTTGATGTACTTTAACCTCTTTAATAGCCACTGAATTTTGAGCACTTAAAGAACATGATATTAATACTATAAAAAATAAAAGTCGCTTCATTTAAAAAATATTTATTTCAAAAATACATTTTTATACTCAAAAATTATATAGCTTTGCCGTTGAATTACAATAATCATGAATTACAAACAAATAAATAAAAGGGTCTGTAGGGTTTCTCAAAGGAGGAGTTCGGGCTATTGTATTTATTTGTTATCTCAATAACGGTATAAATTTTTACAATATATAAACGCCCAACTTTTCAGTTGGGCGTTTTATTTTTATACAACTTTCCAAAAAACACATTTTAAAACTAACCCAAGTCATTTATTAAAATGACTTCTAAATTTAATGCATATGAAAAAATTATATTTTAATTACATCGATTCTTTTAGCGGACTCTCCAAAGAAGTTTGGTGGTTGGCACTTATTACTTTAATTAACCGAGCTGGAACTATGGTTATCCCATTTCTATCCTTATACCTCACTGAAAGCTTAGACTTTAGTCTTAGTAATGTTGGTTGGACCATGTCTGCATTTGGATTAGGTTCCGTTGCTGGTTCATGGTTAGGGGGTAAACTAACTGACAAAATTGGTTATTATAAAGTAATGTTATTTAGTTTATTTGCTACTGGGTTCTTATTTATTGGCCTACAATACTTAACTACATTTAGTTCATTCTGTATTGGTATATTCTTGGTAATGATGGTTGCTGATACTTTTAGACCTGCAATGTATGTAGCTTTAAACACCTATAGCAAGCCAGAAAACAAAACACGTTCGGTTACTTTAATTCGTCTGGCTATTAACTTAGGTTTTTCTGCTGGACCAACATTAGCTGGAGTTATAGTCACCTTCATGAGTTACGGAGGTTTATTTTGGGTAGATGGTGTTACTTGTATTCTGGCAAGTATATTACTACTCAAAACATTAAACCCAAAATCTGTTGTAACAGAAGAAGAGGTAATAATCGAAAACCCAAAGTCTGCGTATAAAGATAAAACATTTTGGATTTTCATAATTGCAATGACTTTATTCGGGATTGTATTTGCTCAATTTTTCTCAACAATCCCTTTGTTTTACAAAGAGGTGCACCAGTTGAGTGAATTAGAAATTGGTTACCTACTTGGAATGAACGGATTTATCATTTTTGTACTAGAAATGCCAGTAGTTAAATGGTTAGAAAACAGCAAAAACACAGAATCTAGATTAATACTTATAGGAGCAATACTCACTGGTTTGAGTATTATTATCCTAACTACTTCTACCTGGGTTGGAGTATTAATTGTTAGTATGCTTTTAGTAACTGTAGGAGAAATGATTGCTTTTCCCTTTTCTAACTCTTTTGCTATGGACAGGTCTAAACGAGGTAACAAAGGAGAATACATGGCTTTATACAGTATTTCCTTTTCTGTTGCACATGTGTTTAGCCATAATGGCGGAATGCATTTGATTGAGAGTGTTGGTTATAACAATACTTGGTACATTATCACTGTTGTATCAGTAGTATGTATGCTTTTATTATTATTTTTAAATCAAAAACTAAAGCCAAAAAAAGCAACTTTATGAATTTAAATCAAATTACCATATCAGCTACCGATGTTTCTGCGTCGGTAGCTTTTTATAAAAAGTTAGGGTTGCATTTAATAGTTGATGCATTACCTCGTTATGCTCGATTTAAATGTCCTGATGGGAATAGTACCTTCTCTATTCATTTAGCAGATGAAGTTCCGAAGGGAAATGGAATTACTGTTTATTTTGAAAATGATAACATAGACACAACAGTAAAAGAGCTCCAACAAAAAGGAATTGAATTTCATAAATTACCCAAAGACCAATCATGGTTATGGCGAGAAGCTAGTTTATTTGACCCTGATGGACATAAAATTATTATTTATTATGCAGGAGAAAATAGATTAAGTCCTCCTTGGAGAATTAATTAATTTTGTATTTTCAACACATGAAAAAAATTATTGTATTAGCCTTTTCTATTCTATTAATTTCTTGCAGTAAAGAAAAGAAAGAAACGGCTCTCGACAAACCTATTGAAAATTCTATACTAAAAGAAACTATTAAACTTGATCCAGCCAACTACAATGTAGCTTTCCTTATTATGGATGGAGTGTTTAATACGGAACTAACTGCTCCTTATGATATTTTTCAGCACACTAAATTCCGAAAAGGAATTAAGGCTATGAATGTATTTACAATAGCAAATACTTTAGAACCTATTACTTCTTTTGAAGGTTTACGTTTGCTCCCTGATTATGATTACACCAAAGAAAAACTCCCTAAAATAGATATATTAGTAGTACCTAGTGCAGAACATCATTTAGATACTGATTTAGAGGATAAAGCTATGCTTAACTTTATTAAAAAGGTTGATAAAAATGCACTATTTGTTACCTCGCATTGTGATGGTGCTTTTGTATTAGCAAAAGCTGGATTACTTACTAATTCGGTTTCTACTACTTTCCCAAGTGATATTGACACTATGAAAGAGATGTTTCCTGAATTAGATATCCGAAAAGAGGTGCTATTTGTTCATGACAATAAATACATTACTTCAGCCGGAGGTGCTAAAAGTTTTGAAGCTGCTTTATATTTGTGTCAGCATTTATACGGAAAGAAAGTTAGCCAACAATTAGCAGAAGGATTAGTTATTGATTGGAATTTAAAAAAGACACCACATATAATTATTAAAGATTAACCGCAAACTTTACAATTATCTTTGCCTTTCGTTTCACCAACTAAAAACCCCTTATCATTTAGGCTATAATCACAGCAATCCATATATCCTTGGGTAATAAGTTTTCTTGCTCGTTGTATTTGAGATTTTACTGTTGCTAATGGTAAACTTAACTGCTTTGCAACCTCAGCTTGTTTCATTCCTTTTATATCTGAAAGAAATAATGGATCACGATATTTTTTAGGTAAATGTTTAATTATCCCAGGTAAGCAATCCTTAGCTGAATGCTTTTCCTCTTCCCCGAATTCATCAATAATATCATATCCTTTTAGGGAAACCGTTTTAGCGTTTTTTTTAAAATAATCCATTGTTGTATTACGAGCTATCGTGAACAACCATGATTTCACTTTAGATTCATCATTTAACCCATCTAATTTCGAATGTGCTTTTATAAACGTTTCTTGAACAAGATCATTAGTCACCTGTTCATTTTTAACTTTACTAAAAATGAAACGCATAATATCCGAATGATAGGTTTCCCACAATGCTGTACTATTCATATATAAATTACATTTTTTAAAAGTATTATGTCAAACTGAGCTTGACGAAGTTATTTAATATAACATATTTCGACAGGCTCAATATGACAACGTTGTTTATTAATTAACAATTACATCCTGTACAACTACATGATTCACATGTACAATTGGTACAATTTCCATTCTGACAATTTTCGCAGTTACAGCTGCATGTTTTATCGTTTTTCATGATCTATATCTTTTAAATTCATACAGTAGACGCAGAACTTTTAAAAAAGATGCATTTCTACTCTATAAATTTACGAAAAAACACTAAACTTTATCTAAAACTGCTTGTTTATATCGTTTCAATTCCTGACTTACTTTAGGTGCTAACAACACCAATCCAATCATATTTGGTACCATCATAGCAAATACCAATGCATCAGAAAAACTGATTACCGCACCGAGACTTGCAGCCGCACCAATAACTGTGAAGACACAGAAAATAATTTTATAGATATTCCCCGTTCTTTTATCTCGACCAAACAAATAAGACCATGCTTGATATCCATAATATGACCAAGAGATCATGGATGAAAAAGCAAATAGTATTACTGCACCTGCTAATACATATGGAAACCATGATATACCACTTTCTAAAGCCTTTGCTGTTAAAATAGCTCCTTGCTCATTAGAAACATTCATTCCAGTAGTAATTTGACCTGTAATAATTAAAACTAATGCAGTCATAGTACATACTACAACAGTATCAATAAAGGGTTCTAATAAAGCAACCAAACCTTCGCTTGCAGCATATTTTGTTTTAACTGCTGAATGTGCTATAGAAGAAGAACCTATACCTGCTTCATTAGAAAATGCTGCTCTTTGAAACCCCTGCACCAATACTCCTACTATTCCTCCTACCACACCAATTGGACTAAAAGCTCCGCTGATTATTGCCATAAATGCATTTGGTATTTCAGTATAATTCATTGCTAAAATAATAAGCACTGCCAATACATATATTCCAACCATAAAAGGCACAATTTTATCAGTTACTTTAGCAATCTTTTTAATACCACCAATAATAACTATTCCTACAAACACAGCCATTACCAAACCAAATAGCCAACCTTTTCCGTAAATAAAACTTTGTTCTCCTCCTGTTACATATTCAAACAATTTAAAGGCTTGATTTACCTGAAACATATTCCCTCCACCAAAAGAGCCTCCTACACACATAATAGCAAAAATAACAGCTAGTATTTTTCCTACATTTTTAAGCCCTAACTCTCCTAATCCTTTTTTAAGATAATACATTGGCCCTCCAAACACAGTTCCATCTTCTGAAATTTCACGATATTTTACTCCTAAAGTACATTCTACAAACTTTGAAGCCATTCCTAAAAATCCAATTAAAATCATCCAAAAAGTAGCTCCTGCTCCTCCTATAGATAAAGCTATAGCAACACCAGCTATATTCCCTAAACCTACTGTTGCTGAAAGTGCTGCAGTTAATGCTTGAAAATGAGAAACTTCACCAACTCCTTCAATCTTTATTGTTTCTGGTATATCTACTTGCTCTTCTTGAACGTCAATTGAATCATACTTACCACGAACAACGTTTATTGCTGTGAAGAAACCACTAAAATTGATAAACTTAAAATAAATAGAAAAATATACCGCTCCAACTATCAATACAATTAATACCCATGGTATTCCTACTGATTCTGTGATTGGAATTTTAGCAAACATCGCTGCAGGAAACCACCCCGTAGTATCAGCGAAAAGTTGATTAATTTTTTCGTCTATACTAGATGAGTTTTTTTGTGCCTGAGTAAAAAATGGCGCTAATAAGAATACTAAAGAAGTAATAAATTGTTTCATTCGTTTTTTGATTTTGATTACCGCTAAATTGACAATAATCAATAACAAAAAAAGGCTTACGTACTAATGAAATTAAACTACTTAAGTACTTAAGCAGTTACTTAAGCATTATTATTACTGGGGCTCACAGTTGCCAAACTCAGTAATTCTTTTTCTTTAGCATAGGCTATTAACTGTTCTTTTCCATCAGAACCAGATATATTTAGCGCCTTTTTTATTTGGTAAATGTGCGCTTGGAACCCATCTACCCCAATATGCATTGCTTCTGCTATTTCGGTATAAGACATTACAGCTCCTACAGCTCCTAAGTTAGCCAACACTTCCTTTTGACGTTTTGACAATTCAACTTTAGAAGACTTTTTAAGTTTCTTGTATTTCTTTTTACGAATAATCAAATCTTCTTTTAGATGCTTAATTGTATCTAAATGACTTTCATTTGCCAATTCCAAAATTTCTTTATCTCTCTTTAATTGTGATTTAGCTAGTTTTAGTTTCGAAAATTCAGTTTGCTGTTCTTCTTTTTCTGCTAAAAGCTTCCAACTATACAATAGTATGGTAAATAACAGCACAAATAAAAATTTAAAAGATAAAGCCGTTAAGACCCCTATAAAATTCCAATTTTCCAACTCCATTAGTTTTATTGCTTGATAATCTGGAACTATCCGATGCAGAACTGCTATAACTATTAATAAAAACAATGCAAATGTTGGCAAATACATAAACTTCATCCCTCTTTTTCTAAACGCCTTATTCAATTCGTTTAGCAAAGAAAACGCTACAACTAACGATATGGGAATATCAATTAACCAAATAACACTATTGTTTGAAATGTCCTGATTACTGGTATAAAAAGATACTAAAAACACAGAGCCTAACATCAGTAATATTCCACCGAATATTACAAATACTTCCTTTTCTGAAAAACGTTCAATTATTTGTATTACTAAATTTCGTTTACCTTCATGTTCTATTGAAGGTAATGACATGAGTATAAAAAGTGAATTGATTAAGGAAAAAAACACACCAAAACTAACTATTAGTTTATGGTTTGTTTCTAACCCTAGAATTGAAATCAAAATAATATCAACTAAAGCTCCTACTCCCCAAGAAAAAATAGCCAATCCAAACCACTTGATTCCGTTAAGGGAAACCACTGAAGCTTGTCTTCTTTTTTCTTTATAGTATATACGATGTATGACAAATGATGTAATAATACATACTATAGCTGTAACATAATATCCAATAGCTGATACCATTAATTTGAATTTGGTTTGCGTACTAAATTACATTATTTATTATAAAACCGTCAACCAATTTTAGGATGAATCATAAACGTATAACGCTTTCCAATCAAAAGAGTGCTTAATTTTGGGATTTCATTTGTTTTTTTATTATCTTTAATAGAGAGATTTTTATAAAAGGGGGATTATTAAAATAATATTTTTAACCTAAAAACTATTTTGTATGCAAATCTCAGTACATCCAAAAAACAAAAGACTTTACTCCAAAGTGTTGTTTAAAGCATCCGCGAAAACATTTTACACACATTACTTCGATAAATTATTTGCTCGGTATAAAGTATCTTGGAAAGATAAAAATAATGTATACACGCTTAAATCTTTATTAAGATTTATGGATTTTGAAGGTTTTACACCAAAGTTATCCTCTTTTAAATACCTTTTCTCTACAATAAGTACATACATTGAATCTAGGAAAAAATTTATTCTACGCACTCCGGTACCATTTATTGTTTTTGAAGCCATTAATAAATTAAATGAAATATTATCTCCTAATGATAGCGTATTAGAAATCGGTTCAGGAAATTCTACATTATGGTTTCTAAAAAAACAATGTAAACTCGTGAGTATTGAACATTCAAAAATATGGTATGATGTCTTGAAAAAACATATAGGTACTATTAAAACCGATCAACAAACATTAAATAATATTTCCATTCACAATAGCTCTAATGAAGATACTTGGAAGCTAATAGGCAATATGAACAATGAAAGTTTTGATTTGATATTAATCGATGGAGCTAATGAATTCAATAACCGGAATGAATGTATTGCAAGATCGCTATCAAAACTTAAAAAAGGTGGTTGGATTGTATTAGATAATTCGGACCACCCTAACAATTGGCCGGGGAGTTTATATTTGGACTCAAAATATAAACGAATACGGTATACGGGATTTGCTCCAATGGGCTTGTATGTCACTCAAACCAGCTTCTGGCAAAAAACAGATTAAAAAACGTTACTTAATTACAGTAATGCAAATTTAAAATTACAAAAAAAAGAACCCCAGACTAAATATAGCCTGGGGTAAATTATTAATTACCTTCCTATGATACCACTTGGCATACCAGAAAGAGATTGTGAACTCCAATAGCCACTAGCTCCAGTATTTTGATAAAAACCATAAGCGTTTGTATCTGTATAAATTACAATCGTTTTATTTGAACTATCAGCCCCTATGGGTGTTCCTGAAAGGGATTGCGAACTCCAATATCCACTTGCTTCATTATTTTGATAAAAACCATAAGCATTTGTATCAGTATAAACTACAATATTTTCATTAGAAGCAACTACTTTAACTGACGCCCCGGATAGAGATTGTGAACTCCAATATCCACTAGCCCCACTATTTTGATAAAAACCGTAAGCATTTGTATCAGTATGTACCACAACCATCTTTTTTGATGATGATGCTCCTAAAACATTACCAGACAATGATTGTGAACTCCAATAGCCACTAGCTCCACTATTTTGATAAAAACCATAAGCATTTGTATCAGTATAAACTACAATAGAATTATCTGAAGCTACCGCCCCTATAACGTTACCAGACAATGATTGTGAACTCCAATAGCCACTAGCATTAGAATTTTGATAAAAACCATAAGCGTTTGTATCTGTATACACCACAATTAACTTTCCAGTTTGTCCTCCTGATTTTATCGAATTGTAAGATAAATTTGATGTATCAACATTTCCTGCCATCATTGCATAAGGAACAGTCATTAATTGATTCGTTCCTACTGAAGTATAACTCGTTCCTCCTGCAGGATCTAACTCTACTTTTAAAAACTTATTGTTGTTTGCCCAATCTATTGTAGCAAAAGCACCAGTAATTGCTGTTCCTTGCCCTATATTTAAATTAAATAATCCTAGAGAATTTGTCATAGCCGTATGTGTTTCTACATAAACTGTTGTTCCAGAAATAGATGTGTCTAAAATACTAATTTGCAAAGCCACATTGCTACTCACTACAGGGTTATTACTTCCGTCAAAAGCTATTGCCTGATAACTAATTCCCTGAGGTACTTGTGCATAACTTATCATTGTTAGTAAAAGTACTATTATAAAAGAGTATATATTTTTCATATTTATTAAATGTTATTTTTTAATGATTTTAAAAGGTTTCATATTTTTTATATTGGTTTGAATAAAATATGTCCCAATACTTAAAAAAGACACGTCTACCTTATTGTCTGTAACCTCTCTTTCAGCTACTAAAGCACCATTTATAGAATAAACACTTATTTTTTTTAGTTGTTGATCACTCTCCATCCTGAAGCTTAAACCACTCATTACAGGATTAGGGTAAACCCTTACATCTTCTGATAGTAAGTAATCTTCTGTACTTAATAATTGTAAGTTAATTTGTGACAACACTCCTTGAGAACCAGAAGCAGTTTCATCTACATCTGCGGGAATCACATAAACCTCTCCTACAGAATACATTAAGGCATTTTCTGAGGAAGCTCCTGAATTTGCTGTTCCTATATGCGATTGTGAAAAAGCACATAAAGAAGTCCCTACAAAAAGTACCACTAAAGTAATTTTAGTCATAGCATTTTTTGATTTTAAAATTATTTAAATAAAATATTTTTGCTTATTGTTTTTTTGAGGGACTCAAATATATAATTTTTCTATAAAAAATACATTATGAAAATTTGAATATATATATAATATCCTTTCTTATTTAAAAAAGAAACCCAGACTTAATATAGCCTGGGTTTAAATTGTGAAACTTTAAGAAAATCGATTCGAAAAATTTTATATCCTAATAATATTTTGTTCTAAATATGAGATCCCAAGTACTATACGACAGAGAAGTATAGTCTTTGAGGTAAGTAGATACCGAATACCTCCTAAAGTCGATTTCAATATAAGTGATCCACACACTTTTTCATAAAAAACTTCATTACTTTCAATATGAGGTCTCAAATATTTTATTCTTCGTCATTAAATTTTGAGATAAGCGACCTCTAAGGTTTTTCAAAGAAAAACCAAGAGTTTGCTTACATATTTCTTCTATACTGTCCTCCTACTTCAAATAACGATTCTGTAATTGCTCCTAAAGAAGCGACTTTACAAACGTCCATTAATTTTTCGAAGATGTTTTCATTGTTTATTGCTGAAACTTGTAAGTCTTTCAACATCTTAGAAGTGTCATGCATTTTGTGCAAATCCCCTAACATATCAATTTGATATTGTTTTTCTTCTTCCGTTGCGCGGATAACCTCATCAGGTGTTACTGTTGGTGAACCATCTTTACTTAAGAAGGTATTTACACCAATAATTGGAAATTCTCCGTTATGTTTTAAAGTTTCATAATACAAACTCTCTTCTTGTATTTTAGAACGTTGATACATTGTTTCCATTGCACCTAATACTCCACCACGTTCTGTGATGCGATCAAATTCTAATAGTACCGCTTCTTCAACCAAATCGGTTAATTCTTCAATAATAAATGATCCTTGAATAGGGTTTTCATTCTTTGTTAATCCTAACTCTTTATTGATGATCAATTGTATTGCCATTGCTCTACGTACAGATGCTTCTGTAGGTGTTGTAATTGCCTCATCATACGCATTTGTATGTAATGAGTTACAGTTATCATAAATAGCGTATAGTGCTTGTAAAGTCGTACGGATATCATTAAAATCAATTTCCTGAGCATGTAATGAACGTCCAGAAGTTTGAATATGGTATTTCAGCATTTGAGCACGTGGACTAGCTCCATATTTATACTTCATTGCTTTTGCCCATATTTTACGTGCTACACGACCAATTACAGCATATTCTGGATCAATACCATTAGAAAAGAAGAATGATAAGTTTGGCCCGAATTTATTAATATCCATTCCTCTACTTAAGTAATATTCTACATAAGTAAATCCGTTTGATAATGTTAATGCCAATTGTGTAACAGGGTTTGCTCCTGCTTCAGCAATATGGTATCCTGATATAGATACTGAATAGAAATTACGTACCTTCTTTTCAATAAAATATTCTTGTACATCTCCCATTAATCGCAATGCGAATTCTGTAGAGAAAATACAAGTGTTTTGTGCTTGATCTTCTTTTAAGATATCCGCTTGTACTGTTCCACGAACTGAACTTAAGGTATATACTTTTATTTCCTGATATACATCAGCTGGTAAAACCATATCACCAGTTACTCCTAATAAAAATAATCCTAATCCGTTATTCCCTTCAGGTAATGCTCCTTGGTATTGCGGACGAGCAATTCCTTTAGCTTTATATATTTTTTCGATTTTAGCAGTAACTTCTGCTTCTAAACCATTTTTTTGAATGTATTTTTCACATTGCTGATCGATTGCCGCATTCATAAAGAACCCTAACAACATAGGTGCTGGCCCATTAATCGTCATCGAAACCGATGTCATCGGATCAGCTAAGTCAAATCCTGAATACAATTTCTTTGCATCATCTAAACAACAAATAGAAACTCCTGCATTACCAATTTTACCATAAATATCAGGTCGTACTCCTGGATCGTTACCGTATAGCGTTACAGAGTCAAAAGCAGTAGATAAACGCGCTGCTGGCATTCCTGCACTTACATAATGGAAACGTTTGTTGGTACGTTCTGGTCCACCTTCTCCAGCGAACATACGTGAAGGGTCTTCTCCAGTACGTTTAAACGGATATAACCCTGATGCATATGGGAATTCTCCCGGTACATTCTCTTGTAAACACCATATTAAAATATCTCCCCATGCAGTATACTTTGGTAAAGCTACTTTTGCAATTTGTGTTTGCGATAATGATGGTGAATGTGTTTCTATTTTTATTACTTTATCACGAACTTTAAACGTGTAAATAGGTTCTTTGTATTTATTTACTTTTTCATCCCAACCCATTATTACTTCCCAGTTATAAGGATCTAAATCCATTTTCACTCTGTCAAACTGAGCTACTAATAAACGTAAGAAGTCTTTACTTTCTTCAGAAACTCCAGTAATAGATCCACTGTCAATCCCTGATTTATCTAATGTTACTTTTCCTTCAACTACTGTTTCAATAGTTTTATAAATACCATATAAACACTGCGCTACTTCTTTTTGTACTGTAGCCTTTGCATCATATCCTCTGTTGCTTTCTGCAATTTCAGATAAATAACGAACTCTACTTGGAGGGATTACAAATATCTTTTCAGACATCTGCTTTGTTATTTCAAACTTAGAATTTAAATCTGCTCCCGACTGTTCTACCAACTTATCCATGATAGATTTGTACAGCGAGTTCATTCCTGGATCATTAAACTGAGATGCAATTGTACCAAATACAGGCATATCATCCATATGCGTATCCCATAAATTGTTGTTACGCATGTATTGTTTTTTCACATCTCTCAATGCGTCTAAAGCGCCACGTTTGTCGAATTTATTAATCGCCACTAAATCGGCGAAATCTAGCATATCAATTTTTTCCAATTGTGTAGCAGCTCCAAATTCTGGCGTCATTACATACAATGAAGTATCTGAATGTTCTATAATCTCCGTATCAGATTGTCCAATACCAGAAGTTTCTAAAATGATTAAATCAAACTCAGCCGCTTTTAATACTTCTATAGCCTGACCTACATATTTAGATAATGCTAAGTTAGATTGACGTGTTGCTAACGAACGCATATACACTCGTTTGTTATTTATAGCATTCATACGAATACGATCTCCTAACAAGGCTCCTCCAGTTTTACGCTTAGATGGATCTACAGAAATTAATCCGATTGTCTTTTCTGGGAAGTCAATTAAGAACCTACGAACTAGTTCATCTACTAAAGAAGATTTCCCAGCTCCACCTGTACCGGTAATTCCTAAAACTGGTGTTTTACTATCTTTATTTATTTCGTGAATTTTATCTAAAGTATCCTTTGCTACTTCAGGAAAGTTTTCAGCTGAAGAAATTACACGAGCAATAGCTCCTATTTCTTTGTCTTTTAAATGATTTATTTCTCCATTTAATACGTCACCAATAGCATAATCTGATTTTTCAACCAAATCATTAATCATCCCTTGTAATCCCATTTCACGTCCATCATCTGGAGCATAAATACGAGTGATTCCATAATCCATTAAATCTTTAATTTCTGAAGGAAGGATTACTCCTCCTCCTCCTCCGAAAACTCTAATATGTCCTGCCCCACGCTCTACCAACAAATCACGCATGTACTTAAAGTACTCATTATGCCCTCCCTGGTATGAAGTAATAGCAATTGCATTGGCATCTTCTTGAATAGCACAATTTACAACCTCATCAACACTCCTATCATGACCTAAATGAATTACCTCTACTCCTGTAGTTTGAATAATTCTACGCATAATATTGATAGCTGCATCATGCCCATCAAATAAGGCTGCGGCAGTTACAATACGAATTTTATATTTAGGCTTGTATGGTGTTGCTTGTATCATATGTAATAAATCTTCTGTTTAAGGCTTGCAATTTACGGAATACTTAGTGATTTTTAATGTTTACTGATAATTATCTAAGGTGAATCTTTTTTTCAAAAGCTTAAATGAGAATAATGAATTTTTTAATATTAATATTATTGCATTTCTATACACTAATTGATGTTTTATATTTTACATGTTTCATTACAAATTGACTATTAATATTAGATATCATTTCTAGTTTTGATAATTTATTCAATACAAAATCCTGATACTCATGCATACTTGATGATACAATTTTAAGTAAATAATCAAAACTTCCTGAAACATAGTAACATTCCAATACTTCATCCATCTTACTAATAATCCCCTCAAATTCTTTAAATAGCTCCGAATTATGTTTTATAATACTCACATTACAATAATTAATCAAAGGTTTATTTATGAGGTCTAAATCTACAATGGCAACATAACGCTTAATTAATCCTGCTTTTTCAATTTTTTTTATTCGTTCATGAACAGGCGCAATGGATAAATTCAACTTAGCCGCAAGGTTTTTTATAGGCTGTTTACAGTCCTCCTGAAGCATGTTGATTAACTTAATATCTGTTTTGTCTAATTTCATTTCAGTAAAATATTTGGTTAAAGGTACAAAAGCACCAATAAAACGAAAAATTTTACTTCATAAAAACACAATTCAATAAAATTTTCTTAGTTTTTACATCTCACACAAAAAATAACTAAACAAACATACCTTTGTTCTATACTTTTATAAAAATATTGAATGATGAAGACTGATATCAAAAACCGCTTAACTGACGAATTAAATCGTTTACAATTAAATAACAAATCTTATTTAGGGTATCCATTAGCTAATGATTTTTCATTTAAACAATTAGCTCCATTTTTAGATTTGCAAATTAATAATGTAGGAGACCCTTACACACCTTCTTCACTTGGATTAGACACAAAGGATATTGAAATTGAAGTCATTGATTTTTTTGCCAATTTACTACGTGCAAAAAAAGATTCTGTATGGGGATATGTAACCAATGGAGGTAGTGAAGGGAATTTATACGGACTATATTTAGCGAGAGAAACTTTTCCTGATGGAATGGTTTATTATTCTGAATCTACGCACTATAGTGTAAAAAAAAATCTTCATTTATTAAATATAAAAAATATTGTTATCAGGTCACAAGATAATGGGGAGATTGATTATGATGACTTAGAACAATCAATTACATTAAGAAGAGACAAGCCTGCCATATTCTTTTTGAATATTGGTACAACAATGAAAGAAGCCATTGACCAGTTAGACAAAATAAAATTGATTATTAAAAAGTTAGCAATAAAAGACTACTACATACATTGTGATGCTGCTTTATTAGGCATTGTTGCTCCTTTTTTCAATCCAAGACCTCCCTTTGATTTTAGCGAAGGAATTGATAGTATTTCAATATCTGGACATAAGTTTATTGGTTCTCCAATTCCTTGTGGAATTGTATTGTGTAAAAATGAACACAAAAACAGAGTAGGAAGTTCAATATCATATGTAGATACTAAAGACACGACTATTACAGGATCGAGAAATGGGTTAACACCACTTATTCTATGGTGTGCTTTAAAGAAAATGGGGGTGAATGGTTTAAGAAACCGTGTGAATTCATGTATTGAACTTGCACAGTACACAGAACAAAAGCTTCAAGAAACTGGTGTTAACGCGTGGCGAAATACTAATGCATTAACAGTTGTATTGGATACTCCGAATATTTGGATATGTAAAAAATACCAACTTGCTGTAGAGAACAATATTACTCATATTATTTGCATGCCAGGGATAACAAAAGCAAAAATTGACGAATTTATTGAAGACATAAAAATAGACCTTAACAAGAAAACCATTAAAAGTGATTTTAATGAAGTTTATGAAGAATTCTTAGCTGCAAATTTTTAAAAAATAATTTTAATATAATAATTTTAATATAATAAAGGTTATGAATAACAAACCTACTTTTAATAGCCCATTAATTTAAATATAAAATATTATGCGAAAATTCATTTTACAAATAAGTTGTAATGATCAGCAGGGAATTATAGCTACTATTACTAATTTTATACATAACTACCAGGGAAATATTATATATATAGATCAACATGTAGATTCCGTAGAAAACGTTTTTTTTATGCGTTTAGAGTTTGAAATTAATGTGGGTTTACATTTGGTAAAACACTTAAAAGATGATTTTTCTATTAATCTTGCGCATAGGTTTAACATGGATTGGAAAATTTATTCTCCTACTAAAAAACAAAGAATGGCATTATTTATTTCTAAATATGATCATTGTTTATATGATATATTAGGGCGCTATAATTCTGAAGAGCTTAATGTTGAAATACCTTTTATAATTAGTAATCATAATGACCTGAAACCTATAGCAGAACGTTTTAATATTCCATTTTATCACATACCTATTTCTAAGGAAAACAAAGAACAAGCTGAAGATTATCAATTAGAATTACTAGATAAATATCAGGTTAATTTTATTGTATTAGCTCGTTATATGCAAATAGTTTCCTCTAAAGTTATTTTTAAATATACAAACAACATCATTAACATACACCATTCATTCCTACCCGCTTTTGCTGGAGCTAAACCCTATCACTCTGCTTTTAAAAGAGGTGTGAAAATTATTGGTGCAACCAGCCATTATGTTACTAAGGATTTAGATGAAGGACCTATTATTGAACAAGACATTACCAGAGTATCACATATACACTCCATAAATGATTTGATTCTAAAAGGCCGCGATTTAGAGAAAATTGTTCTTTCAAGAGCTATCAAACTACATTTAGATAGAAAAACAATAGTACACAATAATAAGACAATTATATTCTCTTGATAAAATATACTATTCATAAATATAAGATTTCACAGGTTAATTAATACAATTAGATACTCAAACAACTACATCTTATTTAATTGAAAAATAGTATATTTGAGCTATATTTTTTTTTATAACATCACTATATATAACTGCTTAGAAAAATAATGAGAACTAATTTTATTTTAATATCTATATTATTTATAGTCTTTTCGGCAAGTAGCCAAAATAATATTAAACAGACTATATACCTTAAATTTGATCAGTCATTAAGAATTAGTGAAATAAATAAAATTTCTTCTCTTAATAACTTAAAACATAAATACACTTTTGCTTTAAAAAAAGGATTGAACTTAACTGACGAAAAAATAAAATATTTCTCAAATATTTCTAAAGTGGGACATTCTTTAAAAAATATCTTTAAAATTGAAATTATTTTAGACAATAATAAAATAGAACAACTAGTCAAAGAACTAAATACTATTAATGGTATTTTATACTGTTATAAAACTACTCAAAAACCAATCCCTCCACCTCACGATATTAGTCCACTAACTTCAAATTTTGAAACTAACCAAACTTACATTGAAAGTGATCCGGGTGTTAATGTGAGGTATGCTTGGAATCAAGGTGTTAACGGAACAGGTATAAATATTAAAGCTATTGAGTACGGTGTAAACTTAAGTCATGAAGATTTAGACCATCAAAATATAAGTTTAGCTCCAAATACAACTATAAATTCTAGTGCTACACTAGCGTATACTGAGCATGGAACAAGTGTTGCAGGAGTTGTTTTTTCTAATTACGGAACATATGGAACAAGTGGTTTAGCACATAATGCCAATGAATATATTTTATACCCTGAATGGACTCAAGAGAATAATTATGATAGAGTTTTGGCTGTAACAAATGCAATTCAGGATTCAAATCCAGGGGATATCATTATTTACGAAATGCAAGCTTATGGGCAGAATAGTAATTTTGTGTTAGCTGAATTTGAACAAGTAATTTGGGATTTAACAAAAGCTGCTACAGATGCAGGAATTGTAATTATAGCTGCAGCAGGAAATGGTCGTGAAAATTTAGACGACCCTTTTTACACAAGTTATAATAACAGAGGCGATAGTGGAGCGATTATAGTTGGAGCTGGTAGTTCAAACACTTCACATACACCACTACTTTTTTCTACTTTTGGTAACAGAGTTAATGTACAAGGTTGGGGGCAAAATGTTTATTCTACTGGAAAAATAGGTAGTACTGTTGTTATAAATAATGATATAAATCAAACATATAGCACTAATTTTAATGGTACCAGTTCTGCAACAGCTGTAGTCGGTGGTTTTGCTGCCGTTCTACAATCATACTATCTACAGTTAACAGAAAATCATTTAACTAGTGTTCAACTAAGAGCAATAATGGTTAGTACAGGAATACCTCAAGGTGCTGGGGACCACATTGGGCCGTTACCAAATATGGAGGCTGCTATGAATTTAATAGATCAAACATTAAATACAACTCAATTTAATGAATCAAGTATTTATATAGGCCCTAACCCTACAAGCGACTATATTAATATTATAACACATAACAGAATTCATAAGAGAACCAAAATCTCATTATTTAATACCTTGGGACAAAAAATATTAAAAAAGGAATTAATACACCAAAATTCTATAATTAATATCCAAAATATAGATCGCGGCATTTATATTTTAAAATTAGAAAATGGGTCGAATAAAATCACAAAAAAAATAATAATCAATTAGCCTAAAATAAACTACTTACTCAATTGTATTGAAGTGATTAGATCTTCTTAATAAAATATTTATTACTCCGCATTAATCTTAAAACTGTTTTTTATCTTTATGCTTCCCTAATTAATTAGCATATGAAAGTAATAGATATAGTAATACTTACTGAAGATAGATATATTAATCCTCTAACGATAAATCAGAACAACAAAAATGTTTTATTAGAAGATCAACTTGTTTTTGACTCCTTAAAAAAAGAAGGGTTTTCAGTTGAACGCAAAAGTTGGAGCGATACTGATTTTGATTGGAGAACAACCAAATTTATTATTTTCAGAACTACATGGGATTATTTTGATCGTTATGATGAGTTTAGTATATGGCTACAAGAAGTAAGTTCAAAAACGATACTACTTAACTCTGCTAAAATTATTCATTGGAATATTGATAAACACTATTTAATTGATTTAAAAGAAAAAGGTGTACCTATTTGTGAAACTTATTTTATAGAAAAAGGAGCTACTACAACTTTATGCGAATTGCATAAAAAATTAAATTGGAAGAAAACAGTTTTGAAACCCTGTATTTCTGGTGCTGCAAGACACACTTACAAATTAGATGTATCTAATTTTGAAAAACACGAGGCTATTTTTCAAGAATTAATTGCTAATGAAGCGATGATGTTACAGCCATTTCAAGAGAATATAATTACCCAAGGAGAATATTCATTTGTAATAATTAATGGAAAATATACACATGCTGTATTAAAAGTGGCCAAACCAGGTGACTTTAGAGTTCAAGATGATTTTGGAGGAACAGTACACAATCATGAAGCAACCAATGAGGAAATAGCTTTCGCTGAAAATGCAGTAAAAGCATGCGTAGAAAAACCGATGTATGCGAGAGTTGATGTTATCTTTGACAATAATAACAAATTAGCTATCTCTGAAATAGAATTGATTGAACCAGAGTTATGGTTTAGAAACCATAATGATGCAGCTACTTTATTAGCAAGAGAGATTAAAAAAATGGTATAACACCAAAGTAGCTATCTGCTTTGAAATTAGTAACTTTGCTTCTTGCTTAAATTTTAGATTAGCAATTTATAAATATGTCAAAAACACAAGAATATATAGAGGTACAAGGCGCAAGAGCTCATAACCTTAAAAACATTGATATAAAAATACCACGTGAGCAACTTGTTGTTATTACTGGCTTATCAGGTTCAGGAAAATCATCATTAGCTTTTGATACCATTTATGCGGAAGGACAACGAAGATATATTGAAACATTTTCGGCATACGCACGTCAATTTTTAGGCGGATTGGAACGTCCAGATGTTGACAAAATTGATGGCCTTTCTCCAGTAATTGCTATTGAACAAAAAACAACCAGTAAAAGCCCACGATCAACAGTAGGTACTATTACTGAAATATATGATTTCTTGCGTTTGCTTTATGCTCGTGCATCAGATGCTCATAGTTATGTAACTGGTAAAAAAATGGTCAGTTATTCTGATGATCAAATAAAAAAGTTAATTTTAATCGATTATAATAATAAAAAAATTGTAATGCTTTCGCCTGTTATTAAATCCAGGAAAGGACATTACCGTGAGTTGTTCGAGAATATTGCTAAGCAAGGTTTTACAAAAGTAAGAGTTGATGGTGAAATTTTAGACATTACAAAAGGAATGAAACTAGATCGATATAAAACTCATGACATCGAGATTGTTATTGATCGACTTAAAATTTCTGATGACGTAGATAATGACAAGCGTTTAACAGAAACCATAAATACTGCAATGTATCATGGAGAGAATGTATTGTTAATTATTGAACACAATACTACTGAAGCACGATATTTCTCTAGAGACCTTATGTGTCCTGAATCTGGTATCTCATACCCAAATCCTGAACCAAATTCTTTTTCTTTTAACTCACCAAAAGGGGCTTGTAATAACTGTAACGGTATTGGTAAATTATATGAAGTTGCTATAGATAAAATAATTCCTGATCATAAAAAATCAATAGCTAACGGAGGGATTGCTCCAGTTGGAGAAGAAAAAAGTTCCTGGATGTTCAAACAATTGGAAACTATTGCAGAACGTTATAATTTTAAGTTAACAGATCCAATAAAAAAAATACCCAAAGAAGCCTTAGAGATTATTCTTCATGGTGGAAATGAACAGTTTGAAGTTAAGTCTAAAAACCTAGGGGTTACTAGAAATTATAAAATCGATTTTGAAGGTATTGTTGCTTTCATAAACTCCCAATACAAGGATAGTAGTTCAACTTCTATAAAAAGATGGGCGAAAGAATATATGAACCATAATGACTGTTCCGTTTGTAATGGGAGTCGTTTAAAAAAGGAATCGTTGCATTTTAAAGTTAATGAGAAAAATATTTCTGAATTAGCAAAAATGGATGTTGTTGATTTAACAACATGGATATCTGATTTAGATAATCACTTATCAGAAAAACAAAAACAAATTGCTTCTGAGGTTATCAAAGAAATCAGTACTCGATTACAGTTTTTATTAGATGTTGGATTAGATTATCTAGCTTTAGACAGAAGTTCAAAAACCTTATCAGGAGGAGAAGCACAACGTATTCGTTTAGCTACACAAATTGGTTCACAATTAGTAGGTGTATTATATATATTAGACGAACCTAGTATTGGTTTGCATCAGCGTGACAACGAAAAACTAATCAACTCTTTAACACAATTAAGAGATATTGGTAATTCTGTTTTAGTTGTTGAACATGATAAAGATATGATTGAACAAGCCGATTATGTTATTGACATTGGTCCGTTTGCTGGTAAAAATGGTGGGGAAATTATTTCTAAAGGAACACCTAAAGAATTATTAAGTGGAGACACATTAACTGCTGAATACCTCAACGGGAAAAAAGAAATTGCTGTACCAAAAAAACGCAGAAAAGGCAACGGTGAAAAATTAACATTATCTGGTGCTACAGGAAATAATTTAAAAAACGTAACTATTGATATTCCTCTAGGAAAGTTAGTATGTGTTACAGGAGTATCTGGTAGCGGAAAATCTACCTTAATAAATGAAACACTATACCCAATTTTAAATGCTCATTTTTTCAATGCAGTAAAAAAACCAATGCCTTATAAAAAAATAAAAGGTTTAGAGCATATTGATAAGGTAATTGACATAAATCAAAGCCCCATTGGAAGAACTCCACGTTCAAATCCAGCTACATATACAGGTGTATTTAGTGAAATCCGTAGCTTATTTACCAAAACAAGTGAGGCAGCAATTCGTGGTTATAAACCAGGACGTTTCAGTTTTAATGTAAAAGGAGGACGTTGTGAAACTTGCCAAGGTGGAGGTTTACGTGTGATAGAAATGAACTTTTTACCTGATGTTTATGTAGAATGTGAAACTTGTCAAGGGAAACGATTCAATAGAGAAACATTAGAAATACGATATAAAGGAAAAACAATATCAGACGTATTGAACATGACGATCAATGAAGGTGTTGATTTCTTCGAAAATATACCAAAGATATACCGAAAATTAAAAACCATTAAAGATGTTGGTTTAGGATACATCACCTTAGGACAACAAAGCACAACACTTTCAGGAGGTGAAGCTCAACGTGTTAAACTTGCTACTGAACTCTCAAAAAGAGATACTGGAAAAACATTTTATATCTTAGATGAACCTACAACAGGATTACATTTTGAAGATATTAGAGTATTGATGGATGTAATTAACAAATTAGTAGACAAAGGAAACTCTGTACTTATAATTGAACATAATTTAGATGTTGTTAAACTTGCTGATTATATTATTGATATAGGACCTGAAGGAGGAAAAAATGGTGGGATGATATTAGCAAAAGGAACTCCTGAAGAAATTATTAAAGTTAAAAATAGCTATACAGCAAAATACTTAAAAAAGGAACTATAGTTCTTTTCAGTACTTCTAAATTAGCATAATTCATAAAAAAGAGTACTTTTGGTAGGTTTGACAAATTAATCAGTAAATATACTTCATATGGGAAAAGCACAATTAAATAGAACCTGGAACGAAATAAGAACTAACGATTCATGGGCTATTTTTAAAATAATGAGTGAATTCGTAAATGGATTCGAAAAAATGAGTAAAATTGGTCCTTCAGTATCTATTTTTGGATCAGCTCGTACCAAACCAGGAGATAAATATTATGAGCTTGCTGTTGCAGTTGCTCAAAAAATTGTAAATCATGGTTACGGAGTAATTACTGGTGGTGGACCAGGAATTATGGAAGCTGGTAACAAAGGAGCTCATATAGGTGGAGGTACATCCGTAGGGCTTAACATTGAACTACCATTTGAACAACACGATAACCCGTATATAGACTCCGATAAGAGCATCGATCATGATTACTTTTTTGTAAGAAAGGTTATGTTCGTAAAGTACTCGCAAGGTTTTGTAGTAATGCCTGGAGGATTTGGTACTTTAGATGAGTTATTTGAAGCCATCACATTAATACAAACTAAAAAAATTGAAAAATTCCCTATCATACTTGTGGGAACAGAATACTGGGCTGGATTAATGGATTGGGTTAAAGCTACTATGGTAGAAACTCATAAAACAGTAAGCCCTGAAGATTTAGATTTAATTAATATCGTTGATACTGAAGATGAAGTTATCAACATCTTAGATAACTTCTACAGAAAGTATGCATTAAGTCCGAATTTCTAAAAAAACTTCTTTTTTATTGAAAATATAATTCAAAAATCCTAACCAATAATTACTATTATTGGTTAGGATTTTTTCTTTAATCGATCTTCAAATACACTTCCTCTAAAATATAGCATTTCAATAATTGCTGTGAAAAAAAAATCGTATATTATTGCAATATGAACTATATAGCACATTACTGAATGTGCGTTATTACTAATATTAACGAAGTCCCCCAAAAGATTATGTTAAAAAAAAGTTGTTATTTATTACTCCTATTTTCTTGTTTGTCATTCTCTCAAACCATTATTGTTGACGACATTAGTTATTCCGCTACAGATTTAGCCAATTTATTATTAGACGGCTCATGTATTGACCCCACGAATGTGTCGTATTCTTCTGGACAAGCTGTTGCTCAATTTGACAATAATGGATCTACTTTTCCATTATCCGAAGGAATTATTATTCGTACTGGTATTGCTAAAAACACTGAAGGAACTTATACCAACACCAATTTAAGTGATCAACTAAACACTAATAGTGACCCTGATTTACAAGCTATAAGTAATAATACTGGGCAAACTGACCCTATTACCGATACAGCATTCTTACAATTTGATTTTGTACCAATATCTAGTGATTTTAGCTTCAATTTTGTATTTGCTTCTAATGAATACGGGCAATGGCAATGTGGCTTTAGTGATGTATTTGCTTTTTTATTAACTGATTCTTCTGGAAATACAAGTAATTTGGCAATAATACCTGGAACTACGGATCCTATTACAACAACTACTATAAGGGATAATGCATATAATGGAGGATGTACATCTGAAAATGCTAATTTATTTGATACCTATAATGTAACAAACCCTGCTAGTTCTACATTAAACATGCGTGGACATACAAGTGTATTGAGTGCATCATCTACATTAATTCCTGGGAATTCATATAGAATTCGTTTAGTTATTGGAGATTATAAAAACCAAAATTTTGATTCTGCAGTATTTATTGACACAGGTTCCTTTACAACAGAAATTGACTTAGGAGATGATACTTCTATATGTACAGGTAATAGTCTCGATTTAACAACTGGGTTAGATGTAACTGATTACAGTCATTCTTGGACATTAAACGGAAATCCTATAATAGGAGCTACTGATAATACCATTACAGTAACACAAGCTGGAACTTATGCTGTTGTTGCTATTAAAAACGGTACAGCTTGCCAAATACCAGGAACAATAACTATCACTGATTTACAAGTTACCACTCCGAACGATTTAACTATTTGTGATGATGGTTCTGCTACCTATAATTATGATTTAAGTAGTAACAATGAAGTTTTACTAGGTTTAGACCCTGCAATATATGACGTTATTTATTTTGCAACTCCTACCGATATTATTAATAATACACCTATAACTGGAAATGATATCACTAATTACATTAGTGCTGGAAATGAAACTATATACATTAAAATCTTAAACATTGCAACAGATGTGTATTGTACAGCTGAACTAACTTTTTTATTAACCGTAAGTGCCACAGCAAATGCCACACAACCAAACAATATTTCTGTATGCGAAAGTACAACCTCCACTACTGTTGATTTAACAACTCAAGATAATGATATATTGAATGGGCTTAATTCTGGGGATTTTATTATTACTTATTATGCATCTCAAACTGATTTAAATAATCAAATTCCCATTATTAGTTCAAGTATTGATATCCCTTCAGGAGGTAGTTCTCAAGAAATATGGGTGCAAATGACAAGTAGCAGCAATGCAAATTGTTTTAGCATAACCTCATTCAATATAACAATTAATCCACTTCCAGTTGTTGCAACATTAGCTAATGTATTAGAATGTACTGAATACACTCTTCCATCTATTGATGATGTAGATGGTGATGGAATACCAGACGGTGTATACTACGATGCTCCTGATGGACCAAACGGAACAGGAACACAATTATCAGTTGGTGATTTAATTGAAGATGGAGGAACATTATATATACATGTTGGACCAGATGCTAATGGTTGTTTTAATGAATCTAGTTTTACATTAACTTTTATTGATGAATACACTGTTGGCTTATACCATTGTAATACTTTTTCTGTACCCATACTTCCTCCGGGAAGTTTTTATACGGAAACAGATGGCCCTAATGGAACAGGCTCTATAATTAACCCTACAACTATTTTCACCTCAGCTGACCTCCCACTAACAGTACATTATTATGCTGAAACTACGGATCCAATTACTATGATTACCTCAGTATGTAGAAATGAAGCATTTGATATTACTATTTATGATTTACCTCCAGTTGATACATTATCAGACGTTGTCACATGTGATAGCTATACTTTAGAATTTTTAACTAATGGTGCATATTATAACAGTCCAAATGGAGTAGGTTCTATCACGAACTTAACATTAACTACATCACAAACTGTATATATATTTAACACTGAGGTTCATAATCTCGGTACAGCTGAAGAAATAACATGTTCAAGTCCTAACAGTACATTTGAAGTAACTATTATAAGTGCTCCTGAAGATATTCCAGCATGTGATGATTATACTTTAGAACCTTTACAAAATGGAAATTATTATGATGGACCAGGAGGTACTGGGAATATAATCGCTGCTGGTACAACATACGTTTATGATACTACCCCACCAATAAACAATGTATACAATATTTATGTACACACAGTAACTACTCCTACAGTACCTCCCACAGACAATTGTTCTGATAATTATATGTTTACATTAACGATTAATCCTACACCTGATGTTGATAGCTTAGGAGATACGAACAACAACATAATAAGATGTATTGACAATCCGTACGTAATTCCAACACCAACAAACGGAACTTATTTTGATGGTCAAGGAGGCCCTACATTAGCTAATCCAATTGCACCTTTAACAGTAGTCAGCACAGTAGGTTTTCATACCTACTACATTTATAATGAAGTAAATGGATGTCCAGCAGAATCTAACTTTACTGTAGAGATTAGAGACCTCCCTTTAGTTGATAATTTTACTGATGTTTATGAATGTAGCCCCTATCAACTACAACCATTAACTAATGGTAATTATTACTCTGGACCAAATGGTACAGGTACAATATATCAAACAGGTGACACAATTGGTCAAGAGATTCTACCAGGTACTATAGCAAATGAAAGCAACCTTATTTATATATATAATGAATGGGACGACATAACTGGTTGTGCATCAGAGTCGATTTTTACAGTATACACTATAGGAGTAAACCTCGGTACATTTGACCCTATAAATGAATGTGATAGCTATATTTTACCAACGCTTACAGCTGGTAATTACTTTCTTGAATCACAACTTGATCCTAGCTCAGGAAATACACAATTAAGTGCTGGAGATATAATTACTAGCACGCAAACAATTTATATTTATGCTGAAAACGGAATACGTGATCCTGATGAATGCATCTCAGAAGAAGAGCTTATTATCACAATTTCCGAAACCCCTATTCTTCCATTATTTTCTAATGAAATAGTTTGTGGTGAATATCAACTACCTGCAACCAGTACTATCAGTACTATTTATGATGTAAATTACTATTCAGCTCCTGGAGGAAATGCTGCAGATTTGATTAACCCAAATATCCCTATAACAATTCCTGAAGGAGAGAGCACTCCATACACGGAAACTATTTATGTTCATGCAACTGCTATTGGAAATACGGATTGTTTTGATTCCGATTCTTTTACTATAACTATTTACCCACTATTAAATTTTTCAGTTAATGATGCTATCATTTGCATAAACCCTGAAACCGGAATAGCTGATCCTTCAGATTATGTCTTATTAGAATCAGGTATTAGCCCTTCACAATTTATCATAAATTGGTATCTAAATGGTACTTTAGTTTATACAGGAGAGGATTATGAAGCGGAACAACCAGGATTATACACTGTTGAAACAATAATGATAGGTGCAGAAACTCCGCCAAATTGCAACTACAATTCAACTACCGTTACAGTATTGGAATCTAGTACGGCAATAGCAACTTATAGTGTTACTGACGATTTTGAAGATACTGCTACTGTTACAATTACTGTTACAAATGGTAGTGGTGCTTATCAATACCAATTAGATGAGGCCCCTTTTCAAGACAGTAATGTATTTCATGATGTATTATCAGGAGATCATATAGTAACTATACTTGACACTTATGGAAGCTGTGGTGAATATGAATTACCTATTGTAGTCTTAAAATACCCAAAATTTTTCACTCCAAATGGTGACGGTATTAATGAAACATGGAATATTGTAAACCTATCCAATCAACCAGATGCGAAAATTAATATTTTTGATCGTTTCGGTAAATTTATAAGTCAAATAGCTCCTACTGGAAATGGTTGGGACGGGACCTATAATAACAGTCAGTTACCATCAACAGATTATTGGTTTGTAGTTTACTATAAAGGTAGAAATGAAGAAGGCAAAGAGTTTAAAGCACATTTTTCATTAAAAAGATAATACTTATATCATAGTATCGTTATTTAACTAACCATTAGATTAATTTCTAATGGTTATTTCCTATATTCGAGTAATCAGTTACACTAAATAAGCACGTATACATTGAAGCAAACAACATTATTACTTATTACATTTCTTTTTTGCATTACACAATCAACATATGCACAAAATAATTTAATTATTACAGCTGAATTTCAACCAGAACTGAATAATGTTATTATTAAACAAGGAATAACTATTACCAATACTACCAATGAAGTTTTAACTAATATTTATTTATACGATTGGAACAACTCCTATGCCTCTAACGAAACTGAGTTAGCAAAACGATTTGCAGAAGAGTATAGTTCCAAATTTCATTTTTCTAATGAAAAAGATAAAGGGCATACTAACATAAACTCAATTAAAAACAACACTACAGAATTAAAATACACTAGAATAGAAACTGACGTTCTATCCATCACCTTAGAGCATTCTTTAAAACCAAATGAAAATATTACAATTGATTTGGATTATACATTACAAATACCTTCAGATAAGTTTACTCGTTTTGGTGTAGATTCAAAACAGAACATGAAGCTGAAAGAATGGTTTTTAATACCAGCTAAATTAACCGATAAATGGGAATATTATAGTAACAAAGATTTAGACGATTTGTACTTTCCAAATAGTAATATTGATTTAAAAATAATTGTACCAACAGAATATACTATTATAAGCGATTTTGACGAAATCAGCAATAAACAAAAAGACAATATTAACATTATAAAGCTAACAGGATATAACAGAATTAATTCTGAAATACACATTACAAAAAATTCAAATTTCTCTGAAGTTGTTACTGATAAAGTCACTATTACATCTAATATTGATGATGAAGGAATTGGAGCCAATATAAAAGCTATTATTCATGACAAGGTTGCTTTTTTCTTAAACGACAAGCTTGGTGATTATCCTCATGAAAAAATACTATTATCTAACACTTCTTACAAAAGAAATCCTGTGTATGGATTAAATCAATTACCTGATTTTATCCGTCCTTTCCCAGACGGATTTCAATATGAAGTAAAAATACTGAAAGCCATGATTTCTAAATATGTTAGAAACACCTTTAACACTAATCCAAGAACAAATTTCTGGTTAAATGATGCTGTTGAGAGTTACTTAATGGCCATGTATATTAAAGATAATTATCCAGATATGAAATTACTGGGCACATTATCTAATGTCTGGGGTATTCGTTCTTTTGAAATAGCAAAAAAAGGGTTTAATGATCAATATTATTATTTTAGTCAATATACAGCACGTAAAAACTTAGACCAAAAATTAAATAGTCCAAAAGATTCTTTACTTAAATACAATGCAAATATCTCTAATAAAAATAGAGCTGGAGTTGGTCTATTATATTTGAATGATTATTTAGGAAATGATATTATTAGTAACTCACTGAAAGAATTTTACTTAAATAACAAAACAAAAACAATTATCCCTGAATCTTTTATTACTCTAATACAATCAAAAACTTCTAAAGACATTAGTTGGTTTATAAATGACTATATCAACACTAATGAAAAAATTGATTATACTATTAAAGATATTAAAGAAGATAACAACCAACTAGTTGTTCTCCTTAAAAACAAAGAGCTTTCTACAACCCCAATTTCTATTTATCAGATAAAAGATAATAAAATAATCAATAAACAATACTTAGAAGGCTTTAAAGGCGAGAAAACAATTAGAATAGAAAACAACAAGCCGGATCGAGTAATACTAAACTATGAAGGAATTATACCTGAGTATAATTTAAGAAATAATGCTCAAAAAATTAAACCACACCTACTTAACAAACCTATAAAATTTGGTTTCGTTAAAGATTCTGAGGCGTCAAATCATAGCCAAATATTCTATATCCCTGAATTAGGGTATAATTTATACGATGGTTTTTCTCCTGGCTTAACATTCACAAACAAAACTCTTTTACGAAAAAATTTCACCTATAAAATAAAACCTATCTATGGGCTAAAAAGTAAATCTCTAGTAGGAAGTATCTCTACAAACTATACTAAATATTACAAACTCAAAGATCTTTTTAGTGTTACTTACGGACTATCGTATAATCAATATCATTATGATGTGGACTTGATGTATCAAAAGTTTAATCCGTATATCATTTTTAATTTTAGAGATAAAAAGGACTTAAGAGATAATGCTGGAAAATATATTATTATTAGAAATGTAACCGTACAACAAGAACGAAACCTAACTACAAACTTTGATACGCCAAATTATAATGTTTTTAACTTAAAAACTGGAATCTCTGACGCCAATTTACTGAATTATAAATCGCTAAATACAGATATTCAATTTGCTAAAGATTTTGGTAAAATATCAGCAAACTATGAGTATCGAAAAATATTTTCAAATAACAGAATGATAAAAATTAGAGCATTTGCAGGTGGATTTATGTATAACAATACTAATTCAGATTATTTTAGTTTTTCTTTAGACAGACCACAAGATTATCTTTTTGATTACAACTATTATGGTAGATCGGAAAGTACAGGAATTTATAGCCAACAAATAATTATAGCAGAAGGAGGTTTTAAATCTAAATTAAATAATCCTTTAGCTAATGAATGGATGACTACTGTAAATACTAGTACTACTATTTGGAAATACATTCATGCATATGGTGATACTGGTTTTGTTGGGAATAATGGAAAAACAAATTTTGCTTACGACTCTGGAATTCATTTAAATTTAGTGCCAGATTATTTTGAATTATATTTTCCTGTATATTCAAATTTAGGGTGGGAGATTGGACAACCAAGTTACACGGATAAAATTAGGTTTAAAGTAACCATTACTCCAAAAGTATTAATTAAGTTATTCACTAGAAAATGGCTTTAATCTGATTAAATAATTAACAATCAAAAACTATAGTTTTATTGTTTTTTTAAACTTTTATTATAATAATAATCTTTTTACTGAGAATTACTCAATATTTTCACCAATACTACTCTTGCATAAAATTTTAGTTTTTTGTACTTTTGCAATTCACGAAAATCGATATACACCTATGAGTAATACAAGTAAAACTACCAAAGACATCACATTTGACGATTTTAAAAAAGAAGTATTAAGCGATTATAAAATTGCAGTAACAAGTCGTGAATGTAGTTTATTGGGTAGACGTGAAGTATTAACAGGTAAAGCAAAATTCGGAATTTTTGGTGATGGTAAAGAAGTACCACAATTAGCTATGGCTAAAGCTTTCAAGAATGGTGATTTCCGCTCAGGGTATTATCGTGATCAAACCTTTATGATGGCAATCGGAGCTTTAAATATTCAACAGTTTTTTGCTGGATTATATGGACATACTGATATTGCAGAAGAACCAATGTCCGCAGGAAGACAAATGGGTGGGCACTTTGCTACACATAGTTTAAATGAGGATGGTTCATGGAAAAACTTAACACAGCAAAAGAATTCTAGTGCTGACATCTCTCCTACTGCTGGACAAATGCCACGTTTATTAGGCTTAGCACAGGCATCTAAAATATACAGAGAAGTAAAAGGTATTGATACTGAAAAATTCTCAGTAAATGGTAATGAAGTTGCTTGGGGAACTATTGGTAACGCTAGTACAAGTGAAGGTCTATTTTTTGAAACCATAAATGCTGCTGGAGTACTTCAAGTACCAATGGTAATGAATGTGTGGGATGATGAATATGGTATTTCAGTTCATGCAAAACATCAAACTACAAAAGAAAATATCTCAGAAGTTTTAAAAGGATTTCAAAGAGAAGAAGGAACAAACGGATACGAAATATTCAGAGTTAAAGGTTGGGATTACCCAAATTTAGTTGATGTATATCAAAGAGCTTCAGTAGTTGCTCGTAAGGAACATTGTCCTGTTTTAATTCACGTAAATGAATTAACACAACCTCAAGGGCATTCAACATCTGGGTCTCATGAACGCTACAAGTCCAAAGAAAGATTAGCTTGGGAAGTTGAATTTGATTGTATGACAAAAATGCGTCAATGGATGATAGAAAATAACATCTTTACTGATGAAGAAGCTAAAACCATTGAAAAAGACATTCAAAAACAAGTTCGCAAAGGAAAACAAGACGCGTGGTCTGCATTTGTGAAGCCACAGAAAGAAGAACAAACTGAAGCTGTTACAGTACTAAAAGCTGCCGCAACAAATTCTAGCAATAAAGCTTTTATTGAAAAATTAGCAAATGAATTAGAGGTTATTAAAGAACCTATCCGTAAGGAAATATTAATTGCTACCAGAAAAGCATTACGTTATTTAACTACCGAAAATTCAGCATCAAAAACCGAATTAATAAATTGGATTGCTAGCTACAAAGCTAAAATTCAACCTAAGTACAGTGCCAATTTATATTCTGAAAGCAATTTAAGAGCTGATAATATCAATGCTGAAGCTCCTAAATATAATGATAACTCAGAAATGGTAGATGCACGTTTAATTATGCGTGATAACTTTGATGCTATTTTCACTAAATATCCTGAGTCACTAATCTTCGGAGAAGATGCAGGACATATTGGTGATGTAAATCAAGGCTTAGAAGGAATGCAAGAAAAATATGGTGAATTAAGAGTTTCTGATACAGGAATTCGTGAAGCTACTATATTAGGTCAAGGAATAGGAATGGCTATGAGAGGCTTACGTCCTATTGCAGAAATTCAGTATTTAGATTATATTTTATATTCTTTACAAATCATGTCTGATGATTTGGCAACATTACAATACAGAACAAACGGAAAACAAAAAGCACCGGTAATTATACGTACAAGAGGACACCGTTTAGAGGGAATATGGCATTCAGGCTCTCAAATGGGTGGATTGATTCACTTATTAAGAGGAATACATTTATTGGTTCCAAGAAACATGACTAAAGCCGCTGGATTCTATAATACCTTGTTGGAAGGTGATGAACCTGCTGTTGTAGTAGAATGTTTAAACGGATACCGTTTAAAGGAAAAAATGCCTGCTAACTTAGGAGAATTTAAAACACCAATTGGAGTTGTTGAAACGGTAAGAGAAGGTGCTGATATTACGTTAGTTTCCTATGGTTCTACTCTTAGAATTGTTCAAGAGACGGCTAAAGAATTAGCGCAAGTTGGTATTGATGCTGAAGTTATTGACATACAGTCTTTACTCCCATTTGACATTAACCACGATATTGTAAAATCTGTTCAAAAAACGAATCGATTATTAGTTATTGATGAAGATGTTCCAGGTGGAGCTTCTGCTTATATTTTACAGGAAATTGTAGAAAAACAAAATGCATACAAATTTTTAGATAGTAAACCACAAACATTAGCAGCTAAAGAACACAGGCCTGCTTATGGTACTGACGGAGATTACTTCTCTAAGCCTTCTGCAGAAGATATTTTTGAAAAAATATATGATATGATGAATGAAGCTAACCCTAGTAAATTCCCAGCTCTATTTTAAATATTAGATCCTGTTTAATAAAAAGCTCCAAAAACAATTTGTTTTTTGGAGCTTTTTATTTGAAGTAAAAGTAGTAATAAATTATATACAATAACAATTACTCAATGTAGCTGTAGGAATAATACCCGTTTGGCGCCGTACTTGGTCTTCTTTCAATTTTACCAGATTTTGATTTAGCTTCTATATAATACTCTATATTTGTTTTTTTTGATTGTGCCTCTATGCTTCCATAAAAATGGTGCTTATTTTTAGTATTTTGTAATGAACTAGAATTCCAGCTATTACTTCCTTTTATTCTCCAATATAATCGAGGCTGATTTTCTACTAACCCCTCCCCACCATAGTCAATGACACTTATGTAAATCATTGCTTTATTGTTAATTTTTATTTCTTCATCAATCTTCTTAACTGAAATAAATAACATATTTGAATCCCAAATCGCTCGTGTCCTACAATGCAACGCATCTCCAGAATTCCAACCATACTCACCATAACTTCTTTTCATTTTTTTAGATATAATTGGCTCATTATCAAAAGAAAACTTAAAACCTTTAACCGTATAACCTGGCATAATATTTTCCCATGTTTTAATTGCATCTATATCTAAATCTATATCAAACAGTGGGACATAGACTGTCTTATTAAGTATAATCGAGTTTGTATATGCTGCTAATCCCGTTTTTGACATTCCTATTTTAATTCTACGAATTTTATACGGTCGATTGTAATATGTTTTTAGTTGTGATAATTCATTTTTAACAATATCTTCATATATTTTATATGATGGGTGCTCAACCGGTGGTTCAGCTACTAAAATAGTTTCTTCATCAATCAATTTCATATAACAATCAATATGCTGAATTCCATATGGGTATTCAAAATTTGAAATAATGTTATACTTTTTTATTCCTAGTAAAGAATCATTCAATTTGAAAAATTTCTCTGGACTATTCCCTAATATTTTATTTTCTGAAGTAATAACACATGTAGAAAAACCTGTTCCTAGGCCATCTGTTAAAAAATTTCCTCCAGTACTAACAAAAGGCAAATCTAGAACTGGTAATTTCAATTTATCTCCTATTAAAACAGTTGCATCATCATCAATTTGAGTAACTATTGGAATGCTTTCTGGGGTATCAATATTCAAAAATTTATTACTCCCACAATAAAATAATGAATCATTACATTCTAAATTTGCACAAGGCGTTGCATATTTATATTTAGGGTCTCCAAGTTGTAATTCTCCTTTACTTGTAAATACACCATGTGGACCCCAATCTCTTGTCCACCATGCATCATCCCCCTGAGGAGCATATATAAAAGTAACATCCATACTATCAATACCCCAAGTAGAAAACCATTTTTCTGCTGTTATTTTCGAAGCTTGATTTTCAACTAAAGTATACAAGTGGTTATCTTTAGCTAGTTCAATAACTAAAGTATGAGGAACACATAAAGGCCAGGTGACCAATGTACCAAGTGCAGGTTCCCATTCCGCAACTGTCCTATTACTTTCTAATGGATCAAAATAATTACTTTCAAAATATGCTTGTTTTTTAACACCAGCATCACTACTTATAATACTTTTATTAGTATCAGTACACGAACATAAAAGTAATTGAATGCAAGCAAAAAAAAGAATAGTTTTTTTCATATTTAAAATATTTTATAATAATCTAAAGCATTGTATTATGATGAATTAAGGTTATCTTAATAAACCCCAAAATTATTAAAAGATTTTTTTAAGAAAAATAATCTTTTAAATCTTGCAAAAGTGCGTGGTATATGGGGTTACAAAAATCAGCTACTCCAATCTCTTTAGCAGAATCCCACTTGGAGGTCCATAACACAAAAGAAGTATTGTTTTCTGAAACGGGAAATACTGTAACCTCCCCAATGTATCCTACAACATTTTCTTTAGATACTACTGCTGGGCCATCATCAATACTATAAGTAAATTTTCTATCAACATTATCAACTGTTAGAAGTGTTTCATGAAAAGCATCATTCAATATTCGCTTTGAACCTACATTGTTTGAAGATATACTTCCTACTATATCTACTTTAGTTATAACATTTTTACTCCATGATAAATCGTGGAAATTCTTTAAAACATCCCAAACTTTATCAGCGTCACTATTAATTACAATTGAATTATAACATCCCATATTTTAAAATTTTAATTATTTACTTTTATATACAACATAAGTTTTACTGGTTAATTTTATGGAGGTATCCAAAGTTAGCTGATTTATATGAGAAAATCAAGAAGATATTACTAGCAAATCTCATTTTAAATCATCCTCTTTTTTTTTGTATCTTTAAATATTCACTTACTACTAACCTATGCTTACAAAACAAGAAAAATCAGAATTTAGAAGCACCCTGTTTTGCCATTTAGATGGTCTTGCAACTGCTACCACTACATATGCATTATATAAAAAAGGGGTCTTAGAATATCTCTTAAAAAATGAAAATATTACTTTAAATGAACTCTCTAAAACATTTAATGCAAATGAAGGTTATTTAAATGTTGCTCTAAGGGTGTTATGTTCTCAAGGATGGCTAACGCAAACACATAAGGGCGAAGATGTACTTTTTCACACTAATATCAATAGTAAGAAAGCTTTTGAATTAGCCCCTTTATTTGAAGATGCCATAAATTTATTAAAATACAGTGTTCGGTTTCCTGAAGAACGTATCGGTGCTGATGCTTTCTCTAGTTTAGAATACATTTTTAAAAAATTAGTGACCAATTATGAAATCCCTGAATTAAACACCATTGAAAGGCAAGTTTTAAAACATATCGAAGGAGTTGTTATTGCTCCAATCATTGTTTTATTGGGTGTAAATGGTATGTTTCACAAATACTTTATGGAAGCTTCTTTTAGAGCCCAAGAATACCATAAAGACCCTGAAAGTTTTAAAAAAATATTAGACTTTTTTGTGCATATAGAATGGTTTACAAAAAAAAATGACACCTATCAATTTACCAATAAAGGCTTGTTTTTTGCAAAAAGAGCAAGTGCATATGGAGTTACAGTTTCCTACCTCCCTACATTTATACAGTTAGATGAATTATTATTTGGTAATCCACTTATATTAAACTCCGCTGTAAACGAACCCGAAAAACATGTACATAGAGAAATGAACGTTTGGGGAAGCGGTGGTGCTCATAGTACTTACTTTAAAGTAATAGATGAAATTATTATTCATGTTTTTAACAAACCTATAGAAGAACAACCTAAAGGAATTTTAGACATGGGTTGTGGTAACGGTGCTTTTATTCAACACATTTTTGAAGTAATAGAACACCAAACCTCTAGAGGAAAACTATTAGACGACTATCCATTATTATTAGTAGGAGCTGATTTTAATCAAGCTGCATTAAAAGTGACTAGAGCTAATTTAATCAAAGCCGATATCTGGGCAAAGGTTATTTGGGGAGATATTGGAAGGCCTGATTTATTAGCCAATGATCTAAAAGAAAACTATAACATAGAACTTAAAGATCTATTAAATGTAAGAACTTTTTTAGACCACAATAGAATTTGGGAAATGCCCTTAAATACTACAGACAGAACAAGTACTTCAACTGGTGCATATACACATAAGGGCAAATACATTAAAAATAGCCTAGTAGAGGATTCTTTGCTAGAACATTTATTAAAATGGAAACCATACACTGAAAAATTTGGTTTACTTGTTATTGAATTACATACTGTAGCCCCTGAATTAGTAGCCAAAAATATTGGAAAAACTGCAGCAACAGCATATGATGCAACTCATGGGTATTCCGATCAGTTTATATTAGAAATAGATGTTTTTCATAAAATTGCAATTGAAGCCGGACTACACCCCGACCCAAAATACGCAACAAAATTCCCTAATAATGATTTGGCAACTGTAAGTGTTAATCTACTCCGAGGTATTAAGTGAAAAACTTTACATCCTATTTACTAAACAATGGTGATAGCTTAACGTATTTTTCACTTAATCTAAAATATTTAATAAATTAATTTAGATAAAAAACTCATTAATTAAACCTTTTTTAAAATTTAGGGTCTTAAAGAAAACTTTAAACTCAATTCATATGAAAAGGTTTCTTGTATTTTGTGTAATTACTTTAGTATTTTTAACTTCTTGTAGTGATGACAACTCAAATCAAACAGTAACTACAACACCTGTTTCTTTTGACTTTTCTGATTATTTGAATATCGATTTTAATAACCTACCAAATTATGCATTTCAGAATATACCAACATACATTACCAAAGATAACACTATAGCCAACCCCATTACTAATGAAGGAGCCATACTTGGTAGAGTTCTTTTTTACGATAAAAATTTATCTTCGGATAATACTGTTTCATGTAGTACCTGTCATCAACAAGTAAACGCCTTTAGTGATTTAGATATCGCAAGTAACGGAGTGAATGGTTCAACTGGCAGACATTCTATGAGATTAATAAATACTCGTTTTGCTAATGAAGCAAAGTTTTTTTGGGATGAAAGAGCAAATACATTAGAAGAACAAACTACTATGCCAATTCAAGATCATAATGAAATGGGATTCAGCGGCGAAAACGGAGATGGTGACTTCAATGATTTAATTACTAAGCTTAATGATGTTCAATATTATCCAGAATTATTTGAATTTACATTTGGCGATCAAACCATTACTGAACAACGCATACAAAATGCATTAGCACAATTTATAAGAAGCATACAATCATTTGATTCTAAATATGACACAGGAAGAGTTGTTGCTCCCAATGATCAATCTCCATTTTCAAATTTTACAGCGGAAGAAAATACTGGAAAACAACTATTTACAGCTCCACCTATTTTTGATGGGTCAGGAATTAGAACCGGAGGTGGTGTTGGTTGCGCTGGTTGTCATGCAGCTCCGGAATTTGATATTGATCCTAATACTTTAAATAACGGTATTATTAACATCTTAAATACTATAGGAACAGACTTAACAATAACAAGAGCTCCCTCTTTAAGAAATTTATTTAAAGTAGATGGAACTTTGAACGGTGGATTAATGCATACAGGCATATCAAACATCAATTTGGTTATTGAACATTACAACCAAATACCTGCAAGCTCTGACAACATACAATTAGATCAGAGATTAAAACCAGGTGGCAATTTGCAAAATTTAAATATGACAGCTGATGAAAAAAGTAACTTGGTTAGTTTCTTAAAAACATTATCAGGTACAGATGTATATACTAACGAAAAATGGTCAGATCCTTTCGTAAATTAAACCTCTACTAATTGAAGTGATTATTTGTTATATATATTTTCTTGAGAATATTGAAGGAGACACTCCGCATTTATTTTTAAATAGTCTTGAAAAATATGACGCATCATCGTACCCCAATTCAAAAGCAATTTCTTGAACTGTTAACTCCCCATGAGTTAACAGTCTTTTTGCTTCTAACAAAACCCGTTGGTGAATTAAATCCGTAGTTGTTTTTCCAACCGTATTAATTACAACCTTATTCAAATGCTTAGTACTAACATTTAATTCAAATGCGTAATCACTAGCTTTCTTCATGCTTAAAAAATTTTGATCAATTAACTGCTCTAATCTCCTAAACCAAACAACTCCTTTTTCAATTTTATGAATATCATTTTGTTCATTCTTAATATATAAACGGGTAGTTTCAATATATAACAAATCAACTATGAGTGCTAACTTTTGATCCTTCATAAACTCATTTGATCCAAATTCTTCAAGAATTATTGTGAAAAGGTGACTAAACAAACCCAACTCTTCTTCTTTTAACATTAAAAAAGGTAAGTTATATGAGGTATAAAAAAAAGGATAATTATCAATATTCTTATTCGGAAATGATACGTTATAAAAATCTTTTGAATGAAAAAAAATAAAACCTTTAGCAGCTTCAGTAAATTCCCAATGATGCGTTTGCCCCGGATTCATTAAAAAAAACGCACCTCTTTTAATGGGATAAGAATCAAAATCAACTTCATGCACACCCTTACCTTCAATAAATAGTACAATTAAATAAAAATCATGCTTGTGAGGTTTCGTGATTGATGCATGATGTTTTTCCAAATGTGAGGAAAAATCATTTGCATAAAAATCCCCATCATTTACTTTAAATTCAAATTGTTTAATATTTAATATTGGCAAAAACTCCATTCTCCAAAGTTATACATAAAGCGTGATTTGTCCTAATATAAACGTGTTTCAATCAATTAACAAAAAACAAACATCAACTAACTTTGCAAAAAAAATATCATGATATTAAAATCACTTATTAAACAAAAATGCCCTAATTGTAAGAAAGGAAATATTTTTAGCAATAAAAGTGTTTTCAGTTTTGGAAAAATGAATCCTAGCTGCCCTGAATGCTCATTAAAATATCATGTTGAGCCAGGTTTTTTTTATGGAGCAATGTATGTTAGTTATGTACTAACAGTAGCTGAGGGAATAATCACTTATTTAATAGGTCAATTCTTTTTTGAAAAAGCATTTGATTTGAGAATAATCCCATACATAATTGGAGTAATAATACTATTATCAACCACAAACTTTAAGCTATCTAGAGTATTATGGATTTATTTATTTTTAAGCCCAAAAACTGATAAGAAATAGAACACCTACAGTCTACTTACATATGTTCATAAATTGAATCATACTTTTATACCAACGAAAAAATTAGTAACTTTAATAACATAAGATACTTAACTCGTTGAGAATAAATGACAATTACTGAATTCACTATACGGCTTTTGTCTGCTGGTTTTGCTGGAATGCTCATTGGATTTGAAAGACAATGGAATAATAAATCCGCAGGAATAAGAACCAATACTTTGGTTGCAATTGGAGCTGCTCTTTATATTCTACTATCTATTAACATCAATAAAGACAGTCAGGGCATTACAAGAATTATCGGTCAAATTATAACTGGTATAGGGTTCTTGGGAGCTGGAATTATTTTTAAAGAAGGATTAAATGTACGCGGACTAACTACTGCCGCAACCGTTTGGTGCAGTGCTGCCATCGGATGTCTTTCAGCTGCTGGATATTTTATAGAGGCTATTATTGGAACTGTAATAATTCTACTTGTTAATCTGATATTAAAACCTATACATAAATGGCTATTTAACAGAACTAAACATTAATTCATTATTTTAAATAACAACTCTTTTAATAAATCACTTTGTGGTAAATTACTTGCACCAACCCCTTTACTTTTTAAATCAGCTTCTCGTAACAAGGCGACAACCTGACTTACTTTTCTCATTGGATAGTTTTTTCCAGCAGATTGATATTCTTTTACGAAAAAAGGATTTATTTTTAATGCTTTTGCAACACTAAACTGAGATTTATCGGTTAAAGCATGATATTGTAATAATTGCGAAAAGAAATTATATAATAACGAAACTGTAACTACAGTAGGATTATCTTTTGGGTTTTGAGCAAAATAATTAATAATTCTATTCGCCTTAAGAATATTTCTTTCACCTACTGCCTTACGTAATTCAAAATTATTATAATCCTTACTTATTCCTATATTTTCTTCAATATTTATCGGAGTAATTTCTGAACCAGAAGGCAATACCAATTGTAATTTATCGAGTTCATTATTTATTTTTCCCAAATCAGTTCCTAGAAACTCAACCAACATTTGTGCTGCTTTTGGGCTAATTGTATATTTTTTCCCGGATAAAACTCTTCTTATCCAATCTGGCACTTGATTATCATATAGCTTTTTACTTTCAAATAATACACCAGACTTTTCAATTGTTTTGTAAAGTTTCTTACGCTTGTCTAGTTTCTTATATTTATAGCAAATTACTAGAATGGTCGTGGGTTGTGGATTTGCTGCGTAAGCTTCCAACTTATCTATTGTTCTACTCAAATCCTGAGCTTCTTTCACCAATACCACCTGCTTTTCAGCCATCATCGGGTATCGCTTAGCATTTGAAACAATATCGTCAATAGTTACATCCCTACCATATAATACCATTTGATTAAATCCTTTCTCTTCTTCTGAAAGAATATTTTTTTCTATATAAGTAGCAATAGCATCAATATAATAAGGTTCATCACCCATTAAAAAATAAATAGGTTTGGTTTCCCCCTTTTTTATATCAGCTACTATTTGTTTTACTTTATCCATAAGTTATTTGAAAATACTTCGACAAGCTCAGTATGACATTCTAAAAGATTCTTTATTTTTGATTGGTGCAACAGTTAAATTTCCCCACATATACCTTTCGCTTCAAAAATAGCGAAAATAAACTTAGCATTTTTGATGATATCAGGAAAAAATTCATTGTCCTTACTCCAGAGGAATGGGTACGCCAACATTGTATAAATTTCTTAATAGTTGAAAAAAAATATCCTAAGTCATTAATTAATGTTGAAAAAGAGTTATTCATAAATGGTCGAAAAAAAAGATATGACATCGTTGTTTTTAATTCCAATGGAAGCATTAATATTTTAATAGAATGTAAAGCACCAAAAATTCCTATTACACAAAAAACTTTTGATCAAATAGCGCAATACAACCTTACTTTAAAAGCAAACTTATTAATGGTGACCAACGGACTTGATCATTATTATTGCCAAATGGACTATAGAAATGAGCGCTATCAATTTTTAAAAGAAATCCCCGAATACAACACCTAAATACTCCCTTCAAAAATTCTTTAATTGTAATTATTCTCACATTTAGGATTAACAAAAAATTATATCAAAAATTAAACGGATATACATATCTTTACTCTTTAAAGAAACAGCAGAATATGACTTCATTATTTATTAACTGGAACCCTAGTGACACATTAATTAACTTGGGACCAATACCTATAAAATACTATAGTTTAATGTTTGTAATTGCCTTTTTAGGCGGCTTACAAATCATGAAGAAAATATTTAAAAAAGAAAATGTAGCTGAAGAAAAACTAGATACTTTATTTATCTATTCCGTTGTTTCAATTTTAGTTGGAGCACGCTTAGGACACGTTTTTTTCTATGACTGGGATTACTATCAAAATAACTTATTAGAAATCATATTACCTTTCAGGTTTAATCCTTTTAAGTATACCGGAATCGCTGGTTTAGCAAGCCATGGTGCTGCCATAGGTGTTATTATAGCAATGTATTTATATCATAAAAAACATCCAGACATTAAGCTTTCATGGATTTTAGACCGAGTAGTTATACCTGTTGCATTTGGAGCCATATTTGTACGTTTAGGAAATTTAATGAATTCTGAAATAATCGGAAAGGTTACAAATTCGGATTATGGATTCCGATTCATACAACAACAATACCATTCATTTGAAGCCATGCAATTAACAGGTGCTAAAACAGCTGAAAAAGCATACGATGCAATAGCTAACAACTCTAAGTTTTCAGCGTTATTAGATGCTGTTCCTTTACGTCACCCAGCTCAATTGTACGAATCAGTTTGTTATGTTTTTGTGTTTGCAATTTTAATGTATACCTATTGGAAAACTGACAAAAAACAGAAACCATTTTATATTTTCGGGTTATTTTTAGTCTTATTATGGTCAGTAAGATTTGTAGTTGAATTTTACAAAAAATCACAGGGTGGATTTGAAGACTCACTAGGAAACTTATTATCTACTGGACAATGGCTAAGTATTCCGTTTATTATAATAGGTTTTTACTTTATGTTTCGTCCAACTAAAAAAATTGCTTAATGCGTATTTACTTCTTTTTTATTGGATTATTTTTTCTTAGTTTTTTAACGCTTCAATCTTGCAAAAAAGAAAAGAAACATGAGACTATCTCTACAAAAATAGAATTCAAACACGAAGGAAACCTAAGTTTACTTGATAGTACCAACTCAATTATAAAAGAGATTCAAATAGAAATTGCAGACAACGATTTTGAGCGACAAACAGGATTAATGTATCGAAAACAAATGGACAACAACAAAGGAATGTTGTTTGTTTTTGATAAAAGTGAGATAAAGAGTTTCTATATGAAAAACACTTATATTCCTATTGACATCATATATATTGCTGCTGATTATTCAATTATCAATATTGTAAAAAATGCAAAACCTCTAAATGAAACCTCTTTATATTCAAATGCTCCAGCAAAATATGTTCTGGAAATTAATGGAGGATTAAGTGACACATGGGGCATTAAAGTCAGAGATAAGATAAATTACACCAATTTACAACTCTAGATTTATAACGTGTATTGATTATTTAGTTGGTGATATACTATTTATTACTTATTTTATTTTTTAATCATCATTTGATACTTTAAACTACATACATTCTTTCTCAGAATTTTTATTTAAAAAAATCTGTAAACGTTCCTGAAAATTAGCAAATATTTAAAATCGTTTTTATTCCGCGTTTATTCGCTATTTTTTAACCAGATATATACTTCCCATATGGAAGCTTACTTACAATAACAGTAATTAACAATGATATTATAGTACAAAGAAATGTTGTTAATATTACGCCTATCAAAGGTGTTACAAAATGTCGATCAATATTGAAGTAACTTATTATACTTAATACAAAAATATGACTTAAATATATTCCATAGCTATATCTATCTATCAACTTAATTATGTTCGATAAAATTTTAGACTTAAATGAGCAGTTGAAATTATTTTTAAACAAGATAAAAACACCTGCCGATATTATCAGAATATTAGGTGTTAAATACCTGACAAATGTACCTGTAAATTGATCGTTCTGTTTTGTTAATAGATACGACCCAATAACAGTTATTGAAAACCCTAATAAAATCAGTAGCGAAGCTTTTTTAGTTTGTATAATATTGTAATTAGAGAGATAATACCCTAAAATAATATAGCCTAAATAATTAGAAAAATATGTTAAATCAACTCCTTTATTATAACTATACCCATACTCTCCACTTGATTTGACAAACAAATTAATAAACAAAGTGATTATCCAAATTAATAAATAATACGTTATTTCCTTTTTGTTTTTATTTGTCATAAACCTTTGTAAAATAGGTATTATAAGATACAAACCAATGATCATATATACGTACCAAAAGTGCCCACGGATCCCAAATAATAAAAAGGTTTTAATATTATTAGCGATATATATACATATTGAATCAAATGTTAATTGTTGTCGAAATATATCATAAATTAAATATATTAATGTCCAAAAAACAAATGGAATCACTACTCTAGTTAGCCTTTTCTTTAAAAACGACTGGATTGTATCTCTTTTTGTTAATAATAACGCTCCAGTAATCATTAAAAAAATAGGAACACAAAAACGAACACTTCCTATTATCACATTTCCAATCCACCAGTTAAAATCAATAGATGAGTCTGTCTCATACAAAAGAGGCGCAGCTACATGCGTTGTAACTACCGCAAACAATGCAAATACACGTAAATTACGAATCCATAGTTCTTTCATTACTTTATCTATTTTATTTTTATTCGAATAAGAAATTAGATTACATAGTTTATATATAATTACAACTCAGTACTAATTAAAAAAAAAGTCCAAAGCTTAGCTTCGGACTTTTAAATATAAATCATGAATTAAAATTATGCTGCCACAACTTCTTCTTCAGTTTCTTCTTCTTCTTTTTTATCTCTCTTTAATTCTTTGTTTCCTACAGTATCAAACATAACTGGAGTTGCAATGAATAAAGATGAATACGTACCTACTAGTACTCCAATGATTAATGCAAAGATAAACCCTTTAATAGAATCACTTCCTAAAACGAAGATCGTAACTAATACGATTAAAGTAGTAATAGAAGTATTTAATGTTCTACTTAATGTACTATTTAACGCTTGGTTTACAGTTTTACCGTATGCCCAGTCCTCGTTGTTGTTAAAGTATTCTCTAATTCTATCGAATACAACAACCGTATCATTTAACGAATATCCAATTACAGTTAATATTGCTGCAATAAACGCTTGATCAATTTCCATTGTGAAACCTAAGTCTAATCCTTTAGTTAACGAGAAGATTCCTAATACGATAATAACATCATGGAATACAGCTGCAACAGCACCTAAACTAAATTGCCACCATTTGAAACGCATTAAGATATATAAGAACACTACTATTAACGATCCTAATACAGCCAATAGAGAGTTCTTTTTAATATCATCCGCAATTGTTGGCCCTACTTTCATAGCACGAACAATACCTTGACCATTTTCACCTTTAGTAAATTGCTCTAAAGTCATTCCTGCAGGCAACATTTCCTTTAACTGCTTATATAAAAGCTCTTTAATTTCTGCATCAACAACTAAACCTTTTTCAGAAATCTTGTACTTAGTACTGATTTTTAATTGATCATTACCTCCATAAGTTTTCACCTCAGCACTTCCGAAAACTGTAGTTAATTTATCCGAAACAACAGCAGTATTTACATCTTTATCAAATTTAACTTGAAATGTTCTACCTCCAACAAAATCAATACCTTCATTTAGCCCATTAGTAAGTAACGATCCTAAACATGCTATTACTAAAACACCAGAGATCATGTAAGTTAACTTTCTTTTTCCTAAGAAATTGATCCCCATCTTTTTCATTACATTTTTAGTAGCACCTGTAGAGAATGGCAATACACCACCTTTGTTTGCACTCCAATCTACCAATAATCTTGTAATAAAGATTGCTGTAAATAATGACGTTGCAATACCAATAATTAAAGTAGTTGCAAAACCTTGAATTGGCCCTGTTCCAAACATAAATAAGATAATAGCAGTTAATAAGGTAGTAACATTTGCATCTAAAATAGATGATAATGCATTACTAAATCCATCTTTAATTGCTTCAGCTTGAGATTTCCCTAAAGCTAATTCTTCTTTAATACGCTCAAAAATAAGTACATTAGCATCAACCGACATACCTATTGTTAATACTATACCTGCAATACCAGGAAGTGTTAATACAGCTCCTAACCCTGCAAGAATACCAAATATTAATAAGATATTTAAACCTAAAGCAATGTTCGCATACAAACCAGCTTTACCATAATAGAATATCATCCAAACGAATACCATTAATAAAGCAATCATAAATGACATTTTACCGCTATCAATCGCATCCTGACCTAAAGATGGTCCAACTTCAGCAGATTGTATAATATCAGCAGATGCAGGTAATTTACCAGCTCTTAATACGTTTGCTAAATCTTTCGCTTCATTTAATGTAAAACTTCCAGAAATTTCAGTTTGTCCTCCAGAAATCGCTTGACTTGCACCTGGTGCAGAATACACAACACCATCTAACACAATAGCAATTGCATTACCTTGCTTAGCAACATTACCAGTAAGCTCTTCCCACTGCTTAGATCCTAATGAATTCATAGAAAGCCCTACAGAAGCATCACCTACTTGTGTATATTGTTGTCTTGCATCAGTTAATACATCTCCTAACATAGCAGGTGCTCCAGCTCTATCAGATTTTAATGCATATAATGGAACGTATTTATTAACATCATCTTCAGCAATACCAAAACCAGCTTTATCCCTTGCAGTAAATAAGATTCCCCATCTGTATTTTGCATTCTTGATAACTCCTGTTCTTAAGTTTTTAGTTGATTTTAAATATGAGTTTATTTTAGCTGTATCACCAACTTTAGCCACACCTAATTGCCTAACGTTTTGTCCTTGGAATCCATATGGATTTAATGACATTACCTCAAATAAAGGGTTTGGTTCGTTTGCTTTTTTAATAGAATCATTTTCAGCTCCTAATAAATCATCCGCAGAAGTTTCAGTATCTTCTTTAGTTTCGGCTACTACATCTTTAGCAGAAAGTTCTTCCTTTAATTTACCATTTACAGCAATTAAATACTGAGCAGCTTCACTAAATGTATGTGTTTCGTAAAATTCTAACTGAGCAGTACCTACTAATAAATTCTGAATACGTTCAACATCTTTAGCTCCAGGTAACTCTACTAAAATACGAGCAGATGTTCCTAAACGTTGAATATTTGGTTGTGTAACACCAAATTTATCAATACGCTTTCTGATTACTTCAAAAGCAGACTCTATAGATTCATCTAATTTTTTAGTAAGTACAGATTGTACCTCTTTATTAGTCATTGTAGCACTTACAGTACCATCCAATGATTTATTTGCAAAGATATCAGTAGCAGCCAAAGGTGTTGGAGTTCCTCCGTTTGCGTTAACTTCATCAAAAGCAGTAAAAAACGACTCTAAATAAGTATCGTCTGAGTTTTTTTGCAATTCATCAGCTTTAGTTAACGCTTGATTGAATACTGGGTTTTTTGAATTGTTCGATAAACCTCTTAAGATATCTTTAGTAGATATTTGAAGTATTACGTTTACCCCACCTTTTAAATCAAGACCTTCATTTAAAACTCTCTTTTTAGCGTAATCATAAGTTATTCCAGCAATTACTGATTCTCCACCGATTGAGTCAAGATATTTCTTTTCTAATTCATCAGCATTAGCTACATCACCTACAAATGCCGCAGCATCTTTCTCCACCTTACTTGCTATGTACGTAAATGATAGCTGGTAAATTCCTACCGCTACAAATAAGAAAGCAAACAATTTAACTATTCCTTTGTTTTGCATTATAATTTATTATTAGTTAT
>Ga0209291_1000132_pt1 | contig 73503 bp, 61 predicted proteins | sample GOMGulsemesocosm_FD_184633 | JGI IMG/M metagenome (GOLD analysis project Ga0209291, IMG submission 184633) | Methane-oxidizing microbial communities from mesocosms in the Gulf of Mexico - GOM9B Gulf of Mexico (SPAdes) (version 2) | ecosystem: Environmental > Aquatic > Marine > Cold seeps... | reverse complement strand
ATGGGGTTTTGCACTCCGTTGGACCAGGTCATGGTAAATTGATTGTGACAACTTATATTGCGACACAAGAAGCTAAAGTGAAGTTAAGCCTTATTATCACGCTTGTGTCTTCGCTTGTGCAGGCCTTCGTTGCTGTGGGGCTAGTATCTGTATTATTAATGCTATTTGATGCATCGATGCGTGAAGTTAATCAGAAAGCAGAACTGCTCATTCCATTAAGTTTTTATACTGTCATTTTATTAGGTATTGTTATTATTTTTAGTAACTTAGTCTTGATGTATCGTGTAATTAAAAAGCACAAGGATACAGAAAATCAAGGCGTATCGAATGGCTCTGATAGGGTGATTAAACGATTAACACCTGTGAGGCCATCGGTATCTGTTGCTCAGTACGCTGCTCCTGCAAGTTCATCGCTTATTGATCACGAGCACCATGATAATTGTGGCTGTGGGCATCAACATGTCGTGGCTCCAGAGCTAATTAACGATGCCTCTTCATTCAAAGAGTATTTAACTATTATTTTGAGTATTGGTATTCGTCCTTGTACGGGCGCAATTATGGTGTTGTTGTTTGCTAATATGCTTGATATTTATTGGCTTGGTATTGTCAGTGCTGTGGTCATGGCGTTAGGTACTGCGCTTACCACATCGACTATTGCGATAATGACCATTACCGGTAAGCAAGCTGTAAGACGTTATTTAGCGACAGGAAAACGAAAAGAACGTTCTAAAAATAGTCCCAAAATAGCTAAATTTATTGTGCCAATTATTGGTGGATTATTATTAATATTATTGGGGATGTTATTACTTGAATCGAGACCTGTAGGTATGTCTCCGATGTTTTAATTGTTCAATGTAATAAAAAAAGCCCGAACATATTATGTTTCGGGCTTTTTTATTGCTATATCCAAATTAGTCTCAAAGATAGTATCTTGAGGTAGTTTAGATATAGATTTTACTTATGCAACGCATTCACGATCGTATCAACATTGTATTGCATCATTTTTAAGTATGTTGCTGCGGGTTCATCTGCAGCAGATAACGCATCTGAATACAATTTACCGCCAACTTTAACGCCTGTTTCACGACTTATTTGTTCAATTAGACGATTATCGGCGATGTTTTCCATAAATACAGCATTTACGTTGTCGTGACGAATTTGTTTAATTAATGCGGCTACATCCGCTGCGCTTGCTTCTGATCCGGTACTGGTTCCTTGCGGCGCTAAGAAGGTTACATTAAAGTCACGTGCGAAGTAACCAAATGCAGCGTGTGGGGTGATCACTTTACGCTGCGCTTCTGGTACCGTCGCAAGTTGAGCACTTAGTTTTAATTCTAATTTATCTAGTTTTTGAATGTAGTCTTTCGCATTTTGCTGATAGTCATTTGTATTTTCAGGATCTACTTGAATCAAGCCTTTTGCGATATTGTGTACGTAAACTTTTACATTTTTTATGCTATGCCAAGCATGAGGATCTATATCGCCATGGTCGTGATGTGCATGTTCGTGATGTTCATGCTCGCCGTCGTGATGTTTATGCTCGCCGTCGTGATGTGCATGTTCGTCGTCGTGATGTGCATGTTCGTCGTCGTGATGTGCATGTTCGTCGTCATGGTGTTCATGTTCGTCGTCATGATGTTTATGTTCATTGTCGTGATGTTTATGCTCGTCGTCATGATGCGCATGTCCGCAGCTATGGCCTTCTTTTGTGCTGATCTCTTCGATACCGTTAGCTGCAACAACTTGCACGCCTTGGTAGTTAGCCGCTTCAATTAAACGTGGCATCCAGCCTTCAAATTGTAATCCATTCGTGACAACTAGCTGTGCTTTGGATATTGCTTTAGCATCTTGAGGTGTCGGATTAAATACGTGCGCATCGCCGTCAATTTTAACTAAATTTGTCACGTTTACATGCTCTTGACCTACCTCTGATACAAGGTCGCCTAGAATCGAAAAGCTACTGATGACAGCAATTTTTTGCTCAGCCATTACTGCGCTGCTGGTACTTAAACCAAGAATTATCATGGAGGAAGTAAGGGTTGATTTAAACATGTTATTGTCCTTATAGGGCTAGATATTAACGCGTTGAGTTTTTTCTAGCTGTTATTTTTAAAGATTAATCCGCCTTGACGGCCAAATATTAGTGAAATGATATAAAGTATGCCGAGTACCAGTACAATCGCGGGACTGGTTGCTAAACTTGCATGGTAAGAAAGAAATAGACCGAAATAGCCACTGATAACTGCTGTGATAAAAGCCACGAACAGCATGCCACCTAAGCGATTAGACCAAAAGCGGGCAATCGCTGCGGGTAGGATCATTAAACCAACCGCCATTAATGTACCTAGTGCATGAAAACCAGCAACCAAATTCAGCACGACAAGTAGTAAAAAACCATAGTGAGCAACAGCACTCAGTTTGCTGATGGTTTTAAAAAAGTGAGGGTCAACACACTCCATGACTAAAGGACGATACAGTATCGCGAGTGCTAAAATAGAGATTGTAGCGATAATGGTGAGTAGTATTAAAGCATCATCATTAAGTGCTAACGTTGAACCGAACAGCACATGTAATAAGTCCACATTACTGCCATTAGCCGAAATGATTAACACACCGATCGCGAGTGAAAGTAGATAGAAGGCGGCTAAACTTGAGTCCTCTTCGGCATTGGAATGGCGTGCCACCATGCCAGCTAATACAGCTACAACACAGCCCGCGACAATACCACCTATCGTCATAGCAGTGACAGATAAACCCGAGATAAGAAAACCAATCGCAGCACCAGGTAAAATGGCATGTGCCATTGCATCGCCTGTTAGACTCATGCGCCTAAGTGTTAAAAATACGCCGACCGGTGTGGCACTAATACTAAGTACGAGAATTCCCCATAATGCCCGTTGCATAAATACAAACTCGGAAAAAGGTGCGATAAATAATTCATATAACTGTGCACTCATGATGCTTGACTCTCGATACCAGCTGAAACAGAAGCCACAGTGTTTTCGTTAGTGCTACTGTCTGGGATGTTATGTATAGGGCTATGAAAAGGATTATTAAACGTGTTATGAACAGCACAATGGGCAAAATGTTGATAACCCGCTTGGATCAAATGTGATTGGGTAAGCACATCTTTTGTTTTTCCTGCTGCGATCAGTGTGGTTGCAACTAGGAGTGTTGAAGGGAAATAACGTTGTACCAGCGCCAGATCATGAATAACAGCGATCACAGTTTTACCTTGTTGCTGACATTCCTTAATCACGCGCATTAATAATTCAGTCGTTTGTGCATCAATGCCACCAAATGGTTCGTCAAGTAGCAGGATATCAGCGTCTTGCAATAGCATGCGAGCAAATAACATGCGCTGAAATTGTCCACCAGATAACTGACTTATTTGACGTTCAGCCATATTTTCTAGATCTACTTTTGCTAATGCCTGTTGTAATAAATGCTGTTCCTTACGACTAAATATCCGCCAAAAACTACAACGTTGCCAAGCGCCAGCAGAAACAAACTCAGTCACTGTGATAGGGAATTTACGATCAATCTGATTCGTTTGTGGTAAGTAGGCAATGTTGTTTAAACTTAAGTGACCAAGCTCAATAGAGCCCGATTCTACGGTCATTTGTTGCATGATACTTTTTAATAAGGTTGATTTTCCGGCACCGTTAGGCCCTACAATCGCGACTAAATCCCCATTGTCAATGGTGGTTGTTATATGGCTCAGTGCGAGATTTTGCTGATAAGCAACGCTTAAATCATTTATTTTGATCATGGTCATTACCCTATGAATTTAAACAGAGTAGACCACAGAAAAACAGTGATGATGACAGAGATAGCAAGGCGTGAGAATAGGCTGCATAGCAGTAAAGATAATCGCTGTCTTTGATTTATTGCATGACTATTTTCTGGTGTATAAGATGATAATGCTGGCATTTTATATCGATTTCTAATACTTCAATTGAATTTGCAGCAATGTTATAACATAACAATATAGGTGTGCAAGAATAATGTTATGTTATAACAAAACAATTATGCATGTTTATGCCTAACTTGAGTTTAAACAAGCTGGGTGTGATACTGAACTTATACTAATCCCAAGACATCATGTCAGTAAATAATATGCTAAGGATGATAGCGAGATGGAACAAGCGCATTTAGAACATTACCTCCATAATTTAAAAGCCGCCCAGCAAGGATACCCCTTTGGACCAGATGTATTGGTCTATAAAGTGATGGGTAAGATGTTTGCTCTTCTGACAAAAAATGAAGCTGGATGCAGTGTAAATTTTAAGGCTCAGCCGAGTGATGTTGAGGTGTTGGTAGATGAATTTATGGCGATTAGCCCAGGTTATCATATGAACAAAAGACATTGGATAACCGTAAAGCTTAAAGGGGATGTACCAGCAGGGATGATCGAAAACTTAGCGAGTCAATCTTATGCTTTAGTTGTGAGTAAATTGACTAAAAAATTACAGCTGGAATTGGATGAACTAGCCTATATTGAAAAAGAATAATGGCTAATTTCAGATGATTATAAATAACTTACTCTGTTGTTAATCGATTAAAAAGTGTGATCTGGAGCACGTTTATAATTCTAGTCTAAACTTACGTATAACTTCAAATAGCATGTTTCACTTTCACTTCATTTCATTTGATGACTCATTGCCTTGTATGTAGGGAAATTACCATGAATTTATGTAAGTATTTGTTTTTATTCGTTGTATGGGTGTTTTCGATTGGGGGGACATATGCTGAAATATTAGAAATTGGTGAATATTCTGATTTTGATAGTTTAAGCAGTGCATACCAAGCAGCAAGTCCGGGTGATGAACTTGTATTTACAGATAGTAGAACATATGAAGAAGGGTTAAATGTTTATAAAGGAAATTTAACGATTCGCGCAGAACCCGGACAGTCACCGACGTTAACAGGTACTGGATCCGCCTATCAAGGCATATTACATATCGGCCGAGATGGTATTGTCATCGACGGGATAACATTTGATGGTGAAGGGGTATCGAACAAGCTCGTGTCTACAGGGGCAAGAACCTCTATTATTGTCCGAAACTGTGAATTTAAAAATGCGAGTTATGGTTTATTTGTGCTTCATACAAAAGCGGATCAGCGTGAAGATTTAATCATAGAAGATAATGTATTTAATAATAATGGCAATGATTTATGGTTACACAATGTAAGTGGTGGTATTGCCCGTAATAATATTGCGAATTCTGATAACGGTAATGGTATTACTGTTGGTTATTGGAGTTCGGATATGCACGTGCTAAACAATACGGTTTATAGTAATGGTAATGAGTATTTGATGCGAAACCGTGGCGGTATCAATATTCAAGGTAATGATAATTATGTTGCCTATAACACCTCTTATAAAAATACATGGGGTATCAGTTTATCACAAGGTTTGAATAACATTATTGAGCATAATACTTTGTGGGATAATACTCATGAGAATGTATATTTTAGTATTAATTCAAATAACAACACCATGGAAAATAATCTAGATTACTTTACTGATGATTTTGAAGGTTATGGTATTTCTATTTTACTTTATCGATCATCGGGCAATGTTATTTCCCAGCATACATCAGTCAATGCCTCGCGTGGTGTTTGGTTTTCTGAAATGGGTGGTCCAAGTACCAATAATAGTGTTATTAACTCATTATTCTATGGTAACGATAAGTTGAACTCTATTGGTATTGACGCGAAAAGCCAATCTTACGCACAAAACCAGTTAACCCATATATCCGTGCATAATTTCAAGAAATTAGTACATGAGAACTTAACTTTCACACAGCTGTTTGAAAATGATCCTAAGTTAAGTAGCGTGTTTTTGTTCAACCCTACAAGCTGGGCACTAACGGCGAATACATTGGGCCAACCATTGGGGTCACAGGGGGTCGATTCGAGTGTGGTAGATACTTTATCCTGTCAACCCGCATTAATTACTGGTAAGCCTTTATTAGGCGATGATATGGCTCTTAATCTTGACATTGCGCTTGTTGATTCTTTCGGTAATGAAAGAACAGATGTTAAGCCACCTGTAGTTGAAGTCACTTATAATGATCAATATCTGGATTCAAACGCATCTGCTTCACACTCCCAATTAATGCAGATCTGTACGAGTAGTTATGGTAATAAATTAATGTTAGGTGGTAATGGTTGGACATTTGACATTGGGGCTGAGAATTTATCCGATGGTAATTATCAGGTGATGTTAAAATCGTCTGGTAACTATTTGATTGGCGACGATTGTAGTGGAGTGTTTTCTCGTCAGTATGATTAATTAGCCTATTGTCATAGAATAAAAAGCCCTGATAGATAATTTATTAGGGCTTTGTGGCATTTTATCCATTTACTATCATTGGATCTAATCAGCTATTTTAGTACTTAGTTTCAACCTCTATCGCTTTTAATAAACTCGCGTGAGAGTGAAGTCGTTTGCTGTAACGGGAAAGGTTAGCAAAATTATCAAGTACGTTATTATTTGCTAAGATCTCAACAATGAATGACATCATGATATCGGCCCCCGTTAATTTCTCACCAACAAGGTAAGTTTTATCTGTTAACGATTCATCGAAATAACTGATCACTTTTGTTATTTCTATATCGGCATAAGCAGCCATGAAGTTTGTTTCGCAACCATCTTTTTCAACAAACATTTTCAGTAAAAGCGGTAAAATAGCAGAGCTTTCTGCAAAGTGGATCCATTGTGAATAATCGACATACTCTTGTGATGATTGCTTTGGTGCGAGCCTATCTGCGGCATACTTATTAATAAGGTACTCTGTGATTGCACCTGATTCGGTAATCACAAGTCCATCATCTTCGATTACCGGCGATTTACCTAAGGGATGAATGGTTTTTAGTTCTGGAGGGGCTAAGAATGTTTGGCTATCACGTTGGTAGGCGATGACTTCATAGTCCACACCTAATTCTTCTAATAACCAGATGATACGTTTAGAACGTGATTTATTTAGATGGTGTAATTTAATCATTTTAACCTCTTACTTAGCTACGTTAACTACAAGTTTGCCGAAATTTTCACCTTGTAGCATACCGGTAAATGCTGATGGCGCATTTTCTAAACCGTCAATCATGTGCTCACGATATTTAATTTCACCCGATTGTAGCCACATCATCATCTGTTCAAAAAACTCGTTATAGCGATGTGCATAATCATCAAAAATAATGAAGCCTTGCATCTTAATACGTTTAACCAATAGAGTGCCCATTAATAGAGATAAACGATCGGGCCCTGATGGTAATTCGGTTGCATTGTACTGCGACACTAAACCACAAACAGGAACACGTGCACCGGTATTTAACTGGGGTAGGACACTATCAAATACTTTACCGCCAACATTTTCAAAGTAAACATCAATGCCGTTAGGGCAAGCTGCTTGTAATTGTGTATCAAAGTCGTCAGCTTTATGATCAATACATTTATCAAAACCTAATACGTCTTCTGCGTATTTACATTTTTCAGCTCCACCTGCGATACCTACTACGTAGCAGCCTTTTAATTTACCAATCTGACCGACTGTTGCACCCACTGGACCAGTTGCTGCTGCAACAACAAGCGTATCACCTGATTTAGGCTGACCTATATCTAACAGTCCCATATAAGCAGTAAAGCCAGGCATACCTAAGATGCCAAGCGCATAAGAGGGGTTAGTTGGCTCAGCGCCTAATTTTATCAGGCCTTCACCATCTGAAATGCCATAATCTTGCCAGCCGATATAAGCAAGAACCCATTCCCCAGCTTGATAATCAGGGTGTAAAGAGGTAACAACTTGACACACGGTCGCGCCAACCATAGTGCCATCAATATCGACAGGTTCAGCGTAAGATGCACCGGCATTCATACGACCACGCATGTAAGGATCAAGTGATAAATAATTTGTACGTAATAATATTTCGCCTTTTTCAGGAGAAGGTATGGCAGTTTCTTTAAGACTAAAGTTAGCTGATATAGGTGCGCCAACAGGACGTGAAGCAAGTGTAATATGGCGATTAATTGAATGCGATTGAGGCATAGAAGACCCTTATTTAAGTCGTTTACGATACTGGATGACCGTTCGTCTTTTTATTGGATGTGCAAATCTTGATTAATTTCTAACGCGTTAACGATACACCTTAGTAGACCGGTCGTATACTAACTCGCGGTTTTTTTTGCGGACTTATCAATATTTGTAATCTAAACTTCGATGTGCATCACGTTTTTTATTGTTTTTATTCGAGTATTGTCATGAAATATTTAGCTATATTTTTAAGTTGTTTGTTATTGACAGGCTGTCCCACTGGCAGTGATGGTAACGTTGAGCGGAATAGCTATCCCGGTGAGGGCGGCGATGCTTTGCTACCTGATTATGCCATACGGCTCAATTTAAACCCCGCTGGACTCCGTCTTGATGATAAGCAGAATCGGCGAGAAGACTTACTCGATTTAACCAAAATAGGACCTGAGGGCGTGAGCGTGGAAGAAGATTCACCTGAGTGGTTTTGTGTTTTAGATAATAAAACAAAATTGATGTGGGAAGTTAAATCGGTGGTTGGTAGTGGCGATGTAAATGATGCTGACTATAGTTATTCGTGGTTTAAATCGAATGATGCTGACTTTAATGGCCATGGTGTTACCGAAAATGGTGGTATTTGTGTAGATAGCAGTAGTTGTGACACTGAAAAATTCAAAACCGCTATGAACGGACTCGATTGGTGTGGTTACAATGATTGGCGTTTACCCACTCGTTTAGAGCTACAAAGTATTATCAATTATTCGCAAATAATACCTGCCGTTGAAACTGTATTTTTTCCTCATACTCAAAGTCTTAATTACTGGACTGCTGATATTGATATTGACGATTTGGAATCAGCTTGGATGGTTAATTTTTTATACGGTCATATTCAAGGTAATTTAACCAATATTCCAAGGGCTGTACGCTTAGTGCGTAATCAAAACCAGTAATTAAAAGCGTTGATATAAGCTATTTAGTTGTCATAAAAGGATGTTAATGATGAGCTTTAATATAACCCGGCACCTATTACTTATTACGAGCACTATTTTATTAGTCGTGATGTCGATGACTGCCAAAGGACTCGAACAACGCTGTAATGATAATGCTGAGATATCAACACCAGGGCAACGTTTTTTTAATACTAGGCAAGGATTTTTATTTGATAAAGCAACCCGCTTAGAATGGCAAACTTGTGTTCGTGGCCTGATGGGAAATCGATGTCAGAATGGTACAGTTCGTTATTTTACGTGGTGGGAAGCGATGATAGAACCAGCTGCATTTAATGCTACAAATGATGGTAATACTGATTGGCGATTACCTCACATTAAAGAGCTTTATAGTATTATAGAAACAGCATGCGAAGAGCCAAGCTTAAATAAATCCATCTTTCCTAATCACCCATTATCTCCAGCGGTATCTAAATCGTGGTCGAGTACACCAAGTGGTGGTAACCAAAGTAAAGCTTGGCAAGTCGACTTTCAAAATGGATTATTATATGACATTTCGAATGGCGAGCGCTTAACAGTACGTTTAGTTCGAAGCTGTGATGAAGTTTGCCAGCAAGTATATGATTAGCCTAAGTATACTTTAACCGCTATAAGTATATTTATATTGTGGTTTCTAACTCTCATAAGTAATATACGCCATTATTTATAATTTTTGGATATTAGAAGTATATGCTATTAGACCATCAAAATATTATATGCTTAGCATTAATTTCCGGTTTATGTTCAAGTATTAGTCATGCTGCAAGTGTGCCAGTCGATAATCTTGTACTTGAAGTTAGTGAACGTTCGTTGGATATTGATACAGTGGAAGCTCCTGCATTAGATGTCAAAAAGTGGGGGCTTGGTATTGGAATGCGCCGTGCAGATATTCCATTTGCAGTCAAAGATGACAATGAAGATACTGCTGTTTATGATATTTTACCATTAATGCGGTTTGAAAATGATCATGGCTTTTTACATGGTTTAGAAGGTGGTATTCATTTATGGAAAAATGCAGACCATCAAGTTAATGTATATAGTCGTTTCCGTTTCCATGATGTGCCTAAAGCGTTTCAAAATTCAATTAAGGGACAGTCATTTGACTTTGGTTTGCAATATCGCTACATCGATGGTCCTTGGGAATCTGATATTGCTGTTTTATCCGATCACTATCAGCGCAACTATAGTTATACTCGGATTAAGTATAATTGGCAGCAAGGTAGTTGGTCATTAGTACCATTTGCAGAGTTACAATGGAAAAGTGCTGATTTTAACAATCATTATTATGGCTTTGATAAAGAGGACGCTGGTGCTGGAGTTTCAATGGCTGGTGGTCTGGAAGGGTCATACCATGTAGCGAGCAATTTCTATCTGATTGGTCAATTGGGTCTAACGCGCTTAGAAGATGATGTATACGATCTAGATTCTGTTAATAAAAACTATCAGGTTGAATCTTTTTTCGGTTTCGCTTTTTATCCTGAATATGATAAGCCTTTTAACCCAACTTCAACGCAATATAAGAATGATGAATACTTACGTTTAGCATATGGTTGGGCAACACCGTCGAATATTGGAGATATCTTAAAATTCCAAGCCGAACGCGATAGTGAAAACAATCAAATGAGTTCTGTATTTTATGGTACCCAAATTGCGGATAGTTTATTAACAATGCCTATTGATCTTTATTTTACGCCTGGCCTTGTTTGGCATTATAGCTCTGATGTACAAAAAGATATTACTGAAGTTGCGCTTGCGATTAAAGGTTTCTATACTTTTAGGCTTGGTCCTCGTTGGCGCTTAGGTATTGCTGAAGGCCTATCTTATGTATTTGATATTACCTATATCGAAGGGTTTGAATTGACAGGTGAAGACAGTAAACGTGGTTATGAAAACTCATCGAAACTACTTAATTATTTAGACTTCTCCTTTGATGTGAATGTGGGGGATATTTTTGGAAGTAAGGCGTTAGCGAAAACTTGGTTTGGCTATAGCATTCATCACCGTTCGGGTATTTTTGAAACTAGCTCGGTGTTCGGGCGTATTAAAGGTGGCAGTAACTATCAAACGGTTTATTTACAGTGGCACTTTTAGCCCCCGTAAATCTGACATCCTCTTTTTAAGAATAATGCACTATCTCAATGATTAGAAACGGTGCAGTTGACGATAGTCGCTATCGTCAACATCTTGGCTCTTTTATTTATTAATTAAGTCTGCTCGCTTGTCGATTTGTTGTGTTTATGGGCGGCTGCTAAGTTACCAACTGTATTCTTATCTTCATTGCTGTGGGCTTCTGTTGACCAAGCATCATTGAGGTTGTCGTAATAAGTTAATGCATCTAACCCTAATAATTTTTTCAATATTCGTCGTTCAGTAAGACTGCGGTTTACAAATTCTGGCTCTTGTTCATGCATTCGTTTTGCTTCTTCATGCAACACTGCTTCGTCATGGCGACGGAATACTTGACCTGCACGATGAGCCTGATTGGCACGCATCCCTAATGCTTTTAATGTTTCAACACCTAAACTGATGCCAGAGTCGAGCGACTCCCGAAATACGTGATCAGCGCCAAGGCGGATTAATTGCTGGGCATGGTTACGATCTGTTGCCCTGACTAATACCGTTAAGTGTGGAAAATGTTTTTTTACTTGAATTAAAATGCGTTTAGTCCGGCTTGCACTTTCGACGGCAATAATAAATAGTTTAGCGTTATCGGCTCCTGCAGAATGTAATAAATTTAGCTGTTCAGCATCGCCATAAAACACTTTGTATTTGAATTGTTGCAATAACTCTATCTGGCCTACATCATTTTCTAAAATAGTGGTATTGATATGGTAACCATGTAGCAATCGACCCACAACTTGTCCGAAACCACCAAAGCCAGCGATAATAACAGAGCCGTGAGTATTATTTGGAATCTGATGTTCAGGAGTACTTGTATTTTCAGCCAGCGGTATTTTTCGTTTGAATGTTGGTGCGATAATTTTATCGTAAATAATTAGCAGTAGTGGGGTAAACACCATAGATAAAGTAACCACTAATACGAGCAGGCTAGCTGTTTCATTATCCAGTACTTGTCGTTGCAGAGAGAATGATGTTAATACAAACGCAAATTCACCACCTTGTGCAAGGGCACAAGAAAATAACCAGTTTTGACTGCGCTGGATCTTAAATACGATCCCGGTGATAAACAGTACAATAAACTTAACTGCAATTAATGCAGCTACCAGTAAGGCGATTAATATAGGTTGATTAAGTAGGAGGGTAAAATCGATACTGGCACCAACTGAGATAAAGAAGATACCTAATAATAAACTTTTGAAAGGTTCAATATCACTTTCAAGTTCGTGGCGGTATTCACTATCTGCTAATACCACACCAGCTAAGAAAGTCCCGAGTGCGGCAGATAAACCAACGGCTTCCATCGCCAAGGCAATGCCGACAACCAGTGCTAATGCGGTTGCAATAAAAATCTCTCGAGAGCGAGACCCCGCAATAATACGCAGTAGCGGTACAACGAGAAAGTGGCCGCCAATAATAATGCCAGCAATAACGCCTGCAATCATTAATGCACTTTGCCAACTTGGTATTGTCGATTCAACAATAGCTGTGTCTTGTATAACGAGCAGCGGTAATATGGATAAAATCGGGATAACGGCAATATCTTGAAATAATAACACCGCAAAGGCATTCTTACCGGCTTCGGTTTTCATCAACTCCCGCTCTTGTAAATTTTGCAGCACAATCGCAGTCGATGACAAGGCAACAATTAAACCGATAGCGAGTGCTGTTTGCCACGCAAGTCCACAAGCAAGTAATAACAAGAAAATGCACAAGGTCGTGGCGCTAAGTTGTAAACCACCTGTCCCCAAAATAGGTATTTTTAATTGCCATAGTAAAGCAGGTCTTAATTCTAGGCCAACCAAAAACAGCATTAAAACCACACCGAATTCGGCAACATGCATGACATCTTCTTGATTGGAAATTAAGCTTAATGCATAAGGTCCGACAATTACGCCTGCAATCAAATATCCCAGTACCGAACCAAGTCCCAAACGTTTTGCGATTGGGACTGCCACGACACCTGCTGCAAGATAGATGAAAGTATTAAATAATACGCCATGTTCCATGGTTAGTTACCTTCCATTTTTTTTGCGACGGTTCCATCATCTGTTTGTTGTAGCATTAATAATTGCTGGCGATATTCTGCTGCTTTACGTGCAATACGCTGTGATTCATGACGTTTATGAATATCATGGAGTACAAATGGTGGCAGGTATTCTAAATTACATATTTTGCTCATCTGGCTAAAAGGTAATAAGAACTCGCTAATATTGTGTTCATTGTAACCTGATTCGGAATATGAGTTTGTACTCCCACCAGTAGAAATAGCTAGCATGAGTTTTTTGCCTGCGAGTTTGTCTCCATTTTCACCATAAGCAAAACCATGTTCGAGCACCAGATCTTGCCATTCTTTTAAAATCGCGGGGCATGAATACCAATAAAGTGGAAATTGAAATACGATGATATCGTGATTCAATAATAAGGCTTGTTCATGCTTAATATCAATAAATGAATCGGGGTAAGCATCGTAAAGATCGTGACAAGTGATGCCTTCAATATTTTGAATTTCATTGAATAGTGATTTATGTGCGAGAGATTTTTGTAATGCAGGATGGGCGAATAAAACGAGAATTTTGTACATATATTTTCAATCATCCTTTATTGAAATAGGTCTTTTTAACTGCATTCAATAGTTTAGCGTTTAAGACGTTAATTATATCAGTTGTTGTAATCTAAGCTTATAATATAAAACAAATTATTTCAGTGTTTTTTTAGTTGTTCTGACTGATATGGCCGATATCACTCTTATTTTCTAATTATTGAATGGTTACTGCTCGTTAATATTATTAATCATATTCACTATTATTAAGCGTCTTATGTTTTAGTTGTTATGTTATGCTTTCGTCACTAAATTGATTTCGGTCAATATTTGACATTATTAATTGGTAATAACTTAACTGTTGGGGGCACTTTTTACACATGATTTTGAAAAACCATCGCATACTTTCACTCACTTTATTATTGACCTGTGGTTTAATTGGTAGTGTTGCAGTCGCAAAACCATTGGCAAAAAGCGCTGGTTTTTCTGGTACGGTCGGTATTAATATGGGTGTAAGTGATACGCAAAGTCAATTTCATATTGATGATGATAATGAGCAAACCCAAGATTTGAGTAACGATGGGAAAGCGGTGTCAACTGAGATATTTTTTCCTTTTTTTCGTCTGGACTATACAACTTCGGACTTACAAACTCAGTATTTTATTGGCCAAAGTCCTGACAAAATATTAAACAGTGCCATACAATATGAAATAGGTGTGAAACACCAGTTTGACGAACGTCAGAGTATGACTTTTGCTTATATTCCGGACGTACCGTTTTTAAAAGAAACTTGGTCAGATCCATTTTTGATCAACGCGCCAAGAGAAAAGAGTGACATTGATTCGAGTGCAGTACGTTTAGCTTATAAATTTTCCCCTGTTCAGATTGAATATTCGTATGCATCATATTCGATAGAAAATGAGCAAAGTGGTAGTCAAATGAGTGCAGAAGATCAAGCCTCGTTAAATCGAGACAGTGATTATCAAAGACTTAGTTTAGAAAGCTTATTTCCGTTATGGCAAGGGATATACGGTAAAGCGAATGTGTTTTATGGTGCTCAAGATGCTAAAGGTGAAAGTCAGAGTTTTGATGAATTTCATTATAGCCTTAGTATTATGACTAAATATGAAAGACATTTTGTCTCCGTACAAGCGGCATTTAGCGATCGTGAATACAATGCCAAAAATCCAATATTTGGAGAGGTACAAAAGGACGATGTTACCCGTTATTCATTTATTTATTCTTATTCTGAACCGTTTGATATAGAAGGTACCAACCTTAATATTATTTATCAAAACAAAAAAAATGATGCCAACATTGCGTTTTATGATAGCTCGACAAAATTATTTTCAGTCGGTATGAGTTATAGTTTTAACTAGAATGAGAATTAGAAAGAACAAAAAGGGACGTGATACAGTGAGCATCATGTCCCTTTCTTTTACCGATTGCTCTGGATTGTGTTAATAACCCAAGCTAAGCGCGCTCGGTCTGCGTGGGTCAGATGCGCCGTAAACGCCTTCTTCTGTCAGCATAATGGTTTGGGTACTGCCCATTGCCGCTTTCACTTCAAGCTTGTGCCCTTTACTCTCTAATAGGTTAATCGTATCGACATTTAACCCTTTCTCAATACGGATCATGTCCGGTAACCATTGATGATGAATACGTGTTGCCGCACTGGCTTCTGCAATATTCATATTATGGTCAATCACATTCATGATCACTTGTAGCGTTGTGGTGATAATACGTGAGCCCCCTGGACTACCTGTGACCAAATAAGGTTTATTATTTTTTAGGACGATGGTCGGTGTCATTGAGCTAAGTGGACGTTTTTTGGCTGCGACGGCGTTTGCTTTTCCGCCAATGAGGCCGTAAGCATTTGGTGTACCAGGCTTCGCAGAAAAATCATCCATTTCATTGTTGAGTAGCACCCCTGTTCCATCAGCAACGAGTCCTGATCCATAACTAAAGTTAAGGGTGTAGGTATTACTGACCGCGTTACCAAATTTATCTACCACACTGTAATGGGTGGTTTGGTTACTTTCGTAAGGCAATAATGTACCAGGGGACACTTCGCTGCTTGGTGTCGCTTTGTTTGGATTAATCTGACTAACAAGCTGCTTCGCGTATTGCTTATTGGTTAATTGTGCAACGGGCACGTTAACAAAATCAGGGTCGCCTAAATATAAGCTACGGTCTGCGTAGGCACGACGCATTGACTCTGCCATCACATGGATTGTTGCAGCACTGTTATGGCCCATTCTATCAATCGGGAACTGCGAAAGCATATTCAGCATTTGAATAATATGCACGCCGCCAGAAGAGGGTGGTGGCATTGATATTATTTGGTAACCGCGATAGTCACCGGTAACTGGTTTTCGCTCTATGGCTTTATAAGTGGCTAAATCTTGCATTGTCATCATGCCGCCAGCATTACGTACCGAATCACTGATCTGTTTGGCAATGGGACCTTGATAAAATGCAGGACTGCCTTTTTTAGCAATGGTTGTTAGCGTATTGGCAAGATCGGTCTGTTTTAATATTTCTCCTGGCTGATAACTGCTACCGTCTGCTTTGTAGAAAATAGATTGTGTGCTTGGCCATCGGCTTAAGCGCTTTTTCGTTGCGCGGAGTGAATTTGCTAAGTCAGGCGTAACAACAATACCGTCACGGGCTAATTTTATTGCGGGGGCCATTACTTGTGCTAATGACATACTGCCGTATTTATTTAGTGCGAGTTCAAAGCCTAATACTGTGCCAGGTACTCCGACGGCTAGACCATGAAAGCGAGACAGTTGACTGTCTGCATTGCCAGCACCGTCTAAAAACATATCTGGGTAAGCAGCCTGTGGTGCTACCTCTCGGTAATCAATCGCAATCGCGCGCTGTTCTTCTGCTAAATAAACCAGCATGAAACCACCACCACCTAAATTACCAGCGCGGGGCAGGGTAACAGCTAACGCATAACCAACGGCAACTGCCGCATCAATAGCGTTACCACCTTGCTTCATAATGTCGACACCTACCTGTGTTGCAAGCGCTTCTTGGCTAGCTACCATGCCGTTTGCTGCCCATACTGGATGATGGATCGCCATTTTATTATAAATAGCACTGGTTGATGGTTTAACATTGGCAACTGTTTCTGTGCTTGTTGTGTTCGTCTTTGCAATGGCGGTTGGTAACGTTAAGCTCATGCAGCTGATGAGTCCAAAGGTAAAACCTTTAATGAGATGCGTTGTTGACATGAATGTTCCCTATTCGATTGTCCATAGTGTTATGTAATTGATATAAAACAGCATAGCAAATGGTTTTAACTATCAACTTTTAGGTGGTCGTAATTGCACGTGAACTCACATAAATAGGTTTAAGCTACTTTATCTGTTGATTCGCTGGTGGAAAAGTTGCGTTTGGAGATACCGAGATTTTTCCATATTTGCATATGTTCTGGTAACTGTTGTGTACGTTGTTCCATGGGAATAATTTCCATGACTTTATTCGGAGACACGACTTTTCCTCGTTGAGTAAATACAGCCTTTACTAAGCTGTAGTTACATAGTTTTCCATCGGCGACACATTTTTGCTCTAAGTAAAAATACTTCTCATCCCAGCCTAAGTAAGTGGTTTCTACATCGAACTTTTTGAATAAACGGATCTCACGAATATAACCGACCTCCACACCTGCCACTATGAAGTTTAATTTATTCTTCAATAATGGGTTGAACGTATTGGTCTGAATAGAATGATCCCAACGCGCTTTTTCAAGAAACATGAGATATTTTGCATTGTTAATATGTAGATTCAGATCGATATGACGAAACCCTACTCGAAAAGAGCGGGTGATAGTATCGAAAAAGCCTTTCGGGTTTGTTTGCTTATTACGTAGGTAAAAGCAGCGAATCAACTCACTGATCATAAAGCCTCAATAATGATTGTTATAGGAAATAGAATAAAGAGTCTACTGCGTTCTTTATTATTGTCACGTCAATTGTAATCAAAATGTTAATTGCGACTTATTCCTATGTGGTAAATCCCGCCAAACGTAACCAGCAGGCCACACCTTATCTCGATGCTACGATGACCGTAATATTCTTTGCTTCAATTGCAGTGCGTTGTTCATCAGTAATATCAGCATCGGTAATTAACGTATTAATCGTGTCCCATGCTAACTCTAAATTTGGCATTTTGCGGCTGATCTTATCTGATTCGACCATGACTACGACTTCTCTTGATACTTCGGCCATCACGCGACTGAGTCCAATTAGTTCATTAAATGTGGTACTGCCACGTTCTAAGTCAATGCCGTCTGCGCCGATAAACAGCTGATCAAAGTCATATGATCTCAGTACCTGTTCTGCAATTTGGCCTTGAAAAGATTCTGAGTGAGGATCCCATGTACCTCCTGTCATCAATAACGTAGGTTCATTTTCTAAGCCGTTTAATGCATTCGCTACTTGTAGAGAGTTTGTCATGGTTATTAACCCTCTCTTATTTGCGAGCTGCTTAATTAAACTGGCCGTAGTTGTGCCGCTATCGATAATGATACGATTATGATCGCGAATACGTAATGCGGCGGCAATTGCAATTTCTGTTTTACACTGGGAAACCTTATCTGTTTCAATTTCAGGTAAGAGTTCTTTAGGGAGCGGAACCGCACCGCCATAACGGCGTAATAATAGACCATTTTGCTCTAAGGCTGTTAGGTCTTTACGAATGGTTACTTCTGATGTTTCAAAACGTTGGGCTAATTCATCAACGCTGAGTTTACCTTGTTTTTCAAGTAATTTAATGATGGTATGACGACGTTGTTGAGTGTTACGTTTTGACATAATTTAATGAGTTCTTGTTAGTTCTTTATTTAAAATAGGAGTGTAGCAATATAATGAATTAACGTCAGTAGTAATCTAAATTAACTCGCAGGAAAGTATAAATTACTGCGTTGTATGAGGTTAAATTTATTTAACTTGTCAGGTGCGATATCATTGCAGCTAATCGCTTTAGCAATCGTAATATTGTCCTGGCCACAGTGGCGTAACAATGGCTGTTTTTTTAATGGTTCAAGTTTATTAAAGTCGACAATGAGGGGCTTTCGAAGGCTATTAATAATACCCATCAGTACTTGCGCTTGGTTGCTATCATAATTGACGATTGTACCAATCGGATATATACCCATCATTTTAATAAACTGTTCAAGATAAGTTTTGTTGTAATGCTTGTCTGCGGCTTTAAACAGTAATCCAATGGCGAGATTAGGTGAATAACGGTGCTGAGGTAAATTAGCATTACACATCTCGTTATAGCGGGAAGTGACCGCAATTAATTGCGCGTATTTAGATATTTTATCTTTCTTGATACCACGTGGGTAACCGCTACCATCAAATTTTTCATTTATCTGTAATACACTGTTAATCACGATATCGGTAAGTGATTCAATACCTTGCAGTTTTTGCGATGCGTAGGCAGGGTGTTGTTTAAGATAATTAATTTCGGGCTTTGTCAGTTCTGATTTTTTATTACGAATTGAAGCGGGTACCCATAACATACCGAATTGGCTAAGCAGCGCGGTTTGCGTCACTATGGCAATATCCTGTGAGCTAAAGGATAATTGCTGGGCCAAGCGTGTGCTTAATACGGCAATATTCATGGCGTTTTGATAAAGCGTATCACCAGATAATTCTTCATTGCATAAAACAAAGCTATAATCATGCTGTTGTTCAGCCGCGATAGTTAATTCACCAGAGAGCTGTTCTAATTGGGATATAGCTTGCTGTGGTTCAAGGCTGAACTTGCTGTAAATATCTTTTAGTATAGTAACCTTACTTTGGTATTTTGAGCGAGTTTGGCGGATCTGTTTCCACCATAGCTGCTGTTGTAATGATTGTGTTTTTTGTTCTTCAGCTTGCTTTAATATAGCTTGTTGTTCTGCTATTTTTTCCGCTAAAGCGAGATCATTAGCTGCCGGTGTTCGCTGTGTTGCTGATTGTGCAACTTTACTGCGAGATAGGTCAACGGCAATAGTCTTGAAGCCAAGGTGCTGTAATATTTGTAATTGCTTTGTATCCTTAATTATAAATGAATTAAGGATAAAAGGGTGGGATGTCCAACCGATGGGAAGATTAATATAATGACCGACTTTAAGGTCTTTAATCGCTAATGAGACATTTTCCATTTCTATTCCTTATACAACCTTCCTAATAATAACAACCTAATTGTTTATTGTGACATTGTAAATAACTATTAATAATTATTAATAAGATTTTAATAATTATAGGGAATATATTTATTGTGATAAAAATAAATGTAGAGGATAGACATAGACCAAATTTTTAGCTGGTGTTTATTTTATTAACTTTATTCTTAGACGTTTTTTCGTTCATTATTTTCTAAATTATTATACCTGCATATTAACGCCTCAATGTTATCTATCACTGAAAAAATCGTGGTACGTGAAACGGATTAACATAATAGATATTTTAAAGACTCATACCTATCATGTTGTAAATGCGAATGAGATCGATTATCATTACGTTCTTTTGCGATCAATAACGATTGCAGACATTTACAAATAAGGGATTTCTATGAGTGCTATTGTTGGGTTAAGGAATTATATTTTGAAAATATTGTATCGGATATTTCGTCCGATAATATTTTTGATGGATCCAGAGCAAGCCCATTACGCGCTTAAGAAAATAGGGGTGTTCTTAGGCAGTAATGTAATCACACGATTAATCACAGGATTGTTATTTAATTATAGCCATAAGAGTTTGAACACAGAGGTAGACGGAGTCAAATATCGTAATCCGGTCGGTTTATCAGCGGGTTTTGACAAAGATGGTGAACTTACAAAAATTTACCCATATCTGGGCTTTGGATTAGCTGAACTAGGTTCTTTTACCGGCGAAATTTGTCCGGGAAATCCAGGTAAACGTCTATTCCGGATGGTAAAATCTAAGTCTATTGTGGTGTGGTATGGCCTAAATAACCTTGGCGCAGAAAAAATATCAGCTCGACTCGCTGACGCTGATTTTGGTGATTTACGTGTTGGCATTAATGCAGCTAAATCTAATGTCTCTCCTGACTTTGTATTAGCAGAATCAATTCGTGATTATCTTAAAACGATGACTCTATTTAAGGATATTGGTGATTACTATACAATTAATATTAGTTGTCCAAATACTCAAGATGGCGAACCTTTTGTTGATGCTGATAATTTAGGGGCTCTATTGGCCGCTGTGAATGAAAATATTAGACCAATTTCGGATAAACCTATTTATGTTAAGTTAGCGGCTGATCTTACTTTTGACGAGATCGATGTCATTGTTGATGGTTGTATTGAGTATAAGATGGATGGTTTTGTATTAACAAATCTTGCTAAACCAGGCTGTAACCAAGAACATATCTCGGCTGAATACCCATCTAAACTTGGTTTATTACCCGAAGGAAAAGGTGCGATGAGTGGGTTACCGCTGCAGCGTATTTCTACTAATGTTATTCGCCATGTTTATCGTCGTACTCGGGGTGAGCTTACTATTATTGGTGTGGGGGGCATTTTCACGGCAAAAGATGCGTATGAAAAAATTACATCTGGGGCTAATCTATTGCATATGATCACGACCATGATCTTTGATGGACCGCAAAATATTAGTGAAATAAACCGTGGTTTAGTTAAATTATTAAAAGCAGATGGTTTTACTTCAATTGAGCAAGCTGTGGGTTCTAGAAATCCTCTACCAGAGTTAGCAATTCAAGAGGCGATAGAGGAAGTTGCAGAGGTGGCTTAGTATGTTTGAACAGGTATCTGTTAATTTACCGCAGGCTATTTGTTATGAGTTTCGCCAAGCGTTAAGACAGGGCTGTTGGAAGAGTGGATTACTGTTAACAGAGCAGCAACGGCGGATCTGTGAACAGGTTTTGTTTTATCATGAAGGTAATGATTCTAACTGTAATCATTAATAAATAGCCCAGTTAAGTAATTAATGTTAACTGGGCTATTTTATTTATAAATTATTTTTCAATAACTTTATTTTTTGTTTGTTCTGGTTTTATTTCCATTTCCATTTCCATTTCATAGCTTTCGTGATAATCATTACCGTAATAAGAAGCAAGTAATAGTGCTTTTAATTCGCTGATTAACGGGTAGCGAGGGTTAGCTCCAGTACATTGGTCATCGAATGCTTCAATCGCTAACTGGTCAATCTTTGCAAGGAAGTCGGCTTCGTTTACACCCGCAGATTGAATTGATTTAGGAATATCTAAATCAGTTTTTAGTTCGTCTAACCAATTTAATAATGCGTTAATCTTGTCAGCTGTTTTACCTTCACGGAAGCCTAAATGTTCTGCAACTTCAGCGTAACGAGCGCGTGCTTTCGGGCGATCGTATTGTGAGAATGCGGCTTGTTTGGTTGGCATATCAGTTGCGTTGTAGCGAATCACATTGGTAATAAGTAGTGCGTTTGCTAACCCGTGTGGAATATGGAACTCAGCACCGATCTTGTGTGCCATTGAGTGACAAACACCCAAGAATGCATTGGCAAAAGCTATACCAGCAATAGTTGAACCATTGTGTACTTTTTCACGCGCAATTGGGTCTTTTGCACCGTTTTTGTATGAACTTGGTAAGTACTCTTTTAATAGTTTAAGAGCCTGTAGTGCTTGACCGTCTGAGTATTCATTTTGCAATACAGATACATACGCTTCTAAAGCATGTGTTACGGCATCATAACCACCAAATGCGGTCAGTGACTTAGGCATATTCATGACTAGGTTAGCATCAACAACAGCCATATTTGGTGTGAGTTCGTAATCAGCGATTGGGTATTTTTGCCCTGTTACTTCATCGGTTACTACTGCAAAGGGGGTGACTTCAGACCCCGTACCTGAGGTTGTTGTGATCGCCACCATTTTGGCTTTGACTCCCATTTTAGGGAACTTGTAGATACGTTTGCGGATATCCATAAAGCGCATTGCAAGATCTTCAAAGTGTACATCTGGGTGTTCGTACATTACCCACATGATCTTCGCAGCATCCATTGGTGAACCACCACCAAAGGCAATGATGATATCAGGTTGGAAGCTGTTCATCACTGCTGCACCTTTCTTTACGATAGCCAGTGTCGGATCGGCTTCTACATCATGAAATATTTCGGTATCAATGCCTTTTTCTTTTAGAATCGTTACTAAGTCATCAACATAGCCATTACTGAATAAGAACTTATCGGTAACGATACAAGCACGTTTTTTGCCAACAAGGTCATCCATCGCAATGGGTAATGAACCACGGCGGAAGTAAATTGATTCAGGTAGTTTATGCCACAACATATTTTCAGCTCGCTTTGCAACAGTCTTTTTATTGATAAGGTGCTTAGGACCCACGTTTTCTGAGATAGAGTTACCACCCCAAGAACCACAACCTAGTGTTAATGATGGTGCTAAACCGAAGTTATATAAATCACCGATACCACCTTGTGAACTTGGTTGGTTAATCAGAATACGTGCGGTTTTCATTTTATCGCCGAAGTCTTTGATACGATCTTCGTTAGCATCTTGGTCTGTGTAAATACCAGATGTATGACCGATACCGCCTAGCTCAACCATAGTTATCGCTTGTTCAACAGCATGGTTATAGTCACGAGCACGGAACATACCTAAGGTCGGCGATAGTTTTTCGTGAGCGAATGCATCATCAACGTGTACTTCTGGACCTTCACCAATGAGGATTTTTGTGAAAGGAGGTACGGTAACACCCGCCATTGCCGCTATTTTAATTGCAGATTGACCTACAATATCAGGGTTCATATTACCGTTGATTAACACAATAGAACGTACTTTATCTGCTTCTTTCTTCGATAAGATGTAACCGCCATGTGTAATGAAACGTGCTTTTACCGCGTCATAAACGTCATCAACGACAATAACAGCTTGTTCCGAAGCACATACCACACCGTTATCGAATGTTTTTGACATTAAGATTGAAGATACTGCACGTTTAATGTCTGCTGTTTCATCGATAACAATAGGCGTATTACCCGCACCAACACCAATCGCAGGTTTACCTGAAGAGTAGGCTGCTTTAACCATGCCTGGGCCACCAGTCGCAAGGATAAGGTTGATATCATCGTGATGCATCAATGCATTTGATAGTTCAATTGATGGTTCATCAATCCAACCAATGATGTGTTCAGGTGCACCTGCTGCAACTGCTGCATCGAGTACAATTTTAGCGGCTGTATTGGTCGCATTTTTTGCTCGAGGATGTGGCGAAAATATGATCCCGTTTCGTGTTTTTAGTGAAATTAACGCTTTAAAAATAGCCGTTGAAGTAGGGTTGGTCGTTGGTACGATACCGCAAATGATGCCGGTTGGCTCTGCGATTGTAATAGTACCAAATTCGTTATCTTCTTCAATGATGCCACATGTTAGAGTATCTTTATATTTGTTGTAGATGTATTCAGATGCAAAATGGTTTTTAGTTACTTTATCTTCGATAACACCCATACCAGATTCTTCAACAGCCATCTGTGCTAGCGGGATACGAGATGTAGATGCAGCAAGGGCTGCTGCACGGAAGATCTTATCAACTTGTTCTTGATTAAATGTAGCGAATTCTTGTTGCGCGCCCTTTACTTTCGCAACCATCGCATTGAGTGTTTCTATGTTTTTGACAGTCATAATATATCCTTAAAATTCATTTAAAATCTAAAAGTTATTTACTAAGGGTTACCTCTTAGTGGATATCTTTGATTTAAATTATAGGTAATCTTAAGGATTTAAAATTGATGCAAATCAATTGTAGTAATATTACGTATTATATTTTCAAAATAGTGTTAGGTTGGTCGTAAATATGTGGAAACACTTTCATTTGTAATTTTATTTCAATACGATTAAGACTCATTTATAGGGCTGTAACACGCTGAATTTAAAAAAATAAGACGTAAAACAAACAAAGTTATTGTTAATTTTAGAGCCATTAGGTAGCATTGCCTTAACCGCTTATTATAGGACGTTATACAATGCCGAAATTATCTAAGGTTATGGCTACAGCACTTAACCAACAAATGACAAAAGAGTTTACTGCATCGCACCTTTACCGCAGCATGGCATCTTTTTGCTACGCCTCTGATTTTATTGGCGCGGGTGATTTCTTTTATAAGCATGCAGCTGAAGAACAGCAACACGCACAATTGTTATTCCGTTACATGATCGATCGCGGTATCCAGCCATTAATGGAAGCTATTCCTGCGGCAGAGTCTGAATTTACAGATCTACTTGATGTGTTTCGCAAAGCCTTGGATCATGAAGTGATGATCACCGAATCTATTTCTGAAATTCTTGGTTTGGCGCACGAACTTCGCGATTTTCAATCTGTAGCTCATCTGAATACCTTGATGGAAGAGCAAACAGAAGAAGAAGCATTATTTAATGGTATTGTGAGTCAAATCCGCCGTGTTGGTGTTGATAATGGTCACGGTCTATTTATTATGGATCAAGAGTTAAAAGCAATGAGCAAAGCGCCTGCTGCGCCGTCAATTGTTATTTAATCGACTTTAGCTAACAAATTTATATACGCTAAAATTATGATTATTTGAATATAAAACCGCTTATACCTTGGTGTAAGCGGTTTTTTATTTTTACAAAATAAACTTTAGTGGTACTCTTGCGGTGTTAATCGTGGATTTTAATCAATAGGTAGAATAATTATGTCGAATAATAACAATACTGATATTAAAGATTGCTGTGGTGCGTTTGCTGAAATTGGCAGTATCATTCAGCCTGATGATACTGAGCTCTCTTTTCCTATTACATTTGATTCGCAACAGGCTGCTGATGAAAAACGCAGTGAGCTTGAGGCTTATGTTAATGAGCAATTTGATGAAGAAGTCACGATTACCTTTACCGCGCAAGATGAACATGCCTATTTAGTAACATTGAGCTTTACTTGTACTGCAGAAAAAATGATTTTCGAAATGAATTTACGTCATTTATTGGCTTAAAAGGTTTCGCCTTTTTAAATAGCTCAATGATTAAAGGCATACAAAATGTACTGTATGCCTTTATATTTATGCCTTTATTTATTCGTTTCTACAACATATCTATCTGAAGTGTTGTTTGCAATAAGCAAGACGCTGGTCTAGATCCATACTCTCGGTGTTCGCCGTTTCAATTTGTTGTAACCTTGGTAGCAATCCCATGCCATTGGCGATTTGAATGGCCAGTCCAGGACGTGCATTGAGTTCTAATAGCATAGGACCGTGATGACGATCTAACACCACATCCGCACCTAAATAACCTAAGCCTGAGATATCGTAACATTGTGCCGCTAAACGAATAACGTCTTCCCAATGGGGCACTTTTAATAGGGCTAATTCTTTTTGTGTATCAGGATGGTGAGTGACAACTTCATCATATTGCACGGCGTTGAGCGCTTCGCCTGTGGTGATGTTAATACCCACACCGACAGCGCCTTGGTGTAAATTGGCTTTACCATCCGACATGGATGTTGATAGCCGCATCATAGCCATCATCGGGATACCTTTAAATACAATCACGCGTACATCAGGCACACCTTCAAAGCTATAACCCTCAAAGCTATCATCAAATACGATAAGCGCTTCAACAACGGCCACATCAATGCCACCACCGAGTGAAAATAGACCAGCTAAAATATTCGAGCAATGACGTTCAATATCATCGAGTGAACATTCACTGCCGCTGGGTTTGTAATAGCGACCATCTTCTATTTTGGTGATCACTAGAATACCTTTACCACCAGAGCCTTTTGCCGGTTTGATTACAAAGCCATTTAAACCTGCGATAAGCTTATCAACGGATTTAACAGAGTGTTGACTATCAACGACGCCAATAAGTTCTGGGGTGCTGACATTGGCCTCTTCGGCTATCTCTTTGGTTTTTAATTTGTTATCCACTAATGGAAATAGATTTCTGGGATTGTAGCGCGATATGTACATATTATTGCGCTGGTTCATCCCCAGAATACCTTGTTGCTTTAACTTACTCGGCTTAGCGAATTCTTTAAAAAACGAAAATGTCATCTTTACTCACCTTGCATGTCTTTAAAGCGGCGTAGTTCTAACAGACGGTAGCCAGTATAAGTACCTAACATTAAGATGATTGCCATAATGATAAGTTGCAGACCAAGGAAGTTGAATGCCCAGTAACGAAATAGTTCATTGCTAATTGTTAGGTAGACCAGTACTGCTACAAACAGGCTGCCACCACCTTGTACAAATACCTCTTTCGGGCCTTCTTCTTCCCATAAAATAGACATACGTTCGATGGTCCAAGATAAAATAATCATCGGGAAGAAAGTGATTTTGAGTCCTTCTGTTAACCCTATTTTATAAGATAACACTGAGAACAAACAGATAATGGCGATAACCGTGATGATTACCACGGATATTCGTGATACAAGCAAGAGGTTTAACCGGGACAGATAAGAGCGGATCACAAGGCCTACACCGACAATTAACGTAAAGCCAATCAAACCGGTTGCTAAACTGGTTTGTACAAATGCCATTGCGATTAACACGGGCATAAAAGTACCAGACGTGCGTAAGCCGATAAGAATACGCATCATTACCACGATCATCACACCTAATGGGATAAGTAAAATCCCTTTGAATAGTGCTTGTTCTTCGAGTGGCAGGCTATAGATACTAAAGTTTGACAGGTTCGTATCGTTTGATTTTTCTTTTAATACTTGCATGACAGGCTGAGTTTGCTGAATAACAGAGAAACTAACTCGAGAATTTGTACCTCCAATCAGATCTAACGTCGGTTCGCCATTTTGTTCCCACAGTAGCAAGTTTTTCGCGTCAGCTATTTTGCCTAATTTGACATCGATTAAACGCGTATCATCTTGGCCAAATACCAGTACAAATGGTTGTAACTGCTGCTGGCGACGGCCATCTTCAAGATATAGGCCTTTAACCAGTAATGCCGGGATATTTGCTTCATTTAGCAGGGCTACAAATAACGTTGATTTGCTATTTTCTTGTAGCATTAATTTCGCATTTTGACCTAAATCATCGACAGACAGTAGCTTGAGTAATTCACGGCTATATGAAAAAGCATCGGCGCTTTTTTCCATCGCACTATTAACGAGCTGCTCTGCGGCTATATCATACGGTGGTAGCCAGGTGGTTTTATTAATTGTCACGTCTTGCTCATTAATGACATCTTGTGGGATATCATTCGTCAATACGTTAACTTTATAGTATAAATCCTGTTTGCCTTCGGCGTTACGAATTGTCCATTGTGCGCGATTATCAAGAAAGGACAATCCATAACCAGGTGATGCCGCTGTTTGGCTTAATACGGTGAAGTTAGACTGGGTAGACGGTGTGGCGAAGGACGCATTAACGGCGTCGCCTTGCGCTGTAAATTCGACTTTCGCTTCAATCATCCACGTTGAGTAGGTTTCTCCGGGAAACCAAGGGATCTCACCACTGTAATGGCGTTGAGCGATAGAGCCTACACCAAGGAGGAAAAGTATCGCAACAAAAATGCGAAATGGGATCTTAGACGGCATGGTTAGTTAGCCCCTTTGCTGGCAGGTTTAGGTTGTTTTTTTGGTTGAGTGTATTCTTGTGCAACATCGACAATCGCAATATCTTTTAAGAAAGTTCGACCGAGGAGGATAGGAAAGATCATACGACTACGGTCGGCTAATGTGAATTCTGTTTCGGTTTTAATATCGCCCAGTTCGATGGGTAAGCTGACTACATAGCGTCGTAATGCTTCGACAGCGTTGGTTTGACGGATCTTAATTGTACGGACGACAGGTACTTCCATTGGGAACACTGCTTTATCGTCTTTGTGGGATAAATTGAATTTAACCCAGTCTTGACCATCGCGTTCAAATTTAACTATCTCTGTTGCATTTAATGATGATGTTGTTGCACCTGTATCGATACGTGACTTAAAGTTGGTTTGCAATTCATCAAACCATACCCATTCTTCTTGACCAAGAATCACCTTACCTGCGGTATTATTTTTAGCTAAAGGTACCACGATTGGTGTTGTTTTTTTCACGGGAGGCTTAGCGCCTAGTTCGTCCAGTTGATCTGTTAATTTGGCTATCGCTTTATCTTGTTCCTTGAACTGATTAGGCTGTGATTGCAAAGTCGTTAATATCTGTTGTTGCTGCTGCAAAATGGTTTCAATTTGTGCCTGTTGTTTTGTCACAATGGCTGTATTAGCTTTATTTTGTGTCATGGAGCAGCCATTTAAAAATACAAGACTAAGTACACTAGCAATAGTTATCTTTGATGTTTTTAATGTGAAAAATGCTGTTGTATCTTTCATTAGGTATTTGGCCCTGTTAGCTGATGAAAAAGAGGGTTAGTTCGCTAAAGTGGGTAAATAGTTCCGTTATTTGATTATAAATCATATTATTTAATAAAGTATAATCGCTATTGAGATAATAATCATATCGAATACAATTCTTATATATCAAATATTTATACGTCAGTTATTTGTAAATAGCAATTTATCGCTGTGCTTTATTATATGACAGGAGAGGAAAAAGGCGGGGGAATAGCATTATATACGGCATAAGAGGAAACTATGAAGCGTGTTGGTCTATATAAAATACGCATCTAAAGTATAGATGCGTATTTTATTTTAATAGCATATTTAAATTACTGTATCGCAGATTCTGTCAGTGTATAAGTGCGTGCTACATCGACCATGACGATATCTTTTAAAAATGTACGACCCAGTAATACTGGAAATGTCATGCGACTGCGGTCGGCAAGTGTAAACTCTGTCAGCATTTTTATATCACCGAGTTGCACGGGTAATTCGATAATCGGACGACGCGTAGGTTCACTGTTGTTTGCTTGACGGATCAGAATTGTACGCGCAATTTTTGCTTCGATAATCTGCGCTTCATTATCATCAACTTCTTGGCTGAAGTTAAAACGAACCCATTTTTTACCATCGCGTTCAAATTCAACAATATCGGTTGCATTAAGTGATGAAGTTGTTGCGCCAGTATCAATGCGGGCTTTATATTTGCTTTGCAGATCATTGAGCAATACGAGCTCTTCTGAGCCAATAACTAATTTATCAATAGGTGTAATTGATTCTGAAGACTGTACAAGGGGAAGATGTTCAGTATTGTTAATTTCTTCAACGGATTTATCAACCTGGTAACTCGCGATAACTTGGCTATTGTTGGTTACTTGTTGGCGTAATTTAATATAACTTTCGAGTTTATGATTTAGCTGTGCAATATCCTGTTTTTGCTGTTCGAATAACGCTGGTTGCTTTTGTAATTCAGCCAATATGGTATTTTGCTGCTTAACTAATAGCTCGATTTGTTGGTTCTGTTGCACTATTTGTGAATGTAGTGTTTGTGGCGATGTACCGTCTTGATTTAGAAATTGGTCAACACTCGCGCACCCAGAGAGTAAGGCGCTAAGGATAATACCGGTGAGTAATTGACGGTGTGTTTTCAAAGTATCCATTCCTAATTCTAAATAATTGACAATTCGCATAACATATTCCCTTATTCTTTATCGAGCACCGTTTCCGATGCTGATATCGTGTTATTCGTCTAGCTGTTCGGCGTAAGGTTTAGTGGCAATAAGTACGGCGCGTTTAGGTGCTGGGTAGCCTTCAATCGTTTTACTGTGATCGTTTGGATTAAGAAAATCAACCAGAGATTCGTTTCTCATCCATTCAGTTGCGCGTTGCTCTTCAATACTGGTATCGGATACATCGACGATACGGACATTTTCAAAGCCCAGTTTTTCAACCCAAAGTTTTAATGCGGCACAACTTGGTAAGAACCAAACATTACGCATTTGTGCATAACGATCGCCGGGTACTAATACTGCTTGTTCATCACCATCAATCACCAGTGTTTCTAAAACAAGCTCACCACCATCACGTAATTGGTTTTTAAGTTGTTCAATGTGATCAATCGGCGATTTGCGATGGTACAGGACACCCATAGAGAAAACCGTGTCGAATGCACGTAATTTAGGTAATTCTTGAATACCAAGTGGTAATAAATGTACACGTTGGTCATTGTTAGCAAAATGACGTATCGCTTCAAATTGTACTAAAAATAATTGACTTGGGTCGATACCCACGACAAATTCGGCATCGTCACCGAGCATACGCCACATGTGGTAGCCGCTACCGCAACCAACGTCGAGTACATAACGGTATTTTAGCGGTGAGATAAACTCACGTAGACGCTCCCATTTCCAATCGCTGCGCCATTCTGTATCGATATGAATACCATGAATATTGAAGGGGCCTTTACGCCACGGATGGAATTTTTGTAACAAACTTTCGGTTTTACGTAAGTCGCTTTCGCTTAATTCACCCGGTGCACCAACTTCAAACTTGTCAGTGATATTGATGTGTTTAGTTTCGACTTTTGGTAGTTTTTTTAATACTTTTTCCCAGCGCGGTAAAAAACCATGTTTATGTTCGCGCTCCCATTCGTGCATTTGTGCTGGTAGCGTGTAAAGCCAATGGTGTAATTTGTTTTTCGCAATTATCTGGTAAAAATTTGAAAAGTCGATCATGGGTAACCTTTGTGTACTGCTTTAAATTAATTCGATGTATGTGCTAAATCGTTATGTTAATAATGGTGCTGATGATTAAGCTTATTTGATAGCAACCATTGAGCCAAAGTTAAAACACTGGAACCAAGAGTTTGCGCTGCTAAAGCCAATCTTTTTAAAGCGGTTTAAGTGGGTTTCAATACTGTCTGGGCGCATGACATCTTCAATTGCGCTGCGTTTCTGGCTGATTTCTAACTCGCTATAGCCATTAGCTCGTTTAAAATCTTCGTGTAAATTGATGAGTAGGTCATTGACCTTGTTATCACTAAAGCAGAATTTTTCTGACAAGATAAGAATACCACCGGGTACTAAACCATCATAGATTTTGGTCAGTAGAGCTTGGCGTTCAGCTGGTGGAATAAATTGCAGGGTAAAGTTTAAGACGACAATTGAGGCGTTATGAATCTCTACCGCACAAATATCATCACACAGAACTTGTACTGGTGTATCGCTCTTATAAGCGGATAGATGGCGTTCACAACGCTCAACCATTGCTTGTGAGTTATCTATGGCAACGATATTACAGTTCTGCGCTTGAACGTTACGGCGCATTGAAATGGTAGCTGCGCCAAGTGAGCAACCCAGATCGTAAAGTTGGGTGTTGTCTTGGGCATAACGCGCGGTCATCATACCTATCGCAGAAATGATATTAGAGTAACCAGGTACTGAACGTTTTATCATATCTGGAAAGACTTCTGCAACACGTTCGTCAAAGGTGAAATCACCGATTTGATCTAACGGGGCGGAGAAAATCTGATCGCGTTGTTGCATTGTTATAACCTGCAATAAAAATTATCAAAATAAGGCGGCGTATTTTAGTTAAAATGACCGGCTTTGTCTCTACTTAAACAGTATATAGGGTGAATAATTTCATTGTTTCGCTATCGTGTTGGTTTTTTCATCGGTGAAAAAGACTTTTTTGTTAATAAAATAACGGTTATTTAACCAGCAAGACGCAATCGGAACAGCAACGAATCAGTGGCTTTTTAAGTAGTTTGGCTATAACTGTTAGTAGTTTTGGCATTACTTGAAGTTGTTTTAGTATAGCTATTGGTTGCCGTGCTAATTTCTATTACAATAACGGTAATTTTTTGAGGATAGCTAAACGTAGCTACCCGATTCATCGATTTAGTAGGATTATACAGATGCGTACAGTGTATTGCGGACAGGTAAATGAAGCACATATCGGCCAACAGGTTGAGTTGTGTGGTTGGGTTAATCGTCGTCGTGATTTAGGCGGTGTTATTTTTATCGATTTACGTGACCGTGAAGGTATTGTGCAAGTTGTTTATGATCCAGATGTAGAAGCTGTATTTGAACGTGCTAGCCAATTACGTAACGAATTCTGTGTGAAAATTACAGGTAAAGTACGTGCTCGTGATGAACGCCAAGTAAATAAAGACATGGCTACTGGTGGCATTGAAGTTCAAGGTCTAGAACTTGAAGTTATCAATAAAGCAGACGTTTTGCCGCTTGATTTCAACCAAACAAATACGGAAGAGCAACGTCTTAAGCACCGTTTCTTGGATCTACGTCGCCCAGAAATGAGCAACCGTCTTAAGATCCGTGCTAAAGCAAGTAACTTTGTACGTCGTTTCATGGATGACCACGGTTTCCTTGATATTGAAACGCCAGTACTAACAAAAGCGACGCCAGAAGGCGCACGTGATTACCTAGTACCAAGCCGTACACACAAAGGTCAATTCTTCGCATTGCCACAATCACCACAGTTATTTAAGCAGCTGTTGATGATGTCTGGTTTTGATCGTTATTACCAAATAGTTAAATGTTTCCGTGATGAAGATTTACGTGCTGACCGTCAGCCTGAATTTACTCAGATAGATATCGAAACATCATTCATGACTGCACCACAAGTGCGTGAAGTGACTGAACGTTTAATCACAAGTATGTGGAAAGAGATCTTAGACGTTGAATTACCAGCGTTCCCAAGCATGACGTATGCTGATGCAATGCGTCGTTTTGGTTCTGATAAACCAGATCTACGTAACCCATTAGAGCTTGTTGATGTTGCTGACATTCTAAAAGATGTTGAATTCAAAGTATTCGCAGAACCTGCAAACAACCCGAAAGGTCGTGTTGCAGTATTATGTGTTACTGGCGGCGCTAAACTGTCTCGTAAGCAAATCGACGAATACACTAAATTTGTTGGCATCTATGGCGCTAAAGGCATGGCATGGATGAAAGTGAAAGACGTTGCAGCGGGTGCTGAAGGCGTACAATCGCCAGTCGCGAAGTTCTTAACGGCGGACGTTATCACTGCATTACTTGAGCGTACTAACGCGAAAGACGGCGATATTATCTTCTTCGGTGCAGATACAAACAAAGTTGTAACAGAAGCGCTTGGTGCGCTACGCCTGAAAGTGGGTACTGATTTAGAGCTTACTTCAAACGATTGGAAACCACTTTGGGTTGTTGACTTCCCAATGTTTGAAGAAGATGAAGAAGGAAACCTACACGCGGTTCATCACCCATTCACAGCGCCAATGGATGTTAACGCAGAAGAGTTACTAGCAAATCCAGCGAACGCAATCTCAGACGCTTACGACATGGTTATCAATGGCTATGAAGTTGGTGGTGGTTCTGTGCGTATTCACAAAGGTGAAATGCAAAAAGCAGTATTCGAGATCTTAGGTATCGAAGCGCAAGAGCAACAAGACAAGTTTGGTTTCTTACTTGAAGCACTTAAATACGGTACGCCGCCACATGCTGGTTTAGCATTTGGTCTAGATCGCCTAGCGATGTTGCTAACAGGTACTGATAACATTCGTGACGTTATCGCATTCCCTAAAACAACAACAGCTGCGTGTTTATTAACATCTGCACCAAGCGAAGCAAACCCTGCTTCCCTTGAAGAGCTAAGCATTACTGTTGTAAAAAAAGAAAAGAAACAAGACGCTGAGTAACCATTAATTTATTTTTGAGTTAATGGTCGTACTTTAAATCGTTTTGTATTTTACATTACATCGTCATGAAAAGCGGATTTACTCCTTCGAGTAAACCCGCTTTTTTTTGTTTATATTTCATACCTTTATAGATAAGTGGTTATGATTTCAATGGCTACCTAGTGTCAATTTTAATTTCCCTTCTGCAATTTTTTTTACCTAATTAACTTACCTTCATTGCCTAACTTACTTTATAAATTATATATGAATATATGACATATCAAATCTGTGACTTATAACTGCATGAAAATTAAGGGTTAAAATTCACAAAACTACATTTTCTCCGTCTCTTATATGTAAAAGCAATATTCAAGGAGAAAATATGTTGTTAGCTAATAGTGCAAAGGATTTGTCATATAACGAGTTAAACGAAAGTATATATTGTATTGCTAAAAGTAACTGTGAATTCAGTGAACTATGGCTGTTAAACAAAAGTGAGCTGTATAAACGGTGTTGTAGGTGGTTGAATCGATGTGAAGATCAAGTTGATGAAGCGATGTCTTTGATTGCCGAAAAAGCATTTTTAAATTTTTTATCCGAACGTAAAATCAATAACTTTTCGGCGTGGCTATATCGATTGGCTTACAATGTTTGTATTGATGTTCACCGTGATACAAAACGCCAGCGTGAGTTAGTAAAGCAAGTTCAAGATCTTCCAAATACATTTTTCTTTTCGAGTAATCAATCTGAGACTCAGGATGATATTTATAGTGATATGGAGTTTGTCGATAACATTATGCTAGGAATGAGTAAACTACCTGATACACAACGGTTAGCGATTAAATATCGCACTCTTTATGGTATGGAATATCAAGAAATAGCTGAGCGGTTAAATATCAGTACTGCAAATGTACGTAAAAAAGTTCAGTTAGCTCGCTCTCAATTACGAAAATATGTATTAGATTCATGATTTTCTGTCACAGATGAACCCTATCTCCGTTTATTTAGTAAATTACATCCAATACGTTAGTTCATTTATTAATAGGACTGATAAGGCTAAGTTTATTTTATGGGGAGTCACCATGGAGCATGGAAGCAAAAAATGGTATGCGGTTTATACACACTCAAACGCTGAAAAGAAATTACATGAAAGGATTCTAAGCCACAAATTAGAATCCTATCTACCACTTAAATTAGTTACTCGGCAATGGACTGACCGAGTAAAAAAAATAACATTACCAGTATTTAAATCATACTTATTTGTTTTTGTTGATTTAGATGGATTGCAGGTTGTGAAAAAGCAGCCTGGTTTTTCTCATTTTATTCGTTTTGGTGCTTATCCAACTGAAATACAGCAGAGCGAAATAGATCTAATGAAAAATATAATCACGATGCAACAAAATACCGATATCGTTGCCACTCAGCTGGTGAAAGGAGACCGGGTAAAAATAATAAAAGGAGTATTAACTGGATACAAAGGCATTCTCACAGAACATCATGGGGCTAAAAAAATAGCCATTGAAGTTAAGCAGCTTCAACAATCAATGCTAATAACAGTACCACTAGAAAATATAATCAAAGTGTATTCAACTGCGGAGTTTGTGAATCATGAATGAAAAACAATATTGGCGCGATGAATTAAAAGAACAGTTAATTAGACATGAGGGATTAAAATTAAATTTGTATCAATGTTCGGCAGGTAAAGACACGATTGGTGTTGGACGTAACTTATCAGATCGGGGCATTAGCGAACGAGAAGCGATGTATTTACTCGATAATGATATTAATGATATTGAAAAGCAAGTCATAAAAAAGTGCCCATTTATTAATGATATATCAGAAGAACGGAAACTGGTCATATTTAATATGGCATTCAATCTTGGTGTTAATGGACTATTGGAATTTCGCATGATGCTGAGAGCATTGAGGTTTGGACATTATGATTTAGCCGCGGATGAAATGCTTAATTCTAATTGGGCAAGGCAGGTTGGTTCCCGCTCCTTAGAATTGTCGGTCATGATGAGGGAAGGGGGACATATTGATTTTAGTAATAAAAAAAATCGGTGAAATATGTATAAAGTATATCAAATGGATAGGTTATCAAATATCGAGGTTGTGCAATATGAAATTCAATGAAGAAACTAAGGTTAGCACTGATATTAAGTCAATTATCGGTATTATTATATTTTCTGGGATCAGTGTTTGGACTTATTCAACGCTAGTCGAAAAACTAAATATTCATCAAACCAAATTGGAAATAATAGAAAAAGATCTCTCGCTTAATAATGATTTTAGGATCAAGTGGCCACGAGGCCAGTTAGGTGACTCACCATCAGATTCAAAACAGTTCTTATTAATTGATTCATTAACGGGACAATTTAAAGAAATGCAACATGTATTACAAAGTATGGTTTATAACAAAGTGATCTTGGAACGCATGCAGAAAGATATGGAAAAGGCACAAGTTGATATTCAGGTATTAAAAGATGACTGATCATTAAATGTCACAAGATTAGTGCTTACCCGTCTATATAGTATAAGAATTAAATATAACCCAACGTTAATATTTTTAAATAATTAATATTCATAATTAACGACATTAGTTAACTTCAATGTGACTAATGTGGCGAAGCCTACCTATCAAATTATCATCTTATTATAACCAAATAGGAACATTATGTTATTGGAATTAAACCAGCTTATTTTGGATTTCTTTGAATCCAAACTTAAACTTAATGATTCGTTTTTAGCATTAAGCTTTAGCAAAAATGCGAGTTCATTATCACAACAACCGAACGATGAAGCAGATGTTGATATTTACCTCATGTTGGAGAAAATAAAGGAGCGTGGTGAATTAAAAGGCATGACATTAGCTTTACCTGAGCAAGATGATAATGAAATTATGTTTCAGCAAGTGATGGCTCCGGTATGGCTTGATTGCAAATTTAAATTAGCGATAAATGTGAATGATTCTGCATTATTGAAATCCCCCTTTATAGACAATCAACTTCAGGGGCAATCAGCAGAGCTACTCGTGATAAGTACCTTAATTAAATACCTATGCCAAGATTTAAGCAGAAAATTAGATTTTGGCTTACAGGTAGCACCTAATTCAGGTGAATTTGGTATTGATCAAAACGTGATACATCAAGTTGAATTTATCGATGTTGAGCGAGCTGACGATAAAGTATGGATGACATTAGACGTTGTCGCCAGTATGCAAACGCTTGAACAAATAGAAGTGAACAAAGTTTTAGAAATTGTTCATCAACCACTACAGACTCACGGTAGTTAATCCGATTATTACAACGAATGTGTAGATAATTGCATTGTGACATCGTTGTTTACTAATAAATAAACTGTTTTTTGAATGCGTAATAACCCTCTTATTACCGTTTGGATTTATTCATTTAAACGTATTAATACGTCTTATTTGATTTCTTCTTCACTGTCCTACAATAATTAAAGGAATTAAAATGCCACAATTAAAAACACCTGGCGTGTATACCAAAGAAACTGCCGTACTCGCACCGTCTGTTGCCGAGGTTGCAACCGCAATTCCCGTGTTTATCGGTTATACCGAAACCGCAGTAGACAAAGAAGATGGTTTACCTAAACCTATACGCATTAGTTCAATGCTTGAGTTTACGGAAACCTTTGGTGGCGCTTATCTTGATCCAAGTTACACAGTAACAATTGATGAAAATGAGATCACTGATATTGAGGTGCCTGACACTAAGTATACCTTATCACCTAGCTTAGATTTATTTTATCGCAATGGCGGTGGGGTTTGTTATGTGATTTCGTTAGGCGGCTACGACACGGCTATTTCTGCAAGTCATTTTGATGACGCTATTACGGTTCTTGATAAATACGAGCAACCGACACTTATTGTGTTAAGTGATGCGATTAATTTACCTACCGCTGATTATCATGCGCTTATCCAGTCCTCGTTATTACATTGTTCAGAAATGGATAATCGTTTTTGCATTTTTGATGTATTAAATAGTAATGATGATGGTGATATTTTATCAACAGAAGACGCTGTTGCTAATTTCCGTAATGGCATTGGTAATAATAACCTGAAATATGGTGCTTCATATTATCCTTATTTGCAAACAACATTAACGCATGCATTTGATGATACACAAATCAAAATTGCAGGTTATATCGATGAAATTGCTCAGCATATTACCGATGAAAATGGTGTGGCTGTTTATTACAGCGGTAATGTCGAAAATACAAGTGAGCTAACTTTTGAAGTATCAGAGATTGATGATTCCGATTTCTTGTTCGCTAATACAGGTCTTTCGCTAACGGTCACACTGCCAAAAGATGAAAGTTTACGTACACCTGGTTTAATGTTCGAAGCATGGCAAAAGCAGACTGAAGCAGCACAAGGTGATTTTGATGTGCAGGTGCAGGGGGCTGGTAATGTTGTGCTCGCGGCTTTAGTCAAAACCACGCTGACTTACAGCGAAGACGCTAATGTTAAGCTAATTGATCTTAAGTATGACAGAAGCGCACTGTATAACGACATTCTTAGTGAGTTACAACAGCAGCGAATGGTCATGCCTCCATCATCAGCTATTGCGGGTATTTACGCGAATACAGACAGTAACTTTGGTGTTTGGCAGGCACCAGCAAATATTAGTGTATCTTCTGTGATTGAGCCTATCCGTAAGATCAACAATAAAGAGCAGGAAAATTTGAATGTGGATGTCGAAGCCGGTAAATCGATTAATGTGATCCGCTCTTTTACCAGCAAAGGCCATCTAGTATGGGGGGGGCGTACGTTAGCGGGCAATGATAATGAGTGGCGTTATATTAACGTTCGTCGTTTATTTAACATGGTTAAAGCATCATTACAAAAGGCGACTGGTTTTGCTGTTTTCCAACCGAATACACCTATTACATGGTTAAAAGTACGTGCCATGATGGAGAGCTATTTAGAAGATCTATGGCAAGCTGGTGGTTTAGTTGGCGCCACGAAAGAAGAGGCCTTTTTTGTTAAGGTTGGTAAGGGTATCACTATGAATGAGGATGATATCCTTAATGGCCGCATGAATATTGAAGTTGGTCTACGTGCGAGTCGACCTGCCGAGTTCATTACGATTAACTTTACCCATCATGTGCAAGATAACTAAATCTAACTTCATCGCGCTACTTTAAATTATCAAGTCAATGCAAATGCGGCTCTATGTCTGAGTGCGTTAAACATGCGTTGCCGTTCTAAAATTTTAATCTACATATTGTCATTGTTTTTATTCAGTTAACAGCTTGAATGAGTCTTTCGCATGTCTGTTTTTTGATGGAATAATTACAATTTACTAGGAGTTTATATGGCACTACTTGCCTCTAATTACAGTGTTGAATTTGTTGAAGCAATTGATGGTGAAGAAGCCCCAATTGTATTCAAAAAAGTATATGGCTTAAACCTACGTTTAAAGACTGCTCGCTCAATTAATCAAACCGGAAAAATGGAAAACATTGCCGGTGATATTGAGCCTGTCACATTAACCCTTGAGCGCGGTGTCGGTAAGGGGTTACAAGGCCTTTATAGTTGGTTTAAGAATGTTCGTAATGGAGATGTCGACAAGAAAGAGATTCTTATTACATTATATAACAACGCACAAAAGACGGATGAACCTGCGGTCGTTTGGCGTGTAAAACGTGCTTTCCCGGTGGCTCTACATGCGCCTGAATGGGATGCCGAAGAAAACAGTATTGCCGTTGAAAAAATAGAGCTCATCGCTGAAGATTTAGAGGTTGAGTTTCCTGAATAGTTAGCGAAGTCAAGGGTGTTTTAATGATAAGCACCCTTGGTTGAGGAGTGAAAATGTCTACGTTACAAAATGAAAATTTATATTTAAAAAATGAATACCATTTAACATTTTTGCATGAATCTGATGCTGTTGAGGCGATTAGTGGTAAGGGGACGTCCAAGAGGTGGTCGACATTTAGGTTTGATAGCATTGTTTCTATGGAGGCAGAACTTGGTGTCGGCCTATATACAGAGGGGACTGGTAATTTACATTATTCAAAAGGTGCGACTAATCCTATCCAATTTGTATTTAGAAAAACACTGGATATTACGAACAAAAGTGGAACAAAAATTCTCGGTAAACGGCTTTATCAATTGGGAAAAAATACGTCATTATCATTTGGTGATCGTTCAGACCAAGAGTTAAGTATATTTAAATGGGCTGAGTTGATTAACAGTGGAAAAATAGATCGTGCCCCAGTACATGTTTATTCCAAGATTATTGGTGAGAATGATAAAGAAGTATTAGGCAGTCAAGGCAGCGTTTGTATATTCAGGTTAACGAATGCAATAGCAACGAACGCGGTAATAAGGCAGAACCCCCATCAGGATATAAATGTTGCAGAGCTTACCTTTGTTGCTCAAGCCATAAGTTCGTCAAATTTTCTAGATGATACCTATCTTAAAGAATCAGAATTAACAACATTATAGGAGGCTACATGGCAGTTCAAGGTCTTACTTATGGCGGTGAGCAGTTATCTGCGAATGAATACCCACCTACTGGTTGCTACTTTGAAGTTAGCTTTTATCCAGCGTGGCTAAACCCACTTAAAATGGTGCTCTTATCTCAGGATAAAGCATACAAGAAGCTAGCATGGGCACTAGCCGGAACTCCAATTGTAGGGAATACGATTGCATCCTCTATAATCGATGGTGAGCCGAATTTCGAGGCTATCTTCGGAGGTTTGTTGCCTTCGCTTGGCTTAAACCCGCTAGATTTCAGATTTAATAAAGTGTCTGGGTTAGCGCAGGAAATTGAAGTTGAAGATATCCGAGTGGGTGGAATGAATACACAAATGCTACAGCTACCCAATCGTGTCGTACATGATAATTTGGTATTAGAGCGGGGGATATTTATCGGTTCACCGTTAACGATAGAGTTTGGTGTTGCGATGAATTTGTTCGTTACTTTCCCTGGAGAGGTTTTAGTCACTTTACAAACACCAGGTAAAATACCTATCTCGGCCTGGGTTTATAGAAATGCTTATCCTGTTGCATGGTCAAACTCTGATTTATGGTCTGATGATAACGATGTGGCTATGGAAACCATGGAATTTGCTTACAGTCATTGTGTTCCTCTTAGAATTTAACTTAATGGAGTTAACATGTTAGAAATTAGAGAGTTAGTGATAAAGGCCGAAGTCAGCCAAGTGAGGAAACTCCCGAATGAAAGTAAAGAAAATAAACAGGCGAACCATGTGGCAGAAAAAAAATTCAAACGATGGTTAGAAAAATCAATGAGGAGGTAATTTATGCTAGGCGCTGCAACTGCAGGTATTGATAAATATGTTATTAACAAACCAAACAAAGATAACCAATTTAAAGTCAGGGTATTTGCTGATCAGAAAAGAGAATATGAATTTAGATATGCGACTTTTACATGCCAGTTCAACCCTGAATCAGTCTCTGTTTCTTATAATAATGATATATCACGTCCTATTGCTTTAGGTGCTCCAGGTGCCAGCTTAACGTTGGAAGCAAACGAGCCGGAAGAAATTAGATGTAAGTTAATTATCTGCGACTCTGATGTTGTGAAATACTCAGGAACATTTGGTTTTGACACTAAAGGTAGTGTAATTAAAGTATCAAGATCAAATCCTTACTCTATTGATGAATATAAAATAATCCCTCTGAATAGTAGTGATAGAGGAAATCTTGTGGTTAAGTATGTCGAACATTTTTTGAATATGACAACACAAAAGAATGTTTACAAAGGCTCTAATTACGATGACTTATCTTATGCATTTCTAACGGTCGAGTTCGGTTCTATATTCACTCGGCCAAATAATGGCGACAAGAGGACACGGGCAGCGAAAAGGCAACCGAGTTATCCTTGTTTATTACAAAGTGTTGATGTTAATTATACTTTATTCTCGAGTGCTGGAGAGCCCTTACGTGCAGAGCTTGACTGTGTTTTCTTGGAGGATTATATCGGTGAAAACACATGATTAATTTTACAGTTTCGTCCCAGACTGGAAAACTTCAAATTAGCGAGCATATTGTTGAAGTTTTAACTGATAGCGCTGTCGATAAAATCCCGACAATGGTGATGAAGTTAGTTAATAATATAGATTCAGCTACTTTTGAATCTATATATAAAATATATAAGGCGAGCACGTCATTAGAAGTAACAGTTAAACATACTCAAAACAAAACTGAATTAAAATTCGTTGGGTTTATAAAAAAAATGTCATATTCAGGTGATTCAGACGGACACTATATGTATCTTGAATTGAAACACCAAGCTTTTAAACTGACGAATAATAGACGATTTGTACAACATCAAATTGATAATAAAGCAATGTCAGTACAATATAATTGTTCTGATTGGGATCATTTAATGTCGATTGCAGATAGGACAGGTCGGCATATCATATGTACTGCGGATAAAGAATCAGTTTTAATATTAGGTGTCAATGGTGCAACCCCTCCTCAGCAACGAGATCGCATTAACAGTGAGCTTAAAGAAACAGAACCGGTTGTTCTAGGAGGCTGGCATGGAGGGGTAGCTGCAACAAACGCGGGTATTCAGTTAAAGCAAAAAAGACGCAGATTGATAGATGATTTACAAAAATCGGAAAAAAATCTTAAGGCTTTAACTGAATATGAGTTAAATAATTATCAGTATAATTGTTTTATTGAAGGAAGTTTTACGCTGCCAGATGTAGATAAATTCAACTTTGATCCTAACTTTCAGGTCGGTAAAATTGATTATAAAAAAGGGAACGGTGCAGGAGAATATAGTATCAGTGAACAATCACTAGATCTCTCTCGTAGAATTATTTCTTATGAAGGTGAGGTCGATGATTCTTTACGTAATTTATGCAATAACATCTCTAATATTAAATTTAAAAAAATAAAATCACTCCACTCTGTTCATACCGAAAGGCGTGGTGTTGTCAGGGTATTGGCTGAAGGACTATCAGATATTGGGCTGAGTGAGGATAGTACAAAAAACTTATGCTTAGGACGATTAATATCATTAAATATCGACAAATTTAAATTAGCGCCTTCTGTTGTTTCTTCTATCAAGCATACGATTAATAAAGAAGGTTGGTATATTGACATTGGCTATGGCTTGTCACCTAAATTACACATAGAAGAATACTTTGATATTAATGCTGTGCCAGCCTCTGGAGAAAGCCCAAGTGTGAATGGAATGCTCGTTGGTCAAGTAACTAAAGTATCCGCATCAAATTCTGCGATTGTTGAGGTTAACCTCTTAGATGGCGATGTTTGGGAGCAACCAGAGCTTGATGTAAAAGTTAAAGCCAGAAAGATGGCATTGACGACACAGGTAAATTATTCAAAGACTCAGATTGAATATCCACTATATGAGAAAGATGATTTCATTATTATTAACTTTTTGGATGATAATCCTAACAATCCAGTTGCTGTTGGATATTATCATACAAAAAATAGGTAGGATTGATTATGGCATATGAAGTAAAAGTCGTAGAAGACACTATATTTTATAGCTACATTACTAAAAGTAGCCAAGATAGTGAAAACGACGCTAAGCACGACTATATGGAGTACAACGAAAATACTGGTACGTTAATACTGAATGCAAAAAAAATAATACTAAATGCTGATGAGATAGTGTTTAAAGAAAACAAGGATTAAGTTATGTCAGAAAACGGAACCTTAGACCAAACTGGGTGGACTTTTCCCCCTCGTTTTAATATTAATAATAAAGCCGCAGCAACAGACCAAGGGGTTGCACAATTGTCTACATGTATGAAGCTTATGTTGGCAATACAGCCTGGAGAACGAATTGGCCATTCAAATTATGGTTGTGATCTTAGCAGTTATGCTTTTGAAAGTTTGTCTTATGAGCTACTTGAAGGTGTTGAGGACATCGTTAGTCATGCTGTTGAAACGTATGAATCACGTTTAGTATTACAAAATGTCGAAGCAGTGCCAGCCACAGTTCAAGAAGGCCTTTTGCAGATTAAAGTGGCCTATACAACATCAACAAATGAATTTGCTCAGGATACCGTTATCGCGGATCTAAATGCAACCAAAGCGATTAGTCTCTAACGTCATACCTGCTCGACATCTACAAAGGATTATCAATATGCCTGATAATGTAATTATGCAGGATGATTTTGTTGTGTTTGATGTAAATAGTTTTACTGGTATTAGTTTACTTGGTTCGATTCCTCCTGTGTCAATTAAAGGGAAAGGCCTACCTCAAACCCGCAATAAAATATGCTGTATTAAAGGCGATGAAACAAGTGTGAAAGTGTCTGCTCAATATTTAAAAACGGGACATAATACCCCAGGTATAGGCGAACTCACTATTAAAGCGCTTGAATCGCAACAGCAATCTAAAATCACGAAAATGAACAATAATGCTTTTTTTATTCTACAAGGAAAGTTGTTTGATGCCGTTTTTACCGTGACACAACCCTCGCAAAATATAATTCCGCCTGCAACCTTTGAGGTTGACGGTGTACACAACAAATATACCGGTACCGGTGAGTTTAAATTACAAGGCCAATTTCGTATACAGTTTTCCTAGTATCGTTTATCTCGTTACAGCCCCTTCTGTTTTTGTATCAATTAAATTTTAACTATTATTTGGAACATGCCCTCATGAATATACAGCATGCCATTGCGCGCAATGGTACCCAACAACATGAGCGCTTGGCTGCTGAGCTGAGCGCGGAATTTGTCTCGATTGAAGAACGCTCAATTGAGCAGCAGTTGGCTTTTATGCAGCAACTGACAAAACATATCCATTTTATTAATGAATCAGGTGAGGTTGAAGGCGATTGGTCTGGATTGCTCGCGCTTGAACCTGAACAGATACTTGCATATATAGATAATCCAGAAATTTTTTCTGTCGATACCGAGTTACCTATAGGACGTCAGCGCGAGCAGTTAGACCGTCTATCAAGGTTAAGCCAACCACAGCGGGTGATGGTATATCTGTTTTTACGGATGACACAGGTAATGCGTTATCAGTTTGCCGATTTAACTCAGCGCCATCTTGATTTTTATTACCAGCAAGTATTACAAATTAGTCCTAACGAAGGTCAAGCTGATCATTTACATGTAGTGGCTGAGTTAAATGCGACTGCTCAGGGCGCTACTGTCGTTAAGGGGAGCTTACTTGATGGAGGAACCGACGAGAGCGGAGCCGCTATTCAATACGCCTTAGATGATACTTATAGTATTAATAAGGCTCAAATAACAGAAGTGAAAAGCTTACGTGTTGCTCAGGAATATCAAGGACTGAATACATTACGTAAGCAATATAAAAATGGTTTTGAGGTCGCGATTCGTTGGGCGCTAGGCCAATATTTTCAAGGAGATCTACTGGCCCCTTATCCAAGAGGGCGTTATTACGACGAGCCTATCAACTTAGATTTATTGCTTGAAAAATATGAACAAGTGTTAGCAGATGAACCTGATGACAAAGACCTTAACATCGATTTAGTTTATTACGTAAAAGTACAGTTAGGTTTTATATCATTATCAGCCTTTATTGATTGTATGTCTGTGTATAAACAGTCTATCGATGAGGGATTAGACTACCCAAGTGAAGATCTGTGGGTAACCGCGATGGAACATATTGAGGACGCATTTGATTCACGTTGGAAGCAAAATCAAACGAAACAACTGGTTGAATTGTATCAGCCTGCAAGCCTGGGTGAATTAGGTCGACTTAAGGCGTTATTAGAATTTGTGGCAGGCTCGCCAAACCCAAGTGATCCACTTCCACCTTTACCCACGACATCATCAACGTTAGAAAGCCTTTATGAGACGCTTAATGATATTGAATTAAAAGCCACTGATGATTTTAGTTTATCTGCACGGTACGTAACGCAATTTATAGGTTTAACTGTTGATGAGTATTGTTTTATTCACGCTACTCATGCGACTTCTACTAACTTGTATGCGCAGAATGTGGAAGAAGTACTTGATGGAACTCAAGGTGAGGATTGGCCTCGATTCTTCTCTATTTTACAGCGTTTAGATGCTCAAACACGCAGTAAGGTTGCGCCAAGTGTTGGCCGTTGGGATGTCCTAAATATTGTTGCGAATGATAATGTTGAATTCGATGAAGTCGGTACAGCGGCATTTGGTGAAATGAGTACAAGTGAAGACCCTAATGATTATTATGGACCTGGTCTCGCTATTGTATCGCCTATTTTAGCGATGGCAGAGGGCGAACGAAATATTAAGGTTGCAGTTGCCTGCCAGCAAACAGGTTTCCCGCTGGATGATTTGACCTTAGCCCAAGACAGTGGGCTATTACATTTTAACTTATCGCTTAGTGCAGGTGATGATTGGTTCGAATTAAGTACGCAAGATGAAGCTGTTAATGTTGAAGTCGCTAATATAGGTCAGGATATTGTTAGTACATTTTCTACCTCATCTTTATACCTTCAGGTTCAATTAGCTGGCAGGGTTAATGGTGAGAACTATGTACTGATGAAAGATGGTTCTATTTGGAAAATTGTTTTATATGATGCGGGTACCTCGCAAGCATCACTTGTCTACCTTGGCCGAATTCAGGGGCTAAGTGCTGGTCAAGATATTGTCATGAATAACCTTAGTTTTAAACAGCAGCCAACAACATTAACTGGTTTGAGCTATGCGCCCAGTAAGCAAGAGATCAGTTTAGTCTCGGAAGATAATGGTTTTGGTGCAATTACTGAATCGTTAGAGCAAGGTCAGTTCATCTTATTAGATTCAGGTTTAATGGTTTCTGTTGATAGGGTTTCTGCGAGTGGCGTGACTGCAAGTGTTACTCCTCTAGGCTATTTACCGGAGGAGATGAGCAAGTCGTTAGGCGTTACCGAAACACTGGCGTATCGCTTCACTAATCTGGCATTATCTGGTGATCAACGCATTAGTAATGACTTATCAATTGTGGCATTAAAGAGCAGTGACAGTAATGTCTTTCCTTTTACCGCAGAGCATATTGACCGTATTGTCACTTATCCAAATGGTCTCGTTGTACAGTTGCGTTATTTACAAGATCCAGACCCTGAAGGGGATGAGGAGGATATCGAACTAGGCTATCGCTATGCACTTGCTGTTGAGCAAGCATGGAATGCAGAAACTGTTGATAATGCTAATGTGAATAAAATTTATCTATTGGAAACGTACCCAGGCTTCTTATTTGATATTAATTTGGCAGGAACAGACCCGGCTATTCTACCACCGACAGAGCCAGTGCCAGGGTTTAATGCAACAGAGCCTGCACTTAAGATCCAACTTCGTCATATTTCACCCGAGGAGTCAGGTGAGGATGCCGTCAATATGGCCTATGAGTACTTCCGTCATATTCGGCTTGAGAATGTGAACCTATCGGTGGAAGTAGAGGGGTTAGAGTCTTTAATTTTAGGAAATGATGACGGGGAGCTAAATGCTAATCAGCCTTGTGAACCTTTTGGCCTTCAACCGTTTGTCGGTAGTGCCTTGTATTTTACGCATCATGAACTAGCACGTAAAAAATTGTCTGATATTACTGTTAATTTGGACTGGGTCCAATTACCGGACAACTTAGCTGATTATTATAAAGCTTATACCGATGCATATCCGACTCAGGTTCCGGCATTAAATAATAACCAATTTAATGTGGGTCTTGCATTATATAATCAACGTGGTTGGATTAATTTGGACGATGTACCGCCATTATTATTTGATACTGACCCTGAAGGCATCAGTCATATCCATGCTTCACAAGGATTTAAGCATGGTGCTTATACATTCTTACCTGATTACACCGAGAGTAAGTCATCATCACCACAAGAACATAATCGCTATTTTAAATTAGATCTTAAGGGACCGGATTTTCAGCATAAAATATATCCGTTAGTCATGCGTAAACAGATGCTTGAAGCAAGTCAGCAAGCTGGATCAGAGCTCGACATAATAAATGAACCGTACACACCTAAGGTACAAAAGATCACGGTTAATTATAAAGCAGAAGAGACATTAACACCGAACATCTGGAATGATAATGAACATAGCTTTTTAGCGCATATTCATCCATTTGGCGGTGTTAATGTTGATTGGACAATTAACCCTAATCGAGAAGAGCTAGGTGCGAGTATGTTGCCTGAGTTTAAAGACGAAGGTTATTTATATCTTGGTTTAACGGATGCGCAACCATTGGATGAGATTAATATTTTCACCCAAGTTATATCGGGCTCTGGAGCTGCTCAACTCGATACTCCTCACGTACATTGGTTCTACCGTACAGAGCTCGGTTGGCGTAGTTTACCGGTTGAAAATATCCTTGACGATACAACACAATCGATGAGCTTTTCGGGGGTGACCCGCGTACGACTACCAGAAGACGCGACGACAGAGGGACCTTTGATGCCAGAAGGAAAGCATTGGTTAGCAATGCAGGTTCCTAAAAACGCTGATGCAGCAGCTAAAGTGGTTAAACTTGTATCTCAGGGAATGTCTGCAACACGCATAACTCCTATGGGCTCTGGCCAGTCGTCAACGATTGCGGCAGAGAGTGTGACTGGCTTTGTGGCTGGAAATGCAGATATTACTAACGTGACTCAGTTCTATCCTTCTTATGGCGGCCAGTCTGGTGCTGATAGTCAGCAATATTATCGGGATAGTGCTGAGCGATTACGCCATCGAGGACGTGCTGTTAACATATGGGACTATGAACGTTTGGCATTGCAATACTTCCCTGAACTACGCCATACCAAATGTTTGGCTGCAGGAGAGCAGGTTACACTTGCCAATGAATCGGTAGCTCCTGGACAGGTGAATATGATGGTTATACCTGATTTATCTGGTCAACCATTAGATTCAGTATTAGAGCCCGCGGTCACATCTGAACTGTTAACGCGAATTGAAGATAAGTTGGCAGGTCTTGCTCCTCAGGGGGTAAAACTGACGGTTAATAGCCCTTACCACGAAGCACGTAAATACCGTATGGCGGTACGGTTTAAACCAGGTTATGGACCTGGTATTTACCGGGCTAAAATTGTAGAAGCGTTAAAGCGTAAATTGACACCCTGGTCAGATCATAGCTCAGCCGCATTAAAGCTCGGTAATAAACAATATTTTAGTGAACTTATCGATTTTCTTGACCGATTAGAATATGTCGATTACGTCGCAGTATTTAAAGGCTTTGAACAAGAGACTTTATATGCAGGGACGGATGATGAGAGTCAGGTATGGCGTGAAATCGATGGACTTTCAACTCAAGTTTCTCGCCCTGACGGTTTGTTAGTATCAAGTGTTGATCATGTCGTTGATGTGATATCGAGTGAACACTTCCAGGCCGAAAAATTTCAAGGCGTCGGCTATGTGGTTATGGAATTAGACAATATTGTCCGTTAAAAGCGAATCTTCAAACAGCTGGCGCATATCCTAGCTGTTACTTTTCATTGTAATAAAACTTCATTTAATCCTAATTTTCAATTAAGACTTATCCGTTTTAAGGGATAAGTCTACCTATTCAAAAGAGTGAATTATGTCTGAACAAAATCGCAGAGAGTTAAAAGAAAAATTTAGAACGGGTGCACAGCCTACAGAGCAAGATTATGCCGATGTAATTGATTCGGTGTTAAATAAACGTGATGACGGTATAAATAAGCCTTCAGAATCCTATTTACCATTGCGATTTACCAGTTTTGGTTCGGATAAAAATATATTGGATTTTTATGATGATACAACGCATAACTGGCGCATTAATATGTTACCAGATGCGACTTATTCGGGATTCAACCTCACGACCGGCAGTGGTAATAGTCGACTATTTGTAGAACAAGGCGCTGGGGATATAGGGATTGGCACAACACAGCCAAAAGCAAAGTTACATGTGAATTTATCGGGCGACCAAGGTAAGGATGCCATTTATGTTGAGGATGCAGAGGGGGATACAACGCCGTTTCGTGTCAGTAACTCGGGTAATGTTTATATCAAGTCGAGCGAAGATGAAGTTGAGGATGCTGATTTATATGTGAACGGTTCAATAAACGTGGTGAACGAAACGACAAATAAAAGCTGGTTGCATATTAATGAAAATGGCGCGGTCGCATTTAATGGCACCGCAATTGCTGATACGCCTTACTTAGAGGTTAATCAAGACACCAAAATCAATGGTGATTTATCGATTAGCGGTAAGTTAATTGTTGAACAAGAGCTAGAAATTAAAGCGACACTTAGCGCTGAAGGGCAAAAAATCCTATTGGGCGATCATAATAATGACAAAGTGAGTATCCCCGGGAAATTAATGGGTTCGGATGCACAGGCGTTGATCATAGATGATGATGTTGAAATTTCGGGGTCATTAGCGGTTCAAAATGGCACTTCGATTAACCATATTGCGACGTCAACGGATAATGGCAATGATGATAATAAGTTGCTGACAGAGAATGCAATCAATACTTATATCCACCAAATTATGCCTAAGGGAGCCATTATTATGTGGGCTGGCTCTCAAATTCCAACTGGTTGGGCATTGTGTGATGGTAATGACGGCCGTCCTAATCTATTAAATCGATTCATTGTTGGTGCCGGTGCCGATTATCAAGTTCATGCGACTGGCGGCGAAAATCAAGTTACTTTAACTGAAGCGCAGATGCCAGCGCATAAGCATAGTGGAGAAACCTCAACAAATGGTGAACATCAACATGTTGTAGATCTCGGGTGGAAGGACTTTGGGGCATCATGGGGGTCAAATAAAAGTGGTAATGCACCACTTGATGAAGGCTCAAATAAACAAAATACCGAATCGGCAGGTTCTCATTCACACAGCTTTGAGACAAGTACGGTCGGTGGTTCGCAGGCTCACGAAAATAGACCTCCATATTATGCGCTTAGCTACATAATTAAAACAACGAGTCATTAATCCTCTCTCATCTTAAATGCTTTAATTCTTATTGCCGTGTCATTGTGCGCAATCATCATTTTAACTCACATGTAGATGTTTCTTATGAAAAATACCAATTTCCCTGAAAAAATGGATTTTAATTCTTTACGCGATTTTACGCTCGAAGATATTAAGCAATATAGCCAAGCTAGTTGGACGGATCATGGCGTATCCGATCCTGGTATTACAATTTTAGAGCAACTCGTTGCTAAGTTTGCTCAAATCGCAGAAAAGTTACAGTTAGATATACCGAGTCTGTTGGCTAGTAGGGGCGATATTTCGCTTCCGATGCCAGTGCGAGTTACGCCTGAATCGGCTGACGATAACTTTTTTACCGCTGATGAAGTATTAACATGTGCGCCCATCACTGCGACTGATTTACGTCGGGTGCTGCTTGACCATGAACAAGTTCGCAATGGTTGGATTGAACCTGTTGGTTTATTAGAGTCCCCAATGTATTGGAATTCGAGCTTGAATAAACTGGATTACGACGCCGATGAATATACTCAACCTATTCATATTACTGGTCGTTATCGAGCGCTGGTTGAACCTGACCTTGAATTGACGATGGATGAAAAAGAGTTGTTACGTCGAGAACTCACATTGACGTTGTCTGGCTATCGTAACTTGTGTGAAGAGCTGGTTGAAATCATCTTACTTGAACCTGAATACATTAAGATTAACGGTGGCATCGAGGTAAAATCGGGAACAGATGTGGAGTTACTACTAACGAATATTCACCTCGCCATAGAAGAATATATTAATCCAACGCTGGTGGTTGAAAGTAAGGTCGAACTTAAAGATAAAGGGCTCAGTATTGACCGTATTTACCAAGGTCCACGTTTAGACACTGGTTACTACAGCGATAGCTTGCTTGATACCGTCACGGTACGAAGAGATATTAGAGTGTCAGATTTATTACGCATCATTCTGGATTTTGACGAGGTAAATCAAGTTAAAGGGATCGCGATAAGTAATTTCACCGATCCGCAAGATGATGATTGGCGCAAGTGGGTACTGCCGATCTCAAGCGGCCGTGTTCCACGTTTAGACGCGATTTATGAAATGGACGAAGTGTCTAATATCGCGACTAGTTTTATTGATTGTTATAAAGATGACAGCTTGTGTGTCATCGATAATGAGCGCGTTGATGCATTATTAAGTGCGAGAAAGATCGAACAAGACCAAATGCTGGAAGACAAGCTCTGGTATGACTTACCGATTCCAGGCGGCGCTAAAGTAGATTTAAGTTATGAATCGGTACAACAAATATTTCCCGCAGTGTATGGCGTTGGAGATAATGAATTACCGGTTGTTGCTGGTGACGCTCGCCTAGCCCAGGTCAAACAGTTACAAGCATTTTTATTATTATTTGATCAATTATTGGCAAACTATACACAGCAAGTTGCGATGACGGGCGATCTACTGAGTATGAAAACACGTTCACATGTACAGCTCGACGATGTCGATTCAAATGTTTATATACCACGTACTTATCAAGCTGCTGAGTTTTCTTGTCAGGGAGATTCGGTCGTCATGGCTGGTGATTATTGGCAATCGATGAAAGATATTTTAGAACCTGTGCTTAATGAGGCGGAACATGATTGGGGCGCGATTAATAATTTGAAACACGAAGATCGGTTACTTACACACTTGTTTGCTCGGTTGGGGGAGCAGTTTACAGACCATGATTTACTTAAACGCTCGTTAAATGCCACAGGGTTCCAGCAATACCTTCATGATAAACACCGTTGTTTGAATGAACTGGCCGATCTCGCGCACGATCGTTATCAAGGGCAGAACTATAACCAAGATGACGTTAAATCAGGATTTGAGCGTAGATTAAGGGCAAAACTAGCCGTTGAGGAAGAGACTGAAGCACTACATGTTATTGAGCATATGCTGCTTTACAGCGAGACTGAAATTCCAGATGTACATCATGATGGTGTTTTACTTACTCAATTGCGTAATGATGGTAATTATTACACTGTTTTAGAAAGTAATGACCATCAGCTGATTGAGGGAGAGATTATCAGTGTATTCCAACATAGTGAATATGAAGGTAATTACAGTGTCAATATTGTCGATACTAATCAGATTGATATTGCTTTGGATTTGGGTATTGATTTGGACTCTGCCGCAGATCGAGATAAGACGTTTACAGTTAAGTGGCAGCGGGGCATAACGTATAAAAACCCTTATGCGATGCAAGTCTCTGTTGTACTACCTCGCGAGCAAGGTCGTTTTAAGGATGCAGAATTCAGGAACTTAGTTGCACGAATTGCACGTGCTGAGATGCCTGCGCATATTCAGCTGCATTTACGTTGGCTTGATGAGAGTCATTGGAATGAGTTTACGTCGCATATTACAGAGTGGAAAGCCACATATCAGGGCTATCTAGTCGGTGATGAAGCCATAACTCGCGAGACACTTGATGGTAAATCTAACGCTGTTATGGCTGGTTTGTTATAACGATGAGGTTCATTTATGGATATATCTCGTCGAGTTAGGGATAAGCATTATATAAAAAGAGTGACTGTCGACATTAACACAGACAATCAAGTCAAAGCCGTTGAGTTACAAAATAGCTTTAGTCGATTGTGCCGAGGGAAGCTTAAACGAAAGCTGGATGAAACTTTCACTGAAATTCTTAAGGATAACAATATTGAGCACCTTCGTATTGACCGTTTGGAGGTTGATTTAGGTAAATATCAGAGAGGATTAGATCAAGCAAAACTGTTACGTGACTTCCCTAAGATAATCACCAAAGCAATTACCAATAAAATCGCCCAGCAAGTAAAAACGAATTCAGACATTACGATTAAAAATACGACGAATGCCAAACGTTTTTTAGCAAAACGCAATGAAGTTGAATATGAAGAAAAGAATGGGTTAAATCAACCGCGTCTGGAAGAGGGGGTCTCTTTAGTTAATCGACAGTCAGATGATTTTATATCGAAATTGATTGAGGGAAATATAAAGAGCAATTCAGAGGTGGATAAAAATATTCGTCTAAGTGGTATTGCTGAATCGCATGATCATAGCGATGAAGAGTTATTTTGGTACTACTTGGATACGGGGTTATTACCTTGGTGGGCAAATGAAAACATTGCTCAACTATTAAGTGATATTTACTTTAAACTGGATCATCGTGATGCGGGGATCATACTGTCTCGAATTCTAAAGAGGCCGGAGTTAATTTCTCGAATCTGTTATCAGTGGTCTATTCCGTTTCAACTTGAAGTACTTGAAGGCATGAATGAACTGGGAGCTGGCCAAGTCGTTTTACGCTTAATTTTACAGTCTTGTGAAGCGGTTTCTGACCACTATGAGTTTATCCGAACCGCGTGGCATACCATAGTTTCGAATCATTATAGGCAGCTAGACGAGGTTCTATTATCACAACAGGTGATAGAAGATTGGCAACAAATGTCTGGATTTGAGCGCTGGCGTGCACAATTGTCTTATAGTGCGGAAGTGCGTCAAGATACTCTATTTTGGTATTTTTTAGAAAATGCAAAAATAACACCTGTAAACATAGATTGTGTCGTGCCCGAATCGTTATTTCTGTCTCCCACATTACCGCAATCAACCTCTAACCCGCAATTAGAGTTAATAGATAATATATTGGTAGATAATGCAGGTTTAGCATTATTTCTGCCTCACTTACCTGACCTATTTAAGCAATTATCCTTCACCAATAAAGACGGTTTTTTTGTAAATGAAAACGCACAGCAACGTGCCGTTCATATCTTGCAATACATGGTCGTTGGTGAGCAAGATTATGCTGAACCTGAATTAGTTTTGAATAAAATTTTGTGTGGTATTTCACCTGAACAGCCAGTTTGGCACAAGGTTGATCTGAGTACGCAAGAAACTAATATTTGTGATGAATTTATGACTCGATTGATAACACTGATTTGCAATGATGATGGGATGTCATTGGCAGACTTTAAGTGTGTTTACATCCAGCGTAGAGGTTCGATTAGTATAAGATCTCAGGCTTGGTTATTACGTGTTGAAGCTGAAGGTAGAGATGTGCTGATACAAGCTAATATACCTGAATTTAAACCTATTCACCCCTCTTGGTCTCCTTATCCACTTGTCGTGGAGTGGGGACATGATTTGAATTAATCCTATCAATTTTAAACCGACCTTAATTTTACCTTTTAATTTGGAGACTTATTATGTCTTATAATGCAGCCCTGTCTGAGCACCTTGTTAGTGCGCCACTGGATGAGATCTTAGAGACAGTATCTAAAAGCATCATCAACACTCAGGAAAAACTAAACCAAGAATCAATGGCTGTCGCTCAGCGGATGGCCGGTGCGGATCCCGATGAGCAATTGGAGTTTGGTACCAGCAAATATTCTTTGCTAGAACTTGGCTTTGTGCCTGAGTTTTACCAGCTGGGTGAAACGAATATTAATTTGAAAATGGCCATGCAGTTGGAACGAGCAAACAACGATGACTTATTGACAGTGACTGGCAGCTTATTAAGCGAAAACTATACCAGCCGCTATGGTTTTGACCCGTTAGGCGCATCAGAAGTGTCGGTTAAACTGGTGCCATCGTCAGTGCCAAATGTGTTTGAAAAACGTGTAGCTCAAATGCTTAAAGAATATATTAATGCAGCCTTTTTGGTTATTCGCGAATATGTGATTAACGCCGATTTAAACTCGCTCACGATCCTGCAGTTAGAAAGGGCCAGTCTCCACGAGTTAGTTGACGCTAACTTATCTGACTATAAGGCTAAATTGCAAACGTTACATCCAGATGAAGTGCCTGATGTGGGGAATTTACAGCAGATTATTACCAAAATAAATGCATTGGTTGTTATACGCACTTATATACTCGCTAATGACTTACGTCCGATGATGATGACCGAGTTATATGCTACGGGAGTGATAAATACCGTCGACCAGAATTTAGCGCATTATCGCCGTAGGCTTAATGAATTGAATAGTTTAAATAATGTTGATTTATTGCAGATCGCTGTTGAACAGACTAATGCGATTGCTAATATTATTAATTATGTATTGCTAAGTAATCTGGATTCAATCACGTTTGAGCTATTGGAAGACTCCGGTGTCAGCGGATTAGTCGAGGCTAATCTTGCGACTTATCAAACAAGCATTAGTAATTATGATAAAAACGCTATCGAAGAATTAACATTAGTTCAATTACAAACATTACTGGATTAGTTAACTTTATTACATTTAAGGGAGGACAGGTATGTCATTAAATAATAAAGCTAAGATCAGTGGTGTTTTATCATCCTTAGCACATGATGTTGAGCGTACGCGCCAATATTTAAGAACTGAGCAATTACCTTATGAATTACCGGAACTTGGTTTTGATCTTAAGTTAGCATTGTCATCGCTTCATTCAGGACACGGTGATCCTGGACTGAGGGTGAAACCTGTCGCACATGCTCATCATTTATTGCCGATAAGTAGGGTTGAAGGAAAATTGATTGCCTGCCAAAGCGGCTGTTATGTAAGTCATCAGATCAAGCTTAAAGTGGTAGAGCAAAATGAGCAACTGCTTGATGTAACCGCCGTAATTTTTCTTGGCGACGATATTGATGAACCACCCATTAAACAAGCTAAAGTTGAAATCAATATTGATCATAGTTTAGCTAGAAATATGAATAATCTAGTCGATTTGTCTGAATTTAAGGTATTGAATCCAATCGCATATACGGACGATGACGGTGAGGTTAGGTTTCAAATTCAAGTGCCAATATCGGGCAAAGGGAATCTTGATTTCCCGATAGATATTCATTGTGAAGTTATGAATAAATCTTTTATTTTGACTGCCTTAACTGGGAATGTTGAGCAAGAACCGAGTCTGGTAACGCTATATTCTCAGGTCTGGGATGAACAATTATTATCGATGATTTTTACGGTTTTAGACAGTGAAAGTAAGCCTATTACTAATCGAGTTCTCTCGATTACGATCGATCATGATCTGGCAAGTAACCTCAATGGTAACAACTTTAGTGAGTTACTCAGTATTGGACAAACAGAGTTAATCACGAACGAGAGTGGACAAGTTGAGCTTAGAATAGCGAATGCCAAAATAAATAAAGGCGAGTTGCAGTTACCCGTGACATTCAAATTTTCTAAAAATGAATTACGCAAAACCACCCTTGTCGCAACAGGTGAAAATACTTTGCCTGCGTTACTTTTAGTTGCTGATATGGCTGGTGTTGAAGAGCGTTATGAAGGTGGTTGGTCAGATGATGACTCATTAAATCAAGGTCAAGGTGGGCTCAATCATAAATTTGTCATGACACTTGATAAGGCGTCACCTGACGATTATCAAGTAAATGTAAAAATAGAGCACCAAGATACAGACGCTAATGATTTCTTACTATTACAAGCCAGTTATGTTGATAGTCTTGGACAAACTCAATGGGTTGATATTGTCAACGGGGATGCAACGATTACCATTCCTGCGAGTGTTACTGTCGTCAATATTGACGCTCAGACTCAAGAAGATGCAGATATGGAAGGGCATGAACGATTTAAGATCGTCATCGAAGCCGTATCTGGTGTGACAGGCTTAGTGAGTGCACAGGGGATCATTTTAGAAGATGATTCGCTGGTGGATTTACCCATATTAAGTTCGTTGAAAGTTATTTCTGAACCTAGTACTTGGAAAGAGGGGGGGTATGCTACTTTCGAGTTGATTATAGATAAGCCGACTGGCGATGTTACTTGTGCCAAATTATTTATCCGTCACTTAAATACTGAGCAAAATGACTTTACGTCTGAAATAACGGTGTTTAATGGGGTCGGTACTTGGCTAAGAACATTAGGAAGTGTTGGTACACAATATTTTTCGATATCTGCTGGAGAGTCTCGCATGACATTTAATGTGCCATTCAGAGACGATGGTATTGTTGAAAATAACGAACAGTTTGAACTCGTTGTTCAGGGGGTTGAAGGTGTTAGGGGCTCGCTCACTACTGGATGTCAGATTTTAGCATAGCCGTTAATTTAGGGTGTTATTTTGGCGGTATTCGCTTGTGTATTAAGTAGGTAATTTACGAGGTTTATAATGAACGAAGGTAATATTGAACAAGGTGCAGAACACGAACTTGGACGAATTTATGATATGGGGCAGTTTGTCGCAAATTTGGGGAGACAGGTTCATCAAGCAAAATTGCTCTGTGCTAACAAAGCATTATTAACAGATTTCAAAGTTGAAGCAAAAATTGTACTCGCAGATGCAGAGAAGGTTATTGTGGTCGACCCAAGTAAGCTTATTGAGCTTGGTGGTGAACATTATACGACTGTCAGTGTTCAGTTTGCGCCAGAAAGCATAGACGAAGAGCAAGTTAAGTTAATCATGCCATTGATTATTGGCTGCACTCGGGATTATGCAGAGCGTCAATTACAGAAATTGGATATTGCGTACGATATTATTGAGCAACCGATAGATGCTCAGGCGCAATATGGTGTGGTGATTACTCAATTTCCACTTGCAGATATAGAGTTCGGTATTCACGATGTTGCGCGAGTCGTTATTGGTTGCGCGTAGTGAGTTTTAGTATCTGGTTATTACTTACTTGGAGAAGATATGAACTTGTTCGCGAGTTTTTTTAATCAAGGTGCTACTGAGCCGATTAAAGCGGTGGGATCAGTACTTGATGATCTGTTTACGTCTGACGAAGAGGAATTGTCACTAGCGCTGGTTAAACAGCGACTAGCACAAAAACCAGCGCTAGCTCAGGCTGCGATAATGCAAGCTCAAGTGCAGCATCGAAGTATTTTTGTGGCAGGCGCGAGACCGTTTTTAATGTGGGTGTGTGGTGTCGGTTTTTTATTCTCATTTGTGATAAACCCTTTATTACAGTGGGGACTACCAAGGGCTGGTGCACCAGAGTTACCCCTTAATGTCATGATGGAATTAACACTGGCAATGTTAGGACTTGCAGGGTTACGCACTGTTGAGAAAATTAAAGGTGTAACGAGATAATATTAATAGACAGTAAAAGCCAGCATGTAGCTGGCTTTTTTACATGTATTAATTTTTTATGCGCATATTTACAGAATTACATAAGTTTTTATTTTTTGGCATTAAAGTATGTCAACTGATTTGATGAATGCTTAGCTCTAAATGAGTAGTTTGTTAATGTTTATCAATGTTTTTCAATGTTTATCAATGTTTTTCATTTAGTTACGTGGGATTGCACTATTATTATTTTCACGCAAATTATTAAGTCGGAATTGAGTAATACCAAATACTGAGCTATCAGGATATTTCCCATCAGCATCACTGGAACCTGCTACGATATTGATTAGTAGATTAATTGCCTCTTTTACATGATCAATTGCCCAGATATGAAACAACCCATTCTCAATGGCTTCGACGACATCACAGCGTAGCATTAAATTATGGACATTAGCTTGTGGTATGATCACACCTTGAGTGGCGAGTGACCCTTTTGCTGAACACACGTCAAAGAAGCCTTCTATTTTCTCATTAACACCACCTATGGGTTGAGCATGGCCGAACTGATCCATCGAACCCGTGATCGCGATATCTTGACGTAATGCCAATTTAGAAAAAGCGGATATGATCGCACAACATTCCGCTAGTGATGCACTATCACCGTCGACTTGGCCGTAAGATTGTTCGAAGGTTAAACGTGTCGTGAGTGGGATCTTGGCGGTTTGACCAAACGCAGAGGCAAGATAGGCAGATAAGATCATGACGCCTTTAGAGTGTATACTCCCACCGAGTTTCACTTGACGTTCTATATCAAATATTTCTCCTTCACCAAATGAGGCGGTCGCGGTTATTCGTCCGGGGATCCCAAATTGATGTTCGGAGGTACTAATGACGGACAAGGCGTTGATCTGGCCAATTTTTTTACCACTGATATCGATTAACGTAGAGCCATTGATAAAGCTTTGTAATAGGTAGTCTTGTAGTCGACCGACACGTTGCTGCTTATTTGAGAGCGCTTGTTCGACATGATGTTGCCTGATCAGCGTCGCATTAGCTAAGCGTGCGCAGTAGTTTGCTTCGCGTAATAGGTTGGCTATATCAAGCGAATGTAACGATAGTTTTTCTTGATCTTCAGCCTGACGAGAGCTGTATTCAATGATCCTGCTTATGGCTTTTCGATCGCAATGCAACATAGCGTTATCATGCACGATGCTCGAAATGAACTGAGCATAGTGCGCTTCTGCAATATCGCTTCTCGGCATCACATCTTCAAAGTCAGCCGTCACACGAAACAGCTCTTTAAATTCAGGGTCATATTGCTGAAGAAGCTGGTAAGTTTCATAATCGCCAAAGAGGATAATTTTAACTGACAGTGGGATCGGTTCTGGGTCTAACGAGATAGTACCCGATAAACTGACTTCTCTTTCGAGTGAGCTTAGGTTTAATTTATTGGCGCGTAAGGCTCGCTTTAACCCGTCCCAAACATAGGGGCGCTCAAGGACTTTAACCGCGTCGATCATCAATACGCCGCCGTTGGCTCGGTGTAAACTGCCACTGCGGATCAATGAGGCATCGGTAAAAACAGTGCCTTTAAATGTTGCATTTTCAATATACCCAAAAATACTATGGTAGTTAGGACTTTCTTCTACCACGATAGGAAAGGAATCTGCTTCTTGGCAAACCAAGACGTTGACTTGATAGCGGCGAGGCATTTTTTTATCTAACGCTGCATAAGCTAATGAAATATCATCCTCACTGCCTTCTACAAATATTTCGAGGTTAGTGAGTATGTCTTTATTCATCGCACTGAGGTGTGCTTTAACTTCTGAAAGATGATTATATTTTTCTTTTAAAGGCGTGGTGCAATGTACTAATACTTCGAGTGCGATTTGTTCATCCATCTTCTGACTTTTATCAGTATACTCTTCTTCCCAGATGGTTAACTGGCGGATTATGTCACGCAATTTGCTTTCAAGTTCAGAGATATTACTCTCAAAATGCTTTCTTTCTTTGTCTGTTAATTGATCGAAACCTTCTTCCGTATAGGCCTCACCTTTGGGATCAACCGCAATGAGTTGGTAATCACCTTGTGCTGTGAGTGATAGGCTGATGCTGTGTTGTTTTGCTGACTTGGTTAAGTCTTGCAGTACCGCCTCTTGTTTTTCTTCCAGCTGGCTCTTTAACTTATCGGATCGGGTGAAATAGATTTCATTATCAAAGGCCATCGGTAATGCTTTTACTAATCGATGTATCAGACTCTCAACATCTTTTTTGAATTGATGTCCTTCTCCTGCAGGTAGTTTTAGCACTTTAGGGTGGCGAGCATCATCAAAATTAATGACATAACACCAATCAAATACGGCACTGTTATTGTCGTTAGGTTCATGACGATTTAAGTACCGTAATATCATGGTACGCTTACCTAGACCATTGTTACCTAACGCATAAATGTTGTAGCCTTTTTCTTTAATCGACATGGCAAATTCGACGGCTTGTTGCGCACGATCTTGACCAATAATTTGATCTAATGGTTGAAGGTGCTTAGTTGATTTACAGTCGGCAGCAAGCTTTGATAGTGTTGAAGGTCGATATAATTGACCACCACGTAGAGGTGTTATTGACATACAGTTCCCTCTTTTAAAACAGTCATTACCCCTAGTGTAGACATAGATCGCTTGTGTTAGCATACTGTTTTATACTTTACTGCCAGCTTATAGGCTACAAAGAGAGAGAAAGAAAGAATGATAGTGAACGCTGACACCCTGATTATATTAGATTTCGAGACTACCGGATTATCACCTAATATGGGTGACCGTGCGATTGAGATCGGTGCGGTGAAGATAGAAAATGGTGAGATCACTGAACGCTTTCAAGAACTGATGTACCCAGGCCGACGAGTGAGTGGCTTTATTGCTAATTACACTGGTATTACTAATAGCATGTTAGAAGATGCTGCGCCTTGTGAAGAGGTGATGCATCGTTTTGCTGATTTTATTCAGGGTTATAATTTGGTTGCGCATAACGCATCATTTGATAAACGTTTCTTAGATGCGGAATTAGCGCTAATCGGTCGCGAGTATGATGGTGAGTTCAGTTGTTCATTATTGGTGGCAAGGCGTATCTTTCAAGATGCACCGAGCCATAAATTAGGTGAACTGATTAAGTATACAAATATACCGTCAGGCGGTGGTTTTCACCGAGCATTATTTGATTCGGAAATGACAACGAAGCTTTGGTTAGTGATGTTAAATGAAATAAAATCACGTACCCAGTTAGTTGATATCCCCTTTAATTTAGTTCAGAAAATCGCAAAAACACCAAAAAAATCGGTGGATAGACTATTACTTCACTGTGCCAATTAACCCTCATTATGTCACCTTTAATAGGGTGGCAGTACATTTTTGTGTACAGGGATTATAAGCTCAAATTTAGCGCCGCCAAGTTGACTTTTTGATACGACTATTTGACCTTCTAAGCGCTTTGAAGCACTTTTCGCAATTGATAGACCAAGTCCTAAACCACCTGTTTTACGGCTGCGGCTTTTATCTAAGCGAGCAAAAGGAATAAAAATTTGATGATAGTTTTCGGGAGGAATACCTGGACCATCATCTTCGACTGTTATTTTTATGGTGCTAGCAAGTTGAATAATGCTTACCTGAACAGCTGACTGCGCATGATTCAACATGTTTTTTAGTAAGTTATCAAATGCTAAGCGTAAGCACATCTGGCTAGTCGTCATTGTTATTTTATCATCAGCTCGATAAGTTACCTTTATACTATTAGGTACCTGATATAGCGCGATTCGAGATTGAATGAAATCGGTTATTATAATGGATTGTGCGTTATCATTATAATGGGAGTGTTTAGCGCTGACGCGTGAAAACGTGGTTATCTGCTCTGACAATTCAACCATGTCATCGACATAGTCATCGATACTATCCAGTAATTCTGTATGTTTATCTCCGCTTATATCTCGTTTCAAGATTCCGACGGCTAGTTGTATGCGGCTAAGCGGTGTTCTTACTTCATGAGGTAAGGCTTGTGCGAAAATTTCACCTTCATCAACGCGTTCAGTAATTGCTTTTGCCATGGCATTAAAACTAATAGAGAGATCATGCAGTAGCGGGGTGGTTCGAAGATCTACTCGTGCATTCAGATCTCCTTTACCAAAGGTATGATTTATTTCAACTAAATGATTTATCTGAAGTTGTAACTTACGAATAGGGCGATATAAGTTTAGGGCAATAAGAAAAAGCATAAAAGCAAATGTGCCAAGTAAGATTAGATCGTCTTTAACGCCGTTTCTAAGTTGATCATCATAAAGATCTTCACTTATGGTGATCGCTGCTATGGCATTGCTGAGCCGGTACACGGCGAGATATTCGTTACTTTTTTGCATATAAATATCGACTTTATTAATAGACTTTATGTACTTGCATTCTTGGCAAGGAGATAAGCTTTTTAATAAGCTGATTTTTTCAATGTCGTAGTTGTATAAATCAACTTCGGCGCGTTGATAAAAATCATCTGCATTCATCGATATACTATTACGTTGGGACTCCAACACTCGATAAACTTGCATCGTATTTTGGTAAAAATGCTCGGTATCTTTTTGATGAGCGAATATATTCATTAACCATACTGTTAACAAAATACAGGCGCAGATAGCAATTACGATGCAGATATAAATATGCGAGAAGAGTGAAGTCAGACGATTATTCATTGATCAACATATAGCCTTTGTTACGGACTGTTTTTATGATCTGCTGAGTCGAGCAATCAATATTGAGTTTCTTGCGTAAGCCTGAGATCCGCATATCAATAGATCGATCAGAGAAATCATGGTCGATACCACGCAGTTGTTGGCAACACTCTTCGCGAGAAATAATTTTACCTACATTTTGGGTCAATAATAACAGTAGATCATATTCGGAATCGGTTAGATCTAAGGCTTTCCCTCTAAATTCAACACGCTGTCTTCTCGGATCTATTTTGAGTCTTTTAAGTTCAATTTCGTCAGGGCTACTTTTTTGCTGTCTGCTTGTGCGGCGTAGTAATGCTGCGATCCGTGCTGCCATAATATGTGGGCGCACTGGCTTGGTGAGATAATCATCAGCACCGAGTTTGAATAAGCTAATTTCGCTTAACTCATCATCACAAGCGGTTAATACTAGAATGGGTTCTTTAAAAAAGGTTCTCGCTTGAGCGCAAATGTCCATGCCTGATAAACCTGGCAGCATTAGATCTAAAATAAGTAGGCCAGGTTGATATTGCTTTATAGCAGTCAAGGCTATAGCACCATCATTAATAACCTTCGTTTCATAACCTTCGCTGTTTAAATACATAGCGGTTAATCTTGCAATTTCGTGGTCATCTTCGACGATTAATATTCGTGTACTAGGCATTGACCTCTCCCTTAAAACTATATTGATACTGAGTGTGTGGGTTTAGCTACACACGATTGTTGCCGTGGAGTATAAACATATTTATTGTTCTGTAACCTATCCGTAATTGGTACGAAATTAGGCGTGACAATAACAGTGATTTATAATGTTCTTTTTGGGCATATTTAAGTGATTTATTTGCATTTATTTGCATTTATAGCGATTAAGTTACAATTTTGTGCTTATTGAGCCTGTATTATTGATTTTTTCTCTTACACTTGCTTACAATAAAAATGGGGCTTAATCACGTTACAATAGAATTTGGTTGCAAATAATACATGGCTAAATATAACTAAGTTTGGCTAATAAGTGCGGAGGGTAAATCATTTGTTGAATTAATTTACACAGCTTTAACATTCTACTTTTTGGTTATATATTCTTATCTACCTCTAATCCAAGCCCACTCTCAATCAGTTTGCTGGTATTCACTCGCTTTTTAGTCAATTGTACCGCTTATCTTTGTGTTGTTTATTATTCCTGTATTGTTTACGGCCGTACTTCTGGTTCGTTTAAATCGGGCGATGACGTTATTAGCGTTAATGATGCCTTACTCTATCGCAATGTTAATTGGCTGGACGATATTCTTGCTTGGTTATTGGGCGCTTGGTATCCCACTTGGAATACAAGCACCTTATGATTATAGATGGGCTAGTAGACGTAATATTTAAATGATTTTGTTAAAATATAAAATAAAGCCAATTTAAGCATATACTTGAATTGGTTTTTTATGTGTTCAGAGGTGGTAATATAAGCAAATAGTGAGGCAATTTGTATTTGTAACTTGGCTCGGTATATCATGATCAACCTTCTTTTAATATAAAGCCTACTGTGTTTACGTTTTATATATAAATATCAGTTGTGAAAGGATGCTAATGTCTCGCTTTTTCTTTTTTGTTTTGTTTATTCTTTTATCTGGTTGTGCTGCGGTGGTCGCGGTTAATTACGATGTTATGTATGGCGCTGAAGACGTGCAAGATCGCTCGGTGCCTCTATCAAGCTCGCAAGCCGCGACTTACCTTAATGATGTTCAGCCATTGTTAAATCAACGATGTGTTGTTTGTCATGGTTGCTATGATGCGCCTTGTCAGTTAAAACTAACATCTCCAGAGGGTATTGAGCGTGGATTAAGTAAATCTTTGCTACACAGTGGATCTCGATTACTTGCTGTACCACCAAGTCGTTTATATAAAGACGCAACGACGACACAAGCGTGGCGTGAGCAAGGATTTTCTGCGGTATTGAATGAGCGTAAACAAGTTGAAGAAGCAAACTTAATGGCCAGTGTGCTGTACCGCTCTTTGGAGCTAAAGCAGCGAGATGTGTTAACTGGAGAAACCGCATCAACAACAGTGTTGTCTGACAGTTATGACTTTTCACTTAACCGAGAACAGCAATGTAGTACGATAGGGGAGTTTGATGATTATGAATTACAGCATCCTGAAGGTGGCATGCCTTACGGTTTACCGGCATTAAATAATGATGAGTTAAAAATATTAACCTCTTGGTTAATGAAAGGCGCAAAAATGTCGTCATTACCAGCGCTGTCTGATGAGCATATCGTGCAAGTAGCATATTGGGAAAAATGGTTTAATCAAGCGCCACTAAAAAACCAGTTGGTGAGCCGTTATATTTATGAACATTTGTTTTTGTCGCACCTGTATTTTAATGAACTAGATAACACTTATTTTAAGCTTGTCCGTTCGATAACCCCGCCTGGGGAACCCATTGAGATTATTGCGACTCGTCGTCCGTATGATGACCCTAATATTGAGCGTGTTTATTATCGTTTACAGCGTGAACGTGAGACTATTTTAGCGAAGACGCACTTACCATATGCGCTTAATGCTGCGCGTATGTCGACATTTGAAGAAATATTTTATCAGCCAGAATATGAAGTAGATCATTTACCAAGCTATGAGCCAGAAGTGGCATCTAATCCGTTTGTTACGTTTGAGGCGATACCACCACAGTCTCGTTATAAATTTATGCTGCAAGAAGCCAAAAATACCATCATGGGGTTTATTAAAGGTCCTGTTTGTCGAGGCCAAATTGCTTTAAATGTTATCGATGATCACTTCTGGGTGTTTTTTGTTACACAAGAAGCACAAGCTGGATTGAATAGCGATAACTTTCTTTCTCAGCAAAAAGCACATTTACGGTTACCTGCTGAATCAGAAAGTAATGCTGGTGTAGTGGTTAATTGGTTTCAATATTCACAAGCACAAAAAGGATATTTAGAAGCTAAAAGTCGTAAGGTTAATCAGTTGCTTAATAAAGATTCATTATTGGATTTACACTTAGTTTGGAGTGGTGAAAACCTAACTACGACCAGTCAAGATCCGAAAGGAAATGATAATGCGGCATTGACGATCTTTCGTCATTTTGATAGTGCAACAGTGGTTAAAGGGCTTGTTGGGCAAGAACCTAAAACAGCCTGGTTAATTGATTATCCATTACTTGAGCGTATTCATTATTTGCTAGTGGCTGGATTTGACGTCTATGGCAATGTTGGTCATCAGCTAAATACTCGTTTATATATGGATTTTTTACGTATGGAAGCAGAGTTTAATTTCTTAAATTTGTTGCCAAAAGAAAGCCGTCAAAAAGAACATGATTATTGGTATCGTGATGAAGGTATTAATGTCAAAAAGTATTTAGAAAATAACGATCACTTTTTTGCGAAAAATACTGATATTAACTACAAAACACAAAAGCACAAAACTGAGCTTTTTTCGTTATTGAAGACGCATTTAGAAAAGGTATTACCCAACCAATATGCGTTAGCACAACCAGGTACACCTGTTAAAGAAGTAGCATTAATGCAGGTGATTATGGAATTAGTGGGCTCGCCAGTCAATCAGTTACCTGAAGTATCAGTATTACTCGTGAATGATGGTGATAACAAACGGGTTTATACCTTATTGAAAAATGTAGCGCACAGCAATATTTCGAGTTTACTCGATGAAGAGTCTAATTTGTTACCAGCAGAAGATACGCTAACGGTTGTGAGTGGTATTATTGGTGACTATCCGAGTGTTTATTTAACAGTAGAGGTCGATAAACTTCCAGTATTCGTCGCGCATTTGGCTGCGATGAAAACAGCTGAGGATTATACCGCTTGGTTAGATGATTATGGTGTTAGACGCTCAGATACTCGATTCTGGCAACATAGTGATGTGATCCAGACACTAAATCAACAGCTACAGCCTATTAACGCGGGTTTATTAGATTATAATCGTTTACAAAATAGGTAATTTACTAGGTTATAACCAATTGATTTTTTGATGCTTAAAACGTAGAGTAGCAAAGGATTAGAAAGTCAGAACGAGATGTGTAAATCGATATTCGCAGAACGTCATGGCTGATTATATTAGAGTCGGCAGGCAAGATAGGTGACCATTTATGTCAATGATTAAACCATGGAAGTTAATAAGTCTGTTATTTATTTTACAGTTATTAGCTGGCTGTGAATCAAAACTTGAACAAACACAAACGACAATTAACCAGCAAGTTGTAAGGGTTGAAAGCGATCTTGATAGATTGGGCTCGGCAATTGACAATGGCAGTATTCGAAATGCAAGACTGTTAACTGAGTATGCGCAAGTTTTAAAACAACAAAAACCAGAGCTAACACGTATAGCGAATCTGATTGCAGAAGATGCGACTCGACAAGGGCCTTTGTATCAGAATCTTGGTATGCGTTTAAGAGATGTTAAATCAGAGTCGGTCACGTTAGATAATGCTAATTCATTACTTGATGAGCTTACTCGTATTCAAGAAGCGGCAAGTCCGAGTTTATTTAATGATGCGTTAACAGATCCAATTAATGTGTTGGCGGATATGTCTGATGGTCACCTCGCACGTGTTGGCGCTATTAGTCAAATCGCTGAAAGAAGTTCGGGCGATGGCTCGGACTATGGTGCGGGTAGTCAAATGGTTGGTAACCCGAATTATGGTAACTGGCAAAGCGGCAGTGGCGGTACTAGTTTCTGGCAGTGGTACGGTATGTATCGCATGCTTGGTGATTTAACGGGTCGTGTTAATTATTCAAACTGGAGTAACAACCGCCGTTATAGTTATTACAGTGATTATGGCCGTTCACGTTATACCAGTCCCAAGCAAAGTGCTAAGCAAGCCGCTGTTGAAACTAAGACTCGCAAGTCTTTTCAGCGTAAAGGCCAATCATTTAGCTCTCCTTATGCGAAAAAACGTTCAGGTTCTGCCGGTTTGAGCCGCTCTAGCTACACGCCAACGAAAACTGTGAGTAGTTATTCTAAACCGAAAAAGTCGTTCACAAGTAGTAAAGCTACAAGTAATACGGGGTCATTTCGTAATAGTGGCAGCCGTACATCACGTGGTGTGAGACGCGGTAAATAGTAGCTATTATAACAAATTGATAGAACTGTCATGAGCGAATATATCGAACGCCGTGAGCAAATAGATAGAATAAGTTATGGAGATTAAGTATGTACAAGTTTGATGGATTAACGATGTGGACGACACAAGCATTGGTGATTGATTTTATTATTATCATTGCTTTGTTCGTTAGTTTAAAAATGATCAAAGGCTGGGTATCAAATTTACATGCCAATGATGAAATTGCAAAGCGTGATAACTTTGCTTTTGGTATTAGTTTTGCGGCTGGTTTAGCTGGACTAGCTATTGTATTAACAGGTGTCACCAGTGGTGATTTTGCTGATTCACTCTTTGAAGAAGCAACACAAATGGCAGGGTATGGCGTATTAGCGATCGCGCTAATTAAAGCAGGTCATTTTTTCCAAGATAAGGTGGCATTACAAAAAGTCAGTCTGCACGATGAAATAGTTAAAGGTAATGTGACTGCCGCGTTTGTTGAGTTTGGTCATATTGTCACGGTTGCAATTGTGGTGCGTTCTGCGCTGATTTGGGTGCTTACAGAAGGTTGGCATGGTTTACCTGTGGTGATTGCCGCGTTTGTTGTGGCTAACATTATTATGCTATTAGTGAGTAAATATCGTGTGCACTTATTTAAACGCACAGGTGATTGCCTGCAACAGCTTATCTTAGATGATAATCTGGCTGTTGGTATTCGTTATGCTGGGTTTTTAATTGGGTCTGGCTTAGCGATCACTGCGGCGACAGGCCTTGCACCATATGCTGCCGATAATATTGGTTTAAGTCTCATGTATTGGGCATTTTTTGCTGTTGTTAGTGTCGTTATCTTTTCGGTTTTACAATTAATTACCATTAAAGTTATCTTGTCGGGCGTAAGCATTGCCGATGAGGTTATTCGCCAAAAGAACATTGGTGTTGCGGTTATCTCGGCAACAGTATCGTTTTCGGTTGGTTTAACGATGGCAACCTTGCTCGGTAGCTAATTGCTTATTTAGTAATAGGTTTGCTTAATTTAAATAATAGATATGGCTCAAATTCAATAATGCAGTTCAGTCGTCATGAGGGCTGTACAGTTGTTGAGTTTGAGCTTTTTAAGTTTTAAATTACGACTTAATTCTCTCAACATCAATTAAAATACAGTAAGGCATCGTGTGGAACAGTCAGTTGTAAATAGTGATAATAAAGCAAAACAGGCACAGCAGCGTAAACGTACATTATGGTTTCACGATACGTTATTAATCTCGGTCATGATCATACTTGCTGGCTGTGGTTTGATTTATGAATACTTGCTTTCGCATTATGCTGGTAGGGTATTAGGTTCGGTTGAAAGTGCTATTTATGCCATGATAGGGACCATGATTGTAGCAATGGGGATTGGTGCGTTTATGGCTCGTTGGTTTAAAGATGCCTTTACTGCATTTGCCTGGTTAGAAGCGTTAATTGCATTAATCGGTATGAGTTGCATTTTGATTATTTCGGCGATGATAGCCGTGAGTTATAGCTTACCTCATCTATTATCGGCGACGTTTAATTTACCCAGTAATGTTGTGCTTGATGGTTACTTACCTCAACAACTAGAAAAAATTGCTAAATTTATGCCGTATGTGTTCGGTTTAATTCTCGGTATTTTTATTGGTATGGAGATCCCGCTGATCGCAAGGGTTCGCCAGCAAGTATATGGGCGATTCTTAGAAAATAATGCCGGTACTATCTATGGTGCAGACTATATTGGTGCTGGTATTGGCGCTGCAATTTGGGTTTCTATCATGTTGTCGTTGCCTATTATGGAAGCTGCGGCGTGGACGGCATTATTCAATGTTATTGCGGGACTGGCATTTTTATGGCGTTATCAAGATAAGATCCGTTGGGCGAAGTTATTGTTCCTTTGTCACTTGTTATTAATTGTATTGTTTTCGGTAATCTTAACCTTGGGAACAGGATGGTTAGCGCAACTAAGCAGTGTGTTATATAAAGATAAAGTAATTTACTCTCAGTCGACGAAATATCAGCATGTGGTCGTGACTGAACGTTATTTGAAAAACAAAGCTGAACCAGTGACTGACTTGTTCATTAACGGTCACTTACAATTCTCTAGTGCGGATGAGCAGCTATATCATGATTTATTAGTCTATCCGGCAATGCTTGCATCTAATCGTCACGATAAGGTACTTATTATTGGTGGTGGTGATGGATTAGCACTGCGTAATGTATTACGTTGGCCAGTCGAAGCGGTGACTTTAGTGGATCTCGATGCTGAACTATTGTCTCTGTTTGGTGCCAATACAGTTGACTATGCTGCGCCTGAAGCTATCAAAAAGCGTATGTTAAAATTAAATAAAGGTTCATTACAAGATCCTCGCTTAACATTGTATACGACTGATGCATTTTTAAAAATCGAGGCGCTACTCGATAAAGGCGCTAAGTTTGATACTATTATCATTGACTTGCCAGATCCAAATCATCCTGATTTAAATAAACTTTATAGTGATTATTTTTATAATCAGGTGCGTCAATTGCTCGCTGCAGACGGTGCATTAGCAATACAATCAACATCGCCTTATCATGCCCGTAATGCATTTTTGAGTATTGGTAAAACAGTGAAAGAAGCGGGCTTTTTACATGTTGAGCAGTATCAACGTAATATTCCGTCATTTGGTCAGTGGGGATGGACGATTGCGACAACACGTGGTAAATCGGCAAGCAGACGTATAAAGGATATTAATACTTTACCTGTACCGTCGAACTGGCTAAACAAAGAGTTTTTATTAGCGTCGTTTGTGTTCCCTGGTAATTTTTATGACAAAATGGACACTATTGAAATTAATCGACTCGGCTCAGGGGTATTGTATGATTATAACCGTGAAGCGTGGCAAACTGAGTCTGAGTTGTATAAGAATTAGTTGCGGTGCATAGTATAATACCCTGTAACTGTGTTGTTTTATTGTAATATTGGTAAGTGAAAATAACGATGGAAGCAAAAATATATAATCAACGTTGGTGGTTAAGTAGCTGTGATACCGAAGAGCTTAAAAGTATGATTTCAGCTGAGCTTCACCGTGCTGGCTTTATGGTATTGAACTTTGTTGAGCATTATTTTCAACCTCAGGGTTATACCGCGTTGTGGCTGTTAGCTGAAAGCCATGCTGCGGTACATACGTTTCCTGAAGAGGGAAAATCGTATGTTGAGTTATCCAGTTGTGCTGCCTCTTTATTAGATAATTTTGATCGTTACTTGCAAGAGTCGGCGGCTAAACAGCAATGGAAAGTAACGACGTCGTAGTGGCTTGAGTGTAAACCGTTACGAATAAAGCAGTTTCAAGCTCATTGCGATAGACATGGTGACCATTAATGGTTTAATGATTTTAACGCCTTTTGACAATACTAAACGTGAGCCAAGTGTAGCCCCTAGCGCTTGGCCAACTAACATAATACCACCCAACGCCCATAATACCTTCCCGCCGAGTGCAAAGAATATCAACGACGCGATATTAGTTGCGAAGTTTAGCACTTTGGCGTGTGCAGTTGCTTTAGCCAAGCCGAAGCCTGCTAGCGAGACAAATGCCATTGCAAAGAAGCTGCCAGTGCCTGGACCAAAAAAGCCATCATATAAACCAACACCGAAAGCAGCTGTTACTGCAAATAATGTTGGAGTAAGTACCTGATGTTTATCTTCATCGCTAATTTGTTTCGAAAATAAAAAATAACCACCAATGGCAAGAATGAGAAAAGGTAAAATTACTTCCAATATGCTTGGGTCAATGGATTGGATCGCAATACTGCCGAGGGCTGAGCCGACGAAAGTACAGGCAATCGCCAGTTTCATTTTTCTTACATCGATCATGCCTTTGCGTATAAAGTAAAAACTGGCAAAGAAACTACCGCCACAGGCTTGCAGTTTGTTGGTTGCGAGGGCTGTTGCAGGAGGAAGACCAACCCATAATAATGCTGGAATAGTCAGTAGACCACCACCGCCTGCGATAGAATCAATAAAACCAGCGACGACAGCCACTAAAAACAATAGTCCAACAATTTCTGCTGATAACTGAAAAGACATATCCAAACCCATGGTGTTGTACTCCTGCGTAATTTTAATTGCAATATCTTGAAATAATCTGGCTATATAATCTTATTTGCACGATTAACGCAAAGGAGTTATCTTCTTTATAGTGTGAGTTAAACTCACGCAGTATGTATTCGTCATTTAAAGTGAGTATTGCTATGTATCCTAATTTACCACCATTAAATGCCATGCGAGCTTTTGAGTCAGCCGCAAGAAATGTGAGTTTTACGCTAGCAGCTAAGGAGTTGTTTGTGACGCATGGAGCCGTGAGTAAACAGGTGAAGATATTGGAGCAATACCTTGGTGTTAGTCTATTTATTCGCCAACATCGAAAGTTAGTACTTACTGAGGAGGCGAAGCCTTATTTTCTGAAGGTGCAGAATGCGTTGCAAACAATTAATAGTGCCACGCAAGAACTCATATTCCAGCCTCAATTAGCACAGCGTATCGCTATCAATGTATTACCGAGTTTGACGATTAATTGGTTAATCCCGAGTCTGGAAAGCTTCAAGCTCAGTAATCCTAATTTATTCGTTGATTTATCAATTGGTGATTTTACGATTGATTT
>Ga0209291_1000131_pt1 | contig 73571 bp, 54 predicted proteins | sample GOMGulsemesocosm_FD_184633 | JGI IMG/M metagenome (GOLD analysis project Ga0209291, IMG submission 184633) | Methane-oxidizing microbial communities from mesocosms in the Gulf of Mexico - GOM9B Gulf of Mexico (SPAdes) (version 2) | ecosystem: Environmental > Aquatic > Marine > Cold seeps... | reverse complement strand
GAAACCAAAATTCAACAAATATTAGAGCCTACAGAGAAGAAGGCTTGTTCTTTTGAACGTATTTATTTTTCACGTGGTAGTGATCAAGAAATTTACGCTGAACGTAAGAAGTTAGGAAGACTATTGTTTCCTCAGATTATGAAATCGATTGGAGATGATATTGAAAATTCAGTATTTTCTTTTATTCCAAATACTGCAGAGGTTTCTTATTACGGAATGGTTAAAGAAGGAGAGTTGTTTTTGAATGAACAGAAAGAACAATTGTTGCTTCAAAAAGAAAATCAAACGCCTGAAAAAATAAAAGAAATTATAGCTAAACGATTGCGAACTGAAAAGATTGCTATAAAGGATGCTAAATTAAGAACTTTTATTACAGATGATGATAGTAGGGATGATTTGGTAGCTCACATATATGACATTACATATGGTTCGGTAAAGCCTACTGATAATTTAGTAATTATAGATGATTCGATTGTTCGTGGTACAACCTTACAGAAGAGTATTTTAACTATGATGGATCGTTTGAATCCTAAAAAGATAGTTGTTGTTTCTTCTGCTCCACAAATCCGTTACCCAGATTGTTACGGAATTGATATGGCTAATTTAGAAGGTTTAGTGGCTTTTAGGGCGATGTTAGCATTATTACAAGATGATAATAAATATCATTTAGTTAAAGAGACTTATGATAAGTGTATTGATCAAGTAGGATTGCCAGATACAGAAGTTCAGAATTTTGTAAAAGATTTATACGGACTATATACTGACGAAGAGATTTCAAAAAAAATAGCAGAATTATTAAGCTCTGAGGGTTTAAATGCTGAGGTAGACATTATATATCAATCAGTAGAGAATTTACATAAAGCTTGTCCAAAGAATTTAGGTGACTGGTATTTTACTGGGGATTATCCAACTCCAGGAGGGCATAGAGTGGTAAATAGAGCTTTTATAAATTTCTTTGAAGGAAACAAAGAAAGAGCATACTAGTAGTTGTAAAATAACACTTTAACAAGTATAATTGTAGTTCAACTAAAATATTTCAGTATCTAAACATAAGTTTATATATTGGTACTACCATAACATAAGTAGGTTAAGTTCATGGTAGATTTGGGGCAAAAAAGACAAGTTAATTCTTGTCTTTTTTATTGGAGTAAATTTAAATAGTAGGTAGATAGATAGTCACATTGTATTTTGTCATCTCTTTCAATTTAACAAGTATAATTGTAGTTCAACTAAAATATTTCAGTATCTAAACATAAGTTTATATATTAGTACTACCATAACATAAGTAGGTTAAGTTCATGGTAGATTTGGGGCAAAAAAGGCAAGTTAATTCTTGTCTTTTTTATTTAAATAAAAAAGACAAAAATTTGAGGGTATAATTTTTTTTACCACAAAATTTTAGGGTTTTACATCGAAATAATGTATTTCAACAAGTATTATGGTAGTTTACCTGTTTTATTGTGGTGAGTTGCTATAAGTTTATATATTAGTACTACCATAACATAAGTAGGTTAAGTTCATGGTAGATTTGGGGCAAAAAAGGCAAGTTAATTCTTGTCTTTTTTATTTGGAATAAGTTTAACAAAAAAAGGGAGCAGTGTAGTTGCATCCCTTTTTTTATTATAGAAATTTAATAAAATTTATTTGTTTTCTGAGTAACGTTTTTCAACTTCATTCCAGTTAATTACATTAAAGAATGCATTAATGTAATCTGGACGCCTGTTTTGGTAGTTTAAGTAATATGCGTGTTCCCAAACGTCTAACCCTAAAATTGGAGTTCCTCCACAAGTTACACCTGGCATTAAAGGATTGTCTTGGTTTGGTGTTGAACAAACGCTAATTTTCCCTCCTTTATGTACACATAACCATGCCCATCCAGATCCAAATTGAGTAGCAGCGGCTTTAGAAAAAGTATCTTTAAAAGCATCAACAGATCCAAATTCAGCAACAATAGCATCTTTTAAATCTCCAGATAAATAACCTCTTCCTTCTGGGTTCATTACTGTCCAGAATAAAGAATGGTTGTAAAAACCACCTCCGTTGTTACGTACAGCACTGTTATCCATGTCTAAATTAGCAAGAATATCCTCAATAGATTTTCCTTCTAAGTTAGTGCCTTCAACTGCTGCGTTTAATTTTGAAGTATATCCGTTATGGTGCTTTGAATGGTGAATTTCCATTGTTCTTGCATCAATATTTGGTTCTAGTGCATCATATGCGTATCCTAATTTTGGTAATTCAAAAGCCATAGTATATTTTTTAATTAGTTGTTCTAAATAAATTCAATCCAAATTTACGAAAACTAAAAGAAAGTTATTATCAAACCAAATAATTAATATTTATTGCATCATTTAGTTTGTATATTGTAATGCTTAAAAAGTGAGTTTAATGAATACAAATTCTTTTACAGTTTATAATGCTTCAGCAGGATCCGGAAAAACTTTCACTCTAGTTAAGGAATATTTAAAGACGCTTTTTTCATCTTATAAAATTGATAAATACAAAAATATTTTAGCGGTTACCTTTACAAATAAGGCAGTAGCTGAAATGAAAGGACGTATTCTTGAAAACCTCAAAGGCTTTGCAGATCCTGAAATAATATTATTAGCTGTTCCTGAAAACTTAAAGGATCAACATCAAATGTTTATGGTTATAGCTAATGAACTAGGGATGGATGCGGTGCAGTTGCATAAAAAAGCGATAAGAATTCAAAATGTAATATTGAACAACTATGCAGCTTTTGATATTGTAACTATTGATACGTTTACTCATAGAATTATCAGAACATTTGCCTATGATTTAAAATTACCTCAAAATTTTGAGGTGGCATTAGATACAGAAGATATTTTGCAGGAAGCTATTGGAAATGTATTAATGAAAGTAGGTGAAGATAAGAAGTTAACAAAATTATTAATCGATTTTGCATTACATAAAGCTGATGATGATAAAAGTTGGGATATTGCGTTAGATTTATATAAGGTTTCAAGGTTGTTGTTAAATGAAAATGAAGTTGAGCATGTTTCAAAATTGAAGGATAAATCTTTGGAAGATTTTGATGAATTAAAAGAGGCGCTTGAGCAGAAGTTAATCGACGCGAAAAATAAGATCGTCTGTCAGTCAAAAATAATGTTAAATGACTTTGAAGGTAAAGGTATTTCAGAAAATGATATAAAATCAATTTTTGGATATTTCTCAAAATTGGCAAAGGAAGATTTTACGATAAAATACGGATTGGTTTGGCAAACTAAATTACTAAATGGAGATACATTATACCCTAAAAGAGTTACTGGAGTAATAGCAAATTCAATTGATGAAATACAATCAGATATTAGCTCGGTATTTCTAACGTCAAAAAAATTATTCAGTGAAATTTCATTTTTAAAGAACTTCTTAAAAAGTATTGTGCCATTATCAGTTCTTAATGTTGTAAATAAAGAATTGCAAAATATAAAGGAAGAACAAAATATTTTATTGATTTCAGAATTTAATCAGCTAATTTCAAATGAAATAAAAGGCCAGCCAGCACCTTTTATATATGAACGAATTGGGGAGCGTTATCAAAATTATTTTATTGATGAGTTCCAAGATACTTCTCAAATGCAGTGGCAGAACTTAATTCCGTTAACTGAAAATGCATTGGTAACAGAGCCTAAACCAGATGAGCAGCATTCACTATTAATAGTTGGTGATGCGAAACAAGCTATTTATCGTTGGAGAGGTGGTAAACCAGAACAGTTTATAGATTTGTATGAGGAGGAAAACCCATTTTATATAGGAAAGAATATAAAAAATCTGGAGACCAATTATAGAAGTTACAGTGAAGTAGTTGATTTTAATAATGATTTCTTTAGCTTTCTGTCTCATAAGTTTCAGAACGAGAAACATCAAGAGTTGTATAAAATAGGAAACAATCAGAAACAAAACGCTAAAAAGGGAGGTTTCGTAAAAATATCTTTTGTAGAAAATGCTTTAGAAGAAGAAGCTACTATTTTGTATCAAGAAAAAGTTTTAGAAATTATAGAAAAAGTTTTAAATCAAGACTTTGTTAAGGCTGACATTTGTATCGTTACAAGAAAAAAGAAAGATGGAATTGCAATTGCAGACTTTTTGGTTGAAAAAGGAATTTCTATAATTTCTTCAGAAACATTATTAGTAAATAAGTCAAAGGAAGTTCGGTTTATTATATCTTTCTTAACTTATTTATTACATCCTGATAACAAGAATTCTAAAATGGAATTTTTGAATTATTTATATGCTAAATTAGGAGTTATAGGTAGTGAACATCAATTTTATATAGGGTTGCTACAATTATCTTCTCAAGAATTATTTAAGGAACTGGCTATTTCTTATCAAATACAGTTTGATTATAAAGCAGTTCAAACCTTGCCCTTTTATGAGTTAGTGGAGCAAATAATACGAGCCTTTTCTTTAGTGAATAGTTCTGATGCTTATGTGCAATATTTCTTAGATGAAGTATTGTCCTTTAGTCAAAAGAAACAAACAGGTGTTCAGGGGTTTTTAGAATATTGGGAACTGAAAAAAGATAAACTTAGTATTGTTGCACCTGAAGGAGCAGATGCTATAACGTTAATGACTATTCATAAATCAAAGGGTTTGGAGTTTCCGGTTGTCATTTTTCCTTTTGCTGAATTGGATATCTATAAGGAACAGGATTCAAAAACATGGTATCCTATTAATAAGGAAGAATACAATGGTTTTTCAGAGGCCTATTTGCATTTCAATAAAGAAATTGAAACATACGGTGAAATAGGAGAGCATTTATGGAGAGAAAGAAGAGCGCAATTAGAGTTAGATAATATCAATCTATTATATGTTGCTCTGACAAGATCAAAAGAACAATTGTATATAATATCTAAAAAAGCTGTCAATAAAAAAACAGGTAAAGAGAATGAAAATTTATTTTCAGGATTCTTTATAAGTTTCTTGAAGAAAATAGAGAGATGGCAAGAGGATACTAATGATTATGAATTTGGTGAATTATTAAAGTTGTCTTCTGAAACTGAAATAAAAGAAGAGAAAGAGTTGCTTTTTACTTCTTCTTCAAGACTAGATCATAATTTAGCAATACTTACAAAAGCTGGGTTCTTATGGAATTCCGAACAAGGAGATGCTATTGAAAAAGGAAATTTAATACATTTAATATTATCAAAAATAGCATATAAAACGGATGTCAATATTGTATTTCAGGAATTGGTCGTAAAAGGAATAATAACTACAGAGCAAGAAGAACTACTTAAACCTGTATTAATAAACCTAATTGAGAAGTCTGAAATGGCAATTTATTTTAAAGATGATTTAAAGGTTTTTAATGAAAAAGAAATTTTGACTTCAGGAGGTAAAACACTTATTCCAGATAGGATTGTCTTTAAAGGAAAGAAGGTAACGGTAATTGATTATAAAACCGGTACATTTGATTTAAAACATGAAGGACAGATAAATACATATGCACTAGTATTGTCAGATATGGGGTATGAAGTTGATAAGAAAATATTAGTCTATATAGGTGATAAAATAAAAATTAGAGAAGTTAGTTGATATTTGTAAAATAATTACATTTGTCACTATAAACCCACTTAAACAATATTAGCACATGTACGGAAAAATTAAAGGGCATTTAGCTCAGGAAATTCAAGATATAAAAGATAACGGATTATATAAAAAAGAACGTATCATAACTTCAGCTCAAGATGCTGTAATTAAAATTTCTACAGGTGAAGAAGTAATAAACTTCTGTGCAAACAATTATTTAGGATTATCATCGCATCCAGAGGTTATTCAAGCAGCAAAAGATGCAATGGATACGCATGGTTTTGGAATGTCGTCAGTACGTTTTATTTGTGGTACTCAAGATATACATAAAGAGTTAGAGCAAAAAGTGGCTGATTTTTACGGAACAGAAGATACTATATTGTATGCTGCAGCTTTTGATGCAAACGGTGGAGTTTTTGAACCATTATTAGGAAAAGAAGATGCAATTATTTCTGATTCATTAAACCATGCTTCAATTATAGATGGTGTTCGTTTGTGTAAAGCAGCAAGATACCGTTATCAAAATAGTGACATGGCTGACTTAGAGACTCAGTTGATAGCAGCAAATGAAAATGGAGCACGATTTAAAATTATTGTTACGGATGGTGTTTTCTCAATGGATGGTATTGTAGCTCCATTAGATAAGATATGTGATTTAGCAGATAAATATGATGCTTTGGTGATGATTGATGAATGTCACTCTGCAGGATTTATAGGTGAAACAGGTAGGGGTACATTAGAAGCTAAAGGGGTTTTAGATAGAATTGATATTATAACAGGAACACTTGGTAAAGCTTTAGGAGGAGCAATGGGTGGTTATACAACTGGTAAAAAAGAAATTATAGAGGTATTACGTCAACGTTCTCGTCCATACTTGTTTTCAAATTCTTTAGCACCAGCAATTGTTGGGGCTTCTATTAAAGTATTTGAGATGTTAGATACAGATACTAGTTTAAGAGATAAGTTAGAGTGGAATACAAATTACTTTAAAAAAGGAATGAAAGCTGCTGGATTAGATATAGTAGATGGAGATTCTGCTATTGTTCCAGTAATGTTATATGATGCCAAACTATCTCAAACTATGGCTGATATGTTATTAGAAGAGGGTATCTATGTAATTGGCTTCTTTTATCCGGTAGTTCCTAAAGATAAGGCTAGGATTCGTGTACAGCTTTCAGCAGCACATGAAAAGGAACATTTAGATAAAGCTATAGCTGCTTTCACAAAGGTTGCACGCGAATTAGGTATTGTTTAAAAAGGATATTTATAAAAGTGTTGTTAACTAAAAAGGGAAAAATAATTACTTAAATTTTTGTTAATAACTTTTTAGATACTACATTTGCTTTGATTAACACTTAAAATTAAATTTTATTAATATGAAACAATTTAGCAAACTATTAGTAGCATGCGCCTTAGTATTAGGGATCAGCGCTAATGCACAAACTGAAGACAATCCTTGGGCTGTAACAGTTGGAGCAAATGCAATTAACTTTTTAGCCGCTGGAAATGACGGTCAATTTGGAAATTCTGGAGAAGAGACAACAATTTTTACAGAATATGCTAATGTAGAAGATCAATGGAATATGGCTCCTGCTATATCTCAATTAACAGTAGGTAGATACATGGGGAGTGGTGTGAGTTTAGACTTAACAGGAACTTTCAATAAATTAACTCAATATGGTAATCATAGTTATGATGATACATTACTTAGAGCAGATGATGTTGATGGAAACTACTTTGGTGCTGATTTAGGTGTTAATTATCATTTAAACACTTTATGGAATGGGTACAACTGGTTAGATCCTTATGTAAGAGCTAATGCTGGTTACAATTGGATTGATATGGGTAGTACTGTTAATGATTCTGGTTTAGTTGCTGGTGGAGGTTTAGGAATTAACTTTTGGGTAGCTGAAAATGTTGCTATTAAAGTACAATCTACTTACAAAAACAATTTTGCTGAAGAGTTAGAAAATGCAAATTACTTCCAAAACACTTTAGGTTTAACTTTCGCTTTTGGAGGTTCTGATGTTGATGGTGATGGAATATATGACAAAGATGATGCTTGTCCAGATGTTTTTGGATTAGCAGAATTCAAAGGATGTCCTGATACTGATGGTGATGGAATTGAAGATGCAAAAGATGCTTGTATTGATACTCCTGGTACTGCAGAATTTAATGGATGTGCTGATACTGACGGTGATGGTGTTGCTGATCCTCAGGATGAGTGTGTTGATGTTGTAGGATTAAAAGAATTAAACGGTTGTCCTGATGCTGATGCTGATGGTATTGCTGATGCTAAAGATGGTTGTCCTCAAGTAGCTGGACCAGCTGCTAATAACGGATGTCCTTGGCCAGATACTGATGGTGATTCAGTATTAGATAAAGATGATCAATGTGTTGATGTTGCAGGAACTGTAGCTAACAATGGTTGTCCAGAAGCTACTGAAGTAGTTGTTGCTAAATTAAATGCTTATGCAAAAACAATCTTATTTGATTCAGGTAAAGCTTCTTTTAAAGAACAAGCTTATTCAGCTTTAACTGCTATGAATGCAATTTTTAAAGAATACCCAACAGCTAAGTTTGACTTAGGTGGATATACTGATAGTGCAGGTTCTTTAAAAAACAACCAAAAATTATCTGAAAACAGAGTAAACGCTGTAAGAGACTGGTTTGTTTCTAACGGAATCAAAGCTGACAGATTAACTGCAACTGGATTTGGTGAAGCTAATCCAATTGACACTAACAGAACTAGAGCTGGTAGAGCAAACAACAGAAGAGTAGAAGTTAAATTAGCAAAATAATTTAAATTCTAAATATATTTTAAAAGCGCCTCGTTATCGAGGCGCTTTTTTTATTTTTACTACATGCAAAGTTTTATAGCAAAGTGTTTAGTGAAAATAGATACAGATAGCAGTTCAATAAGTGAATCGGTGTTCATATTACCAAGTAAAAGAGCTGGGGTATTTCTAAAAAAAGAATTATCAAAATACTATCAGGCTACTTTTTTTATTCCTAGAATAATAAGTATTGAAGAATTTATAGAAGATGTTTCTGGATTAACTACATGTAGTAATTTAGAAACACTTTTTACATTTTATAATGTGTATGCCTCAGTTATATCACAAGATCTAAAGGAATCCTTTGAATCGTTTTCTAAATGGGGACAAATACTTTTACATGATTTCAATGAAATTGATAGATATGGTATTGATGCAAAACATTTTTTTTCAAACCTGTCTAATATCAAACAAATTGAGAATTGGTCACCAAGTGAAGAGCCTACCACACTTATTAAAAACTACTTAGATTTTTGGAAGAATTCATATGTTTATTATGAGAGGCTGCAATCAGAATTATTGCAAAACAATGTAGGGTATCAAGGATTAGTTTATAGAGAAGCTTCAAAACAAATAGGAGATTATATTCAAAAGAATCAAACTCATCATTACTTTTTAGGATTCAATGCATTAAATGCATCAGAAGAAACAATATTTCAGGAGTTATTACAACAGGATAAAGCAACTGTACTTTTTGATACGGATAAAATATTTTTCGAATCAAATACAAATAGTGCTAGTCACTTTTTAAGGAAGTATAATAAAGAGTGGAGTTATTATGATAATGTTAATTTTTCGATTGTATCCAATGAGTTTTCTTCAAAGAAAAACATTGATGTTATTGCTTTACCAAAAAATATTGGGCAAGTAAAAAAAGTTGGTGAATTATTAAGTAAGTTATCAACTTCGGAATTGAAAGAAACAGCGGTAGTTTTAGGAGATGAAAGCCTGTTGTTACCTTTATTGAATTCATTACCTAAAAATGTTATTGACATTAATATAACAATGGGAATGTCATTAAAAGATGTTCCACTGGTTTCATTTTTTGATAGCATCTTTCAGTTGTATTATAAGCAATCAGGCGATCGGTTCTATTATAAAAAACTACTCACTTTTTTAAATAATAATTATACTAGGTTATTACTTGACACTGATAATGTTGATAAATTAATTGCACATATTCAGCATTACAATATCATTAGTATTACTAAAAAAGAGATATTAGATGTATTGCATGATAATTTCTTTTTGAAACAAATATTATCTCTTAATAAAAGCACTACTGTAGATTGTTTAACTGTTTTTAAGGCTGTCATTTTAAAGTTAAAGGAACAAGTAGATGATCCTGTTACAAATCAATTAGATTTAGAATATTTATATCGTTTTAGTGAAGTATTTAATGTTATGAGTTTGCTTCAGGAAAAATATAAGTCAATAACAAGTATTGAAGAGTTTTATCAAATATATAAAGAAGTATTAAGTACTGATACGTTAGATTTTAAAGGAGAACCTGTACAAGGCTTGCAAATTATGGGTATGCTTGAATCTCGGGTGCTAGATTTCAAGCGAGTAATTTTAACTTCGGTGAATGAAGGGATATTGCCTTCTGGGAAAAGTAATAATTCATTTATTCCATTTGATTTAAAAATAGCATTCAAGCTACCAACATATTATGAAAAAGATGCAGTATATTCATATCATTTTTTCAAATTATTACAACGATCAGAAAACATTAGTTTAATTTATAATACAGAACCAGATGGATTAAATGCTGGAGAAAAAAGTAGGTTCTTATTACAATTAGAATCTATCGTTTCTGATAAACATACTGTAAATTACTATACAAGTTCTCCAAAAATTCCTTCAACTACAAAAGAGCTACAAGTAGTACAAAAGGATGAAAAGGTTTTAGAGCGTTTAAAAGAAATTGCAGCTAAAGGGTTTTCTCCTTCAGCATTAACACAATATGTAAGGAATCCTATAGATTTCTACCAGCAAAAAGTATTGCGAATTTACGAAGAGGATGAGGTAGAGGAAACTGTAGCAGCTAATACTTTAGGAACTATAGTACATAATACTTTAGAGAATTTTTATAAGCCTTTAGAAAATCAGGTTCTTACAAGGGAGGCAATCAAACTTATGCAACAAAATATAGATGTAGAAGTTAGTAATCAGTTTCAGTTAGAGTTTAAAAAAGGAGATATTACTAAAGGAAAAAACCTTATAATATATAATATAGCGAAACGTTATGTTTCTAATTTCTTAAAGCAAGAATTAAAGCTAATAACTGAAAGTAATGAAGTTATTATTCGTCATATAGAATCAGATTTACGTACTGAAATTATAGTCCCTGGACTTAATTTCCCAATATATATTGCAGGAAAAGTTGATAGAATAGATGAAGTGGATGGAACTATTAGAATAATAGATTATAAAACAGGAAAAGTAGATCAAGCTAAGGTAGAAATAATAGAATGGGAAGATATTACTACAGACTATACAAAATACAGTAAACCATTTCAGATATTAATGTATGCGTATATGATTCAATCGGAAAAGCAATTTTCAAAGCCAATTGAAGCTGGGATTATATCGTTTAAAAATTTGAGTGCTGGCTTTTTAAAATTTTCAAAAAAGGATAAGGCAGGTAGAGGATCAAAAAAAAATACTATTATTACTGAAGAAACTTTTGAAGCTTATCTCAATGAATTAAATCACTTGATTATTGAAATTTGTAATATAAGAATCCCATTTACTGAAAAAGAAATATAGAATGATAAACGAAACAAATATTCTCCAAAGAGAAAATAATAAGCCAATTATTTTAGATGTTTCATTCAATAGTGATGGAAAACAAAAACCGATAGTTATTTTTTGTCATGGATACAAAGGTTTTAAAGATTGGGGATGTTGGAATATAATGGCTTCACATTTTGCTAATAAAGACTTTTTCTTTTTAAAATTTAATTTCTCTCACAACGGTGGGACTATGGAACAACCTATTGATTTTCCTGATTTAAACTCCTTTGGAGAGAATAACTTCATGAAGGAACTATATGATTTGGAAAATATAATATCATGGATTACAGACCCTGAAAATAAGTATAGAGCCGAACTGAATTTACAAGAGGTGATTTTGATTGGTCATTCTAGAGGAGGGGGTATTGTAACAATTAAGGCATCTGAAGATGATCGAGTTACCAAAGTAGTTACTTTAGCAGGCGCATCTGATTATAAGTCAAGATTTCCGACAGGTGATCAATTAGGATATTGGAGAAAAGAAGGAGTTGCTTATGTAGAGAATGGTAGGACAAAGCAACAAATGCCTCACTTTATTCAATTTTATGATAGCTTCATGGAAAATGAAAAACGATTAACAATTTCTAGGGCTGCTGAAAATATAACTATTCCGCATTTAATTATTCACGGAACTACTGATGAAACTGTAACATTTCAAGAAGCGGAAGCAATACATAGTTGGAACAAAAATAGTGAACTGTTTGCAATTAAAGACGCAAATCATGTTTTTGGAGGAAATCATCCGTGGGAAAATAATTCACTACCTGTAGATTTAGAAATAGCTGTAAATAAAATTATAAATTTTAGTAAGTAATGACAATTATAAAACCAACAAAAGACGATATTCAAGAATTACTGACAATTACAAAAGCTTGTGCTCAAGCAATGATAACAAATGGTATTTATCAATGGAATGATAATTATCCATCATATGAAGCTTTTGAACAAGATATTGAGTTGGGACAACTTTGGGTTTTAAAAGTTGATAATAATATTATTGGTTCAGTAGTTATTTCTGAAATAATGGATGATGAATACAAAGAAATTGAATGGTTAACCCCAAATACTCAAAATGTATATATTCATCGTTTGGCTGTTCATCCTGATTGTCAAGGTAAAGGATTTGCTCAAACACTAATGGATTTTGCAGAAACTCATGCTCAAGAAAATAATTATATTTCTGTTCGCTTGGATACGTTTAGTGTGAATAAACGAAATAACACGTTTTACAATAAAAGAGGGTATCAAAAATTAGGAGATGTTTATTTTCCGAAACAAAGTGAACATCCTTTCCATTGTTATGAACTCGTATTTTAACTCACTATAAGGTTAGAATATATGAGGATTTTCTCCAACTAATTTTTTTAATTCATGCCTAGTATGTTTGTATAGAGGTGGTATATATAGTCAATTAATTGAAAGTAGATTTAAGTTTTAAAAGCATCAATAAGTTAGCAATCCCTGCATTAATAGCTGGAATAGCTGAACCTATTATTTCTGCCACCGATTTGGCAATTATTGGTAATTTGCCAAATCACAGTGCTGAAGCAGCTGCGGCGGTTGGCTTAGTTTCAGTTTTTCTTAATGCTTTAATATGGATGTTAGGCCAAAGTAGAAGTGCCATTTCATCCATTGTATCGCAGTATTTAGGTGCTGGAAAATTCGAAGAAGTTAAAAATTTGCCTATTCAGGCAATATTGATTATTATAGGGATTAGCATTTTTATTTTAGGAGCAACTTTTCCATTTGCAAGAGAGATTTTTAGTTTGTATAATGCTAAAGGATTGGTGTTAGATTATTGTGAAGACTATTATCAAATAAGGGCAATTGGTTTTCCGATGATACTAATCACTTTTGCTATAATGGGAACATTTAGAGGTTTGCAAAATTCATACTATCCAATGTTAATAGCATTAACGGGCTTAGTATTTAATTTGTGTTTGGATGTAGTTTTAGTATTTGGTATTGAAGGATATATTCCTCCATTAGGATTAAAAGGAGCAGCTTACGCAAGTGTAATTTCTCAAGGGGTAATGTTAGTATTGGCTTTTTATTATCTCGTTAAAAAAACATCAGTACATATTAAGTTTAGCCTTCCTTTTAATAAAGAGGTTAAAAATTTAATGATGATGATTTTGAATCTTTTTGTAAGAACATTGGCATTAAATATAGCGCTAAATTTATCAAGTTATTTCGCTGCTAGTTATGGTGTTGTGTATATTAATGCCTACACAATAGCAGTTAATATTTGGTTTATTTGCGCTTTTGTAATTGATGGGTATGCGAGTGCTGGAAATATGATTTCTGGAAAACTATATGGTGCTAATGATGTAGAAAATTTAACTGTATTGAGGAGGAAATTAACCAAATACGGATTAGTTGTAGGACTTTTATTACTGATTGTTTTGGGAACTTTCTATTATCCAATAGGAAGATTGTATTCTAATAATGTACTCGTTCGAGAACAATTCTATAATACATTCTGGATAGCTATTGCCATGCAACCATTATGTGCAATTGCTTTTATTTATGATGGAATGTATAAAGGAATGGGTAAAATGAAAACACTTAGGAACTTATTGTTATTAACTACGTTTTTAGGGTTTATTCCAGTATTATTAATCTCAAATTACTTCGATTTGATGTTATATGGTATTTGGTTAGCTTTTGTTGTTTGGATATTTTTAAGAGGACTGATATTAAAATTAGATTTTAAAAAATCTATTGTTAGAGAAATGAAAGAGAATGGTTAAAACATGTCACTTGCATGTTCAATAAATTTCCAAACAAATAGAACTGCAAAACATGAAGCTACCATAAATTTTATAAATACGGATGTTAGTAATCCTAATAAAGAACCAAAAGCAGCTTTTACAGCTATATTGGATTTTGTTCCGTAAAGAATTTCACCAGTCAATGCTCCTAAAAATGGACCAATAATAATACCAAAAGGAGGAAAAAAGAAAATACCAACAAGTAATCCAACAGTAGTTCCTATGGCTCCATACTTGGATCCTCCAAAGCGTTTAGCACCCATTGCTGGAATAAAATAATCTAAGATAAATATAGTTAGTGCTAGAATTAAAGTAATAACTAATATGGTATAACTCATTGGGACTGCATCTGTAAGATATAAAAATAGTAATCCAAACCAGCTGGTAATAGGTCCTGGAAGTATTGGAATGAAGCTACCAATTATCCCACCAATAATTAATATAAAACCAACTATAACTAATATTACATCCATGTTTTTGTTTTGTTATAGGACGCCTCATTTATCATTTTGTTACAACTAATCAACTAAAAAATTAGTTCAAACTAATTTTTTAGTTATATTTGTGTAACTAAGTTTTTAGTTTAAATGATTAATACCAAGAAAAATGAAGCAATTAACAAGGGCAGAAGAAGAAGTAATGCAACATTTATGGAGTTTGAATGAAGCTTCTGTAAAAGAAATTATTGCTTTATTTCCTGAGCCTAAACCAGCATATAACACAGTTTCAACAATTATAAGAATATTAGAAACTAAGGAGTTTGTTAATCATAAGCAAAAAGGGAAGGGATATATTTATTTTCCGTTAGTAGCTAAAGAAAAGTATAGCAAACAATCAGCTCATAAATTAGTAGAAGGTTATTTTCAAGGTTCTTTTAAAAGTATGGTTTCTTATTTTACTAAGAACAATGATATTTCAGTAAGTGATTTAGAAGCGATATTAAAAGAGTTGAATTCTAAAAACAAATAATATGCAAACGATTATATTACAAATACTCGTTTTTCAATTATGTTTTTTAATGGTGTATGAATTGCTATTAAGAAAAGAAACTTTTTTTAATTGGAATAGAGCCTATTTATTAGTCACATCAATAGTATCATTAATAGTTCCATTTATAAAATTGAAATCATTTTCAAAAGTAATACCAAGTGAGTTTATAATTAGTCTCCCAGCTGTAATATTAGGAGATACTAAATTAATAGAACCAATTTTGGTAGATAACATAGAACTTACTTTAACAAATAACGAATTAGTATTCTCAGTAGCATGGGTTTGGTATACAGGAATATTAGTTTTCAGTTGCGTATTATTTTTTAAGCTATATAAAATATGGAAATATAAAAAGTTCAATAATTCTATACAGAAAAAAGGGTATTCAATTATTACACTTAAAAATTCAGAAGATGCTTTTTCATTTTTGAAGAGCATATTTTTAGGAGATCAGATAGAAAACACTCAAAAAGAAAGTATTTTAAAACATGAGAAAGTTCATGTAGAGGAGAAACATACATTAGATTTATTATGGTTTGAACTGTTACGAGTTGTGTTCTGGTTTAATCCGTTAGTGTATATATATCAAAATAGAATAACAGAAGTACATGAGTTTATTGCCGATAAAAGCGCTTCAAAACAGCAACAAAACTATTATGAAAATTTACTTGCTAAAACCTTTAACATAGCACAGTTTTCAGTAGTTAATCAATTTTATTCATCATCATTAATCAAAAAACGTATCATTATGTTAACAAAACAAAAATCAAACAAAACAAAATTAGTAAAATACATTACAGTTGTCCCAATTGTATTGGCAATGTTAGTTTATGTATCCTGTACGGATACTTTAGAAGTTGAAAACAGTGCTGAGAAAACAGTGAGTTTAGAAACTTCAGTTATAGAGGATGTGTCAAGATTAGTGTATAATTCACTGCCACATGATATTAAAAAAAAGGATATTACTGATGAGCAGTTAAGGGAAATAATATCAAAATTAAAATCGTATAAAAAAAATAATGACGTAAAGATTAACAATACAATCTTAAGAAGGTATTTTGATATACATATGAACGTAAGTGAATTAAAAGATCCACATAATGTGTCAGAAGAGCAGAAGAACTTACTTACTTTTGTAAGCGCAGAAATGTATGTTTCAGAACTAATAAAAAAAATAAATAGTGATGATATTATAAAACAAAAATTCGCTATAAGTATGTTGACAAATAGTAAATTATTTAACAGGCTTAATGAAATTAATTACAAATTACCGAATGAAGCGAAGTGGAAAGCACTTTATGAAGATTATCTTAAAAATGTAAAAGCAGGAACTATTCCTAGTTCTTATGAAGAAGAAATCTCGTTTACAACAATAGATCAATCCCCAATATTTCCAGGATGCGATGAAAATACAACTTCGGAAGAATTAAAAAAATGTTTTAGTAGAGGTATCGCTACACACATTAATAAAAATTTTAATACTGGTATAGCTAAAATGTATAATCTAACTGGAAAGCAAAAAGTATTTATCGTCTTTAGGGTTGATGAGTATGGTGAGTTAAAAGATGTAAAGGCACGTGCTCCTCATAAAGCATTAGCTACAGAAGCGAAACGAGTGATACATACATTACCAGCTTTAAAACCAGGAAAGCATAATGGAAAAGCAGTTACTGTAGCCTATTCAATACCAGTTATTTTTGAAGTACAATAAATGAAAAAAATATTAGGACTACTCATATGTATTGTTGCAATTAAGGCCGAAGCTCAAACTTCGGCTTTAGCTATAGCTGATAGTTTATTTCAATTAGGGAACTATACAAAGTCAATTTCATTTTATGAAAAGGATGTCGAAAAAAGCGCTTATACTCAAACTAAAATAGCAAAAGCTTACATAGGATTGGGAGCTTATAGGAAAGCAATACCGTATTATGAAACTATTGTTTTAAATGATAGTACGCAGCTGATTACTCAATATGAATTGGGAAAATTATATTATAAAACTAAAGCTTCAGAAAAAGCATTTAATTGTTTTAAGAGTTTGATTGATAACGATAAACAAAACCCTAATTTTCAATATCAATTGGGTTTAGTGCAATTACAGGCAAAAGATGTTGGCTATATAAAATCGTTTAAAAAGGCAGTTGCTTTGGATGAGTTTCATTTAAAAAGCATCAAACAATTATGCAAGTATTTTTTAAAAAAGGGAAGTTGGGTTTCCTTTGAAAAATATAATGCAAAGGGGTTGAAAAATTATCCAGAAAATGAAATTTTAATAAACTACAAAGCACAAGCTAGTTTTAAGCAACAAGAGTATAAAAAAGCAATTATATACTTTACTAAATTATATGAAATTGATTCTCAAAACGAGTTTGTACTTTATCGGTTGGGGTTAGCAAATCATATGTTAATGAAGTATGATGAAGCAATTTTGTTTTATGAAAAAGCTATTGAAGAAGATAAAACCAATGGAGATTATCATACACAAATGGGCTTGGCTTATTTGGGAATGGAATCCTACACAAAATCATATCGTCATTTAATTCAAGCTTTGGTGTTCAATCGTGTAAAAGTAGATACTGAATTATATAATATTGGTTTATTACATAAAGAACAAAAACAATATGCTAAAGCAATAAAAATGTTTCAGAAAGCTTTTAAGGAGAATAGGTATAACTATAAAGCTAAATTTGAACAAGCAATTTGTGCTGATAATTATTATAAAAATAACGATAGTAAATTAGAATTGTACCAAGATTATAAATTGTACTTTGAAGGAGAAAATAAGAGAAATGATGAAATTGTAGCTATCAGAATAAGTCATTTTAAAGAATTAATTCATCTAGAAGGAAATACGATCCAAGTCAAAAAAGATACTTCAAAATAAGTATCTTTAATGTTTCATAAAATACAACTCATGAAACAGAAAGTATTATTTATTGATAGAGACGGAACAATCATTAAGGAAACTACAGATGAAAAAATAGATTCTTTTAGTAAATTAATTTTTTACCCCAAAGCAATAGTTTCTCTACATAAAATTGCTAAAAAACTGGACTATGAATTGGTAATGATTACTAATCAAGATGGGCTAGGAACTTCTTGTTTTCCAGAAAATACATTTTGGCCAATACAAAACTTTGTAGTTGATACGTTTAAAAACGAAGGAGTAATATTTAAGGCAATTTATATAGATAAAACTTTCCCAAAGGAAAATGCTCAAACTCGTAAACCAAATACAGGGTTGTTGACGTCTTATTTTTCTAATAACTACGATTTAGAAAATTCGTTTATGATTGGGGATAGGTTAACCGACATGGAATTAGCTAAGAATTTTGGAGGTAAAGGAATTTTTATCAATGATAAAACACATTTGGGAACTACCGAAATTACAGTAAAACAAGAAGAATTGGATAGTCATATTGCACTCGAAACTAATGATTGGAATTCCATTTATAAATTTCTAAAAAAACTGTAACAATTATTCTATAATTGAGAAAGGCTTATTGTGTTGTTATTTTTGTATTTTTCCAGTCTAAAACATTGATTTGAAGAAAGCTGTTGCTATAGTTTGTGTATTGTTATTTTGCTCCTGTAATTATTTTGAGAAGCAAAAAAATCACGCTACAGATAAGCGTATTCAGGAACATTTAGATTCTTTAGATACTTCAACTATAGATAAATTTCCTGTTTTTAAAGAATGTGAACAGTTAGATGAAAATTTAGAAGCAGAAAAAGAATGTTTCATCACTTCTTTGAGTACTTATATAGGAAATTCTTTATTAGAAAATAAGTTAATTTTAGAAGAAGAATTAGATACTTCCTTTCAAGTAATTATTCAAGTTTCGGAAGATGGAAAAGTAGCTATTGTTTCCTTTGAGATAGGGGAAAATATTAGAAGAAATATTCCAAATATTGAGCAAATTATTGACAAAAGTATTAGTGAACTTCCAGAGATAGGAGCTGCAACAAAGAAAATACAATCAGGAGGATCAGTTTCAGTAAAAACTCAGTTTGTTATTCCTATTAGAGTTGTAGCTAAAATTTCAGGTAATTAAATTTGTATAATAACTTTGTTAGAAGTAAATATTATGAATAAGAAATTTATAACAAGTATTATTATAGGGCTAGTAATATGTGTAAATACCTTTATTTATATTAGTAATGATCATGTTGAATGTAGAAATGTTGTAAAACATTCAGTTGGCGAGAACGGTGAAAAAATCTCCATTGCAATGCATGTGTGTAAAGAAAAATTCAGTTTTTAGAATAATTTATGAAGATAATAAATGTAACTAATGGCTTACCTAATAGCCAATCGTCTCATTAAACGCAACACTTCAACGTACAGCCAAATGATGGTTACTAACAGTCCCCATGTAGCAAGCCACTCACTACTCTTAGGAGCTTTATTTCGTTTACGATCAATAAAGTCAATATCTAGTAGTAAAGAAAAGGCTGCGGTTAAAGCTGCAAATACATTAAAGGTTAATGCAAACCAGTTATCTCCCCAGATAAAACTTGTATTCACTCCAAAAAAACTAAGAATCCATGTAACTATGTACACTGTAAAAATAGTTGTAGATGCAATAATGATGGTGCTTTTTAATTGTTTGGTGAGTATGATTAACTTTGTTTTATATAAGAGAATCATCACTAAAAAAGTAATTATAGTTACGCCTATTGCCTGAAAAGGATAGTTTGGGTATTGTTGATGTACTTGTACACTAAAAGCTCCTAAAAAGACTCCTTTTGCTAAAGCATATAGCGGAACTAAAAATGAAGCCCAATGATGCCGTACAGAAATAACAATACTAATTACGATGGCGGTTAACATTCCACAAGAAGCAAACCATTTAATAGAGTTTCCTTCATAATACCAATGCCAAACAGCAGCAACTACAATTGTTAGTATGCAGATACAAAAAAACGATTTCAGAAAAATTCCTGAAACCGTCATTTTATTTGTGTGACTTGCTTTTTTACTCCAAAAAAACGGGCTGAAAGCTGGGTTTGATGTTTTGTGATTTAAAAACATTTAATTACAAGTTAAACTTGTATCCTAAACGTAAATCTAAAGGTGTATTTCCTTGGTTGTCAAAATTGATTAAAGCAAATAATTCATTTGCGGATAAAGTAATATACCCATTCCCTAATTTAATATCAGCCCCAAGTCCTAAAATAATAGGAGCATCTAAAGCCGAACCTGAATTTTTAGTAACAGTAGTAGTTCCTCCTACCGTAGTTGTAGTTTCTGATTTAGAAAAAGTATAAGTTGCAAATGTTGCTTGTGGGTAAATTGAAAAAGATTGCTTGTTGATTACTCTGAATCTATAAAAAAATCCGAATTGACTAGATGAATATTTAAAGTCATCTGCTTCCAAACTTTGTTTAAAGATTACTCCTAATGAATGTCTTGAGCGTTTTTCATCATAAATTTCAATTTCAGCTCCAAATATTGGAACATTGGTATTATTAGGGTTTTTTACAAACGGGTTATTTGACATTCCTGCGAAACCTCCTAATCGAGCTTTAGTAATTGGTCGCTCAGCTTGTAATCTGTAATCTATATCTGAAGCTTTGTTATAGTTGTCAATATATGTTCTCAGGCTACCAAGAGTAAGGTTAACTTTAGAGATATCCATTCCTGCATCAACTGTAAGAATACTTAAAATTTCTTTGTATTCCTCTTGATATTTTCCGTTTTCATCTTTTGTATTGGTTAACTCTGTAAGTGAGTCATCTTTTTTGATGAAATAACGATATTCTCCATCAGCAATGACATAAAACAAAGATGCTTTACCGGTAATTTCTTCTGTTAATTCATATGATTTTCCATCAATGGTATGTGTCATCTGAGCAAAAGACGAGATGCTTAAAAATAATGTAAAAATTAATGTTATAATGATTTTGTTCATGGCAATGAAATTGTAGTTAAATCTCCTTTTGAGGAATTTTGATAAAAATAAAAAATAAAAATGTAATAAACTGGTTTTAATATCTAAAAGGGAATATAACCTTGGTTTTAAACTAATATATATTAGTTTCGTTTACATTTAAATGACTCAATAATACAATTCATGAGGAATACCTTTTTAAGTTTTCTATTTATTTTAATTATTCAAATATCATTTTCTCAGCGTTTTATAAAATCGGGTGATAATTTTATGTCTGAATCAGAATATTTTAAGCAATTAGAATTAAGAGCAAAGAAGGAAGACAAGTGTTTTGAATTCTTTGCTTACGAACAAATAAAACAAAACGATTCAATTATTATTAGTGGAACTATATTTTCCAGTCCAAGGAATTATAGTCCATCAAAAAATGAAAATTTTAAAATACTAAATAAAAAACTTCCATCATTTTTTTTACCTGACACTGATAAAAGGCTTTTTACTCCAAACAATTTTTTAGGAAAAACAACACTTGTTTGTTTGTGGAATACCGTAGTACTACCTAGAAAAGATGAAATATGGATGCTAAAGAGATTGTTGAAAAAAACTGATATTCAGGTAATAGCATTTATGTCTCAACGGAATGTGAGTAACAGTTTCAAGTCAAAGATTAATTTTCCGCTGATACTAGGGGCAGAAAGAGTTATGAAAGAACAATTTAAAAGTAACCCTCAATATTTAGTCATAAATAAAAAAGGAGAAGTCAGCTTTATTTTGCCTTTTCATATTATGGATACTAGAGTAAAGTATAAGTTGACAAAGCCTTTAAATAAAAATGTTTACAAAGAAATATTAACTGCAATAGGAAAGAAAAAAAGAGAACGAAAACCTCAAGTGATAATTTCAAATTAACGTGTAGGTAATTTTAATGACCAATTATTACGAACAGACAAGTATCTAATCACAACAACCGTTAGCATGGAAATTAACGTGTTAATTGCATGGTTTTCTAAAACTTGTTCTAAGCCTAAAAAAACCAGTCCTCCTGCTAAACATGCTGAAGCATAGATTTCTTTTCGAAATATTAAAGGGATTTTATTTGTTAATACATCACGGATAATCCCTCCAAATACTGCAGAAACAATACCCATAAGTATTGCTATTGGAATTTCTAACCCTACCGATAGTGTTTTCTGTAACCCTAAAATGGTAAACAATCCTATTCCAATAGTGTCAAAAAAAAACATGCTCTTTCGGAGTTTTAAAATTCTTTTTTTAAATAAATAAGAAAGTAATAAGGCAGCAATAATTGTCCATAAATAATTTAGGTCAGTCATCCAACCTACAGGAGTTTGTCCAATAAGCATATCTCTTAAAGTTCCACCACCTACTGCAGTTACCATACCAATTATACTTGCACCAACAACATCAAAATCACTATCAATTGCAGTAAGTATTCCACTAATAGCGAATACCAATGTTCCTATAATATCGAGAATATAAATCCAATCCATAAACTTAAAATAGAAAACAAAAATAAGTTAATTTGAATTGAAAAAGAGAGCTTATTTATTAAAATGCCTGCCTTTCCATACAAACGGACTTAATAAACTTGTTATAGCAATGTAAACTGTGAAAAACGGATAAAACAGCAGTGTTTTTAAGTAGGATAAATGGTTGATTTTATTCCTATATAAATGAGCTGTTTTAAAAATAAGTAAGGAATCAATTACAAATTTAGGAAACAAGAGAGCTAAGAATATAGGATGGTATAAACCTATAAATAGTGCTAGGGCAATTATAAAATTTGTAAAGAAAACTAATGCTCCGATGCTTTTAGCAAAATTATTTTTAAAGTGAGTAGCCTTAGCAGCCCAACGTTTGCGTTGTTGTACTAATTCATTCCAGTTTTTAGTTGGAAATGTAGTTACTAAAGCTTTAATATCTTTTAAAAAATATACTTTGGATTTATCATGAGCCACAAAATTTTCTAATAAAAAAACATCATCACCACTAACGATAAAATCATTGTCTTTAAATCCATTTAACTGTAAAAAAATCTCTTTTTTATATCCCAAGTTAGCCCCATTAGCCATAAAAGGTTTTTTGATTCCAAAGCCACCAATTGTTGCACCTTGCATGCTTAAAAAGTCAGTAAGTTGAAACTGATGTAAAAAAGAAAGATCACTTTTAAAGCTTACTGGAGCAACAAACATATTAGGGTTATTCTCACAAACACAATTATTAAAGCTTGAAAGCCAAGTTTTAGGAAGGATACAATCAGCATCAGTTGTAACAATCCAATTGTATTTTGTAATTGAAATAGCAGTACTAATAGCATCTTTTTTAGGGGAGTTAGATTGCCTTAAGTTTTTAATTATTTTCAGATTAATCGTTGGATTTTTAGCACAAAAATCATTGATTGTTTTTAGAAAATTATCAGTTGATTCATCATCAACTAAAATGATTTCATAGAATGATTTATTGTACTCAATTTCTTTAATAGAGTTTAATAAATTAGGTAAATTTTCAGCTTCATTTCTAAAAGGAATAATAATTGAAAACTGAGTTGTATCCTCATAATTTTTAGTTATTGGTTTTAATAAGTTAAACCCAATAATAAACAATAGTATAAGTATACTATATAAACCAATTAAGAGTCCAAAAATGTAAAATACGAATAGCATATTATTCTTGATTTAATTTAAACCGTAAAACAAAATAACTACCTATAGTTGCAGGAAATGCAAAATTAAATAACCACATTAAGGTTGTGATTACTAATACTACAAATTCATTAGCTCCTACAAAGCTAAATAACCAAACGGCAATACTTCCTTTAACGACAACGTCAAGGATGAAAATTGTTGGGATAATGGAAACGAGCAAATACATACTAGTAATAAAAGCCATTGCTTCAAGGTATGAAATATCAATACTAAATAACCAAATTAAAAAATAAAATTGATGTGAAAAAACCACATACTTCAAAACGGATAAAGCTCCAGTAATGACTAAAGTTCTCTTTTGTAAACTTTTGAAAAACCTACTTAATTTTGAAAACGAATATCCTTTTATTCTGTGTTTTTTTCGAGATGAATATGTGATGAATAAAAACAAAAAAACAGTTCCTAGCACACCAAATTGGATAGCTTTATAATAAAAAACGGGTATTTTATATATGTTTATAACATAAAATAAACCAACGATACCAAAAATAATGGTTGTTCCAAGTTGCACTAGGTTACCAATTAAGTTCAATCCAAGAATTTTTTTTCTAGATGTTTTAGAATAATATATAGCCTTAGCACCATATTCCCCAATTCTGTTAGGGGTAATGATGGATGCAGTCAATGAACTAAGTGATTGTTTGATTGCTTCTGAAGTAGAAATTTTCCTGATTTCATTTACAAGGTTTTTCCATTTAAAACTTTCTAAACTCCAATTAAGCACGCTAAATGCGAAGAGAATAATAATATTAATTGTAGTAATTACTCTGTTGTCATAAAGTAATTGCAGGAAATAATCAAAATCTAAAGTTTCATTATGTATTAGCTTCTCATAAATAAAAAAACCAGCTCCAAGAACGATAGCTAACTTTACCGCTATAAAAGCAATTTGCTTTATGTGAATACGTAAAGTAGACATACTATTGTGCTTGGTCATTAGTTTTTAGTAAGTTTGTAATATTCAGCCCGCAAATTATAAAATTTAAACAGATGAACAGATTTAGCATTGTATTATTCTTCGTATTAGTTTCAAATTTAATAACAGCTCAAACATTAACGATAGATTTAGGTGTAGGTTTTAATAGACCCTCGGATGATTTTGGCACTACTTATGAAGCAAAACCAGTTAACGGATTAACGGTAGATGCTGGACTTCGTTATATGTTTAAAAAGAAACTAGGAGTAAAATTAGATTTAGGATTTAATCGTTATGGCGAAGGAGGGGATTCTCCAGAATTTAAAGCTAATTATACGAGAGTAAATTTACAAGCATATTATAATGTATGGGATCATTTATATGATTTGCAATTGCGTTTACCGGAACGTATAGGTGTTTTTTTACATGCAGGACCTGGAATGTCATTTCTTAAACCATTGAGCGACCCTTATATTAATAATAAGAGTAGTAATTTTAATGTAATGGCAGGTGTAGCAGTTCATTATGGGGTTACTGATAGAGTCTCTGTTTTTGCAGATGTTTCTAATATGTATAATATGGGACAAAAAATTAATTATGAAGGATCAGTTTTAGCTGATAAAATTAATTCATCAATGGTCAATTTAACTTTTGGAGTAAGTATCTCTATTAATTCTGATTGTTATTTTTGTGATGAGCCTGAAATGTAATCCTTTAGCGGATTCATTTTTCTAAACACTTAAACTAAAATAGTGGCTAAAGAAAAAATCATATTAGGAGTTGATCCTGGAACAACCATAATGGGGTTTGGACTTATTAAAGTTGTAGATAAAAAAATGGAGTTTCTTCAAATGAATGAGCTTTTACTGCAAAAATATAAAGACCCTTATACCAAACTCAAGCTTATTTTTGAACGGACAATGGAATTGATTGACACTTATCACCCAGATGAAATGGCTTTGGAAGCGCCTTTTTTTGGAGTGAATGTACAATCTATGTTGAAATTAGGTAGAGCACAAGGAGTTGCAATGGCTGCAGGGTTATCTCGACAAATCCCTGTTACTGAATATGCCCCTAAAAAAATAAAAATGGCTATTACAGGTAGTGGAAACGCAAGCAAAGAGCAAGTAGCTGCGATGCTTAAAAATTTATTGAAATTAAAGACATTACCTAAAAACCTAGATGCTACCGATGGGCTAGCAGCCGCGGTTTGTCATCATTTTAACTCAGGGAAAACTATTGGAACAAAAAATTACGGTAGTTGGGAAAGTTTTGTGAGTCAAAACGCTAATCGGGTGAAGAAATAATGTCACCAAACTTATACTAGGGAATTACAGTTATGCAACACATAGAGTCATTAAAGTACCCAGCAGGAAAATTAAATATTCCAAACCAGATTTCTGAGAGAGAAATCAGGATATATATAAGAACAATAACTGAATTCCCAGAACGTGTAGCAACTGAAATAAAAAACTTGACAGATGCTGAATTAATAAGTTTTCATTATCGTCCCGAGGGTTGGAATATCAAGCAAGTGTTAAATCATTGTATTGATAGTCATATGAATAGTTTCATTAGGTTCAAGTTAGCACTAACGGAAGATAACCCAACTATAAGACCTTATAATGAAACTGCATGGGCAGAATTACCAGATACGCAATTATATAATGTGTCAGAAAGTATTCAATTGCTACATTCAATACATAAACGTTGGGTGTTTTTATTAAACAGTTTAACTGCTAAAAAACTGGAGAGAACTTTTGTTCATCCAGATGGAAATGAAGTAATTTCATTAAAGGAGAACCTATGTATTTATGCTTGGCATTGTGAAAATCATTTTTTACATATTGCAAATGCTAAGAAATTTAAATATCCAAAAGATTAAAGATATATGAGCGGAATTTATCTTCATATTCCTTTTTGTAAACAAGCATGTCATTATTGTGATTTTCATTTTTCTACTTCATTAAAGAAAAAAAAGGAGTTAGTACAGGCTATTGCTCTAGAATTAAAACTACGTAAAGAAGAAATAAATGATCCTATAGAAACTATTTATTTTGGAGGAGGAACACCAAGTTTATTATCTGTAGATGAGCTAGAATTTTTAATAAAAACTATTTATAAGCTATATGAGGTAATAGAAATGCCTGAGATTACTTTAGAAGCAAATCCAGATGATTTAGTTGGACTAATATCGAATGATAATCAATCGGAAATCATTTTTGAAGAATATAAGAGAATTGGGATTAATAGATTAAGTATAGGTATTCAATCTTTCTTTGAAGAGGATTTAGTAATGATGAATCGCGCTCATAATCCAAAAGAAGCTATAGATTGTTTATTAGTTGCAACAGAGTATTTTGAGAATATTACTATTGATTTAATATATGGTATCCCAAATATGAGTAATGAAAAGTGGACTGCTAATGTTGAAAAAGCACTTTCATTTGGAATAAATCATATTTCAAGTTATGCTTTAACTGTTGAGCCAAAAACTGTCTTGGCAAGTTTTATTGCTAAAGGAAAAATTGATGCCCCAAAAGATGCTGTTGCTCATGAGCATTTTCAAATTTTGGTAAACATGTTAGAAAATAATGGATTTGTACATTATGAGCTTTCTAATTTTGGAAAACCAAACTATTTCTCTAAACATAATACGTCCTACTGGAAAGGGAAAACTTATTTAGGAGTTGGTCCTTCAGCACATTCTTTTAATGATAAAGAGCGTAGTTGGAATATAGCTAACAATACAAAATACATAGCCGCTATTCAAGATAAGAGTTTGCCAATTGAACGTGAAATTCTTTCAATTGATGATCGCTATAATGAATATGTTATGACGGGGTTACGTACAATTTATGGGGTGTCTTTGGAAAAGATTCGAAATGATTTTGGAGAAGAATATGTTTCTCATTTGAAAAATGAAGCACAAAAATTTATTGATCAAGGATTATTAATGATTATAAGTGAAGTCAATAGAGCTACTGATAAGCAAGAAGTTAATGTGTTTACCACTCAAAAAGGTAAGTTTTTGTGTGATGGAATAGCTTCGGATTTGTTTAAAGTATAAATAAATGAAATCGAATATATGGTTTTAGCTTGAAACACAGTCTTTTAGGAATTTAGAGGAAAATAGCGTACTTTTAATATTACTAAACACTAACCAATTTAATGCATTCTAAAAACTGGATAATATCTATTGCTTTTCTATGCTTATTTTTGAGCTTAAATGCACAAGAATACGTTAATAAAGAGTACTATTTACTGGATAGTTTAGATATATCTTCAACTAGTCCTAAAGAAAAGTATTTATTAGAATCATCATTAAAGAAATACCATTCATCATCACATGATACTTTAAAATTAAAGGCAATTAGTCATTTAGTAGAGAACTCTTGGGATAATAAAATATGGCCAAGATATAATGCATGGGTTTTTCATTTTACAAAAAAAAAACTGGGAGGATTAATTGATACTTATTATCAGGAAGAATCATCATTGGTAGACAAACAGTTACTTTTATACTATGCAAATGCAGTCAATAATTTTGGGATAATACAAAGTGAAATAGGTGATTTACCTAAAGCTTTAGAGTATTATTTTACATCATTAGGCATAAGAGAGTATGTGAATGATGAGTTGGGAACCTCTGAAACATATAATAATATCGGATCTATTTATAGTACGTTAGATAATTCTGAAAAGTCTTTAGAAAATTATGAAAAAGCTAAAGCAATAGCAGAGAAAGTAAATGATCATGATTTATTAGCTGTTGTATTAAGTAATATAGGTATTCTATATAAAAAAACTGGAAAAACTCAAGAGGCATTAGAATGTTATGAAAGAAGTTTAATTATAAAAAAAGAGTTAAATGATATAGCTGGCTATGGGCTTACTCTAGGATTGATAGGCCAAATTTATGAAGATAAAGAGGAATTTAAAAAGGCATTAAGTTTTTACAATAAAAGTTTACTCATCTTTAAAGAGGAAAAGGATAAAGAAGGTGTGTCAATTTCTTTAAATCGTATGGCTAGAGTTTATTTTAAGCAAAACATAATTAATAAATCAAGAGAAAGTGCCCTAGAGGCTATTTCATTAGCAAAAGAATCTGGTAATGAGGAATTAATAATGAACTCATCTTTGTTGTTATCATCAATATATGAGCGAGATAAATTATGGGAGAAAGCTTTTGAATTTCAAAAATTGCATGTAAAAATGCGTGATCGTGTAAAAAGTATTGAAGTTCAAAAGGAAACTGCTGAGACACAAATAAAGTATGACCTTAGTAGCCAACAACAAAAAATAGATTTTTTATCGTTCAAAAATAGAACCCAAGAAACCCGTTTAAAAGAGAATAAAATATCTATAGTGTTAATTTCTATAGCTTTAGCAATTGTTACAATATTAGTTTTTGGATATCGAAGAAGTAATAAAAAGAAACAGTTAATTAATGAGCTATTAGAAAGAGAAAACAATACTAAAAAAACAATACTTCAAGAAATCCATCATAGAATAAAAAATAATTTGCAAGTTGTTAATAGTTTATTACGAATGCAAGCTAGTAAAACTGAAGATAAGGATATTAAAATTGCATTTAAAGAAACTCAAAGTAGAGTTGTGTCTATGGCTAAGCTACATGAAAAAATGTATAATTCTGGCGATTTTAAAAATTTAAATTCTAAAGAATATATTAATCATTTGGTAGAGGATATTATTGAAAACTATACAGTTGAGAAAAAAGTGTCATTAAAACTGGATATTGAAGAAGTTATTTTTGATTCTAAAATAATGATGCCACTTAGCTTAATTATTAATGAAGTAATAACCAACTCATTAAAATATGCATTTAATAGTGAAGAGAACCCGATAATCACTGTTAAGTTAAAACAATTTAATACTACTAAAAACGAGCTTTACATTGCTGATAATGGTACTGGTTATGACAGTGAAAAAGAAAATAAAGGGTTAGGAACAAAATTAATTAAGTCTTTAACAAAACAAATTTCCGGTACAATTCATCATAATACTAACAATGGAACATCTGTGACAATAACTTTTAGTAGTTAATGAAAATTACCTTTGAGATTTATCGATAATTGATGTTTTAATATCTTGAATAATGTCACTTTGCTGATTATTAGTGTTTTTGATTTTAAAGGTGTATCTTTAAAGTACACTCAAAATTGCTTTATGATGTTCTTTAAAGCTAAAAACACGTTTCTTTTTATATTTTTCCTTGTGCTATATATATCGTCACAAGCACAAAATTATGCTGATAAAAACTATTATTTAGTTGACAGTTTAGAATATGATATTTTAATTGAAAGCGAGAAAAAAAGATTAGACTCTTCGTTGAAAATTTATCATAAAACTACATCAGATATTCAAAAATTAGAGGCTATTAATTTTATTGTAGAAAATTCATGGGATGATAATTTATGGCCAAAATATAATCAATGGATTTATAATCTTACTAAAGAAAAATTAAATGGAATTCTTTTAAACGAAAGCTTTAAAAACTTAAGTGAAAAGGAGAAAATATTATTAAAATATTACTCAAATTCAATAAATAACTTTGGTGTAGTTAATGCTACTAAGGGGGATTTAACATTGTCATTAGAGTTTTTTTACCAAAGCTTAATAGTAAGAGAGAAAATAAATGATACTATAGGGATTTCAGAATCATATATAAACATTGGTAGTATATATCATACTCAAGGTAATTTATCGAAAGATTTTGAATTTAATAAAAAGGCACTAATCATTGCGGAAAAACTTGATTTAAAAGAAGCATTGGTAACTATTTATAATAACCTTGGAGTTTCTTATAGTAAAAAGATGAATAATGTTAAGGCTTTAGAATTTCATGAAAAAAGCTTGGCAATAAATAAAGAACTAAAAAGTGCTATAGGTATTGCAAGTTCATTAAGTCAAATAGGGAGAATTTATAAGGATAATGGTAATCTAACTGAAGGATTAAGTTATTTATTAGAGAGTTTAAAGGTTATAGAAGAATATGGGTATCAAGCTGGAATTATTTCTGCATTAACAGATATAGCAAGTGTTTATTTTGAACAAGGAAATATAAGTCAAGCAAAAATAACTGCTGAAAAAGCTATGAAAATAGCATTAAAGCATGGAGATCCTGTAGGGATTATGCAAACCTCATTGGTTTTATCATCAATTTATAAGAAAAATGATAATTGGGAAAAAGCTTTTGTGATGAAAGAAGTATATTTTAAAATGAGGGATAGTATTCAGAATAATGAAATTGAAAAAAGCCTTATAGAACAACAGTCAAAATATAATCTAGAAAAGAAAGAACAAGAAATAGAGCTATTATCTACTAAAAATGTAATACAAGAATTAAAACTTACAAAAAATAAAAATTCAATTATATTAATTTCAATAGCGTTATTTTTAGCTATAGTAACAGCATTTGTTTCATTCAGAGGTTACAAAAAGAAGTTATATATTAATAAGTTATTAGAAAGGCAAAAAATAGAGATTAGTAGACAAAATGAAGCAAAAAAAACAATGCTTCAAGAAATACATCACCGAGTAAAAAACAACTTACAAGTTGTTAATAGTTTATTGCGAATGCAATCTAGTAAAATGGAAGATGAAAATATTGTTGGTATGTTTAGAGAAACTCAAAGTAGGATAAGGTCCATGGCAAGGTTGCATGAAAAAATGTATCAGTCAGGTGATTTAGAAAAACTCAATGCGAAAGAACATATTACTATGTTGGTAGAGGAAATAGTTAAGAATTATTCAGTAGATAAAACAATTAGCCTGAATTTAGATATTGATACTATTTTTATTGATTCGCAAACAATGATGCCTTTGAGTTTAATTATCAATGAAATAATTTCAAACTCCTTGAAGTATGCATTTGAAGGAAGGGAAAAAGGGGGGATAAGCGTTAAATTAAATAAACTAGAAGGAAGGAATGAACTTATAATTAGTGATGATGGTGTGGGATATGTTTCAGGTTCAGTTACAGAAGGATTGGGGACTAGGTTGATAGACTCTTTTACAAGACAATTAAATGGTAGTATTGAGAAAGTAATTAAAAATGGAACTTCTTTTAAACTAATTTTTAAACACCAACTTGTGTGAACTAAATTATTATAAAAACGGATTGTCTAATAGAGTTTTAGAGCGGGTTTTTTAAACGATACTAAAAAATCATTGTGAAAGGTTTACTCTCTAAAAAAAGGGTAAAGTAAATATTAGTGAAACCATTAAATGAAGCTATGAAACACTAAATCAATCAGGTGCTTTTTATAAGTTAATTTTGAAAAAAATGATATATTGTAATCATGATAAAAAATGGCTTTTACATATTTATAATTTTTGTGTTTTTTATAAAATTTCAAAATAGTTATAGCCAATCTAAAGTATTACGATTCGAGCATTTAACCACTGAGTCAGGATTGCCTAGAAATCAAGTTCATTCTTTAATACAAGATAATGTAGGTTATATATGGGCAGGAGCCGGAGATGGTTTAAGTAGGTATGATGGGTACAGGTTTAAAACGTTTAATAATAAAACAAGTAATCTATCAGGGAAACATGTTGTTAGTATTTATGAAGATAAAAAAGATGCTTTATGGGTAGCTACAAATAAAGGTTTTAGCAAATTCGATAAATCAACAGAAACTTTTGTAAACTATGCAATTGATAGTTTACAAATAGTTAATGATAAAAACTTTTATGCTACTAAAATTCTTGAAAATGATAGTAATCAATTTTGGATAGGTAGTCAAAAAGGATTGTTTCTGTTTAATGAAAAAGAAAAAAGGATTAGCAATGATTGGTCTAAACACTTTTTAAAAAATAAATTAGACGAAAGTAGGGTAAACGTACTCTTTAAAGATTCAAAAAAACGCTTATGGGTAGGAACATTAAACAATGGGCTGTTTTTAATTTCCTTGGGGAGAAATAATGAAATTAGAAATATAAGTAATTATACGCATAAGCTTGAAGATAATACCACAATAAGCCATAATAGAATAGAGGATGTCAAGGAGGATAAAAGTGGAAATATTTGGGTGGCTACTAGAGAAGGACTATGTAAACTTAAGGACAACAATATATTAACAGTAGAACAATATATTTTTCAAAAAATTCAAAACCCATTTAAAAAAGATGTGACTTACTTTGATATGCTTAGTAGTATAACAATAGATAAGGAAAATAACTTATTTGTGGGATACTTAAATGGGATGTATTACTTACCTCATGGAAGTAATACATTAGAAAATATTGATATTATTACTGATGACCCACGGTTAAAGCACAACTATGCTATGAATTCACAATTCATAGATAAATCTGGGGTATTATGGTTAACTTCTTCGAACGGAATATATAAGCATGATTTATCTCTACTAAAATTTAATGCTCAAAGGGCGAATCAAGCTAGGCCAGAAAGTAGTCGGCAAAATCAGGTTTGGAGTATTCTTAAAGATAAAAATAAGCAAGTATGGCTTGGCACATCATATGGACTTAATAAGTTAGTATGGTCAGAACAAACCAAGAGGTATGAGTACTTACGTATTCTCAATAATACTGAAGATAGTGCCGAAAGAAATAAATACTCTATTACCTCAATGATAGAGTATGATGAAAATTATTTACTTATAAGTAAGCGAGACGGTTTGTTTAAATTTAACAAACAAAAATTATTCTTTACAAAAATGCCTTTACCACCTAATACTTTTCCTAGTAATATGTGCTGGGGAGAACAAGGTGTTTTATGGATAGGGACTAATAGAGGTATTCTTAAATATAATATACAAAACAAAAAATACAAAGTATATACTTTAACCTCAGGACTTGGTTACAAAAAGAATAATTGGACTCATGCAATTCATAGAGATAAACAAAACAGAATATGGATTGGGACGCTCAGCGGAATAAATATTTTCTTTCCTGAGGAAGAGAAAAGTTACTTTATAGAAACTAAGCCTACTAATGAATATAAAAGTGTTTGGTCTATTCATAGTGATAATGATGGGAGTATATGGTATGGGAAATGGGGAGATGGATTAGCCCATATTATACCAAATAAAAAAAACGGAAAATTTATAGAGGGGTATACCATAGAGAAATTCCACGTTAATGATGGACTAGCTAACGACTATGTTTATTCAGTACTTCCAGATGAAGAAGGGAATTTATGGATGAGTACTAACATGGGGTTGAGTAAGTTGAATAAAAAAACGAAATTATTTGAAAATTATACTGCAGATGAAGGGTTACAAAGTAATGAGTTTAATTCTGGAGCATATTTTAAAGCAGAGGATGGAGAACTATTTTTTGGAGGGCCAAGTGGTATAAATTCGTTTTATCCGTCATCTGTTTCTAAAAACCCTACTATACCTAATGTAGTCATAACAAACATTATTGTTAATGGAAAAGAAATAAATATTCCAAGCAATAAAACAAAAAACGAACTGGGTAAAATTGTTTTAAAACATGATCAGAACCCATTAAAATTCGAGTTTTCTGCATTGGATTATAGTAATTCATCAAAAAACAAATATAAAATTCAACTTGAAAATTATGACAATAGGTGGGTGGCTATGGATAATAACACAAGTATTACCTATTCAAAACTTCCGCCAGGAAAATATTCCTTTAAAGTTAAAGGAGCTAGTCATGACGGTTACTGGAATGAAAACATCACATCATTAAACATTGAAATAACACCACCTTATTGGAAAACATGGTGGTTCTATACTTTGTATGGATTTCTATTGCTATGTATTATGTTTTTAATTTTTAAGTTTAAATTAAAGCAAGTTAAATTAAAAGAGAGAAATGAATATTTCGAAAAACAAAATGAAGAAAAGAAGGCTGTTATTAAAGAAATTCACCACAGAATAAAAAACAACTTGCAAATGGTCATTAGTTTGTTACGAATGCAATCATCAAAAGTTAATGATGAAATAGTCGTAGGCATGTTTAAGGAAACACAAAAAAGAATATTGTCAATGGCGTTATTGCATGAAAAGATGCAACAAGATGATGATCTTAAGGGAATTGATGTACAGGAGCATTTTGAGACGCTAATTATAGGGCTTATAAAAAGTTATGCTATAAGAAAAGATATTAGTCTAGACATTGATATAGATGATATAGATTTAGGTATGGAAACATTAACACCATTAGGGTTAATTGTAAATGAACTGATAACGAATTCATTAAAACATGGATTTGCGGACAAAAGTAAAGGGCTGATAATTGTACAGATAAAGCAATTAGATAGTATTTCTTTTGAAATATTTATTGGAGATGATGGGGTTGGTTTTAACCCTAAAGAAAAACCTTCAAATTTAGGAACTAAACTAATTGAAATTTTTGTAAAACAACTAAACGGAACTATTATATTGCTTAATCAACCAGGAACGATGTATAAAATTATTTTTCAAAAAAACAATTCAAATTGATGACGGATATAAATACATATGATTATTTGAAGTACTTATTTTTTATTATGATATTCTTGTTCGTAACTCAAACATACGGACAAATATATGCGGATAAGAAGTACTATTTGGTTGATAGTTTAGAGTTGAATAAGTTATCAGAGGATGATAAAAAAATCATTAGTTCAGCTTTAAATAAATACCATAAATCAACGCAAGATTCACTTAAGTTAAAATATGTAAATGATATTATTGAACTTACTTGGGATGAGAAAATTTGGACAAGATATAATAGTTGGATGAATCAATACCTTACCAATAAATTATCAGGAGTAGTATTAAAAGTGAATGATATAACCAGTGAAAATAGATTGTTATTTAGTTATTTGGCAACCACAATTAATAACAAAGCAATTATAACTCATGAAGCAGGAAATTATGTTGAGGCTCTGAATTATTATCATGATTGTATTAAAATACAAGAGCAAATAAAAGATAGTGTTTTACTGCCTGAAGCATACAATAATTTAGGCTCATTATATCATGATATAAGAAACTATAAAAAAGCAGAATATTTTTACAACAAGTCTTTACGTTTATGCAAGAAATACAATAATCACCGTTGTGTAGCCATGTCTCTAACTAATTTAGGCCAGATACTATCAGATAGGAAAGAGTTAGATTCAGCATTAGTTTTTCTAGACAAAAGTTTGAAGGTACGTGAACTGTCTCAAGAAACTTATGGTATTGGAATTACATATGATCTATTTGGAGAAGTATATTTTAGAAAAAAAGAATACAACAAAGCAGAGGAATATTTTAATAAAAGTTTGTTGATAGAACGTAATCATAACGATTATAAAGGTGCTGCAATTTCATTGATTTATTTAGGAAATGTTTATGTGAAAAAGCAAGATTTTATACAAGCTAAGAAAGTAGGAAAAGAAGCTTTAGAAATTGCAAAAAAAGAAAATGCGTTAGAGAGTCAGGTTAAAGCAACTAAACTATTACGAGATGCATATCAAGGCGAAAAAAACTGGGAAGAAGCCTTTAATATGGAACAGTTTTATACTAATTTAAGAGATAGTATTCAGAACGATAAAATTGAAGAATCAATTATTATTAAGCAAACAATTTTTGACCTTGAGCAAAAAGAAAAAGAAATAGAATTGTTGTCAGCTAAGAATGATTTGCAAAGGCTTACCCTTAGAAATAATAAAATTGTTTTAGGTATTGCAATATTTGGGATATTACTTATTTCGTTCATTGCTTTATTTACTAAAAGGGTTTTAAATAAAAATAAACTTGCTTCAATGTTATTGAGGAAGCAAAATGAAGAAAAACAAGTGATGATGAAAGAAATACATCATAGGGTTAAAAATAATTTACAAGTAGTAAATAGTTTGTTAAGGCTTCAGTCAAGAGAAGTAAAAGATAGTAAAGTTCTAGAGATGTTTAAAAATACGCAGCGTAGAGTGCTATCAATGGCAAAACTGCATGAAAATATGTATAGTACAGAAAACTTGAAATTAATTAATGTAAAAAAGCATTTATCAGGATTAATTTCAGATATTATTGATAGTTACGGCTTAGGGAAAGAGATAAATATTGAACTTAACATTATTAATGAAGAGTTTAGTATTAAAACCTTGTTGCCTTTAAGTTTAATTGTTAATGAAGTTATAACAAACTCATTAAAACATGCCTTTGTCAATAAGCAAAAAGGAAATGTTTCATTAGAGTTGAGGAAAATTAATGAGGAAGATTTTGAAATGATTATTGGTGATGATGGAATAGGGTTTCATCCATTAGAAGAGAGTTCAGGGTTAGGAACAAAGCTCATTAATATATTCTCCAGACAATTAAATGGGTCGATTAAATTATTAGAAAAAGAAGGGGCGTTCTACTGGTTACAATTTAAAGTTGACCATGAAATATAAAAATGTCATATTTGAATATAATTGCTAAATGAAAAAGGAGTTTTGGAATAAAATGCTTTTAAGTTTTATACTTTTTTTAGGGGTACAACTGTATTCTCAAAATTATGCGGATAAAAAATATTACTTAATTGATAGTTTAGAGTTATGGGAATTATCAAAGCATGAGATAAAACTAATTGACTCTTCTTTAGTTAATTTTTATGCAGCAAAGCAAGATACAGTTAAAGCTAAAATAATTAATAGTTTGATTGTGTATTTACCAAATGAAAAAGTATGGTCAAAATACAATAATTGGCTTTATGATTTTACTACTATAAAATTGGCGGATTCGTCTCAATTACACCCAAAAGAGCAACGTTTATTATTAAATATTAAAGCCTTAGTGTTGAATACAAAAGGCTATATGTATAATGAGCGGTCAGAAAAGGATAAAGCTTTAAGGGCATATACAGAGAGTCTTGAATTGCTAAAAAAGATAGATGATAAAAAAAACTTAGCTGCAGTATTAAACAATATCGGGGGGGTTAATAGGAGTAAAGGCGAGATAGCAAAAGCATTATCATATTACCAAAAAAGTTTAAAAATTCGTCAATCTATAAATGATAAAAAAGGTATTGCTTATGTGTTAAATAACATAGGCTTAATATATCGAAACACAGGAAATAACGCTAAAGGGCTAGAATACTATTTTAAAAGTTTATCTATTTTAGAAGAAATAAATGATAAACAAGGAGAGGTAGCTATATTAAATAATTTAGGGGGGGTATTTCAATCTCAAGGAGATTACCAACAGGCCATTAAATACAATAAAAAAAGTTTAAGAATTAAAGAAGAATTAGGGGACAAAAAAGGAATAGCTACATCATTAAATAAACTAGGGTTGATTTATTACAAACAAGGAGATACTATTGGGGCGTTGGCTAAGTATGACAAAAGTTTAGCAATAAGCAAGAGTATTGATGATAAAGAAGGGGTAGCTACATCACTGAGTTTTTTAGGGAATTTATTCTTGGATAAAAAAGAGATAAATAAAGCATTAAAATATTTTAATAAAGGATTAGATATAAATGAAGATATCGAAGATAAAGAAGGGGTTGCTGTAGCATTAAATAATATAGCTTCATTATATATTAAATTAAATAATATTTCTAAAGCAAAAAGGACAGGGTTAAGAGGTTTAAAGATATCTCAAGAATTAGAATATCCATTAAGAATTAAAAATGCTGCTGAAACACTAAATGAAATATATGTAAAAGAAAAAAACTGGAAGAAAGCATATGGGATGAAAATACTCTATGTTACAATGCAGGATAGTTTAAGAAGTATAGAAACAGAAAAAAATACAATTAAGCAGCAATCAAAATATGAGTTAGGGAAAAAGGAGCAAGAAATTACAATTCTTTCAACACAAAATGATGTTTTGATAAAAGATAAAGAAGTGCAGCAATTAAAATTGAGTAAAACTCGAATTGTGATGGTATTAATATCTATTGCGCTAATTCTAGCTTTAGTATTAAGTGCAGCAATATATAATGGGAATAAGCGTAAGAAAATAATTTACAAGTTAGTAAAAAAACAAAAAGAAGAAATAACAATTAAGAATGATGAAAAAACTGCAATGTTACAAGAAATACATCATCGTGTAAAAAATAATTTACAAATAGTTAATAGCCTATTAAAATTTCAATCTCGTGAAATTGAAGATAAAAATGTATTAGCAATTTTTGAAAAGGCACAAAAAAGAGTTGTATCAATGGCAATGTTACACGAAAAAATGTATAATTCGGAGGATTTAAAACATGTAGATGTTAAGGAATATATTTCTTTATTGATAGGGGATTTAATTGACACTTATTCAGTAGGAAAAAAAATAAAATTAAATTTAGACATAGAAAATGTTCATTTTGAAATGCATACATTAGTTCCTTTAGGATTGATTATTAACGAAATAATAACAAATTCATTTAAGCATGCTTTTATTGACCTTTTAGAAGGAGAAATAAAAATTAATATAAAGCAACTTAAAAATAAAACTTATGAAATGATTATTGGGGATAATGGAATGGGAAGTACTAACACTAAACAATCAGGAATAGGAAATAAATTGGTGCGAATTTTCGTAAAACAATTAAACGGAACTATAAAGTTATTAAACCAGACAGGAACGGTTTACAGAATCATTTTTGAAGAAATAGATTAAACTAATTAAAAGTAAAATACATTTAAATATAATCTAGTGGGAGATAAAATATATACAGGGCATGAGTGGAGTCATAGATTTAAGTTTACAATTTATACAATTGGAAAATTAGGCTTTATTATTCATTTTTTTCTGATTTTCTTTTTCTGGGTTATTAGTGTTAAAGAAATGGCTATTTATAATATAGTTTCTTCTGTTTTTTTTGCCACCATGTTGTATTTAATAAAAAAAGAAGTTAATGTAAAACTTATTTTTTTTCTCACTTGTTTTGAAGTAATCATACATGCGTATCTAGGAACATATTATATTGGCTCTGATTGTAATTTTATTTTTTTCATATTTATACTGCCATCAGTATTTTTGTTAAATCCTAAATGGAAAGTGTGGGAAAGCACGCTTTTTTTCTTAAGTGTAGTTTTGTTTTATTTACTAAATATTGTTTTATTTAAAGATAATGAAGCTATATACAACCTGAATGAATCATTGGTTTTTTATATAGGAATTGCATTAATATTAATTGTGGTTTTTATGATCTTCTTAATAGTTTTTTATTATAGTAAATTGGTCAATACAAATGATAAAGCATTAAGGAAAGTAAACGAAGAACTTAAAGTTAAGAACGAAGAAAAACAGTTAATTATTAAGGAGATACATCATAGGATTAAAAATAATTTACAGGTGGTAATTAGTTTGTTGAGGTTACAAGCATCTAAGGTAGAAGACGCAAAAGTAGTTGATATGTTTAAAAACACTCAAAAGAGAATATTCTCAATGGCATTGTTACATGAAAACTTGTTACAAGAGCATGATCTAGAGTTGATAAATGCTCACGAACATTTTAAATATTTAACAGAAAATTTAATTAATAGTTATGCCGTAGATAAAGAAATAGAAATAGACATAGATATAGAAAATATTGATCTTGGAATGCAAACTTTAACTCCACTAGGATTGATTATTAATGAAGTAATTACTAATTCATTAAAGCATGCATTTAATGAAACTAAGCAAGGTAAAATTAGTATTGCAATGAAGAAATTACATGATAAAAAGCATGAAATTAGGATTGCAGATAATGGATCTGGTTATGTTAAAAACATGGAGTATAAAGGAATGGGGACTAGATTGGTATCAATATTTGTAAAGCAATTAAACGGTACTTTAGAGTTGCTAGAACAACAAGGTACCGCTTATAAAATTACTTTTGAAGAAATAGAACATACATAGTATAATGCAATAACATTTATACAACTATTATAAGTATGAACTAGTCAAGATTATTAGAGTTTTTGGATTAGTGAGCTTGAAGCCAATTAATTCCTTTTCCAACCTCAACATCTAATGGAACTAACATTTTAAAAGCATTTTCCATTTCAGATTTTACCATATTTATTAACTTACTTTCTTCGTCTTTAATAACATCAAAAACCAATTCATCATGCACTTGAAGTAGCATCTTAGATTGGTAATTTTCTTTGTTCAAAATGGCATGAATATTAATCATAGCTATTTTAATTATATCAGCAGCACTTCCTTGTACGGGTGCATTTACAGCATTTCGTTCATCAGCAGCACGAACAATTCCATTTTGAGAATTGATATTTTTCAAATACCTACGTCGTTGTGAAATTGTTTCAACATAGCCATTATCTCTAGCTAAATCTACTTGATTAGCCATATATGCTTTTAATTTTGGATATGTTTTATAATAGTTATCTATTAACTCTTTAGCTTCTTTACGTGATATTTTTTGCTGTTGCGCTAAAGTAAAGGCACCTTGACCATAAATAATTCCAAAGTTAACGGCTTTAGCATTACTACGTTGTTCACGAGTCACTTCATCTAAAGGGACATCAAACACTTTAGCGGCAGTTGCAGCATGAATATCATCACCATTAATAAAAGATTCAATCATGTTTTCATCCTCGCTTAAAGCGGCTATAATTCGCAATTCAATTTGTGAATAATCTGCAGCAACAAGAATGTGATTTTCATCTCTAGGTACAAATGCTTTACGAACTTGTCTACCACGTTCTGTTCGAATAGGGATATTCTGTAAATTCGGATTATTAGAGCTCAAACGTCCAGTAGCAGCTACTGCTTGATGGTAATCAGTATGAATTCGATTTGTAGTTGTGTTTACTTGTATAGGCAATGCATCAACATAGGTGTTTTGTAGTTTAATTAAACTTCTCCAAGCTAAAATGTCTTGGATAATTTGATGTTCATCCAATTTACTCAATACATCTTCAGAAGTAGAATATTGACCAGTTTTTGTCTTTTTTGGTTTGTCAACTAATTTCAAATCTTCAAACAATACAATTCCTAATTGTCTAGGAGATGCTAAGTTGAATTCTTTATCGGCAGTTTTGTAAATGGCAGTTTCTAATTCCTTGATGTCTTTAGATAAATCGTCAGATAAACTTTCTAAGAAATTAACATCTAAATTGATTCCTTCTAATTCCATTACTGTAAGCACAGGAACCAATGGCATTTCAATTTCATCGAATAATTTTTTGGTATCAGTTTCAATTAGTTTTTCTTCAAATAATTGTTTTAACTGAAAAGTAACATCAGCATCTTCAACTCCATATTCTGTTTGCTCCTTTAAAGTAACAGTTCTGAATGATTTTTGATTCTTTCCTTTCTTACCAATTAAACTTTCAATAGTTATTGGTTGATAGTTGAGATAAGTTTCCGAGAGGACGTCCATATTATGGCGCATATCCGGATTTATAAGGTAATGTGCCAGCATGGTATCAAACAACTTTCCTTTTATGGTGATATTGTATTTATCTAATACTTTAGCGTCGTATTTAATGTTATGTGCAATTTTTTCAATCTGTTCCGCTTCAAAGAATGGTCTTAATTCTTCAATTAACTCCTGTGTCTTTTCTTGATCTTCTGGAAAAGGGATATAATATCCTTTATGGGCTTCCCATGAAAATGATATTCCAACTAATTCGGCTTCAAAAGTATTTAAACTAGTTGTTTCCGTATCAAAACAAACAGATGTTTGTTTCATTAATTGTTGTAAAAATAATTTTCTAGAAAAGCCAGTATCTATAAACTGATAAACATGAGGAGTGTTATCTGCAGTTTTATAGCCAGAAATCACCGTACTGTTTTCATCAGAAGCAATATCACCTCCAAATAAAGAGAATTGTGAGTCACTTTGATTATTGGCGTCTTTTTTTGTTGAAGTAGTTTTTTCGGTACTCGGTTTTTCAGGAGTAACTGTTGTTAAACCATAAATTTTTTCAAAAGTAGTTTGTAAACGCCTGAATTCTAATTCTTGAAATAATGAAGTTACATCTTCTGTGTTAGGCTTAGAAACATAAAATTCCTCTGCATTAAAATCCACAGGGCAATCTAATAATATAGTAGCTAGCTTTTTAGAAAGTAAACCAAGTTCAGCATTAGCTTCAATTTTCTCTTTCATTTTTCCTTTTAAATCTGCAGTATTGGCTAATAAGTTTTCCATTGAACCATATTGCTTCAAAAACTTTTTAGCTGTTTTGTCACCAACTCCAGGTAATCCAGGGATGTTATCTACTGCATCTCCCATCATTCCTAAGTAATCAATAACTTGTTCAGGACGTTCTATTTCAAAACGCGCTTGAACCTCTGGAATTCCCCAAATTTCAATACCGTTCCCCATTCTTGCGGGGCGGTACATGAATATATTTTCAGATACCAATTGAGCAAAATCCTTATCAGGAGTAACCATGTAGGTTTTAAAGCCTTCTTTTTCAGCTTGTTTGGCTAAAGTCCCTATTAAATCATCTGCTTCAAAACCAGCAACTTCAATGATTGGGATATTCATTGCTTTTAAAATCTCTTGTATGATAGGCACAGCAATTTTAATCGCTTCAGGAGTTTCTTGTCTATTGGCTTTATATTCTGGAAACAGATCTCTTCGTAGTTTGCTCCCTTTTTTATCAAAACAAACAGCCAAATATTCAGGTTTGTCCTTTCGTAGTATTTCAAATAAAGAATTTGTAAAACCCATGATAGCAGAAACATCCATTCCTTTTGAAGTGATTCTAGGGTTTTTTATAAGGGCATAATAGCCACGGAATATCAATGCAAACGCATCTAATAAAAATACTCTTTTTTCTGCTGACATAATTGAAAAATTGAATTCTGAAAGGTAAAAATATAAAAATGAAATGAGAGTTCAGAAGTTAATTTATATAGAATTAAAAACCTTAAGAAGGTCAATTAGGTATATTTGATAAAATTTAAAAATATGTTAATGCTTATCGTTGGGATATTGATCCGGTTAATAGTGTTTTTGTTTATAGAAATCTATGCTTTTCAAGCATTAAAGGTACTTACAAAAGAAAAACTATACCATTGGATATGGATTGGGATATCGGTATTAGTCTACCTACTGGTTCTAGGTATTTTTTTAACTAATTCAGAATCGAATGGTTTTACTAAATGGTATCAATATGCATTTTCCTTATTTCTGATGTTCTTGTTACCAAAAGTGATTTTGTTGTTGAGTATGTTTGGTGAAGATATTTATAGAGCTTTTGTGAAAGGAATTAGAATGATTGGTAGTTCTGATGTGAAAACTATTCCTGGGCGACGAAAATTTGTTTCTCAGATTGCATTAGGTATCGCAGCAATTCCATTTGCATCTTTATTATATGGGGTTACTAAAGGAAAGTATAACTTCAAAGTATTGAAATACGAATTAACTTTTGATGATTTACCTGAGGCTTTTGATGGTTTTACGATTACCCAAATTTCAGATATTCATTCAGGCAGTTTTACGGATCAATCTAAAGTGCAGTATGCGTTAGATTTAGTAGCTGAACAAAAATCTGATTTATTATTGTTTACAGGAGATCTTGTAAATGATATGGCAAGCGAGATGGATGATTATATTAAAATGTTTTCACAATTGAAAGCACCATTTGGTAAGTATTCAGTTTTAGGAAATCATGATTATGGAGATTATGCAGATTGGGAAACGGAAGCAGCTAAAAAAAATAATTTTGAAGCAATAAAAAATGTTCATTCCAAAATAGGATTTGAATTACTATTGAATGAGTCTCGGTTTATTAAAAAAGATAATCATAAGCTAGCTTTGGTTGGAGTTGAAAACTGGGGCAAAGGTTGGAGGGAAGATGGTGATTTAAAAAAGGCATCAGCTTTAGTTGATCAGAAAGATTTTAAGGTGTTAATGAGCCATGATCCTACTCATTGGGAACATAAAGTAAAAGGAAATGATTTTAATTACCAATTAACCTTAAGTGGACATACACATGGGATGCAAACAGGAATTGAAATCCCTGGTTTTATTAAATGGAGTCCTGCTAGTTTTGTGTATAAGCAATGGGCAGGATTATATAAAGAATTTGGAAGGTATGTAAATGTAAACAGAGGTTTTGGATTTCATTATTTAGCTGGGAGAGTAGGTATTTGGCCAGAAATAACTGTTATAAAACTGAAAAGGAGTACGACTACAGCTTAATTATTTAACATGTTAACATAGTAATAGTAAGGAATACATTTAGGTGACAGTGTTAATTTTTTTAGAATTAAAATAGCTACGGTAGTCAATTTAGTATCTTTGATAAAATTCAAAAAATATGTCTAGGTTTTACGTTGCATTATTAATCATGACAATAGTGTTTTTGTTTGTAGAAATTTATGCTTTTCAAGCATTAAGAGTACTCACAAAAGAAAAACTATTTCGTTGGGTATGGATTGTAGTATCTATATTAGTTTATATTCCTTTTTTAATAGTGTTTTTGACCTATTCAAGAGAAAATGGACAAACTAAAGGGTTTCAATATGCATTCTCATTATTATTAATGTTCTTGTTACCAAAAGTAATTCTGTTGGTAAGTATGTTTGGTGAAGATGTATACAGAGGTGTAGTAAAAGGAATTAGAATGATTGGTGATTCTGAAGTAAAATCTATTCCAACTAGACGAAAATTTATAGCACAACTAGCTTTGGGTATCGCAGCAATTCCATTTGCTTCTTTATTATATGGGGTTACTAAAGGGAAATACAATTTTAAAGTATTGAAGTATGAACTAGCTTTTGATGATTTACCTGAGGCTTTTGATGGTTTTACGATTACTCAGATTTCAGATATCCATTCAGGCAGTTTTACGGATAAATCTAAAGTGCAATATGCATTAGATTTAGTAGCAGAACAAGAATCGGATTTATTATTGTTTACAGGAGATATTGTGAATAATAAAGCAGAAGAGATGGATGATTTTATCGATATTTTTTCAAAATTAAAAGCCCCTTTTGGTAAATATTCAATTTTAGGGAATCATGATTATGGTGATTATGCAGAATGGAAAACAAAAGAGGCTAAAGAAGCTAATTTTGAGGCGATTAAAGGTATTCACTCAAAAATAGGGTTTGAATTATTATTAAATGAATCTCGATTTATTGAAAAAAACAATCAAAAACTAGCATTGGTTGGAGTTGAAAATTGGGGAAAAGGATTTAAGCAAGTTGGAGATTTAAAAAAAGCATCTGCTTTGGTAGATCAGAAGGACTTTAAAGTATTGATGAGTCATGATCCTTCACATTGGGAGCATAAGATAAAAGAAAACGATTTTAATTACCAATTAACACTTAGTGGGCATACACATGGGTTGCAAATGGGTATTGAAATACCAGGTTTTATTAAATGGAGCCCATCAAGTTTTGTTTTCAAGCAATGGGCAGGTCTATATGAAGAATTTGGGAGATATGTGAACGTAAACAGGGGGTTTGGTTTTCATGGCTTTGCTGGTAGAGTAGGGATATGGCCGGAAATAACAGTCATAAAACTTAAAAAGAAAGGGACTGTAGCTTAGTTATTTAAAAATGTTAACTTTGTGTTAGTTAGGAATTTTTTTTAACTTATTTTTTGAAAATTAAAATAGTTTACTATGTCTAAATTTGGAGAATTAATTGATGTTTCAGTTCCAGTATTATTAGATTTTTATACTGAGTGGAATGAACATTCTGTAGCGATGCACCCTGTAATTCGAAATGTTGCAGCAGCACTAGGAGATAAAGCAAAGGTGATTAAGATTGATGTAGATAAAAATGCTCAATTAGCCGAGGCATTGCGTGTTAAAGGTTTACCAACACTAATGATTTATAAAGGGGGAGAAATGAAATGGCGTCAATCAGGCGAGCAAGATGCGAATACCTTAATTGGATTAATTCAGGAATACGTATGATATTTATTGAATTGCTTCAAATGCAAACCCTTTTTTGCTAAAGTGAGCTAATATTTTAGGTAACACATATTTTATTTTTTCTGAAGCTTTAATACTATCGTGAAAAACCACGACACTTCCTTTGGAGGTGTTGTTAATTACATTTTTTAAGCACTGTTCTTTTGTTATAGATTGATCAAAATCACCACTTAATACATCCCACATAATAATTTTATAACCTTCCTCTAATAGCTTTTTTGCAACACTATTTTTAATTTTCCCATATGGTGGACGGAAAAGTTTTTTTATTCCAATTTTTTTATTTTCAGTTGTAGTGTCAATTGTGTATTGTGATTTCTTAATATTTTCAAGGTATATCTTGGATGTTTTTTGCCATCCATTTAAATGGTTGTATGTGTGATTTCCTATAGTATTCCCATTGTTTAGTATAGCTTTAAAAATGCTAGGATGAGCCATTACATTTTTACCAATACAAAAAAAAGTAGCTTTAGCATTATATTTATTTAATTCAGATAATACCCAAGTTGTAATTTCTGGAGTAGGGCCATCATCGAAAGTTAGGTAAATCACCTTTTTATTAGTTGTTATATCCCAAGTTAGACTAGGAAATATTTTTTTTATAATAAGAGGTGTTTTTATAAAGTATAGCATATTAATAAAGGTACAATAAAGCGATAATAAAAAGCCTAATTATATAAAGGTGTATAATTAGGCTTTTTATTAAATAAGAGAATTTTTATAATCCAGATTTAGAAGGGGTAGGAAGTTTAATTGAATCCTGCTCATCTTCTTCCGGCATAAAGAAAGTTTCTAGTTTATCTAAATTTTTGTCAAAAGTTTCTTTCTCTTTATTAAAGAAGATGCTGTCATCGTTTTTATGAACGATACGTAATAACTTTTTGTAGTCCGTAATATCCATTAAAATTTGCTCTGCATAACCATACATTTGCTCCTCACTTAATTTACTAGCAGAATCTAAATTACCTTGTACTTTTTTTACTTCTAATAAATACAAAGCTCTAGCTTCGTTGTTTAATCCAGCTTTATATAAGCCGCCAATCAACTTATCTAAGCTTAATCCATAGTTTACTTGATGCATTAAAGGTTTAAAAGGTTTAATGGCATTTAAGTAATATGGAATCTCTTCTTTTATAATACTGATATCTTTATTTTCAATACCAGTAATTATAATAGTTTTATAACGTTCTAAATCAGTAAGGATATCATCAGGTATTAGTAACTGCTCTTCAAGTGGTAATGTTTTATAATAGTTTAGATGATCTTTATACATAAACCCTAAATCATTAAAAACTTTACGTGCTTTTTCTGGCTTGTTTATTCGGTAAAATCCATCTACAAAAGGTTCTACTAATGTGTAAAGTTTGAATTTATTAACAGGCATTTTTTCCATTGCTAAATCCATTAAATCTTCCGCTTTGTCAAACTTCTTCTCGTCAATTAATTTTTCCGATACACGTGCAATACTTGCTCTATAACTAAAAGCGTTGGTTCTTGTTTCTACGTCATGGTAAATATCATCACTACCAGAGTTACCCCAGTCCCAAGCCATTATTTTCTTGTATGCAGAATCTGTGTCAATGAATCCCACGTCAAACGGATTGTCCTTGTCAATAGGCGAGTGAATTGGTACTAGTTTGTATACAATACCATCATACTGCAAATAATCTCTCAGCCATATAAACTCTGCGGGGTCATTACTTCCTCCAGAAAAATAAATAGGACGTTTCCAATTATTATTTGCTAAAATATCAAGCATTAACAATCTGTTTTTTGACAATTGATCATTCTTGATACGCAAGTACATATCTGAAACAATTTCTCCTGCATTTTTTTGAGATACAATCTTGTTTTTCAACACTGCTTCTTTGTCAACAGGAACGCGAATGTTCTTTGTTGGGTAGGTATGGTATTTCTGACCACTTTGCATTTCAACCATTACTTCTTCTTTGTCCAAGGCAATAAAATCCATTAAACGTTTAATTGTAATAGTGTCTTTAGTACGTTCTTGAAATATAGTAATATCTCTAGTTCCAAAACGGTATTGCTTATGGGTTAACTGAGAAGGAATAGGATCACTTTCATACGCTTTCTTCTTCATTTGATCAATATACCAATCTGTAGCAAACAAACTCGTGTTTATTACTCTAACATCTCTTCGGTGACCTTCTATTTCTTGTAAATACCATAAGGCAAAAGTATCATTGTCTCCAATTGTAAATAGAATTGCATTTTCTTGACACGAATCTAAATAGGCCTTAGCCATAGATTGAGCAGTATATTTCCCCGATCTATCATGGTCATCCCAGTTTTGGTTTGCTAACAAAAGAGGTACAGCCAAAAGGCAAGCTATAGTTACTAATGGAGCAGTAATTTTTGGTGTAATGTGCTTTTTTAAACCTTCGTAAAGACTTAAGGCTCCAATTCCAATCCAAATAGCAAATACATAGAATGATCCTACTACAGAGTAATCACGTTCCCTTGGTTCAAACGGACGTACATTGGTGTACACTTGAATTGCTAAACCAGTAAATAGGAAGAAAACTAATAATACCCAGAAGAGTTTAATATCTTTTTTCATTACAAAAAGCAATCCTATGATTCCTAAAATGAATGGCAAAAAGAAGTAGGTGTTACGTCCTTTATTTTCTTTAATGTCTTTTGGTAAATTTTCCTGAGAAGTTCCTAATAATATTGAATCAATAAAATTTATTCCACTAATCCAATTACCATTGTTGTTCATTCTCCATTGAATATCATCTTGCCTACCAACAAAATTCCAAAGGAAATATCTAGCATACATATCTCCCAATTGATATTGGAACATAAACTTAAAATTTTCAACTAATGATGGTTTTTTAACGTCGGTATATTGCCCGAATTTTTTGATGAATTCTAATTGTTCTTCAGGTTGTATTTGCCCGAGCTTTACATCATTATTAAATTCGTTAACTATTTGTCTTAATTCTTTTTTGGCAAAAAATTCGGATTTAACAGTTAATTCAATATCCATAAAATCAAGGTAGCGTTCTGCGTGTTCAGGACTCCACATTCTTGGCAAAACACTTAGTTGGTCTGGGTTTGAGTTGTAACTAGCATTTATATAATTGTTTACAATAACGTATTTACCTAATTTTTTGTCTTGTTCATATTTAGGTTTATCATCCTTATATGGATCATTTTCATCAACTCCTGCAAATTGATCGGTAAATTGAGGTCCGTATAAAAATGGATTAGAAGGGTATTGCTCCAAGTTGTAATAGGCTAGTAATTCTCTTGCATTTCCAGGTGCATTTTCATTTATTGTTGTTCCTGCATTGGCACGAATTGGTAACATGGTCCATGAAGAAAAACCTATAAATATGAATAAGATACACAACGTAAGTGTGTTTGCGTTTACATAGTCATTTTTACGAGTGAATACTAATGCATAATAAAATGCAGCAATAATTAATAAAAATGCTATTATAGATCCTGAGTGGAATGGCATTCCTAATCCGTTAACAACAGACACTTCCATCCATCCGAAAAAAGATAAAGCGTTTGGAAGTAACAGTTTAAAAATGAATAATAAAACTGCTATAGTAGCTATGTTTGCTATAATGAAATTTTTAACGGTTATATCTTTATAATTCTTAAAGAAGTAGATTAAACCGATTGCTGGGATGGTCAATAGTCCCATAAAGTGAACACCAAAAGACAGCCCTATAACAAAAGCAATTACTACTAACCATTTGTTTCCTCTCGGCTTGTGCATGTCTTCTTCCCATTTTAAACCAAGCCAAAAAAGTAATGACATAATAAAAATTGCCATGGCGTATACTTCAGTTTCAACGGCATTAAACCAAAAGGTATCGGTAAAAGCGAAGGATAAGGATCCTACTGAGGCACTTCCTAGAACTGCGATAGCTTTGCTTTTACTGATGTCTCTAATATCCTTAACAACAAGTTTACGAGAAATCATGCTGATGGTCCAAAACATAAACAAAATAGCAAAAGCACTAGAGACTACAGATAGCATGTTTACCATTAGGGCAATATTACTTGTATTTCCGAATGCAAACATTGCAAAAAATGCTCCTAACATTTGAAATAAAGGTGCTCCAGGAGGATGACCAACTGCTAGGTTAGCTGAGGTAGAAATGTATTCTCCAGCATCCCAGAAACTAGCAGTAGGTTCTACGCATAAACCATAAGTGATTAATGCTATGGCAAACGCTGTCCAACCTAATATTTTATTCCATTTAAAAAAGTCCTTTACTGACATGTGTTTTTTTTGTTTTGAAAGTCGCTAAAGTACTAAAAAATATCCCTTAAAATATCTTAATGAATTGCCAAATAATAAGATTGTATGTAACTTTGTAATAGCAGATTACAGAAGTAATAAAATAAAATGTGTTTTTTTGTTCAAAAAAATTTGTGCAAACCATTATTTCTTGTAAATTTGCACCCGCAATCACACATTGTCCCATGGTGTAATGGTAGCACTTCAGTTTTTGGTACTGTCAGTCAAGGTTCGAATCCTTGTGGGATAACAAGTAAAAGCCTCTTCATTTGAAGAGGCTTTTTTTGTACAACTTAAATTAAGGTAGGGTATTTGTTAAATAAACTGTTTTATGTTGTATAAGCCTTAAAAGGCTTGCTTTGCTTGTGTGGACATTGAAATTTCAAAGAGAGTAAGTTGAGTTGAAAAAATAAGCGTCTATTGCAATAGACGCTTATTTTTTAGTAATCTTTTTCAATAGTCAATGTTTTTAATTCTGGCTTTGGGTCTAAGATCCAGTTACTGTGTGAAAAAGTATTCCATTCAATAGTAGTTAAATCTATTTTTGGATTTATAAAAGGGATGTACTTACCGCCGTTTATGCTAATTCTACTATTTACAGCATATATTTCAACGGATTTTCCTTCTGACTTGTATTTTGTTTTCATACGCTGAACAAATTGCCAGATAACATCAGGTTTGTTAGCTAGTAGCCTAGCTTGTTTTTGACTAACTAAACTATGGTGAGGTATGTATGTAGTTTTGCCAGTTGCTTTGTCAATAACTTTGTAGTTAATGCTTCCTGATTTTGTGCGTAGCATCATGCGCCAGCTTAACCTGTGTCCCTCTTCAGTACGCAAAACATCTCCTTCAATAAACCAATGACGAATTGGTAATAGAAGTTGTATAGAAAAATAAACGAATAATACTGACTTTAATATAGTAGCGTACTTTGGGGTATTAATTTCTTCAGAATTGTAAAATGACTTTTGTTTTAAAAATAACTGATGTATAGTTTTAGCTTCAAAAAAGAATAAGCAAAATGCTAATGATAAAAAAGGAAAGATACCGACCTGGAATACAATAGCGTTAAACATATGAAAGAATATAGCGGCTATAAAAGCAACTTTCCTGGTAGTTTTAAAAAGGAGTAGGGGAATAATTAATCCATCAAAAGCTATTCCTCCATAAGCTAAAATATAATGTAACCAAGTTTGTTGTAATATATCTCCGACAACATAATAATGTTCTTTTGCCATCATTAATTGTTTCATTACTGATGTGTTTAACCAGTCAGGATATAGCTTCGCAATTGATCCATATGTATACACAATTGCCATTTGTATAATAAAAACCCATTTAGCCCAATTTGGCATTTTAAACGAAGTAATTTCAGGGTTTTGTTTTGCGTCTATGGATAAGTATCTGTTTGCTGGGACAAGACACATGAATGATGAAATTAATATCAGTAAATAATAATGATTGTTATAGGATGCTTTTTGCATTAAATAGGTTGCTGTCCACATAATGGTGAACGATATCATGCTCCATCTGTATTTATAGCCAATCATTACAAAAAAGCCAAACATCCCCATGAGTAGGTAGTAGAAATACATTCCATTTCCTGGCAATGGTTGCAGCCATTCAAAACCAATTACAGTAAAGGTAAATTCAGGGTCAATAAGGGTTCTTTTTATCCAGCCTGTAAAAATAGCACCTACGGATTCTAAAAAAATTAAGAGTCCGAATATAATTCGAAAAACGATTAATGAGGAGTTGTCTATTTGTTTGAATAAAAACTTATGCATTGTTTTCAAAATATGTTAATGCTTCTTCTTTGTCCTTCTGTAGTTGTAGTTTTAGAGTATCTATGGAGTCAAATTTATGTTCGTCTCTAACCCTTTTTAAAATAGATATTGAAATTTCTTTATGATAGATGTCTTTGTTGAAATTAAACAAATGGATTTCTATACTTTGTGTTGTTCCATTAACGGTAGGGTTGTTGCCTATGTTCATCATTCCAAAATAAGAGTTATTTTCTATTTTGGCTTTAGCAATATACACTCCGTTTTTAGGAATCATTTTATAGCTTTCAGCTACGTTGATATTTGCGGTTGGAAAGTTTATTGTTTTTCCAATACCTTTTCCTTTAGTAACAGTTCCTTTTAATTGAAAATTAGTGCCTAAATAGGAATTGGCTATCTGGATGTTTCCTTTAGTTAGTGCGTTTCTGATTTTTGTAGAGCTAACTGAAACAGCATCAATATCTTGAGCGGAAATTTCTTCTACGGTAAAGTCGTGAATTTCTCCAAACTCTTTTAAAGTATCAATATTTGCGGTTCTGTTACGTCCAAATCTATGATCGTAGCCAACAATAATATGCTTTACATTTAGTTGGTTTACTAGAATGTCGCGAACAAATTCTGTAGCAGAAAGGCGAGAAAATTCTTTTGAAAATGGTTGAATTATTAAGTTGTTTATTCCTAGTGAAGCTAAAATATGTTCACGTTCGTCAATGGTGTGAATTAACTTGATACCGGCATCTTTTTGTAATACCATTCTTGGATGCGGAAAAAAAGTTAGCACTAGAGATTCTAGCTCTTTATTTTCAGCAGTGTTAATTAGTCTTTCTAAAATTTTTTTATGACCAATATGTATGCCGTCAAAAGTCCCAATAGTTAATACAGTTGGGGTTTTGGGGGTAAAAGATTCAATTGAATGAAATGTTTTCATAATAGAATTCTTGTGTACTTATTGGTGCTAATAAAATGAGTGATAAAGATAAAAAAATATTAACGATTATACTTATTTTCCGTTAAAGCTATTCATGGTGTTGTTCATTCCACCTAGACCAAATGATTTTATAATTTCAATTGATTTATCAAGTCGTTCAGAAAGTTTGTCGTTTTCTTCTGTAGTCCAGTTGCCTAGAACATAATCTACTTGTCGGCCTTTGCTAAACTCATCGCTAATTCCAAATCGAAATCTGTTATATTTAGTAGTTTGTAATTGAAGTTGTGTGTCCTTAAGTCCGTTGTGTCCGCCGTCACTTCCTTTTAGTTTAATGCGTAAAGCTCCAAAGGGTAAATTCAAATCGTCAGTAATAACTAATAAGTTTTCTATCGGAATATTTTCTTTAGTTAACCAATACTTAATTGCTTTACCACTTAAATTCATATAGGTAGAAGGTTTTAGTAATAAAAAGCTTCTACCTTTTACTTTATAGGTAGTTAGTGCCCCTAATTTTTGTGTTTCAAAAATTAAATCTTCTTTTTGGGCAAGATGATCTAATACTTTAAAGCCAATATTGTGGCGTGTGTTTTCATATTCACTACCAATGTTTCCTAAGCCAACAATTAAGAATTTTTTCATAGTATTTGTTTCGTCTAATAAAAGTGTTTCTTTTTGTTTAAATATATTAATTAACCATTGAAACATGTTCTGTGATTTAATTTATACAAAAATAAAAAAGCATTCAACAAATGTTGAATGCTTTTTAAAAAATATATTTAAGCTATAAATTACTCTGCAGCAGCCTCAGCTGGTGCGTCAGAATTTGCTTCTGCTTTAGCTTCATCTTGAGCAGCTTTCATTGCAGCTCTAGATACTCTTACTTGAGCAACTACAGTGTTTTCTGGTTGTAAGAAAGTATAATTATCATTAGTGAATCCACCAATTACTAATTTACTTCCAATATTTAATTCAGAAACATCAGCATTAATAAAATCAGGTAAGTTAGCTGGTAAAGCTTTTACTCTTAATTTACGTTGGTTACGGCTTAAAACCCCACCTGCCATTACACCAGGAGCGCTTCCGATAATGTTTACTGGAATATTCATGGTAACTTCTTTATCATCAAATAACTGGTAAAAATCTACGTGTAAGATTTTGTCAGATACTGGGTGAAATTGAATGTCTTGTAAAATAGCATTGATACTAGTTCCGTTATCTAAAGCAATCACAACAGTGTGCGCGTTAGGAGTGTAAACTAATTTAGAAAATGCTAATTCTGCTGCTGAGAAATGCACTGCTTTGTCTCCTCCGTATACTACGCAAGGTACCATTCCAGCATTACGTAAGGCTTTAGTAGAAACTTTACCTACGCTTTCTCTTTGTGATCCGTTGATTGTAATTGATTTCATTTTGTATATTTAAATGATTATTATGATCCCTTAATTTAAGGGACGGCAAATGTAAGTTAATTATTAGCCATAGCAAAATACTTGAATAGTAAATTGTTACTTAATGGGTGTTACATTATAAATTTTTCACTAATTGATTTATTCTGATGCACACTTTTCATTACATCAGCAAATAATTTTGCTGAACTGATTACTCTTATTTTATCACTTTTTCGCTCATGAGGAATAGAATCGGTTACAATTAATTCTTCTAATTTAGAGTTTTCAATACGTTCAAATGCACTCCCGGATAATATAGCGTGTGTACAAATTGCTCTAACACTTAAAGCTCCTCTTTCTATCATCATATCAGCAGCCTTAGTTAATGTTCCAGCAGTATCTACCATATCATCTACTAAAATTACATTCTGTCCTTTTACGTCACCAATCAACTCCATGTGTGAAATCACGTTTGCTTTTTCACGTTGTTTGTAGCAAATAACAACATTACTTTCTAATACTTTTGCATAAGCATAAGCACGTTTAGATCCTCCCATATCAGGAGAAGCAATGGTTAAGTTACTAAGATTTAATGCTTTTACGTGAGGTAAAAAGATAGTAGAAGCAAATAAATGATCAACTGGTCTTTCGAAAAATGCTTGAATTTGATCAGCATGTAAATCCATTGTAATAATACGAGTTGCTCCGGCGGTTTCTAATAAATTAGCAACTAACTTAGCGGTAATAGGAACTCTTGGTTTGTCTTTCCTGTCCTGTCTTGCCCAACCATAGTAAGGTAAAACTGCAGTAATATGTCTTGCTGATGCTCTTTTAGCAGCATCTAACATCATCAACAATTCCATTAAATTTTCAGAAGAAGGATGAGTTGACCCTATTAAAAAGACTCTTCTCCCTCTTACAGATTCTTCAAATGAAGGCTGAAATTCACCATCACTATAAGTTGATCTTATTACGTTTCCTAACTTTGTTCCAAATGACTCTGCTATTCTTTCAGCAAGATCTTTACTTTGTGAACAAGCAAATATTTTTGGCTCTAATGTTGATTCAGACATTGTATTTTATTTAGATGTATTGTTGCGGGCAAAAATAAGAATTTATAGTATAATATATAACGATAAAATTTAGAGAATTTTTAATTCATAACTTTTATAAATTAAATAGTGTGGAATTAAATATTTTTATACTTTTGCAGTCTACAAATTAATGCTCGAGTGGCGGAATTGGTAGACGCGCTGGATTCAAAATCCAGTGATTTCGGTCGTGCGGGTTCGATTCCCGCCTCGAGTACTATAACCCCCTGTATTACAGGGGGTTATTTTTTTTACCCTTGTTTTTTACGTTGTGTTTTTTCGCTATAATTAAACCCAAAAAAAGAGGTCAACGACCCCTAGTTTCTTGTTAGCTATTTAAAAAATCTATCAAATCTTGTTTGTAGTAGAATTTTTTCTTCACGGGCTGATGGTACTTTATTCTACCTTCCGCTTCGTATTTACTCATTGTTGTTGGTGATTTAACATGAATAAACGCCATAGCTTCTTTCCTTCCAAGTATCTCCATTTGTTTAACTGGATTTACTGGTGACGACTTTATCTCTTGGGACAAACCCTCAACACATCCAATCGTTTTATCGTAGCGCCATCACACTAATACTACGTAATCTTCAATGTGTAACAAGTATACTCTTTTTTGTTGATAAAAGCAACTTTTAAAGGCGGTAATTTGTTAACGAATAGTATGTTGTCATTGGAGAATAGTAAACACTTATAAGCTTCTTATATGAACAAAAAAACCTCTCTACATATATCTGTAAAGAGGCTTGGTTATATTTTAAAACGATAGAACTTACTTTACCATCAACTTAATTGTAGCTTCTTTAGCCTTTGAATTTACTTTAATAAAGTAAATACCCGAATTAAAATTATTAGTATCTAATTTTACCTCGTTTGTACTATTGTATTCTTGAGAAAAAACTTGACTACCTAAAATATCTAAGACCCTAACATTTACAGAATCATAACTATTCCCTAATCTTATTTTTGTCACCCCAAAACTAGGGTTTGGGAATACAGAGAAACTATCCCCAAATGTATTCTCTTTAATACTCAATATCGAATTAGTATATATCCGAGTAGTTCCTTTAAATACGTCATGGTTTACAGCACCAATAGCAATGATGCCACCATTTTCACTTAAACTTACTGAAAGTCCTGAATAATCACTAGTACCTTCTCCATCAACATCACTGCCTACTTGTGTCCATGTACTACCATTGTATGCATATATACGCGTAGTCCCTTTTAGAGAATCATGTCTAAAAGCTCCAATACCAACGACACCTCCATCACTACTTAAACTTACTGAACCACCAAATTGCTCATTAGTCTCTACTCCATCAATATCACTGCCAACTTGTGTCCATGTTCCTCCTGAATACGTGTAAATACGTGTAGTTCCTTTAGCACTATCATGAAAATGAGCTCCAATTGCGACTGTACCTCCATCATCATTTAAACTTACTGACGCCCCAGAACGTTCACTAGCCTCCTCTCCATCAATATCACTGCCAATTTGTGTCCAAGTACCACCAGAGTTTGTGTAAATCCGTGTAGTTCCTTTATAGCCATCATGTTCAGTAGCCCCAACAGCAACCGTATTACCATCATTACTTAAACTTACTGACCAACCTGACCACTCCCCATAATCTTCTCCATCAATATCATTACCAACTTGTATCCAAGCACCACCTGAGTTTGTGTAAATCCGTGTTGTTCCCTTCTCAAAATCATGTTCATATGCCCCAACAGCAACCATATTACCATCATTACTTAAACTTATAGACCTTCCTGAACGTTCCCCAGTATCTTCTCCATCAATATCACTACCAACCTGTGTCCATGTTCCTCCTGAATATGTGTAAATACGTGTAGTTCCCTTCTGAGAATCGTGTCGATTAGCCCCAATAGCAACAGTATTACCATCACCACTTAAACTTACAGCTGTGCCTGACCATTCGTAAGCATCTACCCCATCAATATCACTACCAACTTGTGTCCATGTACCACCAGAGTTTGTGTAAATACGCGTTGTTCCTTTTTGAGAGTCATGTTGAAATACTCCAATAGCAACAGTATTACCGTCACTACTTAAGCTTACTGAACGCCCTGACTCTTCGTAGTTATTCAGTCCATCAATATCACCACCAACTTGTGTCCATTGACTAAAGCTAAGTATTGGTAGTATAAAAAATAAAAATGTAATTGTTTTCATCATATATAATTTCTGGGGTAAATTTAGTTTATTCTATTAATAAACACTCCTTTCTGGGTATATTCAGTTAAAGTATGTATCAATCACTCAACTGTATCAAAATAAACCTATGGACGTATAAAAATGATACACTTCAGTGTATCGATATAAGTCTTTGATATAATCTAACACATAAGAATAGTTTTGTTGTGTTTTTGTGGTATGTATTGATAGATTTTGATTTTAAGTGATAATAATGAGGAAATTCCCGCCTCGAGTACAAATAAAAACCGTAACCCTTTCATTTATAGGTGTTACGGTTTTTTGTGTTTAATCAAATATTAGTCAGCTGGTTTAATATTTAACTATATTAAAATATAGATTGTAAAATTTTTCCTAGACATGATTAGTGTATTATTGTGGTAACTTCCTGATAGCTGTCTATTTTGATTGAACTAATATTTTTTTTCAATAGTATTAATAACAATCCATCAGTAATTGCCCTTTGTTTTGGAAATGACTTAGTGGTTTATTAAGTTTTTCAGTACAAATTTCGTTTAAAGTCTCTATTACTTCTTTTTGCATTATTACAGAGCCACATATCATAAATATTGCTTTATTATTTAATGATGTTGCAATTGAATCTTTTTGTTTAGCAATTAAATCTTGCACATATATTTTTGATTTTTCATTTCTGGAATAAGCTGGATGGAATTGTTGTAAGTGATTTTTCTCCAATTGCTTTTCAATAAAAGGTTTATACAAACTAAAAGATTTTTCATTTCTTCCTCCCCAATATAATTCAATTTTTTTACGACTTGTATTATTATCTATCATACCTAAAAAAGGGCCAATACCAGTTCCGGTAGCTATTAATATTACTTCATTTGCTTTTTTGGGATAATGAAAAGTAATGTTTTTAATAATAGCAGCTTTTATTTCTGAATTGATTATTTGCTGGTGAAGATAGTTTGATATAACACCTTTTCTATGTTTTTTAACACTGATTAAAACATTATTTCCCATAGTTTTTGCAATAGAATACAATCGTTCCTTATCGTCATTTTCTGGGTATATAGCTAATAAATCACCAGAAGCAAAGCTTGTGTTTTTTGGAGGTGTTAATTCAAGTAAAAAAGTGTCGTCTACCTGTTTTTCTAACGGTGTAATTTTACTGACATTAAAGGATTGTGTTTTTAGCTTTTTGAAACCTAAATCTTTTTTCGGAATGTTAATTTCAATATTTAAATGTGAAGATAATTTATTAATCCATTGTGTAAAGGCTTCAAAAGAGTTGTTATTAATTGTTGATAGTTCAATAACTTCAGTAGTTTGGAGTAGGTTATTAAGATGTTCATGAATGTTAAAAGCATATTGACAAAAATGCTGATAAGCTCTTGATCCAAAACCAATAATGGTAAATTCTATATGATTTGATAAAGGGTTTTCTTTAAGTTTTTTTATGAATTTTTTAGCATTCGTTGGAGCTTCACCATCTCCGTATGTAGCGGTGAGAATTATTAGTTTTTTCATAGCACTAAAAGCTTCAAATTGATTTAGTTCTGCCAGGTAGCTTTTTAAATTCTGTTTAAGAAGTTGTTGGTGTAGTGCATTTGCATAGTTGAGGGTAGTTCCTCCTTCAGATCCTACTAAAATAACTATTTCAGCGGCATTTTTATTTATGGTATTTTTAATCTTGTTTTTTTTTCTAGTTAATGTCATGACAAAACCAGAATAGAGAAAGTATAAAATACCTATACAAGATAATAATAGTATTATAGACCATAAAATACTGCCATGTCCTGTATGTAGTACTAAACTATAATAGGAAAGTAGTTTGTTTAAAGGGTATTTTTGTTCACTTATAATAGCTCCAGTAACTTGATTTATGATTAACTCTTTGTTGTTTAAATATAGAGTGTAATAATCTTCTACATCATCAGAAAATGGAAATTCTATTTGTTTTACATCCTTTAAAGGAATGCTTTTAAAAACCCCAAAGTTTACTAGGCTATTTTTTGGTAATTTTTTTAATGTTTCAAAATTTATGGTATGATTAATATGTGTCTCTGGGAGGAATGAAAATTTTTCTAAGGAAAGATAGACTCCCGTTATTGTGATAATTAAAATAGGGATAAGGCTCCATCTACCGAATATGATATGTAAATATTGATGCGACGATTCTTTTACAATTCTAGAAAAAAACTGTAAAAAACCACCCTGCCTTTTTGTTATAAGTACAATTCCGGTTAATGCAATAATGCATAAGAATAAGGAGCAAAACCCTACTAAAACTCTACCGGTTTTTTTGAAAAATAAAGACCGATGTAAGCTTGTGGACCATTTAAATATTTCGTGTTTTTCTTTTAGTACGCCAATTTTCCTTCCATTTAAAGGGTTAAAAAAAATGCGTTCACTTTTTCCTTCATTTGTAACTACACTTGCAGTGGCTTGATTATGGGTGTTAATTTCAAAAGAAACAACCTCTTGATATTCTAGTTTTAAAAAGGAAATGGTTTTAGCTACGGATTGTTTTTTTGCTTCTGATGAAAGTGTGTAAGATTTTAGTTGTTCGCCTATAGGCTCAAAAGCTAGTATTATACCAGTTAGAGCAGCAAGTAAAATAAAAACTGAAAATGATAAGGCAAATCCTAAGTGGCTATACCTCCAAATTGATATGGTCATAAAATATGAATAAAGCCTATGGTATTAAACACCATAGACTTTAAGTTAAATAGGTAAATTATTATTATTGAGGTATTAAACGGATGTATCGGATAAATCCTTTTCCGTTAACTTTACTTTTTACACTTTCTGATGTTAATTCAAACTCAACATCATCAGTGAAGTATTCTTGATCTTCAACAGCAGTTTCAAAACGAATTTTATATCCCGTATTTATTTTATCGTTACCAATTTCTAGAATACTGATAGTCCTTTCTCCACCAGTTAGCGTTTCTCCTGTAATGGCATCTATATTAGATCTTTGTTTGCCATATAAATTTTCCCACCATTCAGTAATATCATGATACCAATCTTCATCATTGCCTTTTACATTTAATGTTTTAATATAATTACTATCTTTATCTAATAGCGAAACTATAATGTATGCTCCTTCACCAGAATAGTTGGTCATTTGTATCATACATTTGTATTTACTACTATCATTAATAGTAAAGGATAGGGTTATAAATGCAATAACTAAGGCTACTAATATGTTTATTTTACGAATCATATTATGTTTTTAAAAAGTTTAAATCTTGAGTTTTAAGCGCTTCATTTTCTTTGGCTAAATCAAAAATGGTTTCATTGAAGTCTGTAATTATTTTTGTGTTAGCACCTTCATTAATTAAATATTTAATTATTGCTGTATTTTTAGCTGTCATTACGGCTTTTTGTAAAGCTGTATAGCCATTCTTATTTTTAGCATTAATATTTTGCTTAAAAGCTTTTATTTTTTTTAATAAAGAAAGGTTGCTTTTGGTCACGGCTAAATGATATAAAGTATTTCCGTTTTCTTGAGCTGTAAGCATATTTAGTCCATTGGATCCTAATAATTCTATTTTTTGATTAAAATCATCTTCGTCTTTTGATGAATATGATTTCATTAAATAATACATCAGGTTATTTCCGTTTTTATCTTTCACATCAATATTAGCTCCTTTTTTAAGTAATAGGGCAATAGCTTTAGGAGTATTGCCTTTAACAGCATAACTTAAAGCAGTTTCGCCATTTTTGTTTTGATGATTAATATTTTTTGTATGCTTTAATAATAGATCAATAACACTTATACTGTTGTTGTAACTAGCATTTATTAAAGCTGTATTTCCATCTTTATTAATTGAATTCACATTAATATCTTTACTTATAAAATAACTAAAACTAGCAATGTTTTTACATCTATAAGCCAAGTTATGTAAAGGTGTTTTTCCATTTTTAGTTGTTACGTTTGGTTGTATACCAAGGTTTTCTAGATATTTAAAATAATCTAATGTATTGTAACCTTTCCTGCTACCTTTAGTAGCAAATAACATAGCATTACCATTGTCTTTATTTAAGTTACGATATGAAACACCTTTTTTGATAAGGTCATTTAAAATTTTACGATTGTCTTTAGATGCTGCATAATTAAATATGCCATTTCCTAAATTATCCACATCAGTAATTTTTAGGCCTTTATCCGTAAAGTATTTAGTGAAACTTAAATCTTTTAAATTTGGAGCTATTAATAAAAGTGCATTTGCTCCATTTGGAGTAGCTTCATTTAACTTAGCTCCATTGTCAAGTAGTAAGTCATATAGCTTTATATTTTGCTGACCAGTTGTTGCTGCAAAATTAATAACATTATATCCTTTATCATCTATGATACCCATTTTAGCACCGTTTGAAATAAGGTGCTTGACAAATTCGATATTATTTTTATAAACTGCCCAGAAAATATAAGTTCTTCCATCATGTGTCAATTTATTTACACTATTTCCTTTAATTGTAAGTAAGTGCTTTATAGTGTTGCTATTTGTGTTTTCTAATAAAGCATAAACAACTGCATCAAAACCAAATCTGTTTAATTCTGTGGGATTATTTCCTTCATCAATTTTTTTGTCAATAAGCTCAATAGTAGGGTTTTGTTTCCAAAATTCTCTATCCAAGAATTCATTTTTTTGAGCCACAGAAATTTGTATACTCAATAAAAACAGTATGAATATTTTTTTCATAAACTTTATTTAGAATGAATTAGTATAATTCTTTTTGCGCATCATTTTTAATAACAAATGCATCAATTATTTTTCTGATTTTTCGTTTATTTTCATAATCTTCAGAAAATAAATATTTGTAAAGTAATTTATTGTCAACCTTTTTTTCTAATGATAAATCTATATTTCGGCCATATACCTCACTCCACTTATTGCGAATTAATTGCCATTTGTCTTTGTTTGTTTCCCACCAATCCTGTGCAGATTTACATTTTTCATTTGGTAGTTTTACATAAGTATTATAGCCCTTTTCCTTAGCAATAATTACATCTTCTTTATCTGTTTTTCTAACAACTTTACTGTTGTTTTGATCATGTACCCAACCATTCTTTAATACCTCTTGACGGTTTCCACGAATAGTTATATTGTAATCATTACGTTTTGTGTATTCTCTTCTTGGTAATGGTGCAGGAGTTATATTTTCCCAATAACTTTTTCCATCAACATGTACCCATGTTGCAGAACCTTCATAACGTGGACTATCATCTACTTGATACACTTTTTGTGTCCATTGTCCTTTAACCTTGTCGGTATTTTCTTTTTTGTAAATCCAGTTATTATTTCCATTAAATAGATATAAGTTAGTATTTTCAAACAACCAATCTTGTCTCCAGTGTTTCACAATATATGGTCTTTCAGGAGTTCCTACTTGTAATAAGTGTTGTAGTGAAACTTTATCATTGTTTTCTTCTACAAGTTGTACCCATTCTATTGCTTTTTCCGATTTCGTTTTAGAAGGTTGGTACAGTGAGTCTTGACTATAGTTAAAAGTTTCGGTAAAATTAAAAGTTACTTCATAGCAGCCACACATATCCATGATAGCTTTATGATCTTTTTCTTTTTTTGTTTGAGAGCTTGCTAAAAAACTGACCGTTAGCAATGTAAGTAATATTATTTTTTTCATGGTAAAAAATTTATTAAATTTATTTAGATTGATTAAGAATAAGATTTTATATTTGCAGCAAATTTATAAAGAATGAGTCTAAATAAAAATATTTTTTTACTTTTTTTTATCTTAAATAGTGTTGTTTACTCACAGGAAAACTCAAAAAAAAAGGATACGATTAAGTTAGAATATTTGGATGAAGTTTTGGTGACTGCCACTAGAACAGAAAGGCAGTTGTCATCTTTGCCATTACCAGCACAAATAATATCAAAAGAACAAATTAAAGCATCTAACTCTTTGAGATTGAGTGATGTGATTAATGAGCAAACCGGATTGATTACTGTTTCTGATTTTGGAGGTGGCGAAGGTTTGCAGTTACAAGGGATGGATTCAGCTTATACTTTAGTTATGATTGATGGTGTACCCCTAATTGGTCGTTCTGCAGGAACCTTAGATTTAGATCGTATAACGGTGGCGAATATCAAACAAATTGAAATAATAAAAGGAGCTTCATCCTGTTTGTACGGTAGTGAAGCTATGGGTGGTGTGTTAAATATAATTACAGAATCACCAACTGAAGAGTTTGATGGTAGTATTAATCAAAGGTCGGGTAATTTTAATACACATGATACAAGTGTTAATTTAAATTACAAAGAAAATAAGTTTGGAATTAATGGATCAATTAATAGATATTCAAGTGATGGATATGATTTAACAGATTTTTCACCTACAAAAACAGTAGATCCATTTGAAAACTATACAGTACAAGCGAAAATTAGCTACGAATTCAATCAGAAAACAACACTATTACTTTCTTCCAGGTTGTTTACTCAAAATCAGAAAACTAGCTTAGAAAACTCTCAAGATGAATTACTTTCCGGAACGGGGAAATTAAATGAATGGAATTCACATTTAAAATTACAACATCAAATTTCTGAGAATTGGAATATTTATGGGGAATTATACAGTACACAATATCAAACAAAATCGAAAACGAATAATCTAAATGGCTCTGTTTTTAGTGAGAGTTATTTTGATCAGTTATTAGTCAGGCCAGAAGCTAGAGCTCATTTTAGTCCAAATAAAAAACATAGTGTTATTTTAGGATTGGGTTTAACACATGAAAGTTTGGATAGAACTTATTTTAATAACAAGCCAGAATTTAATGCTCCTTATGTTTATGCGCAATACGATGTAAACCCTACAAAGAAATTGAATATTATTGCTGGTGCACGATATGATGCTCATAATAAATATGAAGCTCAATTTAGTCCTAAATTGGCTGCACGATATCAAATAACAAAAAAAGTTTCTGTTAAAGCTTCAGTAGGTTATGGGTATAAAGCACCAGATTTTAGACAATTGTATTTCAATTTTACCAACCCTTCAGTAGGATATACTGTTTTAGGATATAATTTAGTGACAAGTGAGATACCAGTTTTACAAAGTCAAGGGATACTATCAGGTGTAGCAGTTACACTTGATGAATATAACGATAATTTAAAACCAGAAAGTTCAGTTAATTTTAATATAGGAGTGGATTATAAATTGAATAATCAATTAAAATTTTCTGTTAATTTATTTAGGAATAATATACGGAATTTGATTGATACAAGAGTAGTTGCAAATAAGACAAACGGACAAAATTTATTCAGTTACTACAATGCTAATAAAGTTTATACGCAAGGGATAGAATTTAATACAAGCTATAAGCCTACTAAGCAAATACAAATATCAGGAGGCTATCAATTATTATATGCAAAAGATAAAGAGGTAGAAGATAAATTTGAGAATGGAGAAGTGGAATCGGATCAATTCATTAATGCACCACTTAAAAAGAGTCATTATTTCGGATTACCCAATCGTTCCAGGCATATGGCAAATTTTAAAGTGTTTTATAAAAACTTAAAATGGAAAGCAAATGCTAATATTAGAGGTACATATAGAAGTAAATATGGCTTAGTTGATACAAATAATAGTGATGGCTATATTGATAATTTTGATGAATTTGTTGAAGGATATTCTATATGGAATATAGCTGTTAATAAAGACTTGTTTAAAAATTATCAGTTAGGAATTGGTGTAGATAATATTTTTGATTTTAAGGATGCACCTTCATCTCCAAACGACTTTATAGCTATAAATAATATTCCAGGTAGAATTATATATGCAAAACTAAATATCAATTTTTAAATACTCAATACTTATGAAGACAATAAAATACATTTTACTATTCACTTTAAGTTTAATTTTTTTCTCCTGCAGTGATGATGATGCTCCACCATGTGTGCCAACTACTTGGTATGCTGATGCTGATAATGATACTTTAGGAGATGCTAATATATCATTACAAGCGTGTAATCAGCCTGAAGGTTATGTAGGGAATAATAATGATGCGGATGATGCGGATCCACTTAATTTAGATCCAATTGTTTCTGCAAGAGTATCAAATTTATATGCTCCACAAACTGGGGGTCAAGGGCAAGGTCCAGAGGGAGGTGAATTCACAAAATTTGATTTTGCTACTGGACAAACAACAACGAGTGCAACTGACTGGGATATTGCTTTTAGAGGGACAACTATTATTTTTAATGGAGGTGCAGTTACTGGAAGTGCAGACGAACCTGTGAGAAACGGGAATTCCAAAGCTTACATTGATAACGGAACTTTTGCAAACATATCAGAGGTAACAGAGGCTAATTTTGTACAGGATGGATCTAGTGGTTTGGCAATACCAACGGGTTCAGGAAATGGGTGGTATACTTATAATCCAGTTAGTCATTTAATTAATCCAACAAATAATAAAATTTTGATAATAGAAACGAGAGATGGTAAATATGCTAAAGTTAAAATAATAAGCTATTACAAAAATATGGATACCTCTTTGGATTATAGGTATTACACTTTTGACTACGTGTACCAACCAAACGAAGGAATAACTTCTTTTTAAGGAGTAAAAAAACTAATCAATGTATTAGTAATAAAAGCAATGGAGAATTATTTATTTGAAGTAAGTAAAAACATGTTGTGTCTGTTGCTACAGTTGAGTTTCATAGCCTGAATAAGGTTATGTTGCTCAATTGTTTAAAATAATAATATTTATAAATAACAAACAATGAAAAAAAAATACACTTTATTAGTATTAGCAATTATTTACTGCATAAACTTTAGTTATGCACAATGCGATACTGCCGTAACAACTGTTGATGACGGATTTGAATCATATACTACAGGAGGTTCATTAGCATCAGCAAATACTTGCTGGACAGCTTTGGATAACAATTCACTAAGTGCATACATTGGTATTAGAAATACAGGTGCGAATACAGGTGATAATTGTATTTCAGCATATACTTTTTTCGGAGCTGATTCAGTAATTTATTATGTAAGTCCTAAATTAAATTCAATAGATGGGAATCATTTTGCGGAGTTTTATTTAAATTCATCTAATGCTGCTACTTTAGAAATGGGAACAATGAGTGACCCTAATGATAGTAATACTTTTACTTCGGTTTCTGGAAGTACTAATATACAAACGGCATACTCTAAATTTAATACTGGAGTAGTAGCAAGTACCTCCGATGAATATTTTGCAATAAAAATTACAGCACCATCAATACACACATCATTAAAATTTGATGATTTTAAGTGGAAAAATGTTTGTGATAGTGCCAATGAAACAATAGATGAAAGTTTTGAATCATATGCTGCCGGAACAGGGAATCCAATGCCTAATTGTTGGAATGCAATTGGAGCAGCAGCAGCAGGAGTAAGAACTGGTGGAATATCTAATTCTAATTGTATAATGAGTTATAATCCAGCTCCTGGGGATATGTATGTTATAGCTCCTAAATTAAGCTCGATTAATGGTAATTACCAAGCAGATTTTCAGTTAAAAGCAACTAATAACTCAGCTACTTATCAAGTAGGGACTATGAGTGACAATACTGATATAAACACATATTCGGCTATTGGTTCTGATTTAGCTATTACGGATGATTTTACATCTATAAATACGGGGAATATTGCTACAAGTTCAAATGAATATTTTGTAATAAAAATAACGACTACACAGCCACATACATCTGTAAGAATAGATAGTTTTAAATGGAATATACCTTCAGTTCTAGCATCTGAAAGTTTTGAAGCATCTGAAGTTAGCTTTAAAATGTATCCTAATCCATCAATACATAAACAAATTACTATTCAAATGGAAAATACAGGAATAAAAGAAGTTTCAGTTTATGACTTAAGAGGAAGAAGGGTTAATGTAATAAACTCTAATAAAAATCAAGTTAAAATAGATTTATCACACTTAACTACTGGCATCTATATGGTTAATGTAGTTTCTGAAAATAAAAGTTCTACAAAAAAACTAGTCATTAAATAGTAGTATATTTTAAATATTGCTTGGATTTTAATAAAAAAAATCCAAGCAATAAAAATCATTAAATCATGAATAGAATATTAAAATATAGTTTATATTTTTTTGTGTTATTTACAAGTGTTTTTTATGCACAAGTAGTAACAATTGGTACTTCTACAATGGACGAAACACAAGGTTTACCGATAGATCCTTTTTATAAATTTAGTTATAGTCAAAACATCTATTTAAGTTCAGAAATAAATAAGTCAGGAGATATTAATGTTTTAACGTTTAAAATGGCGCCAGGAAGACAATTAAATAGCTCTAATAGTTGGGTTGTTTATTTAACACATACTACAAAAACAATGTTTACGGATACTTCTGATTGGGTATTAGGACCAGATTTAACACAAGTGTATTCCGGTACATTCACTCATAATCACGGAGATAATATTGTATTAACTTTAGATACACCATTTAATTATAATGGCACGGATAATTTATTAATAGCTGTTGAAGAAAATCAAGATAGTTTTGATAGTGGTAATGATAATTTATTAGCATCACCCGTTACTGAAAATAGGTCTATTATGTATAGAAGTGACACTAATAATCCAGAACCAAATTCGCCGCCTGTTGCAACGGCTGTACAAACTTACGTAGCGAATGTAGATATATCATTTAATACCTTGTCTATTAATGATTATGATGGTGATAATGGGTTTAAAATGTATCCTAATCCATCAACAAATAAACAGGTGATTATTCAAATGGAAAACACAGGGGTAAAAGAAGTTTCGGTTTATGATTTAAGAGGTAGAAGGGTTAGCATTATAAATTCGGATAAAAACCAAGTTAAAATAGATTTATCACACTTAACTACTGGTATCTATATGGTTAATGTAGTTTCTGAAAATAAAAACTCTACAAAAAAACTTATCCTTAAATAGCGGGAGCTACATTTGTGTTTAGATTAAATATTATGCCCACATTGTTTATAGTAGTTGGTGTTGTAAAAATTATTCTTTAACGACTTTCTTTTTTATAAAATATATAATTGTTAAAATTATGATTGCACTTAGAATAACTATAAATTCATTTTGAGCAATATTCGACAATAAGTATATAATGGTCAAACTTGATAGAATGGGAATAACTTTACCACCAGGGATTTTAAATTCATTTTTTGTTTCATTAGTTCTTTTTCTAAGTTTTATTACTGATAGCGAAACACCTAAATAAATTAATAAAACAGTAGCGCTAGAAATAATGGCTAATTGTTCAAATCCACCAATGGAGGCAAATAAGAATCCAGTTATTGCATAACAAATTATAGAAACATGTGGAGTGTTAAATTTGGAATGAATTTTTGTCAAAGGTTTAATTGGTAGGACATTATCTTTTGAAGCTCTAAATAATATTCTTGGCATACTCAATATTGAACTACTTAAGTAACCTATCATAGAAATAGCTGCTGCAAAAGTCATTATTGTAAAACCAATAGAGCCAAAAACTTGGTTAGCAACAGCTCCCAGCGGATTTTCTTTAAAAGTTGATAGTGAATCTCCTAATACTCCTTGTGAGACTGTTTGGATAAGCATGTATAGGATTAATACAATTATGATGCTTATAAAAATCCCTTTTGGAATATTCCTTTTAGGTTCCTTTATTTCACCACTAATAGACAATCCAGATTCAGCTCCTTGAAATGCAAAAAACAAAATCAATGAGATTTTAGCTATTTCGGTAAAGGTTGGCGTTGTTGTTATTGCAAGATTATCAAAAGATACCTCGCTCCAAGAAAATAAAACTAGTAATAATAAAGGGATGAGTTTTGTAATAGTGACAAACTTAACCACTTTAACACCATTTTTTATGCCTTTTACGTTAATATAACCAAAGCCTGAAAAAAGAATAAAGAATGTAAGTATTTTAACGGATTGTAATTTGAATTTTGGAAATAAAGAGCCAACGATATCAACAATAGCATTAGCTACTGCTGCATCAGCAGAGATAGTTGCTAAAATGAATAGTACTGCAGTAAGAAAGCCAAAATAAGGTCCAAAAGCAGTTTTTATGTAAACGTATGCACCCCCTGAAGTTGTTATTTTACTGCCTGCTTCTGCAAAGCAAAGCATGACTAGTGTTATAAGAATTCCACAAAATAAATATGCAAAAATACTAGAAGATCCAAGTCCAGCAGCAATAATTGCTGGCAATACAAATATACCTGAACCAATAATTATATTAATAATATTAGTACTAAGACCAAATACTCCAACAACTCGTTTTAAATCTTCTTTAGTTTCCTTCATTTTCTAATTTTGATTTAATTTTTAACAACCTTATTTTTTACAACTAATTTATTGAATTCTATCCTTAAAAGGCTTCCTATTTTTTTTTTTAGTTAATCATGGAATCGTTTTTTTTTACATATCCAATATTGAAAGTCAAATTGAAAGGTTTAATGACTATGCAAGTATAAAATCACTTCTCTAATTACACACTAGAGTCTGTATTATTTATAGGTGTTTTTTTAAAAAATTACTGTTCAATATATTCATTTATGCTATAATTAGAGGTAGAATTTGGTTCATTATAGCTTACTCTAATAACATAACCTTGTTCGTCATATTCAAGGAAATTATTATTGGTTCCACCTCCACTGAAATTATAAGTAGCTGTTAATGGGTTATCATTTGTAACCTTTAAGCCGAATATAAGAAAAAACGTACTGTGTTCATATTCCATCACACTCCCGAATGGGTCAAGTTTTTTGTCAATATCAAAATTAGAATATTGGAAGATGTCTCCACCAGTGTTATTAGAAATTAATTGATTATTCGAATTACGGTTAAATGTTTGTTCAAAAACATAAGGAGTAAATGGATCTTGTTGAACTGTCAATTTTGTCGAATCTACATAGTTATTTGTATGATAAATCTCTAACATATTCTTATTGTCATCTGAAATTAAAACTATTGAGTTATTTTCAAAACTGATATTATTATAATTAATTGTTTCGTCAGTACCGTTTGGATTAACAATGTCGGTTGCACGAGTTATACCTATAACATTTGTACCTGAATAACTAACAGTAAATATTCTATTTAAATAATCTATTTCATTTAGAGTAATAGATGTTATAATGGAATTGTTATTGTAAAAAACTTCTTGAGAAACTATTAATGTACTGTTGTTAAATCCTTCTGTTTTCTTGTATAACTTTGGATTTTCATTAATTTGTTCTTCGTTTAGTTGACTGTCATCTGATGTACAAGAAAATATTAATAAAGCAATTAATAATAAATTAAGTATCTTCATTTGGTAAAGCTTAGTTTGAATTATTTGTAACGTTTCGCTCTGAATAGTACGGGGCAGAAAAATTGTGGATTTTTGTATCGATACAAATCATAAGCTTTTTGTTTTTAATTTTGTCGTTTTATAAATGCCAATTTTCAAATCATGAACTCCTTTATTTTAAATAGAAAAGAGGTGAATAAATTAAAAGATTTGGCGACTATGTAAATATACACAAGCTCTGGGATTATAGACCAAAACCCGTATTATTTTATAGGTGTTGTTGTGAGGCGTTTTTTATTTCCGTAGAATTAACTCCTCATTATTAGGCCAGCAGTTTGACAAAACCATTGCGTTTAATAGTTCTCTTTCTAATTCTTTTGATTCCGGGTCTTTTATTACACAATCAGAAGTTTGTCCAGAAGAGTTTAAGCAGTTTATGAAGTAATCATTTGAGCTATCACTTCTGAAGCCTATTTTAACAAATCCATTTAAGTTTAATCCGTCTTCCTTGTGTAAAATTAAATCTACGTGTGAAGTTAAGCCGTAAATGATTGTATCCTTAAAAATATCATTAATCAAGTCAATCAAAATTAACATCTTTTTTCCTGCTCCTGAGTATGGGAGGTCTGCTCCAATATGATGGGTGTAAAAATCTCTGAGCGACATATTAGCTCTTTTTAATTGTTCAGAGTTCCTTTTAATTGGCATTTTTAAATAATTATTTTGATATAGATTTCTAAATAGAGTATAAGTGTGTAATGACTCACAACGTTTAGCTATGAATATTACGGGGCAGAAAATCCGCGGATTTTCGTATCGTCACAAGCCATGAGCTTTTAGATTTTGTTTTTAGTTTTGTCGTTTTATAAAAGCCAAATTAAAAGATTTGGCGATTAAGTAAAGATAGAATTACTTCTCGGATTAAGCACCAAAACCCGTATTATTTATAGGTGTTGTTGTGTGTAGTTATTTTTTATTATTCAAGAATTCAAGTGCTTTTTCCAAGACTAGGTCTTTATTCTCTATATAATCGGATAGACTCTTTGTTACCTTAATATCTGGTTGAATTCCAATTCCGACAAACTCTCTTCCATCTGGATAAGTGTCCTTTTTGGTACATACTCTTGCTATACCACCATTTGGTAAATCAAACATTAGTGGTTGTCCTGTGCTTCCATAAGTCGGTTCGCCGATTTTAGTCATATGTTTTTGATTGTCGGCATAAATTAAAAAATCTTCGGCAGCAGATGCTGTTCCGTGTCCTATTAAAATAGCTGTTGGGACGATAATTCTACTCTTTTTAAGTAAATTTCTATCTCCTATTCCTAATGTGTCTGGAGTATATGGGAAATCGTGATAATATTTGTCCTGATTCCAGGCTTTTAAAGTTGGGATGTGTAATCGACTTGATGTTTTCGAACCATAAAATATGGTGTCATTTGTTAAGTGGTGAAGTATGACTTTTCCGATTTTAGAACTTCCGCCTCCATTTTTTCTTAAATCTATTATTAATGCTTTAGCTTTTTTTAATTCAGGTATTCTTTCAGTAAATGTTAAAGAAATTTCCCAATCTGAAAATGAGTTAAGCGCCACGTATGCAATATTATTATCGTACCATTTTAGGTTTAGTAGCTCGTTCTTTTCTAATGCAGGAAAAACTTCTTTTTCTTTTGTTCTTGAATGCGTAACAGTTAACGATTTAATTTTTCCGTTTGGTAGCTTTAACTCCAGTTCATATTTCGTTCCAACGTAGCTTTCAAGCATATTTGTAACTGCTAAATCTTGGCGTACATAATCAGTCGATGAAGAAATATAAGGTGTTACATGGTCATAAATATACTTTTTGGTATTAATTCCATTAACCGAAATTATTTCTGTTCCTATTGGAATTTCTTTTTTCTTGCTTTGATTTACTCCAGTAATTATTGCTTTACCTTCTATGTTTGTTAGAAATAATCTATACTCGCCAAAATTTGTAATGAAAATGTTATTTCGAATTTCTTTTGGTGACCAAACATTCGTGTGCCCGTCTTTTAGATAAGCACAAAATTTTTGTAATAGGCGATAATATTCATAGTCATTTTTTGTTTTCTGAACTTCTCGAATGTATTTCTTGTACAGTTTGTCCCATTCCAATTGATTGATGTTGTTGTAATAGATATAATTGTAATTAACTTCTTGCCAGAATTTGGAAAGCCCGAATATTTTTTCCTCATTGGATAATTCATTTGGGATTTGACCATAAGTAAGATTTAATGATACAAAAAGAAGCAATAATATTATTTTTTTCATTAGAGAGTTTTCAATAGAAAC